>WNFS01014710.1_pt1 | contig 13674 bp, 14 predicted proteins | sample 5400141 | NCBI WGS metagenome assembly WNFS01 (sample SAMN13153358, study PRJNA577476) | soil metagenome | isolation source: 60 cm saprolite under Madrone tree | place: USA:California | collected 2016-06-14
ATGCGGCTGGCCGACGTGCAGCTCTCGTTTCCGTTCATCCTCCTGGCCATGACGATCAACGCGATCGTCGGGCTCGGGCTCAGGAACATCATCCTCAGCCTTTCGGCGGCTGGATGGGTCGTGTATGCTCGCGTGGTTCGCGGGGAGGTGCTGTCGGTGAAGGAGCGCGACTTCGTCCAGGCGGCGGCCGCGCTGGGCGTGGGCCGCGCGCGCGTGCTCTTCCGTCACGTGCTTCCCAACGTCGCGCCGTCGATCATCGTCGTGGCCAGCCTGCAGTTCTCTCAGTTCATCGTGGCTGAAGCCGCCATCTCATTCCTCGGCTTCGGCGTTCAGCCGCCCACTCCCGCGTGGGGCTCGATGCTGGCCGAGGGCCGCGACTTCCTCTACGTCGCGTGGTGGCTGGCCGCCTTTCCGGGCGCGGCGCTGGCGCTGACGGCGCTCGGCGTGAACCTCCTCGGCGACTGGCTCCGCGACACGCTCGATCCGAAGCTTCGCGTTTAAAAGGAGCCCCGTGTACCCATCGCTCGCCACCCTCGGTTCTCGCCGGGCTCGCGTCGTCGATACAAAGGGAGACCCTATGCGCTCCTTCTTCCGCGCCGTCACCGTCGTTCTCGTCGTCGTCGCACTCGCCGCTCCCGCGCTCGCCCAGGACCGGGTCAAGAACAAGGAGATCGTGATCGGCCTCGGCGCCGAGCCGCGGACGATGCTCGCGGTGACGATCGTGGACTGGACGACCAACAACATGCTCGAGCACATCTACGACCGGCTGCTCGACCGTGATCCCAAGACCTTCAAGCCGGTGCCGATGCTGGCCACGAGCTACAAGATCGTCAACGACACGACGTGGGAGTTCACGCTGCGCAAGGGCGTCAAGTTCCACAACGGCGAGCCGTTCACCGCCCAGTCGGTCAAGGCGACGCTCGACTACGCGCTCGATCCGGCCAGCAAGAGCCACTACGCGACGGCGTCGTACTGGGGCCCGCTCAAAGAAGTGCAGGTGGTCGACGACTTCACGGTGCGGTTCCTGACGAAGCAGCCGTGGCCCAATCTCATCGACCACGCCTCGCTGACCAATCTGCTCATCATGCCGGCCAAGGCGTTGAAGGATCTCGGGCCGCAGAAGCTGGCCGAGAAGCCCATCGGCACCGGGCCGTTCAAGTTCGTCGAGTGGCGACGCGACGAGCGACTCGTCCTCGAGCGCAATCCCGACTACTGGGGCGGCCCGGCCGATGCGAGCCGCGTGACGTTCCGGTTCATCCCCGAGTTCAGCGCGCGGATGGCGGCCCTGCTCTCGGGCGAGATCGACATCATGAAGGACGTGCCACCGCACGCCGTCGAGGCGGTGGAACGCTCTGGTCGCGCGAAGGTTCGTTCCACCGTCTCCTCGCGCATCAACTATCTCGCGCTGGTGAACGTGAAGCCGGGGCCGATGCAGGACGTGCGGGTGCGCCGCGCGATGAACCACGCGGTGGACGTGGACGAGCTGATCCGGGCCGTGCTCAAGGGCCGCGCGACGAGGATGTGTGGCCCGCTGGCGCCGGCCAACGTCGACTACGCGCCGGTCGAGTGCTACAAGCACGACCCGGCGCGGGCCCAGGCCCTGTTCAAGGAGGCGGGCGTCGATCCCGCGAAGCTTCAATTGACGCTCGACACCCCGTCCGGCCGCTACCCGCTCGACAAGGACGTCTCGCTCGCCATCGCCGCCCAGCTCCAGCGGCTCGGGATCAAGACGAACGTCGTCGTCAACGAGTGGGGGACTCACCTGGACAAGATCAAGAACCGCAACACCGGTAACCTGTTCTTCCTCGGCTGGGGCCCGGCCCTGAACGGCCAGGGCACGATCCAGCCGCTCTTCCTGGCCGACCAGACGTACTCGTCGTACGGCAACAACAAGGTGATCGACGAGAAGATCGCCCGCGCCGTCACGGTGATGGATCCCAAGGGCCGCGCGGCCGCCTACGCCGAGCTGCAGAAGCTCGTCCACGACGAGGCGCCGTGGGTCTTCCTCTGGCAGCAGCACGACCTCTACGGCGTGGCCAGCACGGTGGAGTGGACGCCACGCGCCGACGAGAAGGTGTGGATGTACGACGCCAAGATCGTGGCGCGGTAGCGCCACAGGAAAGAGCCGCGCGATGAGCATCACGGTCTTCACCAATGCGTTCCTGATCGACTGCACCGGCGGCGAGCCCGTCGAAGGCGCGGCGGTCGTCGTCGAGGACGACGCCATCAAGGACGTCGTCCGCCACGGCGCGGTCGGCGCGCTGCCCGGGCCGGTGACCACGCTCGACTGCAAGGGCGCCACGCTGATGCCCGGGCTCACCGACGCCCACGTCCACATCTGCGCGATCACCGAGAACATCACCGACCAGCACCGCTACTATCCCGCCAGCTACATCGCCGCCCGCGCCATGCGCCGCGCCGAGGAGTGCCTGATGCAGGGCTTCACGACGGTCCGCGATGCCGGCGGTGCGGATTACGGCTTCAGGCTGGCGCTGGAGGAAGGCCATTTCCCGGGGCCACGGCTGCTCGTCTCGGGCAACTATCTCTCGCAGACCGGCGGCCACGGTGACAAGCGCCGGCGCGCCGAATGGATCGATCCCGTGGGCTGCTGCGTCGGCATGGTCGGCTCCATCGCCGACGGCGTCGACGAGGTCCGCAAGGCCGCGCGCGAGCAACTTCGTCGCGACGTGGACCAGATCAAGATCATGGCCTCGGGCGGCGCCATGTCGCCGTCGGACGAGCTCGACACGACGCAGTACACGGTCGCCGAGATGCGCGCCGCCGTCGAGGAGGCCCAGGCCGTCGGCAAGTACGTGCTCTCGCACGCGTACAGTGACTCGGCCGTGCGCCGCGCCATCGAGGCCGGCGTACGCTCGATCGAGCACGGCAACCTGATCCGCGAAGGCGCGGCCAAGGCCATCAAGGAGGCCGGCGCCTTCATCGTGCCGACGATGGTGACCTACGAGGCGATCTATCGCGAGGGCAAGCGCTACGGCATCGGCGATCACCAGATCCAGAAGATCGACCTCGCCCGCCAGCAGAGCGTGCAGGGCCTCACCTACGCCTACCGCGCCGGGTGCAAGATCGGCTCGGGGTCGGACCTGCTCGGCGACATGATGACTCAGCGCACCGTCGAGCTGGAGCTGAAGGCCCAGGTCATGAAGCCGATGGAGGTCCTGCTGTCGGCGACGAAAGTGAATGCCGAGATCTTCCGCATGCTGGACAAGATCGGCAGCGTCGAGCCCGGGAAATACGCCGACCTCATCGTGGTGGCCGGCAATCCGTTGAAGACCCTTCGCGTCCTCCAGAATCAGGACAGTCTCCGCCTGATCATGAAAGGTGGCCGTGTCTACAAGCGAACACTCTGACCTGATCCTCGACCAGTTCACGCGCCAGGCGGTGCCGTTCTCCACGGCGCCCTCCATCAAGGACGAGGCCGCGCTCAAGCTCATCGTCGACTGGAGCGGCGCCGGGCCCTCCGACACCGTGCTCGACGTGGCCTGCGGCCCGGGCCTGCTCGTCTGCGCCTTCGCGCGCGTCGCGCGTCACGTAACGGGCATTGACATCACGCCGGCCATGCTCGACCGCGCGCGCACCCTCCAGCATCGTTCACCATCGTCAGCGCGCGCTTCGCCTTCCACCACTTCCTCGATCCCCGCGCCGTGCTGCGCGAGATGCGCCGGGTGTGCGCCGTGGGCGGCAAGGTGGTCGTGGCCGACAGCGCTCCCGCGCCGGAGAAGGCCGACGCCTTCAACGCCATGGAGCGGTTGCGCGATCCGTCGCACGTCCGGGCGCTGCCCCCGGGTGAGCTGAAGCAGACCTTCAGCGACGCCGGACTCGGCGAGCCGCGCGTGACCCACTACCGTCTGGAGGGCGAGCTCGAAGGGCTGCTCGGTCGCTCGTTCCCCAAACCGGGTGACGCCGACCGGATCCGCGAGCTGTTCGCCGCCTCGCTGGCCAACGACCGGCTCGGCATCGACACCCGGCGAGACGGGACGCAGATCCGCTACGGCTTCCCCGTCGCCGTCCTCGTCGCCGATCGGGCATGAAACGCATCTTCTGCTGAGAGCTGGCGCGGCGTCTGCGATGATAGGCGTCATGCGGCGCCTGTCAGTGCTGTTCGTCGCGTGCCTGCTCTGTGGTCTCGCGGAGGCCTTCGCTCAGAACGCGCCGCTCACGCCCGAGCAGCAGGCGTTCGTCGAGCGCTACGTCGACGCCGTCCGGGCCAAGGACGTCGGGCGGCTCAAGGCGCTCGTCCATCCGCGATCACTCGCCTGCATCCAGCCCGAGGCCGTGTCGTTCTACGACGACGTCTTCGCGAGCCGGACGCGTCAACCCGCCGGCGCCCAGTACGCGGCGTCGGTCCAGACGATCGCGCCCGGCCAGCCGCTCATGATGGAAGGTGACGTGACGTATCCGGTCCGCCCGACCCACTGGATCCAGATCGATCTGGCCCCGGGAGCGACGTCGGGCAGCGTCCTCATGGTCCAGGTCGTCGCCGAGCGCGGCGCGTGGCTGGAGGTGCTGCCGTGCCCGACGCCCGCGACGCTGGCCAAGTATCGCGCCGCCAAGGCGACGGTATCGACCCAGGAGCAACGCGCCAAGGAGCTCGTCGCCAACCTGAAGGACCCGCTGCGCGGCGAGCTGCGCCAGCTCCTGCGTGACGGCCGGAAGGTGAGCGCGATCATGCGCTACAACCAGGAGGCGGGCGAAGACCTCAGCGTCGCCCGTCGGGTCATCGAGCTCCTGAGCGAGCTGAAGGATTAGGCGGGAGCCGATGGATCTGCGGCTCGCCCCGATGGCCGGGGTCACCAACGCGCCGTTCCGGCTCGTCTGCCGCGAGGCCGGCGCCGGGCTCCTCACCAGCGAGGAGATCGACGCCCGCGCTCTGGTCGAGGGCAATGCGCGCACGCAGGCGATCGCCCACTACCTGCCCGAGGAGCGCCCCATCGCCTTCCAGCTCCTCGGCGGGGATCCCGACGTGCTGGCCGAGGCCGCGCGACGACTCGCGGCGGCCGGCGCCGCCGGGATCGACCTCAACATGGGCTGCCCCGTCTCGAAGATCGTGGCCAAGGGACAGGGCGCGGCGCTCATGCGTGATCCGCTGCGCGCGGCCGTCATCTTCCGCACGCTGCGGAAGGCCGTCGACGTGCCGTTCACCATCAAGATCCGCTCGGGGTGGGACGAGCGCACGGTGAACGCGGTCGAGATCGCGCGCATCGCCGAGGGCGAAGGCGTGGACGCGATCACGGTCCATCCCCGCACGCGCTCGCAGCAGTACACCGGACGCGCCCCCTGGGCCATCATCCGCGAGGTGGTGGCCGCGGTCAGTGTCCCCGTGGTCGGCAACGGCGACGTGAGGAGTCACGCCGACGCGAGCGAGCTCGTCGCCGCCACCGGCTGCGCAGCGGTGATGATCGGGCGGGGCGCGCTGGGTGCGCCGTGGATCTTCGCCGGCGAGCCGGTGGACCGCGAGACGCGCGCGCGCATCATCCACCGCCACTGCGCCCTGATCGAGGAGCACCTGCCGCCGCGCGACGCCCTCGTCCAGCTCAAGAAGCACCTCGCGTGGTACTCGGCCGGACTCGCGGGCAGCGCCCGCCTGCGCACAGCGCTCTTCCAGGCCGAGACGCCTGCCGCGGTTCAGGAGATGTTCTGGGGCAACTGGTGAAGCAGCTCTTCTTCGAGGACTTCGGCGTCGGCGACCGCTTCGGCAGCCCGTCCCGGACGCTGACCGACGCCCACTTCATGTTCTTCGCGGGGATGACCGGCGACGCGCATCCCATCCACTACGACGACGAGTACGCGAAGAAGACGCGCTTCGGCCGCCGGCTGGCCCACGGCCTCTTGCTGACGTCGCTCACCGCCGTCGGCGCCTCCACCCTCGCCCCGTTGATCGAGGATTCGATCGTCGCCTTCCTCGATCAGTCGACACGCTTCGTGGCCCCGGCCTTCGTGGGCGACACGCTGAAGCCCGATCACGAGGTGACCGCGCTCGAGCGCAAACGCTCGGGCGGGCTCGTGACGCTGAAGGTGACGCTGACCAACCAGCGCGGTGAGCTCGTGCTGGAAGGCCAGCACAAGTACCTGATCGCCTACCGTCCCGCCGCCTGACTTTCAGTCTCCGACGTATCAATTTAAAGACGCTGCGCCGCGTGAACACTTCGGTGAAGATACGTAGCCGTGGGCGACCAAACCGGCATCGAATGGACGGACGCAACCTGGAATCCCGTCACCGGCTGCACAAAAGTCAGCCCCGGGTGCAAGAATTGTTATGCGGAGCGCCTCGCCGCGCGCCTCCACGCAATGCACAACCCGAGGTATCGCAACGGTTTCAAGCTGACGTTGCACCCAGACCTCTTGAGTCTTCCCCTCCGTTGGCGTCGGCCAAGAATGATCTTCGTCAACAGTATGAGCGATCTCTTTCATGAAGCCGTCCCGGCAGAGTACATCTGGCAGGTCTTCGCTGTAATGGGCCAAGCCCCGTGGCATACGTTTCAGATCTTGACCAAACGAAGCAAACGACTTAGACAGCTCGCGTCTGGCCTTTCGTGGCCAAGCAATGTCTGGCAAGGCGTATCCGTCGAAAGCTCTCGCTACACGGCGCGAATCGACGACTTGCGTGAGATCCCTGCCGCAGTGAGATTCATCTCGATCGAGCCACTGCTCGGGCCAATCCCGGCTCTCCCACTCGACAATATCCATTGGGTGATCGTCGGAGGTGAGAGCGGGCCACGACGTCGCCCAGTCGAAGCTGGCTGGGTTCGCGAAATCCGTGATCAATGCCTGACGGCAGACGTTCGATTCTTCTTCAAGCAATGGGGCGGACGAACACCAAAGTCACGGGGACGTCTGCTCGATGGAAGAACGTGGGACGACATGCCGGCGCGGAGTCCTAGGGCGGCCCCGGTGGGGTGAGGGTGGCCTCAGATGGGCTCCTGGCTCGCCCGGGAGGTTCTTGGACACGCGAAAAATTGGATTACGTCGAACGCTATGCGCATGCCTTCATGGCCGCAATGGCGGTCAAACGAGCGGAAGGCAAGTGGCGCGAGCTCGTGTACATCGATCTTTTGGCAGGGCCTGGAAAGGGCATCGATCACGATAGCGCTCGCGAGTTTCTCGGCTCGCCCTTGAGGGCACTCGCGGTTACCCCGGCGTTCGATCGTCTCTTCTTTCGTGATCTCAACGCCACGAACATTCGAACACTGCGCAAGCGAATTCCACCGACCGATGTTCACCGAGTCGATCTTGCCGTCGGAGACTGCACGGTGGAAGCAGGAAGGGTCGTCGCCAGGCTGTCAGAGCGAACCTTGGGGCTCGCGTTCATCGATCCAGAAGGATTCGAGGTCAAGCTCGCCCTTTTCCGTGCGCTGTCGAAGCGCCCTATCGATGCCCTGTTCTTGTTTCCGAGTGCAGGCATCCGTCGTAATCTCGCTCAGTTCATGAAACAGCCCCATACGGGTCTGGATGACCTGATGGGAGGCCGCGAGTGGCGTGAGCTGCCAATTGCCAAGCTTGCCGCGGGAAAGCGCGTTGGTTCAGACGAAAAGTCGGCGTTCGTTCGATCCCTGATTCCCCTATTCCGCGCTCGGATGAAGACGCTCGGATTTCGGTATCAAGACGAGGCCGACCCGATTATGACCAATGAAAAAACGTTGGCATGTATCACCTCCTGTTTCTCTCTCAACATTCTGCTGGGCTTACTATCTGGAAGAACATCAAGAAGATTGGCGGTGACAAACAGCGCCCGTTGTTCTGACGGCCTCTTAGTCAGAGCGGCCTCGCGCCGCGATCGTCCACTCGGCGCCCAGCGATCACCACGCTTCACGTAGACGCGGGCTTGTAGACGTTGACGGTCGATCGCAGTGAGGCGGCGATGTTCTCACGCCAATCGCCGGTCGAGCTCGATCTGGACACGCGCGCGCACGGCGTCCCAGGGGAAGTGCGGCCCGGGATCCGTCTTTCGCCCCGGCGGCGTTGCGATGTCCGAGTGGCCCACGATTCGTGCGACCGTGATCGCCGGGTATTTCAGGCAGAGCTCGACACACAGCTCGACCAGGACGTCGATCTGGGCGTCAGTGAAGGTTTCAGTCGCGAAGCCAACCAGCTCGATGCCCAATGAGAAGTCGTTGACGTCCGTTCGCCCCTCGAGCTCCGATGCACCGGCGTGCCATGCGCGGAGCTCGTCCGGGACACAACGATAGACCGTGCCGTCACGGTCGATGACGTAGTGCGCCGACACTCCCGAATTGGGGGACTCGAACCACGAGAGCGCGGCCGCAGCAGTCTCGGATTCGGTGTCATGGACGACGATGCAGTCGATGGTGGGGCCAGGCCGACTGTTGTAGTTCGGAGACCTGGCGTCAATGACCGCGATGGCCATGTCGTATCCCAATCGACCAGACCCTTGACCGGACGCGGAACCAGGCTCGGGAAGAACGGCACCTCTGAAAAGCTTTGACGCGGCGTCTGCTCAGTCGGAGCGGCCCCGCGCCGCGACCGTCCACACCGTGTCCACGCGGTCACCGCGCATGACGTACATGCGGTCGTAGAGGTTGATGGTCGGGTCGCAGTGCGGGGGGAAGAACTCGATGCGCTCGCCGAGCCGGGGCGCGCGCGTGGGATCGGTGATGGTGAGCCTGCCGTGCTCGTCGCCGGCGAATCCGTACGTGAGGCCGGGCCGCTCGACCGACTCGGGGGGAAATGGCTTGTCGGTCGAGAACGCCTTGAGCCCGCCATCGACGACCGCCCGGTCCGCCGTGGGCACGCTCACGACCGTCGTCAGCACCGTCAGCGCCATCTCGAAGTCCGTCAGCGCGTCGCCGTCGCGGCCGCCGATCTTGCGGTACTCGAGATCCATCACGCAGTACGAGCCCGACTGCAGCTCGGTGAGGCCGGCCAGCTCCACGTCGATGTCGTATGTGCCCGTCGACCCGCCGGCGACCACCTCGACGGGCAGGCCCTGGCGCTCGAGGAGCTGCCGCGTGTCCATGAGCCCGGCCATCGTTGCCAGCGAGGCCTCGCGCCGCGCCTTCCAGCCGATGACGTGAGCGCAGTGACCGGCGTAGCCCTGGAGGCCGCGCAGCCGGAGCGAGCGCTGACGCGTGACGGCGCGCGCCAGGGCCAGGGCCGGCTCGCCGGGCTGGGCGCCCGTGCGCCGGTTCCCCATGTCCACGTCGACCAGGACGTTGACGACGACGCCGGCCGCGCTGGCCGCGGTGCCGATGGCCGCCACGTTCTCGGAGTGGTCGACGACGATCATCGTGTCGGGCGCCTCGGCGACGAGCTTCATGAGCCTCGCGATCGACGTCGGCGGCACGATCTCCGTCGTGATCAACAGCCCGCGGATGCCGGCGGCGGCCATCACCTCGGCCTCGCCCAGCTTGGCGCAGGCAACACCGAGCGCGCCCGCCTGGATCTGGCGCTTCGCGATCTCCGGGCACTTGTGGGTCTTCGCGTGAGGGCGGATCGATTTGCCGGTGCGGCGCACGTGCGCCGTCATCCGCTGGAGGTTGCGCTCGAAGCGATCGAGATCGAGCAGCAGCGCGGGGGTTGGAATCTCGTCTCGGGTCATGGCCGGGCCCACTCTAGCATCTCGGCCATTTCACCGCTCGCCTCGGCCGCCCGCCGGCCTGCGGCTCGCACCTCGGCCATTTCACCGCTCGCCTCGGCCGCCCGCCGGCCTGCGGCGGCTCGCACTGCCATGCTAGACTTCGCGACATGTCGCCGCCGGCCGGACGGCCCTTCCTGCAAATCCCCGGGCCGACGCTCGTGCCGGACCGCATCGTGCGCGCGATGGCGCAGCCCATCATCGACCATCGCGGCCCGCGCTTCGAAGCGCTCGTACGCGAGTGCCTGAACGGTCTCGGACGCATCTTCCAGACCGACCGTGGCCACGTGCTGCTCTACCCGGGTTCAGGCACGGGCGCGTGGGAAGCGACGATCGTCAACACGCTCTCACCCGGTGATCGCGTGCTCGCGTGTGTCAATGGCTTCTTCTCGGCCGGCTTCGCCCGCACCGCCGCGGCGTTCGGCGTCGAGCTGGAGCGTCTCGACCTGCCGTACGGCGCAGGCGTGCCGGCCGCCGAGGTGCAGGCGCGCCTCGAGCGCGACCACGCGCACGACATCCGCGCCGTCCTCGTCGTCCACAACGAGACGTCCACCGGCGTGACCTCGGACGTTCCGGCCGTTCGCCAGGCCCTGCGCCGCGCCGGCCATCCCGCGCTGCTCCTCGTGGACACGGTCTCGTCGCTGGCGTCGATCGACTTCAAGTTCGACGCGTGGGGCGTGGACGTGGCTCTCACCGGGCCGCAGAAGGGCCTGATGCTGCCGCCGGGCATGGCGATCCTGGCGGCCAGCGAGCGCGCCATCGCCGCCAGCGAGAAGGCCCGTTGCCCGCGCTCGTACTGGGACTGGCAGCCCGTGCTCGAGCGGAATCGGCGCGGCCAGTATCCCTACACGCCGGCCACGATGCTGCTCTTCGGGCTGCGCGAGGCGATCGCGATCCTGGAGGAGGAGGGGCTCACCAACGTCTTCGCGCGTCACGCGCGGCTGGCCGAGGCGTGCCGGCGGGCGGTGCAGGCGTGGGGACTCGCGCTCCTTTGTCAGAACCCCGCCGAGTTCTCCAACACCCTGACCGCCGTGGTGATGCCCGAGGGCTTCGACTCCGACGCCTTCGTGGCGCACGTCTATCGGCGGCTCAACCTCTCGCTCGGCGTCGGCCTCGGCGACGTGAAAGGCCGCGCGTTCCGCATCGGGCACCTCGGAAGCCTGAACGAGCTGGAGCTGCTCGGCGGCCTGGCGGGCATCGAGATGATGCTGAAGGAGTTCGGTGTTCCCGTGCGGCCGGGCTCGGGACTGGCCGCGGCCGAGGAGTTTCTTACCGGCGCCTGATCGCGTTGTTGATGTTTTGCTGCTGAATCCCTTGCACCACGTCGTTGCTGGTATCTGGTCGACGGATCAGGGCGTCGCTCAACCCTCGCGCGATCGCATCACTCGGCGTATGCGGCAACACGCCCTTCGTGGCCTCTTCGGCGTCTCGCGCGACCGTGGCCGGATCGATGACGGGACGCACGATGTGGCGCTTTCGGGTGATCTCGGTCTGAAGATCGGTCGATCCCGTCGGTGCGGTCTGGGCGGCTGCGGGAACAACCGGAGCCAGCAGGGCGAGGAGCATGGCCGTGGCGAGCATCTGTAAGTTCATCCGACTCTCCCGTTGGGCCCAGGGTACACCTTCTCAGGTCATGCTCAAGTCGTTATTAGGGTCTGGCCGATCGTCGGAGCTGCGGGGGAAATGGCGGCTTAGGGCGCGGCCGACCTCGCCGACCGCGTCGACGACGGCGTCGCGGGCGTGGCCTTCACGCAATCGGGCCACCATCGCGTCGCGCACGCCGATCCAGTACTCGTCGCCGACGCGGGCGTGAATCGCGTCGTCGCCGATGATGGCGAGCTTGCGGTCCTCCACCGCGAGGTAGATGAGCACGCTGGCCCGATGGGCCGTGTCGTGCATCTCGAGGCGCGCGAAGATGTCGCGCGCCCGCGCCAGGGTCGGATCGCCGCCCGCGTGGGCGCGCTTCACGCGCCGCTCGAGGTGCACGCGGACTTCCGCCGACGTCAGGGACTCGGCGCGCGCGATCGCGTCGACGATGGCGGCGAGATCGTCCCGGCTCAAGATGCGGTGGACCCAGCGGGGATGCCTGGTGATGGTCACCACTCCCCGCTGGCGCCGCCGCCACCGAAGCTTCCACCGCCGCCCGAGAATCCTCCTCCGCCACCGCCTCCACCACCCCCGCCGCCGAAGCCGCCACCGCCCATGAAGCCGCCCCACGTCGGCCCCATCGGCACGTACGGCCCCTGCGATCCGAGCGTGTAGTGCAGGCGGCGCTGGCGGCGCTGGAGACTCATCGTCTCCCACGCGAAGATCAGCGCCATGATGCCGAACAGGACGAAGAAGCCGATCATCGGGAAGTTGGTTCCCCGGCTGCGGCGCGTGCGGCCATCCGCCTTGCCCTCGCCGGCCCGCTCGTAGACCGCGCGGGCCGCCGCTTCGATGCCGGCCGCATAGCGCCCCTCGCGAAAGCGCGGCGCGATGACGTCGCGGATGATGCCGGCCGCCACCGCGTCGGGGATGGTGGGCTCGAGGCCATAACCGACTTCCAGGCGGACTCGGCGCTCGGTGAGGAAGACGACCAGGATGACGCCGTTGTCGAGGCCCTTCTGGCCGATGCGCCAGCGCTCGGCCAGCTTGATCGAGACGTCGTCGATGCTCTCGCCCTCGGCCGAGCGGAAGATGGCCACCGCCATCTGGGCCCCGGTCGCCGCTTCGCGCTCGGCCAGGAACCGCTCGAGGCGGCCGCGCTCGTCGGCGGAGAGCGCATTCGCGTAGTCGTTGACGCGCGCCGTGGGCGCGGGCGGGATCAGAAGGGCGAGGGCAAGTGCAGCGGCGACGAGCAGACTAAAACGTCAGGGGCCCAGAAATGGCCCCCGACCCCCCCCAACGCTCGGAGCGCGCCGGCGCAGCCGGACGCGCTCCTCGACCACCGTTAATCTGCCCGGCTCCTAGAACTTCACCCGCGGCGGCGTGGCGGCATCGGGCGCGGCCTCGAAGAACGCCTTCGGCCGGAAGCCGTTCATGTTGGCCACGATGCTGCCGGGGAACAGCCGCTGACGCGTGTTGTACTCGCGCACGGACTCGTTGAAGCGGCGGCGCTCGACGGCGATCCGGTTTTCCGTGCCCTCGAGCTGGGTCTGGAGCGCCAGGAAATTCTGGTTCGACTTCAGCTCCGGGTAGCGCTCGACCGTGACCATCAGCCGGCTCAGCGCCCCGGTCAACTGCTGCTGGGCGGCCTGGAAGCGCTCCATCGCCTTGGGGTCGTTGAGCGCCTCGGGGGTGAGCTGCACGCCCGTCGCGCTGGCCCGCGCGCGCGTGACTTCTTCCAGCACGGTGCGCTCCTGGGTGGCGAAGCCCTTCACGGTCTCGACGAGGTTCGGGATCAGGTCGGCGCGGCGCTGGTAAACGTTCTGGACCTGCGCCCACTTCTCGTTGACGTCCTGCTCGGACCGCACGAGCGAGTTGTTGATGCCGACCGCCCAGACCACGACCCCGACGACGATGAGGCCGATGACGGCCAGCGTGACGACGAGCCCTCGCCCCATGCGGTTGGCATTATACGCAATGACGCCGTACACTTCGCGCCGTGTCCGAGCCCCTCCCCAAATATCGCGTGCGAGCGAAGAACACCTCGACCCAGTCCGAGAACAAGATTCACGACGACACGCTCGCCCGCCGATACGGCTTCCGGGGCGGCCTCGTGCCCGGCGTCATCGTCTACGCGTACCTGACCGAGCCGCTGGTCGCCGGGCTCGGCGAGGCGTGGCTGGCCCGAGGCACCGCTCACGCGCGCTTTCGCCGCCCCATCGTCGACGCCGAGGAGGTGACCGTCACCGGCGACGTCACGGGGCGCGACGCGCGGACGGCGAACGCGCGGGTGGCGGCCCGGACCGAAGCGGAGGGCAACTGCGGGCTCGCCGAGGTGACCCTGCCCGCGGGGTCGCCCACGCCGGCCAACGTCGCGATGTATCCGAAGGCCCCGCTTCCCGCCGAGCGCCCTCCGGCCAGCCGTGAGCTCCTGCGCCACGTCGACGTGCTCGGCACACCCGAGACGACGTACGACG
>WNFS01003219.1_pt1 | contig 13673 bp, 13 predicted proteins | sample 5400141 | NCBI WGS metagenome assembly WNFS01 (sample SAMN13153358, study PRJNA577476) | soil metagenome | isolation source: 60 cm saprolite under Madrone tree | place: USA:California | collected 2016-06-14
AGACGGACTTCATTTGCTTGCCGCGATTGGTTTCCTTCATGAGCTTGTAGTGGAAGGTGTGGCGGGACTTTTTGTCCTTGGCGGCCCAGATGATGGTTTCGGTGGCGTGGGTGAAATAGCGGCAAGAGAGATTGGGAGGGGGGTTGGGCTTAACCCAGGAAATGTCGTTGAGGAGCTTGAAGCCGAGCTGCTGCATGGCGAAGCCGACGGAATGGATGACATGCGCGGTGCCGGAGACCCAGATGGAGCCGTTGGGTTTTAGGATGCGCTGGGCGGCGGCGAGCCAGGCGCGGTTGAATTCATGATTGGATTCGGGGCCGCGGGATTTGTCCCAATCGCCTTTGTGGACGGAAACCATTTTTCCGGCGTGGCAGGTGATGCCGCCGTTGGAGAGGAAGTAGGGCGGGTCGGCGGAAGACGAGGTCGACGGAGGAAGCGGGGATGGCGGCGAGGAGGTCGAGGCAGTCGCCCTGGTAGAGGCGCAGGTGGTGCTTGGGGTCGTCGAAGGCGGGAGTGGGGAGTGCGTTGGGCATTTGATGACGGAGCACAGCCATGATTGGCTGTGCCACCGGATCGGGATCGTTGATCAAGGGGTAAAGCAAGTCAAGGCGGGGATTCCACCACAGAGGGCACCCTTCGAGGCTCAGGGTAAACAGAGAGCGCAGAGGTTAGAGAGGGTTGCCTTTGGCTATCTGCCCTTTGAGAAGAAAGGTTTTCGGGAATTTGCCTTCGCCACAGATTTTGAAAGAGCCGAAATCCTTGTACCACAAACCGTCGGGCGCTTCCGGGTCGGATTCGCGCCAGAGCTTTAGCTGATAGAGGTCCGCTACGGTTATCCTGCGCTCTTCAAGGCGATCGAACAGGTGTTGGCGCAGGGCGGGCGGAAGATTGGTCCATTGAATCTTCGGCATGATTCATGAGCCGAAGGTCATGCGGGCGAGCTCTTTCTTGAGCTTTTCGCGTTCGGCGGGTTCGGGGGACTCTGTGAGGCGATTGGCGAGCGCGAAAAAATGTTCGCGTTCCGCTTCTTTGGAGGCGAGGCCGGCTTCGATCAAATCGACCAGAACGCGGTTGGCGCTGGTTTTTTCCGTCTTGGCGAGAGCCTTGACCCTCCTGGCCACGCGCTGCGGAAGCGAAACGCTCTGACGGACGGACTTGTCTGCATTTGCCATGGGTGCATTCTACACCAGACTGCACCAAAATGCATCATCGCAGCGCGACGAGGGCAAAGGCTTGTCGAGCATTAGACTTGGTATAAAATGCAGGGAACCTGACGGACTCGGGCTGGGCCTGCCGGATTTGGTGAGCAAAGATGCCAGGAGGATCGAGACGATGATTAGGCGCTTGATGATTTCGTGTGCGCTGGTGGCGGCGCTGTGTTTGCCGGGGTTGGCGCAGGAGCATGAGCATGCGGCCGCGGCGGCGAAGGGCAAAACGGTCACGCTGATGAGTGGGCTGGGCAATTGGCACCATCCGGTGTCGACAAAGAACGCGCAGGCGCAGGCGTTTTTCGATCAGGGGCTGCGGCTGATCTACGCGTTCAATCATGATGAGGCGGCGCGGTCGTTCCAGCACGCGGCGGAGCTGGATCCGAAATTGGCCATGGCGTATTGGGGCGTGGCGGAAGCGGGCGGCGTTGGAGGACTATCGCGACGCGATGCGCGAGGTGGCGAAGCAATATCCGGACGATCTGGACGCGGCGACATTGTTTGCGGAAGCGGGAATGAATCTGCATCCGTGGGGCCTGTGGCACGCCGACGGCACGCCGGAAGAAGGAACGGAGGAGATTGTCGCGACGCTGGAGTCGGTGATTCGCCGCGAGCCGAATCATCTGGGCGCGGTTCACTACTACATTCATGCCGTGGAAGCTTCCAATTCGCCGGAGCGCGCGCTGGCCGGGGCGACTCGCCTGGCGCAATTGGCTCCAGCGGCGGGTCACATCGTGCACATGCCCGCGCATATTTATATCCGCACCGGGGACTATGAGTCGGCGGTGAAAACCAACCAGAAAGCGGCGCTGGCGGATCAGGCGTATTTGGCGGCGAGCGGGGCGCAGGGCATCTACCCGATGATGTATTACAGCCACAATTTGCATTTCATCGCGATGTGCGCGGCGATGAACGGCAACTACGTGGAATCGAAGCGCGGGGCGCAGTTGCTGGCCGCGAATGTGGGTCCGCACGTGAAGGCGATGCCGGCGCTCGGAGGGTTCATGACCGTGCCGCTGGCGGTGGAGGTGCGCTTCCACAAATGGAACGAAATCTTGAAAACGCCGCAGCCGGATGCGTCCATGCAAACGGCGGCGATTTTCTGGCACTTTGCGCGCGGCGTAGCGCTGGCGGCGACGGGAAAAATCGAAGACGCGGAAGCGGAGCACAAAATCGTAGCGGAAACGGAAGAAAAGACGCCGCCGGACGCAGTTTTTCAGATGCCCATCAATAACAAGACCAAAGACATCTTGAAGATCGCGGAGAACGTGCTGGGGGCAAGGATTTCCCTAGCGAAAAACGATATGGACGGCACGGTGAGCCAGCTGCGCGCGGCGGTGGCGATTCAGGACTCGCTGAAGTATGACGAGCCGCAGGACTGGTTCTATCCGGTGCGCGAATCGCTGGGCGCGATGCTGCTGAAGATTGGCGACAACGCGGGAGCGGAGGAAATTTTTCGCGCGGACCTGAGCCGCAACCTGCGCAATCCCCGCTCGTTGTTTGGACTCGAGCAGGCGCTGAAGGCGCAGGACAAAGCCTACGACGCAGGTTTCGTGAGGAAACAGTTCGACGCGTCGTGGAAGGGCGCGACGGCGCCCAAGGTCGACGATTTGGTGTGAGGCGGCTCGCGCTTCGCGGCCGCAGTTTGTTCTTGCGCCAAAACTACATTTTAGCGGCAGGCGGCATCTGGTCCCAGGCGTCCCAGAAAATTTTCATTTCGCCGGGGAGGCCGAGGGAGATGCGCACGTATTTGTCCAGCACCGGATATTTGGGCCCGATGAGGATGTTCCGCTCCTTCAGGAATTTGATTACGTCGTCGGGCGGGCGCTGCGGGTCCATCATGATGAAATTGGTTTGCGAATCGATGGGGTGGAGCGAGCGAGCGTTCGCCTGGCGGAGGAATTCCTGGCGGTCGGCGGCGTTGCGCTGCATGCCGAGGCGCACGTAGTCGACGTCGTCGAGGGCGGCGGAAGCGGCGCGCGCAGAAACGACGCTGACGCTCCAGCCGGGAAAGCCGGCGGTGAGGCGCTTGGCGGTTTCCGGAGTGGCCACGGCGTAGCCGATGCGCATCCCGGCGAGGCCGAAAATCTTGGAGAAGGTGCGCGCGACGATGACGCGCGGGTCGCCGATGGGGCGGTCGAGGAAGGATTCATAATCGGCGCCGGGCGCAACGAAATGATGATAGGCCTCGTCGATCAGCACGGTGACGCCGGCGGGCAGCTTGGCGATGAAGGCTTCGAGTTCTTTGCGCGGGGTGAGCGTGCCGGTGGGATTGTTGGGATTGACGATGTAGACGAGGCCGGTGCCCGCCGAGCCTGACGAGGCCGATGGTGATACGGCGCGATCGAGCATGGCGCCGAGGTCGTGCTCGTAGCGTTTGTTGAGCGGGACGTCGGCGACTTCGATGCCGGCGGTTTGCGCAAGCTTGCCTAGCGCGGGGAAGGTGGGCGCGGCTTCGACCAGTTTTTTGCCGTGCTTGAGAAAAGTCATGGCGGCCATGCAGAGGATTTCGCCGGAGCCGCAGCCGAGCACGATTTGCTCGCGCTTGACTTGGTGTAGGGCGGCGAGTTTGTCGAGCAGCGTGTCGTACTCTGTGCGCGGGTAGCGATTGCCGGCAGCGGCGGATTCGCGCATCACGGCAAGAACTTTTTCGGATGGGCCGTAGGGATTTTCGTTGCGATACAGGAGGACGGGCTCGACGAGCACGGAGCCGGCTGCCCGCGCGGGCTGCGCTGGCGCGGAGTTTCCCCACAGCGCCTCTTCTGTGGCGGGAGCGAGAGGAAAGCAGCGCAGGGCCGGCGCGGCGGCGCCGATGATGGCGCCTGCGCCGATGCTGCGAAGAAGATTTCTGCGGGAGAGTGACATGGGCGGTCCTCCTGAAAAGGACGCGAGCTATCTTAATGCGTTGCGGCGCGAAATTGTCAATGTTTCAGGGGAATTGCGTGAGGCTGAGAATATTGCCGTCGGGATCCTTGAACCAGGCGATTTTGCCGCCGCCGGGGGCGGTCCAGATGCCCTCGGCGTCCTGCGTGGGCAATCCGTAGCTTTCAAACCGCACGCCTTTTTGTTTGAGTGCGGAAACGGCTTTGGCGACATCGGGAACTTGCCAGCCGAGAATGGTGAATTGTTGCGGCTTGAATCCGGGCGGAACATTGGTGACGCGGAGCATGATGCCGTTGGCATCGAGCGCGAGCGCGAAATTGTCCTGGCTGAGGACGCGCAGGCCGAGGATGCCTTCATAAAAGGGCCGGGCCTTGTTGGCGTCGAGGGTCGGTGCGAAAGCCATGATTTTGTGCGAGCCGAGCATTGCGTGCTCCTGGCGATGACGTCGTGCAGAATCTACCGACGGCAGGCAGTGTAACCCGGCGGCGTGTGCCGCCTGCAGGAAAAGTGCTGCGTTGGGCGCCGCGGTTGAGATAGATTGCCAAGGTTAACAGCGACTCGCAGGGGGGCGATATGGAAGGTACGGCGGCCTCGGCTGACAATACCAAGAAATTGATGGAGGCGATTCGCGCGGGGGACAAGGCTGCGGTGGACGCGCTGCTGAAGGCCGAGCCGGGATTGCTGCGATTTACGGCACCAAACGGATCATCGCTGATGCTGCTGGCGGCGTATTACGGGCATCCGGAATTGGCGGAAGTATTTGTGCGGCATGGAGCGAAGGCGGATGTGTTCGAGGCTAGCGCGCTGGGGGATCTGGAGACGGTCCGGAAGTTGGTTGGCAGCCACCGGGGATTAGTGAATGCGTTTGCGGCGGATGGATTTTACCCACTGGGATTAGCGGCGTTTTTCGGGCATCGCGCGATTGTGGAGTTTTTGCTGAAAAACGGCGCGGACGTGAAAACGGCGGCGCGCAATGCGCAGAAGGTGACCGCGCTGCACGGTGCGGTGGCGCGGCGCGACGTGGAGATTGTGAGGATGCTGCTGGAGGCCGGCGCGGATCCGAATGCGCGCCAGGAGCGCGGGTTTGTGCCGCTGCATGACGCCGCAGCAAACGGAAACGCGGCGTTAGTGGAGCTGCTGCTGAAACATGGCGCGCGTCCGGACGCGAAGACGGATGACGGCAAGACGGCCGGCGACATGGCTGCAGAGCGAGGGCATAAGGAATTGGCGGAAAAGCTGGGAAATCGGAGTTAGTAGGAGTACGCCAGTACCAAAGAACTGGTACGCAAAACGCGGCGTCGAGTACTGGCCCGAATGAACCTGGCGGACTATCGACGCGCAGAAAGTTGAAGCGCAAAATCGCGACTGTGATCGGGACCGGCCCAACCGGGCTCGACCACGGTTCCCTCCATCCCCAACGCCCGAGCGGCCGGTCCCCCCACCGGCCGCTCATTTTTTTATCGGCAACATTCGGCGCGGCTGGCCAGTTGCTGCGTGTGCGCCCGGAAAGTTTCGGGCTACAATTCATCACCCTAAGGCGTTTGCCGGGGATACAACTCTTCAGATGGCCATGCTACCTGGTACGGCTTTCCTCGCGATATTGGCCTGCGCGCTGCTGCTCCCGGCGGCGGTGATGGGGCAGAGTGCGCAGGGTGCGCTGCTGGTGGCGGTGGAAGACTCCGCGGGCGGGCGCATTGCCGGCGCGGGCGTCACGATAGCGCTGGAAAAGTTGGGGGTTTCACGGTCGGCGAACACGGACGAGCGGGGGGAAGCGCGCTTCGAATCGCTGCCGCCCGGGACGTACTCGATTGCCGTGCACGCCAGCGGATTTGCGGAGAAGACCTCGCGGGTGGCGGTGTTGGTAAGCAGCCAGGCGACTTTTGCGGTGATATTGGGACCGCAGGCGCTGAAGCAAACGATTCAGGTGCGCGACCGGGGACCTTCGCTGGCGAGCCAGCCGGTGGAGACGACCAGCAGCACGATCAACACGGTGGTCACGGCGGAAGATTTGGATGAAATTCCATTGTCGGCGCGGAGCTTCGCCAACATCGCGTTGCTCGCGCCGTTTACCGCGCCGGTCGAACCATCGGATACCACCAAGGCGCGCATCACCGCGGTTTCCTTCGGCGGAAGTTCCGGGCTCAATGTGGACTTGTCGGTGGACGGCGGGGACAACAACGACGATTACATCGGCGGTTTTCTGCAGAATTATTCGCCGGAGGCGATGCAGGAGTTCGTCGTGCGGACCTCGCAATTCACCGCGGACACATCGCACACCAACGGCGGCAGCGTGATTATTTCGACGCGCCGCGGGTCGGACGATTGGCATGGCAGCGGCGCGTACTACTATCGCGGAAACGCGCTGAACGCGCGCAACACGCTGGATAATCCGGAACCGAATCCGAAGCAGCCGTTTTCGCGGCGGAATGTGGTGGGCACGCTCGGAGGGCCGATCCAGCGCGGGAAGCTATGGTTTTTTTCCTCCTACGAATACATACATGAAAATGCCAGCGTAGCGTATAGCGCCAATTCGCTTTCGGAGTTCAATGCGCTGCAGCGACTCGCGACCGGCGGCTTTCTGCCAAATGTAAGTACGATCGGCGCGATTCCTTCTTCCGTTCTGCAACCGTATCGCGAGACTCTTTTCTCGTCGCGCATCGATTGGAGGCAGTCCGCCAGGTCGCAATGGTTTGTTCGCGGTTCGCTGGATCGCAATGATACGAAGAATGATTTGCTGCAGCAGGGCGCGCTGCCTTCCACCGGGGCGGCTACGAATTCGAACTATTACAACGTGCTGCTAAGCCAGCAATTTCAGTTTGCGCCGGCGACTTTGGGCGTGCTGACGCTGGAGGCGAGCGGCTTCCATCACACGAAAGTGCGCAATTCCACGATAGGCGAGGCTTTCGATTTTCCGCTTACGGCTAATTTTCTGACCACCTCGGGGCTTGAGACGTTCGGCGACAATCAATTCGCCACGGCGATTACCGCCTTTCCCATTGCGCGCGATCAGCAAAAATATCAGTTTCGCTATGACGTTTCGCACTCGCGCGGAAAGCACGCAATGCGTTTCGGCGTAAATCTCATTCATGAACCCGTTTTGCGCGGCGCGCTCGCGGGAAATGCCGAGACATTATTTTCTTATCCGCAGGATCCCAGTTTTTATGTGGCGAATCCGGCGGTTCTCGCGAATTGCCCGAATCCGCTGCCGGCCAAACCCGATCCGGGTTTCCCGGATTGCTCGACGGAAAATGCTTCAGGGGCCAGTGACGGCACGTTTTCGCAAAGCATCCGGCGGCTGGGTTTATACGCGGAAGATGCCTGGCGGGTGACGCCGTCGTTCACCGTCAATGCCGGGCTCCGCTACGACACGACGTTTGGCTTGTTTGTGGCTTCGGGGCACAATCAAGCAGCGAATCCTACGCTGGCGGCGCTGCAGGCCTCCGGCAGTACGCTGGTTTCGGGCATTCCTCACGATTACCGGAAGGCGTTCGCGCCGCGGCTTGGAATTGCGTATGCGCCGAACGCTTCCGCGACGACCGTGTTTCGCGCGGGAGCGGGCCTTTATTACAACGATCTCGTGCAGAACGGATGGGTCGACGCGTTTACCGCGGTCAACAATTTCAATCTGCAAAATGGCACGGGACCGAGCGCGTTGATCGATCCCAACTATCACACTCCCTATGCGTTGACCGCGAGCGCGGGCTTCGAGCACGCTTTTGCGAACAACTGGCGGGTGAATATCACCTACGAGCACCAGCAGGGAGTGCACCAATACAGGCGGTACGAATATTCGCCCGGCTTCGGAATCCCCGCCGATGCGCCGGCGGTTTCTCTGTTCCGCACGGATAATCGCTCGATCTACAACGGTTTAGCGGTGCAGGTGCAGCACAGATTTTCTGAGCGCTTTGAAGTGACCGCGAATTACGTGCTGTCGCATGCCACAACCTGGGGCGCCACGGTTGGAGAGCTATTCGATTACGTGAATGGAGTTTCTAACGTGCTCGATCCGTTTGGTCCCGGCGACCATGGGCCTTCCGGCGAAGATATACAGCACCGGTTTGTGCTCGTCGGGGTACTGCAACTGCCGTGGAAATTCGAGGTTTCCATCCTCTCGCAATTTGAGAGCGCGCGGCCTTTCACGATGAGCACTCCTGCGGATGTTAATGGCGACGGCGTGGTCGGCAATGACCGGGCGGTAGTGAAACGCGTGCAGACAAGCCTTGACGAGTTTCGCGGCACGCCCTTCTACCAGGTGGATTTGCGAGTCAGCAGGAATATTGCGTTAGGAGAGCGCGTGACGCTGCGGCCGTTCGTGGAGTTCTTCAATTTGTTGAACCGGCAGAATCCCGGCAACAATTTCGTTCCCGACATCTCCGCGCTACCAACGCGCGTCAATGACATCAGCAACGCCACGGCGTTCTGCCTGAATGCGGCTTGCACGCAGACGCAGCCGATCACCAGCCTGAATCAACTCAGGGTGCCGGCGGGAGCATTAGGCGATTTCTTCGGACCCGGAACCACGCTAGGGATTCCGTTTGCCGCGCAGTTGGGCATTCGGCTCAGCTTCTGACGAAAGAAGAATTGGTGGGCCGTGGAAAGCCACGCAATAGTCTTATTGCGATCCTGTCGGCGGCTTCTCGGGATTCGTAACCGTTGAGATCACATGCGAGGGCTGGCTCGAGTCGCGCCTCGGGGGCGCGAACTTCGGAATCTTTTTCTTGGGCTTTTTTGCTTCGCGGCTTCGCCTGTCCTTGTTTCCCATGCCCAATAGCATGCCACGGGTTGGTCATTTATGGCCAGGAAATGTCCAACGGAATTAGACGATAGCGATCACGGAGGGCGGTGCACGCCCTAAGGCCGTGCTGCCTAGCGGAGAAGAAACTAAGGCGCAGATGGGGCTGCGGCTGTGCCCATTTAGATACGATACTGCTAGAAACGACCTGTCCTTTCGGGCAATTGCGCAACGTTTTCCCCACCCGAATACTGTCATCACTATGAAACCCACACTTACATTCGCACTCCTGGGGATCCTCGCGTTCGCGGGAACGGCTTCCGCGCAAAGACAATTTGAATGGCAGCCGGGGAACGATGAAGCCGTCCGGCTGGACCCGGCCAACTATCACACCGGCAAGACCTATACGGGGGGCGGCGGCATTCAGGTGGATATTGACTCGCAGCAGCCGGTGACGATTTTCTTGACCGGCGAAGGGGAGTGGAACCACGCGCAGCAGTATCCGGAAGCCTTAGGGACCCTAAGAATGCTGTGCTTGCGCGAGCACGTGGTAAAGACCAGGTATGTTTGCAATTTGCCGGCGGAGTCGATGACGCTGGTGATTCGCGATGACCGCGGCAGCCACGAGTCAGCCGCGTTCGCAGGGTTGGGTGAGGTACTCAAGCGCGAACCCGTCGCGATGAATACTCCTGCCGGTAATGCGGTCGGTAGCGCCGTCGGCCTGGGCCTGGGCTTGGCGAAAATCATGAAGACGGAAAGTTCCCCCACTCCCCGCCATTTCGTGTCGCCGAACGATGTACACATCCAATATTTCCGCTGGACGTGCATCAGCAATTGCTTCCCTCCGGAGTTTCGCTGGATTGAGCAAGCCAAGGAGAAGTACGAGCTGACCTCGTTCTTGAAGGTCTACGGCGGATACACGCCGGACCGCGATGGCGAGGTGATCAGCATCAAGATTAAGGCGCCAATGCCCATGCTGGTAGCGGTAGTGCCGTCCTCGGTCGCCAACCAATTGCATGGGAAGCCGGAAATGCTGGAGCCCGCGCTGGAAAAGAATTCCTGCCAGCAACGCGGCGTGCAGTCGCAAACCTTTCAGTGCACGTTTAACGTGGCGGATGGACCGCAGTCCCTGATTGTGATGCCGGAAGACACCGGGAAAGTGAAGCACAAGAAAGCGGAGATCGAGTTCTTCGCCTCCAAATGCGTGGAGCACTGCGCGCTGCCGGCGCCGAATCCGAACGCCTCCGCGGATAAGGTAAACCCGTAAATTGCCCGCTTCTTGAGGCCACTTAGAAATCGGGCATTTCGACAACTGTCCAGCTTCCTGGCTTTGCCGCAAGGACCGCCACGGCTATTTCGGGAAGCGCGCAGCGAATAAACTTCCACCTGTTCCTATTCAAGATGACCACAGCGAGCTTGCGACCCTCCAGGTTTTGCTGGAACGGCAGACTTGTGTCCGTCGTGAGTAGGACGTCGAAACCGGCTTGTTCCGCGGCATGAAGCAATTGTCCATTCAGAAGTGTGCTCCAGCCCTGTTCCGCCGCGGTCCTGACCGTATGCACAAGTAAAGAGTGGCGGATGCCGATCGGAGTACCTTGATCGAACAAGACAAGCATCTAGGCGCGATGGGCTGGAGCGGATAGGCTTTGAGCGGCAAAGTCCAGGACGGCTTTGACTTGTTCTTGCTTCAGGCCGTCGAACATTTCGACGATTTCGCTCACGGTTAGACCGTCTTCAAGATTTTCGAACACAGCTGCTACTGGAATGCGCGTGCCGCGAAAGACCCAGGCGCCGCTGACTTTCCCAGGGACACTCTCCACCGCCTGACATTGGGACCAATCAAGTGGCATAGCTGCCTCGTGTGCTGATTTTAGCGTAAAGGCAAGAGCCTCACCATGCTATTCCTAAATGCAGCTCTGTTCGCGAGCGATATCGGCGGCACTCCGATACAATGGAGGAGGCTTTGGCTGGGAAAAGGCGGATATGTTTGAGAATTTGACGGAAAAGCTGCAACGGACGTTCAAGAATTTGCGCGGGCAGGGGAAGTTGACCGAGGAGCACCTGGACGCGGCGCTGGCGGAGATACGCGAGGCACTGCTGGAAGGCGACGTCAACGTGGGCGTGGCCGAGGAGCTGCTGGCCAACATCCGGCAAAAGGCCATTGGCAGCGAGGTAATGCTGCAACTTTCGCCGGACCAGCAAGTAGTCAAGACGGTGCGCGACGAACTGACCGCGATGCTGGGGAAGCATGCGAAGCCGCTGTTTGCTTCCCGGCCGCCTTCGGTGTGGATGATTGTGGGCTTGCAGGGGTCGGGCAAGACGACGACCACGGGCAAGCTGGCCAAATGGCTGGCGCAGCACGGGCATCGGCCGATTGTGGTGTCGACAGACGTGTACCGGCCGGCGGCGCGCGAGCAGCTTGCGCAGGTGGCGAAGGCAGTGGGCACGCACGTGTGGCCGGGAGCGGGCACGGAGAAGCCGCTGGAAATTGTGCGCGGGGCGATCAAGGAAGCGAAGCTTTCCGCTAGCGACGTGATTTTGGTGGATACCGCGGGGCGGCTGCACATCGATGATGATTTGATGAACGAGCTGAGCACGTTGAAGAAAGAATTGCAGCCGGCGGAGATTTTGTTTATCGCGGACGCGATGATTGGGCAGGATGCGGTACGGTCGGCGGGGGAGTTTCACAAGCGTCTGGGGCTGACGGGCGTGATATTGACGAAGCTGGATGGCGATGCGCGCGGGGGCGCGGCGCTTTCCATTGCGAAGGTTTCCGGGGCACCGGTGAAGTTTGTGGGCTTGGGCGAGAAATACGACGCGCTGGAGGGATTTTATCCGGAGCGTATTGTTTCGCGCGTGCTGGGCATGGGCGACATCATGTCGCTGATCGAGCGGGCGGAGCTGGCGGTCGACAAGAAAGCGGCGGCGGAGCTGGAACGGAAGCTGCGGAAAGAAGGGTTCACGCTGGAGGATTTCCGCGATCAGTTGAAGCAGGTGCGGAAGATGGGGCCGCTGGAGCAGATTGTGGACATGCTGCCGAAAGTCGGGCCGCTGGCGAATCTGCCGAAGGATGCGAAAGTGGATGAGAGCATGCTGAAGCGCGTGGAGGCGATCATCAACTCGATGACCAACCAGGAGCGGCAAGACCACAACGTGATCGACGGCAAGAGGAGGAAGCGGATTGCTAAGGGCAGCGGGACTTCGGTGCAGGAAGTGAATCAGGTCTTGAAGCAGTACCTGCAGATGCGGCAGATGATGAAGCAATACGGGGCGATGGCGACGCGGGCCAAGATGAAGGGGCTGGGAAAGCTGGCGGGATTGGGGTGAGTGAGTTGCTCATGCATTTCGCTTTGGCGGCGAGTATCTGAGATTGAGATCCTTCAGCCATCCTCATCGGATGGCTTCAGGATGACAGGCTATCGACCACCGGCGATGTAGAAATCGGCGACTCTGAGGGCGAGGGATTCGGGGTCGAGGTCGGTGCGGTTGGTCAGAACGACGATGGTGAGGTGGTCAGCGTGGAAGCGAAGGATGTAGCTGTGAAAGCCCATGGTATCGCCGTAATGCCACATGCGGTCGTGATTGCGATAGGGGTCGAGGAACCAGCCGAAGCCGTAGGAGACTGGCGTGCCTTCGGGACGGTCGGAGTTGGCGGGCCATTTGGGTTGCGCGCCGGTGGTGAGCTTCGCGGGAGTCAGAGCGGGTTGCATTTCTTTTTCGGTTAGAAGCGTGTGTTGCGCGAGCGCTTCGTCCCACTTGGCAAGATCTTCCAGCGACGAATAAATCCCGCCATCACCCAGCGTCGCCGAAGTCGAGCTCTGATCCGTCTCTTTCCACGCCTTGCCGTCTTTCGAGTGGCCGTAAGCGCGCTGCGAAATTTCGCTTTTTCCCTTTTCGTAGGCGAGAGTTTGGCTCATTCCTAGCGAAGCGAAAATGCGCTCGCGCAGAAATTGCGCAAAGGGCTTGCCGGAGATTTTGGTCACCACTAATCCAAGGACGACGTAGCCGGAGTTGCTGTAGCTCCATTGCGTACCGGGTGCGAATTTGCCGGCGGTTTCTTGTTTGAGGAGATCGAGGACTTCGGCGTCTTGAATCTGGTGCGTTGGCGTCCAGACAGCGGCGCCTTTGCGCTTTTCTGCTGCGGCCATCAGGTCTTCGTAGTCGGGCAGGCCGGAGTTGTGGTTCAGGAGATTGCGGATGGTGATGGCTTTGCCGTAGGCAGGAAAATCGGGAAAAACGTCAGTGAGTTTGTCGTCGTAGCGAAGCTTGCCGTCGTGGACGAGCAACATGATGGACATGGCGGTGAATTGCTTGGAGCAGGAGGCGAGGCGGAAATTGGTTTGTGAATCGATTTTGGCGAAGGAGCGGAGTTCGCGAGCGCCATAGCCGCGCTCGAATACGGTGCGGCCATCTTTGCGGACGAGCACGGCGAGGCCCGGAGTGTTGGCGTTGGCGAACGGAGAGAAAATTGCATCCAGGGCCGTTCCTGTTTGGTCCTGCGAAGGCTGGGTGCGCGATGAAGGAACGACGAGGAAGATAAGGAGCAGAGAAAGCGAAAACAGTTGGATTTTGAAGAACACGAGGCCTCCGGGCGCAGGATATCACCGGCGGTGCGTTGCTTCTTGCGCAAGTATGGCGAGGCTTAATCCAGGGATACGGTCTTCGATGACCGAACGCCGGCGGAGTGTTGCAAAGCGACGGCGTTCAACGGATTGAACCGCGCGGGCAACACTTTACGTTGCGACTTGAGGCGGGTTCAGGGCAGCTAGCTCGTTCCTGAGACGTTCGACCTCCGACTGCAAGTTCTGGATTTGCAGCAGCTCGGCGTCCAGCCTGGCTTTCCCCGCGGT
>WNFS01006248.1_pt1 | contig 13670 bp, 9 predicted proteins | sample 5400141 | NCBI WGS metagenome assembly WNFS01 (sample SAMN13153358, study PRJNA577476) | soil metagenome | isolation source: 60 cm saprolite under Madrone tree | place: USA:California | collected 2016-06-14
ATTCCCGAATTGAAGGGCAAGCTTGACGGCTACGCCATGCGCGTGCCCACGCCTAACGTCAGCGTCGTAGACCTGACCGTGTTCGTCGAAAAGCCCGCCACGAGAGAGGCCGTCAATGCCGTCCTGAAGGCCGCTTCGAACGGGCCGATGAAGGGTATCCTCAGCTACACCGAAGAAGAACTCGTCTCCGCTGACTTCAAAGGCAATTCGAATTCCTCCATCGTCGATACCGAATACACCAAGGTCGTCGGCGACCGCTGCGTAAAAGTTCTGGCCTGGTATGACAATGAGTGGGGCTATTCCTGCCGTTGCCGCGACCTCATCAAGCTCTTGGCCTCCAAATTCTGAGAAAGGTTCTCAGTAATCAGCTTGCAATTCACTGTAAGAGCAGAAAGAAACTTCTGGTATGTTTCTTCTCTGACTGAAAAGTGAGAACGGAGAGTGGAGTCAGATTTGGTGCTACTCTTTTTCTTCACTGAACACCGACAACTGAGTACTGAACACTCAAACCATGTACAAGCTGACCATCAACGATCTCGATCTTCGCGGAAAGCGCGTCTTCATCCGCGTGGACTTCAACGTTCCGCTCAAAGACGGCGTGGTTACCGACGACACCCGCATTCGCGAATCGATCCCCACGCTCCGCCTCGCGATTCAGAAGGGCGGCCGCCTCGTACTCGCTTCTCATCTTGGCCGCCCCAAGGGCGGCCAAGATTCGAAATACTCGCTCATGCAGGTAGCCAAGAAGCTCCAGGAACTCATCGGCCGGCCGGTTCGATTTTCCTCCGACTGTGTCGGGCCCGTTCCTGAATCGAAGAGCAAGACGCTCGCCGACGGCGATATCCTCCTTCTCGAAAACGTCCGCTTCCATCCCGAGGAGGAAAAGAACGACGAGGCCTTTTCGAAACAGCTCGCGGCTCTCTGTGACGGCCTTTTCGTCTGTGATGCCTTTGGCTCCGCCCATCGCGCGCATGCTTCCGTAGTCGGCATCACCCGCTTCGTCAAGCAATCCGCCGCCGGCTTGCTCATGGAAAAGGAACTCGCCTATCTCGGCAAAGCGATCACCAATCCGGCGCGCCCCTTTGTCGCGATTCTCGGCGGCGCCAAGGTCAGTGACAAGATCGAAGTCGTCGAAAACCTGATGAAGGTCGCCGAGGTCATGCTCATTGGCGGCGGCATGGCCTATACCTTCCTCAAAGCCGAAGGCGAGCCGATCGGCAAGTCGCTCGTCGAAGACGACAAGCTCGAGCTCGCCAGGCGGCTTCGCACCGAAGCCCAGCAGAAGAAATTCGCGCTACTTCTTCCCGTTGATCACGTCGTCGGCGCCGAATTCAAGGCCAATACCGCCACGCAAACTGTTTCCGTCTCCGCAACCCCCGACGGCTGGATGGGGCTCGATATCGGTCCCAAGACTATCGACACCTATCGCCAGAAAATTGCCTCGGCGAAGACCATCGTCTGGAACGGTCCCATGGGAGTATTCGAAATGCCCGCTTTCGCGAAGGGCACTCTCGAAGTGGCCAAAGCCGTCGCCGCCGCCACCGGCAGCGGTGCCATTTCGATCGTTGGTGGCGGTGATTCCGTGGCAGCGGTCCATCAAGCCGGCGTCGCGGACAAGATTTCCCATATCTCGACCGGCGGCGGCGCGTCTCTCGAATTTCTCGCCGGACGCAAACTCCCCGGCGTCGAAGCTCTCACCGACAAATGATTCACGTTTTTCTCTGCGAAACCTCTGCGTTCTCAGCGTCTCTGCGTTATCTTTGTCTTCTCTGGAGGTCCCCATGCGACGCCGCGTAATCGCTGGAAACTGGAAAATGTACAAGACGCTCGCGGACACTCGCGCGTTTTTCTCCTCGTTCCTTCCACTCGTTACCGGCGCGAAGCACTGCGACATGGTTGTCGCCCCGCCGTTCACAGCGATCTCCACCGCGTTCGAATGCGCCAAAGGCTCCAGCGTCGCCGTCGCCGGTCAAAACGTCTCCTGGAGCAAGGAAGGTGCATTCACCGGCGAAGTTTCCGCCCCCATGCTTGCCGAAGCCGGCTGCCGCTACGTCATCATCGGCCACTCCGAGCGCCGCCAGCTTTTTCGTGAGACGGATGACAATGTCGCCAAGAAGACCTTGATGGCGCTGGACAGCGGCCTTACCCCCATTGTTTGCCTGGGAGAAACACAAGAGGACCGCGACGCTGGCCTTACCGAACAGGTGCTCAGCCGCCAATTCACCGGAGGCCCCGGCGCGTTGACCCCCGAAGAGTTCTCCCGTATTCTGGTTGCATACGAACCGGTTTGGGCCATCGGCACGGGCCGCACGGCGACCCCGGAAATTGCCGCCGCAGCTCATCGGGTTCTTCGGCGATGCGCGGGGGAGAAGTTCTCCGTCCGCCATGCCTCCGCCCTGCGGATTCTCTACGGCGGCAGCGTCAAGCCCGACAATATTCAGGGGTTGATGGCACAGGAAGAATTGGATGGCGCGCTTGTGGGCGGAGCGAGTCTCGACCCCAAGTCGTTCGCCGCGCTCGTGAATTTTACGTAGTGGTACTTGAAGCGGGTTTATCCCGCCATCCTTGGTCTTGAGTGAGGTTTTCGAAATGCCAGGTTGGATGAAGTGGGCAATTGCCTTGTTGGTTGGCGTTGGAATTATCACCGCAGGATGGAGACTGGCGGACTCGCGCTGGTTGTTCTGGGTGTTACCGGCGTTTTTCGTTGCCAATTGTCTTGTGTTGATTGTGGTCGTTCTGCTCCAGAGCGGCAAGGCCGCGGATCTTGCTGGCGCCTTTGGCGGTGCTGGCAGCCAAACCGCTTTCGGTCCTCGCGGCGCTGCCAACGTTCTCTCCAAAGCCACCACGTGGTGCGCCGTCATGTTTATGCTCTGCGCCTTTGCCATGGTGCTGCGTACGGATAAGGCCGTTGGGCAGGGCAATTCGATCCTTGAACGGGTTTCGAGCCCCGCGCCGAAGCCGGCGCCCGCGACAACTCCTGCCGCACCTGCAAAGACTCCTGCGACGACACCCGCGACGACGCCATCAACGCCGCAGTCCAATACGCACCCTGTTTCTCAGCCTCCGGCAGCTTCGCAACCCGCGCCCGCGCCGCCGAAAAAACCCTAACTCGGTCTTGTAGGGCGGCCTTCTTAGGCCGCCCGCTCTTTTTCTTCGCTTCCATCTCCTTATTTGACACCCTGCACCATTGCATTTACGATGGAAGTCATAGCGGTCGTGGCGGAACTGGCAGACGCACTAGCTTGAGGTGCTAGCGCCGCAAGGCGTGGAGGTTCGAGTCCTCTCGACCGCACCAAATATTCCGTTGGAAGGTTTGTTCGCCCCAATCAGCGCCGTGCCCAACGGAGCTCAAGCGTTTGCATATGTCCAATTCCACAGCAGTCCTCATCTCCATCGTGATTTGTGCCTTGCTGATAGCCTCACCCACCAGCAACGGCCAATCTTCTCCAACTCCCGTCCTCCCCGAAAAAGTAATCCTCGACACCGATATCGGCGACGACATCGACGATGCCTTCGCGCTGGCGCTCGCTCTGCGCAGCTCCGAATTGCAAATCATCGGCATCACAACTACCTTCGGGGACACCGAAACGCGAGCGAAGCTTCTCGACCGCTTCCTCGCCGAAGTCGGCCGCCGGGAGATACCCGTGGCGGCTGGCGCGCCCTCGCCGCCCAAGTCCACGCTCACCCAGCGGCGCTACGCCGAAGCCGGCCATTTTGCCAAACCTTCTCACCCGGATGCCGTCGCTTTTCTCCTCGAACAGATTCGCCGCTACCCGGGCCAAATTACGCTGATCGCCATCGGACCTCTGATGAATATCGGGGCCGCCATCGACAAAGACCCGGCTACCTTCCGAGAGCTCAAGCGCGTCATCATCATGGGCGGCTCCATCAAGCGCGGCTACGGCGACCTCGGCTTCGGCCCTCCTCAGCCCCCGCAACCTGAATGGAACATCCTCAATGACGTTCCCTCCGCCCAGAAACTCTTCGCCTCAGGAGTGCCCCTCTTCGTCATGCCCCTCGACGCCACCCAGCTCAAACTCGACGAGGTCAAGCGCGCCTTCCTCTTCAGCCAGGGCACAGCGCTCACCGACGCTCTCGCTCTTCTCTACCATCAGTGGGGCCAGGAAACACCTACCCTCTTCGACCCCATGACCATCGCCTTCCTCGTGAATCCCAGCCTCTGCCCCGTCCAACCCATGCACATTCGCATCGACGAAAAGGGTTTTACTCGCCCCGAACCAGGCCCTCCCAAGGCGCCCATTGTCCCCAACGCCCAGGTTTGCCTCGATTCCAACCCCGACTTCTTTTTCCGCTTCTATCTCAACCGCGTCGCCGCGCCGTAGCTTCCGGGCAGGGCCGCGCCAAATCGCGCTTCCTTTCGTTTTCCGATAATTCAAGGGGAGCAAAGTGCATTTCGTGGTCAGCAAGACAAAATGATAGGCTTCTTGCAAGACCGTGGGATCTCGAACTCGCTTTCGCGCGCTGGCAACAATGTCCCTCCTAGGGGCGCTGGCCGGACTAGCTGGCGGCGAGGTTTGTGCGCAGGCGCCGCCGGCTCCTCTTCAGCAGCCGCCCGCTGTGCCTTTCCCGGAGGAAGCTACGAAGAATGGTCCGTCGTAGTCTTCCGCCGCCGATGGTGCGGCTGGAAGACTACGACGGACCATTGAAAAAGACCGTTGGCACCTTCGCCAGGCCGTTGGAACGCAAGTCCGTACACCCCTCGCATTACAAGCCGGGCGCGGTATTGTGTACGCTCAAGCTGACTATGGACAGGGCGCTGAGGGCTACGGCAGGCGCTTTGGCGCCGAATTCGCTGGTCAGGCCTCCTCCACGTTCTTTAAGGACTTTGCGTATCCCTGGATATTTTCGGAGGACCCCCGCTACTACCGCCTGGCCCACGGCCGCCCCCGCACGCGTCTGCTCCATGCCGTGGAGCACGCGGTAGTAGCCCACCGCGACGATGGCAAGCGCATGTTCAATTTTTCCGAATGGCTGGGGACGACGAGCACGGTCGCTCTGGCCAACACCTATCGCCCAGACAACGAACGCGGCTTCGCTCCAGCAGCGCAGCAGGTAACCTTCAGCATCCTTCAAGACGTCGGTTTCGACGTCCTCCGCGAGTTCTGGCCGGAGATTTCCCGTAAACTCAAGCTGCCCTTCCGCGGTGAATCCGATCCGGCGAGCCCCGATCCGAATCCTGCCACCAAGTAATCCCTCCCAAGACCCCCACCGCTGGCTGTTTTTCGCAAAGAGTGCGGAATCGCTTGCAGGAAAAGCATTTTGCAACTTGCTGAATGGAAAAAGGTACGCCACCCTTGGTATGAACCCGGCGGGAGCGCGTCGATTGAGATTTCACGGACTAAAGAGTAGGAGGCGGGTGGAGAACGCTTAACGCGCCGAGACGCTCCTGGGTGCCGCATCCCTTTGGGTTTTGGTTCATCAAAGGGTACCGGATGTCCCGGGTGCAGGTTTTGCACCTGGGGCCTCGATCATTGAACAACGCACTTGAGAACAACGCTTCCTCAAGGGACCCCATTGAAACCCGACCAAGCCAACGCCAAACCGTCTGAGCTTGACGCGACCGCGCGTGCATGCCCGGAAAGGCGGGAACCAGGGCAAAGTCATAAAGATCGCCTTGCCTATCTGGACCGATTCTTCAAGTGCGCCTCGTCCTCCAGAATCTTATCGCCCTTCCCTGCTTTTGGGCGCGGATGCAGTGTTCCGGAAGCCCTGTTTGTACCCGTCTTGGTAGGCACGGAGGTCATTCGCGTTGTAGGGTTGCTGGCGATCGCTGTGATTGTCGGCATACTGACGACAGTGCTGGCCGTCCTGCAAGCCCTGCTGAAAGTACGTTTTGTCTCCAACTTCATTGTCGTTGCGGTCTCGGTTCTGGTTAGGATCCTGATCCTGGTCCTGCGGCGCGGGAACCGCGGCAGCCAGACTAGGCGTGCTGAGTCCGGTGAAGGCGATTCCAAGAGCTAGCACCCATATTGATTTTTTTAGACTTCGATTCATGTAATCTCCGGCCCCGAGATATCAGGGATGCTGGACAGCGGCACGGATTCCTGTAGGAGACGATTATTGTCCGCTGTGAAATGATGCTGGCAGATCGAATGCCGGAAGTCTGCCCCCTATGGCACACATCGCCGAGAGAGGAGGGTTGCGACCGGGGCTTACCCGTTGCTCTTGCGAGGGTGGGTATTTTTCGCCTCGCATCCATCACACCGCTAAGCCCGCCCTCGCTGCCGTCCTAGGCCTCGGTATCGGGACACAAGTCACGAGTCACTTCCTTGCTTCCCTCACAACTTTCAACTGTCAACCTTCGACTTTCCCTACTTTAAGTATAGAATCGAATCGAAGCCCCATGACCGACCAGCCACCATCGGATCGCTTCAAGTCGGAGATGCCGCAAATTCCCGGCGTTTCCGGCCCGCGCGCTTCCCCGGCGTCGAATCCCGCCGTCAAACTGGTCATCGGACTTCTTGCGGTGCTCCTCGTCGTTTTCCTGGGAGCGCGATGGGCGCTTCGTCCGAAACGTGCGGAACCACGGCCCGTCGCACCACGACCGCAGATCGAAGTTCCTGCGCCCGCGCCCGATCCGAACACCTTGCTCCCTCATGCGACCCCTGCGGATCCTGGGATCGCCGACGTGACCGAGATGGCCAAGCCCTGGTCCTCGAAAGAGTTTTTTATTCGCAACCGCCTCAGCGGCGAAAACATTCCCGGGTTTCTCATTCGTTTGCCGGCCGGCTCCCCCTCCCAGGCAAACGGCTACTGGGCGTTTAGCGTGAACTCACCCTTCGGAAATTGCAAACTCGAATACCTCACCGACTTGCAGAAGCTGAAAAACGATTACGGATTCCGGGCCCCGAAACATCCCATGGTCGGGAACCCCTGCAGCCGGACGGTGTTCGATCCGCTCAAAACCTCCAATCTTCCCGGCAGCGGCGCCTGGGTTCGCGGAAGCATCGTGCAAGGATCCGATCTGCGCCCGCCCCTCGGCATTGAAATAAAAGTCGAGGGCAAGAAAATCCTCGCGGTTAGGACGGAGTAGTTTACGAATTTCCAGCAGGCCGCATGCGCGGACGTGGCGCAACGAAAATTGTGCAGAATTCAATGCGCCGCTCATGCGCGAGGGATAAGCGCCATCGCCGGTTCAGAAAATCGGCCCTCTTTGTTCTGTGAATTCCCTCGAAAAAACAAGCGATTCCCTGCAATTCCCGCGGCTTAACCTCTACGCATACTTGAATCTAAATCAGCTAAACCATCCAGAAGTATCGAAGTTTAGATTTCCCCCGGGCCAATATGGCTCGTAAGTTATAGAAACAAATACCTGTTAATCCACGGCTGCATTGGCGAACAACCTGCAACCTCTCTCATTAACTCTGATGCTGATTCATCCCGATGGGACGATTTTTCTTGGGAGCTTCCTGGCATCAGCGCGTTGGGACGCAACTTTTGGTTAGCTCAAAAATGAGGGAGGAGCAAATGAATTTTGAGAGAGCAAAGGATATATGTCGGTGTCGAAGCCGGCTCGCGAATGTGGGCCCGCTTTTTGTTGGGGTGTTGCTAGCACTGATATTGCTGGGATTCGAAAGCAGGCCTGTTTACGGTCAGGCTGAAGCGGGAGCGGTATCAGGAACCGTGAAGGATGCAACTGGAGCGGTCGTCGCCGGAGCTACCGTTACAGCGAAGAATCTGGCGACCTCGGCGGGGCGAACGGTGCAGAGCGGTGACAACGGCCAGTACAGCATTCCGGGATTGAATCCCGGCATGTACGAAATCACCGTGACCAGCACGGGATTTGCAGCATTCAAGGCGCGCGCGGAAGTCAGTGTCGGGGGACGCACAACTGTTGATGCGCAACTGGCGGTTTCCGGGCAGGTGACCACGGTCGAGGTGGTAGCCGCAGAAACTTCGACCGTCAACGTCGATTCACAGGAAATCTCCGAGGTTATTTCTTCCGATCAGATCGCACAATTACCAAGTTTGAATCGCAACGTCTACGACTTTGTAGGCACGGCGGGCAACGTGAGCGCCGGGGACCGTATGGGCAGCGCGAACGACCAAAATACGGGCACGCGAGGCGTGGGATACGTGATCAACGGGCAGCGCAGTTCGGGTTCGGAAATATTGCTGGACGGCGCGGAAAACGTGGACCTTTTTACTGCAACGGTCGGACAGGCGATATCGCCCGACGTGGTTCAGGAATACCGCATCATCACGAATAATTTCGAGGCGCAATATGGGCGGGCCTCCGGTGGAGTGGTCAACGTGCTCACGAAGAGCGGAACGTCTGCGTTCCATGGATCCGCATGGGAGTACAACCGCATTTCGGCCTACACGTCGAACACGTTTGACAACGATTCGAACGGCGTCCCCAAAGGCAGGTATGTGCGCAATCAATTCGGATACGGTTTCGGCGGCCCGATCCTCAAGGACAAACTATTTTTCTACCAGAGCACGGAGTTCACCCGGGTGCGCAGCAGTGCAAGCACTATCTCTTTGGTGCCAACACCCCAGCTCCTTGCGGCGACAGCGCCGAATGTTCAAGCGTATTTCAACAAATACGGTGGCACGACAGCTCCGTTCATATCAACATTGAGCAAAGCCGACCTTGTGAAATGCGATCCTGTCACGAATGTATGCACTCCCCTTTATAACCCCGGTGGGAGCTTTGACACGGCCATGGGTGCAACGGTGCCGGCCTTTGGCAAAGTGAACTTCAACGTTCCGCAGGATGCGGGCGGGGGTTCGCCACAGAACACCCACAATATATTCGGGCGGCTTGACTACGTCCTTAGCAATAATACGCAGGTGTATGCTCGGGTGAACTGGACGGATGAAGTTGATTTCTCTGGCGCCGCTTTCGGCAGCCCGTACGCGCAATATAACGTCGGGTCTGAAGAGTATGGGAAAGCTTTCCTTGTGAACATGTCGCATACTTTCACGCCGACGGTGCTAAGCAGCACGAAGCTGAGCTTCAACCGCGTGAACAACAGCACCTCCTACAACACGGCGCTCCAGAACACTCCGACTCTGTATCTCTTTAGCAGCGCAACGCTAGGCGGCACTGCCGTGCAGTTGCCGGGTTTTTACGACAACCAGACCGGCACGGGCGGCCTTCCCTATGGCGGCCCGGAAAACTCCATTCAGGGCAACGAGGATTTGAGCTGGAGCCGAGCGCGGCATACGATGCGTTTTGGCGGGCAATTCAACTACCAGCAAATGAATCGAGGTTATGGCGCCTACGCGCAGGCCGTGGAGAAAATGGGAAACACTTCATTGGACGGCTTGGATAACATGATCAACGGAAACCTGGTCCTGTTTCAGGCGGCCATTAGTCCGCAGGGCCACTTTCCCTGTTCGCGAAATGCCTCCGGAGCCATCATCCAGACTCCGGCGTGCACCCTGACTCTACCCGTCAATTCGCCATCGTTTTCGCGGAGTTATCGCTACCGGGATTTTGCACTCTATGCGCAGGATAGCTGGAAGATCACACCGAGACTCACGCTGAATTACGGCTTGCGGTATGAGTATTACGGCGTGCAGCATAACGGTGATCCTAAGCTCGACTCCAATCTTTATTACGGCAGTGGGACAAACCTGTTCGAGAAGCTCCGCACAGCGCAGATGCTACTTGCGCCAAACAGCCCAATCGGGGAACTCTGGAAGCCACGGTACGGGGACTTGGGCCCGCGCGTGGGTTTCGCGTACGCTCTCACTGGGGATGGCAAGACCAGCATTCGCGGAGGGTACGGAATCAGCTACGAGCGCAATTTCGGCAACGTTACGTTCAACATGATCCAAAATCCGCCGAACTACGCCAGTGTGCAGTTGACAGGAGCGAATGCGGGCCAAGTCACGGTCAACGACCTTGGTCCCTTCGTTGGAGCAGCAGGGCTGCAAGTGCCCCTGCCGCCGAGCAGTCCGCGGCACGTGGACCAAAGTATCAAGACCGCGCAAACGCAGATGTGGAGTCTTTCCGCAGAACGCGAATTGGCAAAAAACACCATACTCTCCGTGGATTACAACGGGGCTCATGGCGTACATCTGTATGACATTTCGAACTACAACATGTTGGGGGGAGCCCAGGCATACCTCGGCGATCCGCTGACATGTCCAGCTTGTTTCACTCGAGTCAACCAACAATGGAGCTCCATCAACACGCGTGGGAGCAACGGTACATCACACTACAATTCCATGAACGTGAAGCTCCAGAGCCAGAACTTCAAACACACAGGGCTCATGCTGGTCACCAACTACACCTACGCACACTCGTTGGACGACCTGAGCTCCACATTCTCCGAGAGTGCCGGCGCTGCGAACGGCGTTGGAAACCTTGGGTACCTGGATCCGCGAAATCCGATGCTGGATTACGGCAATTCGGACTTCGATACCCGGCACCGCCTGGTGGTCAGCGCCATATGGCAGGATCCGTTCTTCAAGAGCGGCCGCGGCTTACAGAGACAGACTCTGGGTGGCTGGAGCCTCATTCCCGTGTTCACTGTTCGAACGGGGCTGCCCTTCTCTATCATGGACAGCACAAATACTCTGGGCGGGAACAGTGGAGTGCCCTCCGGAATTCCGCGCTACACGCCGAATGGCACGATCACCAGCATGGAGGCTAATGGCTCGACGCCATCAGGGAATCCCAACGAATTCAACCTTTTGACGCTGCCAGGAGCCGACTCAACGTGCAATCCGGCGTGGCTGGGATGCATTGAGACTTTCGGACCATTCCCCGCGAACATGACGGCAAGGAACGCGTTCCGTGGACCTTCCGCCTGGAATGCGGATTTTGCGCTGGGCAAGTCATTTCAACTGACGGAGCGCATGTCGTTGGATTTCCGCGCGGAAATGTTCAACATCTTCAACCACCACAACATGTACGTGAACGGCTACGTAAACGATGCAGCCGGGTCTGGAAGTTCGTTTACGGTCGTTGGCAAGAAGGGCGGCCTGGGAAGCTTGGCAGGGTCGTCCATAGTTACCGGCAACCCGAGCGACGAACGGCGATTTGGGCAGTTCGCCCTCCGACTGAACTTCTAACCTAAGCATCAGCACCAAAAGGCGGGGGAGCTTCAAGCTCTCCCGCTTTCTTCTTTGAGACTGGTCTTCCGGCTCGAGCGCCTCAGTTCCTGAATTGCATTCCTGTGCCAGTTCCAGCAGAATTCGAGTAGAGGCGGCGGTTTGCCCAGCTTCTGCATCCGTACTTGATGAAGGCTGTTTTGCACGCTAGTGCGGGCAGGGATCCCATTTCGGGTTGCCCCCAGTCCTCCCGATCGACCGAGAGCTGCCAACGCGGATAGAGGCGGCGAAAAAACGATTCGATCTGCCTTGACAATCTGCCTCCGAGCCGGATAGACCTCTTTCCTACCATGCACAAACAAAATCAGGAACAGAGTTACCACACTTCGCGGCGGGAATTCTTGAGTGGTACCGCGGCTCTATCGGCTCTGGCTGTGACGCCACGAGCAAATGCGTTGTTCGACGATGCCGGCGGCACTCTCCCCCCGGCGTTCTCGGCGCTCAGACCACTTGGCTCACGCGTCCAACCCATCACGGCTGATGAGTTTTATGGGCGCCTGCAGCGCGCACAAAAACTGATGTCCGAGCTGGCGCCAAAATACGATGCTCTATTCTTTGCTCCTGGGACTTCTCTTTATTACTTCACCGGAGTCCGTTGGGGAAGCAGCGAACGGCTCCTCGCGCTCGTGCTTCCGCGCACGGGCAATCCCATAATTGTGGTGCCGGGATTTGAAGAGGGGCGCCTGCGCGAGAAGTTGCAATTCCCGGCGGAAGTCCGCGTCTGGCAGGAGGATGAGAGCCCGACGAAAATCGCGGCGGCGGCTCTGGGCGATCGCGGGATTCGAACGGGACGCGTGGGCGTGGAAGAAACCGCGGCGTTCACGTTTTACGATCATTTGCGCGCGGCGGCGCCGGGATTCGAATGCGTCTCCGCGGACCCCGTAACCATTGCGTGCCGCGGGCGCAAGTCGGCGCATGAACTCGAGCTGATGCGGCTGGCATGCGCGGCAACCTGCGACGTTTTTCGTGCGGTGTTCGCTTCGCTGAAGGAAGGCATGTCACAGGAGGACATCGGCAAGCTGGTGGAAGGCGGTTTTTCAAAAATGGGTTTGCACGGCGGGGCGCTGGTTCTGCTGGGCGCATCCGCGGCGTTGCCGCACGGCACCATCAAGCCGCAAAAGCTGAAAGAAGGCGACGCGGTGCTGATCGATGGCGGCTGCGGGGTAGATGGGTACGCTTCCGACGTGACGCGGACAGGAATTTTCGGGAAACCATCGGAGAAACTGGCGCGAGTTTACGAAATTGTTCGAAAGGCACAGGATGCCGCTCTTGACGCGGCGCGCGCCGGAAGGCTCTCGGGGAGGGTCGATGATGCGGCTCGCAAGGTTGTGACGGACGGCGGGTACGGGCCGGACTACAAATATTTCACGCACCGGCTGGGTCACGGGATCGGACTAGACGGACACGAACACCCCTATCTGGTGCGAGGAAGCAAGACCGTGCTGGAGCCGGGGATGACATTTTCGAATGAGCCCGGAATTTACATACCCGGTGAGTTTGGATTGCGATGTGAGGATGACATGGTCATTTCCGCGGACGGGCCAGCGCAACTTCTCACGCCGGGGTTTCCTGTTTCACTGGAGAAGCCGCTGGGTTGAGGCAGTTTTCAGTTTTCAGTTTTCAGTTTTCAGTTTTCAGTTTTCAGTTTTCAGTTTTCGGTAGGCAGAGGAAGAAGTTCTTGGTCGGGATTGTATTCGTACGGTAAGGAAAGGGAGGGCAGACTCGAAAGTTGTTCGCGGGAGACGTTAGGCGGAGAAGGCTCGTGCAGCGCAGAATTCGATGACGCGCTGCTCGGCCCAGAAGCGCTCGCTTCCGGAGTGTTTCGAAATGAAGCCGCAATGGCCGCCGTGTTGGGGCGCGACAAACTGGATGGCGGGATTCTCGCTGATTTTGGCGGCTAAGAATGAAGCATAGGGGACGAAGGGATCATCCTGCGCGGTGATCATTAGCATGGGCACACGAATCTGAGCGACGACGCGTTTGGCGCCCACGTGGTCGTAATAGTCTTGAGCGTCGCGATAGCCGAACTGCGGCGCGGTGATGACGTCATCGAACTGGCGAACGGTTCGAACCGGAGGCAGGCCATCGAGCTTGTAACGCTCTAGGAAGAGCTTTTGTTTTCTCGCGTAGCGCGCCTTCAGGCCGTTCACAAAGCGCCGCTGGTAGAAATAGTTGTCCACGCGCTCGAGCGCGTCGGCGCAAGCCGCAAGGTCGAGGGCCGGGCAAACCGCGCAGACAGCACGCAGCGCCTTCGGCACAGCCGCACCAAACTCTCCGGCCATCTTGGTCACCAGGTTTCCACCCATCGAGTAGCCGGCGAAGAAGATCTGTTCGAAACCGTCGTCGTTTGACAGCTCTTCGAAGACGCCGCGATAGTCTCCACTCATCCCGGAGTTATACAAGGTGGGCGTCAATGCCTCGGTGCCGCCGCAATTCCGCTGGTTCATGCGCACGACGTGGAAGCCGCGATGCGCGGCCTTCTCCGCAATGCCGCGGACGTAATTGCCATCGCTGGAGCCCTCAAGGCCATGAACGATGACGATAACCGGCGCGTCCTTGCGCTTCCCGGGCTGCCAATG
>WNFS01003875.1_pt1 | contig 13669 bp, 16 predicted proteins | sample 5400141 | NCBI WGS metagenome assembly WNFS01 (sample SAMN13153358, study PRJNA577476) | soil metagenome | isolation source: 60 cm saprolite under Madrone tree | place: USA:California | collected 2016-06-14
GTTACCGACCCTGGTAACGCTGGCGTTCCTGCTGCCATGGACCGGCTAACGGTCACGCGGCCGATGGTAGCACCGCGTAACGGCGTTACGGTTGCCCACCCTGCCGACCGTGCCGCCGACGCTGCACGAAGCGCTGCATCTGTTGCGCTCGCCGAGCCCGCCACGCCCAGGATCGAGGTTCTGCCGCCCCGTTACCGGACTTGGTCGGCGATCGGGCGCGCTGGGGTCGGCCTCGCCATCGTCGCCACGGGCGCCTGGATCGCCTACACCTCCATGCGGGGGAACTCGTGGTTCGGGCACTCGCTCACTCCCGACCAGACCGCGGGCGACATCTACTCGCAGCTTTCGGTCGCCGCCGAGGTGCTGGCGTGTCTGATTCCGACGGGCATCAGGTTCTACGCCCAGGACGGCGAGCGGTGGACCGCCCTGCGCGGCTGGGCGCTCATGGCGGTCGCCCTGGCCGTGGTGTTCTTCGCCGCCGGCGGGTTCGCGGTCACCAACATCAACTCGGGGATCGAGGCCAGGGCGGAGCGCGAGACTCCCGCGATGCGGGACTTACGGACGCAGATTGCCGGTCTCGACAAGTCCATCACCAGCGAATGCTCCAAGCGCGGCGATCGGTGCCGGGAGCTAGAGGGCAAGCGAGATACGGCCAACGGCAAGCTCGAAACAGAGCGCCAGGGCGTGAAGGCTGATGCTGATCCGCAAGCCGCGGCCCTCGGGATCAGCTCCGCTACTCTGCATCTGATCCAGGCCGGGGCGATGGTGGTGCTGTGCTTGGCCTCGGGGTTGTTCATTTCGTTCGGCGCCGGGTTGATTTGGCCGCAGCGAAAACAATGATACTCTGACGACGCCACCGGCTGCGGAGGCAAGACGACATGGAAGCCGCCAGCAATGATATATTTGACATAGGAGTTTCAGATCAAAACCGAAACCGCCGACAGGCTAACGCTACCACGACTGAACTCTGAAGATGTGGAGCGCGAAAATATTGATGAGGCGCTCCGTAAAATTGATGAGCTCATGGAGTGTTGGAATAACCGCATCTCCATCGAAAATTTGGCCTTCGCCAAACGCTACCTCAAAGGTGAAATTGAAGTCGGTCTTGTCCTCGTAACCGTCGCCAGTCCCTCGACGGTAAGCGATAAGTTCGTCGCCATTTTTAAGCGGAACTTTGCGGTCTGTTGCCTTCGCAAAGTACCAGGGAGACGGCGGGAGGTGATCCATTCCAGGACCGATCAAATCGTGACGAATTCCGAAATGACTGTGAGCAGCGGCGACGGGAATCAGCAACAGATGTTTATCGGCGATATCGATACGGTGGAGACGATAGAGGGTATCGTTCCCTCCGTTGTAAGGCTTGAGTCGTTCGACCAATTTGATCGCCGCTGCGCTGGCACCGTCGATCCTCTTGATGGCGCTCGTTCGGAAATTCGCTGCGACGAACCTACTGGGAACGCACAGTAGTCACTGGGCGTCCCGCCGCCGTGTCTGACCAAATCGTTACCGAGAAGGTCGAGCGCGGAGCGAAGATTGTGGATGCAGTCTCGAACGATGGCGCCCCATTCAAGTGGAATAGCCTCGCGTTCACGAAAGCGGTACAGTTCGTAACCGGATTGCGGGTCTATCTCCATGACAGCGGCATGGGGCTCTCGGCTCTCGAAAGCCTTGATGGCCTGATTAAGGTCCGCAAAATACTTTTTGGCCCGGTTGATCTTTACCCGAACGCCGATCAAGTACGCCATGAAGAAACCTCAACGGCCCAAATTGACCGAGCAAGAAATCGCGCGTGAGCGTGACGACGCGTTGCGGCGTGCCCTGAGTACCCCGCCAAAGCCTCAGCAACCATGAAACATCGTCACCCCCAAGGGCCGTGGTCGGGCACCGGTCAATGAACGAGACTGTCACTACTGCATGGCGATGCGCATGGATAAGTACACGCCGACCTCGATCGCCGGCTAGGCCAGATTGACCAGGCCGTCGAGGAAGCCGCCAAGCGCGGCCGGACTGCCACCGCCTTGACCGCGATGGAACGGCAGCGTCAGGCCCGTGCGGGCCTCGCCAGTGAGCGAAACGAGGCGGCCGGAACTCTGGCCGCCCTCAAGGCCGAGCGCACCTCCCTGGCCGCCCAAAGCCACCGGATTGAGACCGAGGCGGCACCTATCTGCTACGTGGCCGAGCTGATTGGCGCCAACACGGACAGCGAGCGGGCAATCCGATGGCTGATTGCCCTCATGGTTCTCACCTGCGACCCGCTCGCCATTGCCCTGACGGCCGCGGCATCGGCACGTCGATCAACCAATGTCTAAAGCCACATTTTGGTCCGCAGCACCTCCGATAGCTGCCGTGCCGACACGATCGAGAGTCATAGCAGCTAAGGGCCATAGAACGAACCCGCTCGCGCGGGAGAAAGCGGCTTGGCCGCTGGGCGTAAGCGTTGAGGGCAGTAACCACGTTGATTGAGCGCGGATGACGGGGCGGGCGCTCCGTCTTGAGGATCGAGGGGTCAAAAGCACTCCAACCTCAAGACAGGAGCCCCAATGAGCGAGAAGCCCATCAGCCCGCTGCGTCAACGCATGCTCGAAGACATGAGCGTGCGCAGGTTCGCGCCTGATACGCAACGCGAGTACATCCGTGCCGTCAAGAGGCTTGCTGCCTTCCTGGGTCGGACTCCGGGCACCGCAACCGCGGAAGAGCTGCGCGCGTTCCAGCTGCATCTGACGCAGACCGGCGTGAGGCCGCCGTACGGCAACGCGACCAGAGAGGCCACCTCGCTCAAAGCAATCTCTCTCGATATCGACGCAGTGCGGCAGAGCATCGACCGGATCGCCGCCAATGTCGCCACCGGTCAAGAGCAGATGACGCGCAGAATCGAGCACAGCATTGAACGCAACACCGACCTGCTCGCGACTGGCCAGGACGAGACGACGCGCGAGATCAGCGACCTGCAGACTTTCGAACAGTACCTTCTTCACAGGATCTCAACGCTTCCGCCGCGACCGGCCCCTGCCACGGTGTCCAAGCCCGTTCTGCGGTCGCCGCAGGCACCGATCCAGCTTATTCCCGCCAGAAATCCTTGAACCGGTTCGGCGCCAGCGCCGTGTAAACCGCCGTGCTCGTGATCGAGCGATGGCCGAGCCACTTTCTCCTCATCGCTCCGCCCCTCGGATGTAATGCTCCAACTGCTCGATAACGAACTCCCGGTCGCTGATGAGGCTCTTGACCAGATCACCGATCGAGACGATGCCGAGAAGCTCACCATCGTTGATCACCGGCAGGTGGCGCACGCGCTTGGCGCTCATGAGTGCCATGCCTTCCTCGATCGATTTGTCAGGCTTAACGCATACAACATCGCGCACCATGATTTCGCCAACCAGCGTCTGTGGCGATGCGCGACCCTTCAAAAACACGTTGCGGGCGTAGTCCCGCTCGGTAAAGATGCCGACGATCTTGTTGCCGTCGAGCACCAACAACGCGCCGACGTCCTTGTCGGCCATCATCTTGATCGCGTCGTACACCGTGTCGCCAGGATGGACGGACCATATCTGATGACCCTTCTGATCGAGAATGTGACGAACTGCTGTCATGACGGCACTGGGCAGAGAGGCGAGGCCAGGCAGACTTTTGCTAACCTCACGCCAGGATCCCAACGCCGCCCGCTGCAGTGCGTTCCTCGTCGCCGGTCACCATCCAGTGACATCCCGCTCACTCCCGCCAGAAATCCCTAAACCTGTTCGGCGCCAAGGCCGTATAGACTGCCGTGCTCGTGACCGAGCGATGACCGAGCCATCCCTGAATCGCCCTGGTGTCGTGCCCCTTGTTGGCGAGGGCATAACCGCAGGCGTGGCGAAGCATGTGCGGGTGAGCCTTCAGCTCAAGGCCGAGACGCCTTCGAGCCGCCCGCTCGATCATCCTGGCAAAGCCCGCGGTCGTGAACGGCGTGCCACGCTCGCTGACAAAGACGAAGGGTGACGGCTTGCTCTCGCGCTGTAGCCGCCGCAGGGCCCGGGGGAAACTGGCGCCCAAACCGTTACCCGATCGTCAATCAATCAGGGGCGCCTGACGTACCCATAAGCTGGGTTTTGAGAGCAATGGCCGCTGAGGCCGCGCGCTGTCTCCATGCACTGGGAGTACGTGTCAAAGCTACAACTGCTGTACCCTCTAGATGAGCACAAAGGATATCGCCCGAATCGTAGGGCGGCAGCAGGTATGGCATCGCTGATCGCGACCTGCCACATTGACCCGGGTCAAAACGGCGACGGCACTACCTGGATCTTCGCCATCATCCCTCCGTCCTCGTGCTCCATGATGTGACAATGGTAGACGAACTCGCCAAGATCCGGGAACGCAATGTCGACGAGGAAAGGCGTCGAAGCGCAGTGGCCGCTTCGCCACTGATGGACCGAGCAGACTCTGCTTTGGTTGTTCATCACCTGATCCAAGATGGTCGCATCAGGCACCGCCACTCCCAAGGGAAGATTATCCTGGAGAATGCCACCGCCAACCGCCGGATTGATTGTCGGGGCGAGAATCGAGTTTGCGGGAGCCGACGCCACCACCCTGCGGAACCTGGATTGGTGAATATGGAAGTTGTGGTTCTCCGTGGACAATTGCACTAATTCCCAGGTTTCATGCACCGGCGTCTGACCTTGTCCGAGCGGCAGGCAGATCGTGTTCTGCGCAGGATCGAAGCGTGTGACCGGCCGCTGCGTTCCGGGCACAGGAGTGCCGTTGGCGTCGATTTCCTCGTAGCCTAGAGCGAAAGAGCTGTCGCTTGTGAGATCCTCCAGGCCAAAGAAGATTCGTCGCTTGTGTCCTGGCGGAAGGGCCGCGCAGCCGGCCGGCACCGGCGCCGCTTTCGCGTTGGCTACTGGGGCGGAGAAAATGCCATTTGACTGGAATCCCGCAAACGCATCGCCCACCACATTGATCGCCGACGCGATCCGCCCGCGTGGAGCGATTTGGGCAAACTGCACCTTGGCAAGGTCGATCGTCGGCCAGGTGTCGCCGCTCCCCATAGTGAGGCCGACCGTCTTGAAGGTGCCGGTCGCACTGGATGGAGGTGCTACAATACGGCCGGTCGCATCGCGATAGGTGACAAACAGTTCGGCCCGAGAACTCGGCATCATGACGAGTTCGTCGATGCAGATTGGAAGCGACGAACCCACGGCCGGCGCCGGAGCGCAGGGGACCATCTTGAATCGGCTGCCGGCCATGGTGACGGCGGCTCCGGTGGGTGTGTTCTGGGGCAGATGGACACTAACGCCGTCCACCGAAATGAGCTGCATGATCATCGACGCGCCCGTGGCGTCGTTGATCAGATGCAGATCATATGAAACGCTGCCCGACGCGTTGGTCAGGCGCCATATCTCGCCGTCTGGATTCGTCATTCGTGCGGTGGGATATTGCTGACCGCTGACCGTGAAATACCATTTTCCACCGGTATAGTCGTTGCCGTCGGGGGCGTTGTTGGCCCCTGGGCAAGAGCCTTGGCGCACCTCGGAGGCATCAGCGGGAAATTGCGTGCAGAAGTTCGGGTCCTCCTGGTTCCGCACCTCACCATTCACGACATCCGCAGTACCGTTCTCGAATTGTAGGTTTTGCTGCGCAGCAAGGACTTGGATATCCTTCAGGGTTAAGTGACGGATGTTGCTCTCAGGAAACGGCATGTTGTCTGTGTCGTTGTGAGCGTAGTCGCCGGCGCTGCCGATCGTGATGATGCCAGCCATGCCGCTCGACACCTGGTTGAGCGTGAGGCCATGGACGTGCGGATGGAACCAGAACAGGCCCGAAGGATGATTCGCCGGGATGTCGATCCTGTAATCGACGACATCCATCTTAATGGACCCGTGCTCGTGTGTCGTCTGCGGAATCGGCGCACCGTTGGCAGAATTGAAATTCTGCACGAAGATGTAGTCACCGAAGGTCGGCTCCGTGAGCGTCGGCGCACGCGCCTCGACCAGAAGGCCGTGCGTATGCAGATTCGTCGGATTGCGGGGCAGGTTGGCTCCACCGGGATCCTTCGAATGGGTGACCTTGATAGGATCCAATGCAGGCAACTTGTTTACAAGCCGAATTTTCAGCGTGTCGCCCCGTTGCAGCGCCAGTCGGGCTCCCCCATAGGCCGCGACCGTAGCGGTGCCCGACGGGCACTGATTGGCATTCGCGGTCAGCAGCGGACAAATTTCATAAACCCATCCGGTCGGATGAATAATGGCGCCGGCGTCGGGCGGCGAAAACGAAATACTGGGAATAGGCGCAGGTTTGGCGATCATCAAGAGAGCGAGCACCCCATTCGCGCTGGCAAAAACCGGAGGTTCGACGAAATTCCCAGCAATTGCCGCGGTCGAACCGCAGTACAAGCAAGAGAGAATGCTCGCGATGCTGACGCCGCCATTTATTTTCTTGCGAATACCGGTTTTATTGGACATGGTTTCACTCTATCCCGCTGATGACCGCGCTGCGGGCCGCGCGGGAACGGCCAATCCGCGGGAGAAACATGTAATCCTCCTGACCGGGCACGCACCCAAGTTGCCCCTCGCGTTCGCGTGCAACGCCATCTAGTTTATGAACACTCCCCTTGGGGTTGATAGGTTCCCCAAAGCCACGCTAAAGTCCAACGTCGGCAACATCGATGCGTTCCTGGGCCGAAAGCCGTTCATTGGGCTTATGACCTCCGAGCCGTCACCGCTTCGCTGCATTCGTCCCTGCCGCACGGCGGGGAACCGATGGTGCCAGCGGCTTCCTTCGTGAGGGAGCGTCACGTCGCGGGCGACTAGAGATTGGCATCACTTGGCACCACGCTCCCGCCCCGCGAATATCTCTCCCCACGTCGGATCGATCTGCATCAGCCCTGCCCCATATGAGGATCGACAACGGCCCGCGCTCGGTATCGGCCGGAGCGCCTTGAGAACGCGGACGCGGGATAGGAACGGCTGTCGCACTCACTGGCCTGATCTCATGACCGGCGCCTCTTGAGGCGTCAGCGTCCATCACCTTGCTTTTGCTTCCAAGAAACCAGCACTTCTCGCCTATGTGTCCCGGCAGCCGCAACCGCCACGTCGCATGTGATCCTGGATGTGCGGACCACACCGCTTTAGCCGAGGACAGACATTCTGCATGGGCTGGCGCTGATAGCGCGATCAGCATGGCGGCGATGAGGGAAAGTCTCACGATGTTGGCTCGAGGCGACGGATGCTGCCGATCAAAAAACTCATTGAACTGGTCATGAATAGCCTCGGTCGCGGCCTTTTCGTTTCTAAAGTTAATTTGCGATCCCCGGCGTTGAATCCATCATGCTTGCGCCGTCCGCTGACGTGAAGGATGGCGCTGCGGCCGATGTGGGCGCCGTGTCGCAACTCCGGCAATCCGGTCGGTGAAGCAATCGTGTGGTGGAATGCGGTCGTTATTGATGACGAAGATCAGACTGGCATTTTCATTCGCTGTTTCGTGCCGGCCGCCGGCGTATGAGCACCAAACGAAAGGGTGAGGTGACACGCCGGCGAGATAGTTGCTGATCGCGGCGCTCGGCCAGGTGCAATCCTCTCTGCCAAACTCACCGACGGCGATGCGGTCTATTTCGATCTTTGGTCCTCGGCTTCCGAAGCCGGGACACCGAGCGACACTGCCGCACCCTGCAACTCAATAGGAACTGCTGGGTTTCATACTTAAAGGCTGGGGTGCATCTCCTAACAAATGGAGGCGCATCATGATACGCAAGATAGCGATAGGTTTGGTCGCCGCGGCGATCGCTACGGCCGGCTCGACGTTAAGTGCGTCGGCCTTTCGCGGTGGAGGTGGCTTCGGTCACGGCGGAGGCGGCTTCGGCAGGGGCGGCTTTGGCGGGGCGCACTTTGGCGGAGGTGGCTTCGGCAGAGGACACTTTGGCGGTCACGGCATTCGCTTCGGACCCGGACCCCGTGTCTTCGGGTTCCACGGCCGCGGATTTGGCCACCGCCGCTTCGGGGAATTCGGCCACCGCCGCTTCGGGTTCGGACGTGAATTTGGCCACCGCCGCTTCGGGGAATTTGGCCACGGCCGTCGGTTCTAACTGAGCGACGAACACGACAAACGATGGCCCGCCAATCGCTCTCCGGCACGCCGTGCCGGGGAGCCTTGTCGCGCTGTCGCCAAGGCGAAATGGCTCGGCGAAGTCGAGGCGGCCGACGACCGCGCCGCTATCGAGAAAGCGGCCAAGGAATTCAAACAGGACGCCGCGAAGCTGATCGCGATGCGACGGAATTAAGAAACCCAAACGTCAGCTCCGACCGCAAGCCGACGTTGCAACCCCCGCCGGAACGTCGTGAAGGGCCAACATCGGATGTTCATCGACAATCGATCCAGGCGTGGTCGACCATTTCCCTTATCTGGGCGCGCACCGGATCATGATGACATCGCTGCGTCGGCCGTCTCGGCGGCGCGTCGCCTCAACAGATCGTGTTCGCGCCTGCCCGCCAGCGCTGCGGCTGCTTCGAACGCCGCGCGCGCCTCTTCGTAGCGGCCGAGCTTATGGAGCAGGTCGCCTCGAACGCTCGGTAGCAGGTGATAGCCTTTCAGCGTAGGCTCGTGCACAAGGCGATCCACGATCGCAAGCCCCAACTCGGGTCCCTCCGCCATGCCGATGGCAACCGCGCGGTTGAGTTCGATGATTGGTGAGCGCACGACCGCCGCAAGTTCCGCGTAGAGTCCGGCGATGTGTGACCAGTCGGTATCACTCGCCGTTCTCGCCTGGGCGTGGCAGGCGATGACGGCTGCCTGGAGGGCGACTGTCCGCCCAGCTCCCGCGCTCGGCCGAGCGCCTGCATCCCCCGCCGAATCTGGATCTGGTCCCAGAGTGCGCGGTTCTGGTCCAACATAAGAATGGGCTCGCCTGCTTCGTCGGTACGGGCCGCTGCCCGCGAGGAGTTCAGCTCCATCAAGGCGAGCAGTCCGTGGGCTTCCGGCTCATGCGATGCGATGGCGGTGAGCACGCGGCCCATGCGACGCGCTTCATTTGCAGAGCTGGGGGCGTAACCAGTCCTCGCCGCGCGCCGCGGTGTAACCTTCGTTGAAGATGAGGTAGACGACCTCCAGCACCGAGAAGAGCCGTTTCGAGAGTTCCTCGCCGCGCGGGTCTCGTAGGCTAGCCCCGATTCAGAAAGGATCCGCTTCGCGCGCACGATCCGCTGAGCGATCGTCGCTGTCGGCAGGAGGAAGGCCCTGGCGATCTCCTCGGTTGTCAGGCCGCAGATCATCCGAGTGCAAGAGGCGCGCGGGCCTCGCGCGAAAGCAGCGGGTGTATCTACTACGCAGGCACGCTCGTCGATCCTCACTCCGTTGAGGACGATTCCTGGGTATATCCCCTTCCTGCGATCAGCTCCAATGACGGCGATCCCTTCGAGGTGTCACTTGAGATCGTCGAATGGCGGATGCCGAGCGAGCGCCGCATGTATTTTTGCGACGGTAGTGGCTTTCCGCTCGACGACGCGACGCCGGGCATTCAAGCTCCCGGCTTCAGCTTCACGGCCTACCTAAAATCAGACTACTTCGCCAAGCTCGTGGCGGAAAATCGCTTGGAAATAGCTAACCTCGATACTCCGACCAGCAAGGCGCTGATCGCCGCCAAGGATACGATGCGCGATCACTTCCGCCGACGCGCATCGGAGAAGGCCGCCGGCCTTGTTGAAGAATGGCAGCGCGAAAACGTTTACCCGTATCAGGGGCAACCCACGACCGCGATTGAGGAAGCCGAGCGACAAGTCTTCAACGTGTTGGCTCTCAACGTCAATCATTTCCTTCCAAGTTTTCAGGAGTTGGACGAAAAGAGCAAGCGGCTACAATTGCATCTTTTGCGCCACGCTGTTCAACATGCCCCAGCTGATCTGTCGAAAATCCTGATTGAGGTGCTCGACTTGCCCGTCGAGAAGCGGCAGGAATTGGCCGAACTTCTCGACCGCACTACCCTCGCGCACATCATCAGCGCGTCCAAAATCATCACCGACCGCCTAGAATTCTTGCAGGGTCTTGAAACCCTTGTATTTGATGCGGAATTCAAACATGCTGTCCGTGAGCGCACCCAGCTTCACCGAATTGTCGCTGAAAACGCATGGATATTCGGCGAGCAATATCATTTGTCGGTGGATGACCAGTCGCTCACCGAGGTACTCAAGAAGCACATTGCAGCCCGCAATCGCGAGGTCGAGATCGACGAGCCCGTGAAGCGCGCCGATGGCCGTCGAGGCATCGTCGATTTGATGTTCTCCCGCAACATTCAGCTGGCGGGTTCTGAGAATCGCGAGCACCTTGTTGTTGAGCTAAAGCGACCGGACGTGAAAATTGACTCTGACGCCGCTGCGCAGATCGAAAGTTACGCCTTTGCTGTCGCCGACGACGAGCGGTTCCGCGCCGTCCCGGCAAAATGGGTATTCTGGGCCGTTTCATCGGACGTAGATCAGATCGTCGCTCGCAAAGTAGTCCAGAAGGACCGCGCTCGGGGCATCCTGTTTCAGGACGAAGAGCAACGCATCACGATTTGGGTGAAGACGTGGAGTCAGATTGTGAACGATTGCAGATCACGGCTGCGGTTCTTTGCCGAAAAGCTTAACTACGCGCCCGACCGAGATTTGTCCCTCGCGCACCTCAGGACAACATACCACAGGTATCTTGCTGATCTGTTCACCGCAAAGTCCGAGGCTGTCGAAGCCGCCAAAGAATCGCTGTCGGCGGAAGCTGATTTAGTGGGCGATCAAGCATAACGCTAGGCACCGCTTGCAGGACCAAGTTGCAGCGCGACCTCGCGATCGCCGCGCCTCGATAAGGCTGTCAGCTATGTCGACGATGCCGGCCGCCGGCCCAAGGAGAAGCCAAGCACAAAACCGGGCGTCACGGTTTCGACGTTCGCCGCAGCTCTAGCGCTCGCCACGGCATCCGGCTTCAGCATCTTTGGCATGACGGCCGTCTTTGCCGGCGCGTTCTGGCCGGTGGTCGGCATGGGCACCGCCTTAGAGGGCGGTAAGCTGTCCGCGGTAGCGTGGCTTGGCCGCCATGGCGGTACAGCGTCACGCCGGTTGAAGGCTGGGCTCGTCGCCCTGGTCGCCATCCTGATGGCCTTGAATGCGGTGGGTGCCTACGGCTTCCTCGCACGGGCTCACATCGCCAGCGCCGTCGCTGGGGAGACGGCGGTTGCCGGCCGGGCGGCCGATATCGAGGCGCGCATAGCGGTTCAGGCGGGGATCGTGACGGACCTGGACCGGCGCCTTGGCCAAATCGACAAGGCGGTAGAAACCGCCACGGCGCGCGGCCGAACCACCGGGGCGATGCAGTTGGCCACTGACCAGCGTCGCAACCGGGGGGAACTGGTTGCCCAGCGGATCACCGAGGCCAAGGCTCTTGCCGACCTGCAAGTCGATGATGCGCTGGTTCGTTCTTGTCGTGGCGCTGCTGCTCGATCCCACGGCCGTGCTGCTCCTCCTTGCCGCAACGCGCTCCGGGGGCCCCTGGAACTTTCTTGACTTACAGTTGGTTCCCCTCGGGGAACCTGAAGCAATCCAGCGATTGCCTTTGCGTGCCCACAAAGCGGGCGAGACATCTCGCCACATCCAAGAGGTGCCTGTTGTACTTTCTGGCCTTGGCTGTCGATTTTGATGGAACGATCGCGCATGACGGCCGCGTGGACGATTCAACTTACGACTCGCTCAAGCGCCTGAAGGAGACGGGACGGCGACCGATCCTGGTGACCGGACGCGAATTGCGCACTCTCGGAGACGCCAACCTCGACCTGTTCGCCCGCGTTGTCGCGGAGAACGGAGCTGTGGTCTACGATCCGGGCACCAAGCGTCAGCACCTTATCGCTGATAAGGCTCCGGCCAATCTCATCAGAGCCTTGAAGGAAAAAAAGGTGAAGCCGCTCTCGGTCGGCGAAAGCATCATTGCAACATGGTGTCCGCATGAAACGACTGTGCTGGAGACCATCCGAGAGCTTGGTCTTGAATATCAGATCATATTCAACAAGGGTGCCGTCATGGTGCTTCCGTCGGGCATCAATAAGGCAACTGGCCTGAAGGTTGCCCTCGCGGAGGTCGAGCTGTCGCCTCACAACGTGATTGGCGTCGGGGACGCCGAGAACGACTTTGCCTTCCTCGAAGCCTGCGGTTGCTCCGCGGCTGTCGGAAACGCAACGCCCGCCCTCATGAACACGGTTGACATCGTGCTTGAGCAATGTTGGGGGCGCGGCGTCGTGGAGCTGATTGAGCAAATCATTGCCAAGGATGCCGGCATCATTCCGGCGGGACGCCACGGAATCCGAGTTGGAATTGACCGCAATGGCGACGAAGTCCAGATCGTGCCCTATGCGGGAAGCCTGCTGATTTCCGGTAGCTCAGGCATCGGCAAGTCTAAATTAGCCACCGCACTAACGGAACGGATGGTCGAAAAGCAATTCCAATTTTGTGTCTTCGATCCGGAAGGCGACTATGATGAACTCGATCACGCAATTTCTGTCGGAAATGTGAAGACGCCGCCCAACAAAGAAGCGGCGCTAAAACTCTTGCGAGAATCCGCAACCAACGCGGTAGTGAACACGCAGGCGCTGGAAATTGGTGCGCGGCCTGCTTTCTTTGCAAAACTCTTGCCGGGGGTCCTCAGCCTGCGGGCGCGAACCGGGCGTCCGCACTGGCTGCTGATCGACGAGGCACATCACCTGCTCCCGGCAGGCCATCATGAACTCACTGGAATCCTGCCCAAACACCTTCCCGGCCTGATCCTGATTACGGTGCACCCCGAAGCCGTAGCCATCGAGGCGCTCCGCACCGTTGACACTATCCTAGCGTTGGGGTCGAAGGCGGGCGAGGTGGTTGCAACGTACTGCAAGGCAATTGGAGCTCCCGTTCCGCCTGGCCTGCCAAAGCCCGACGACGACGAAGGCCTCTATTACAGCGCGGCGGGCGACGCGCGCCCCCTGCGCCTTGATCGCCCGGAGCAGGAGCATAAAAGACACACCCGCAAATACGCCGAGGGCCGTCTTGGATCGGACCGCAGCTTCTACTTCCGCGGCCCGGACAACGCGCTCAATCTCCGAGCGCACAATCTGACGATGTTCATCGAGATGTTGGCCGGAATTGATGATCGCACCTGGGAACATCATCGGCAGGCAGGCGATTATTCGCGATGGTTCCGCGAAGCCATCAAGAATGAAGAACTGGCGCGTGAAGCAGCTGAAATCGAGCAGAGCACGCGCCTCGACCCGAAAGAGAGCCGAGACAGTATCGCCCAGGCCATTTCACGGCGTTACACAGTGCCCGCGCACGAAGTGGAGTAACAGTTGCCGCCCTGCGGCTACATCCGCGATTATCGAAACGAAGGACGCACCCTCGCGGCCCGGGTTGACGCCCAAGCCCACATGGTCGCCGACCTAAACAGGCAAATCACCGGCCTCGACGCAGTCCGGACCATCGAGGCGCCTGCGACCGGCAATCTGCGGACCGCCGCGGCCATCAACGCCCAAGCGGCAGCACTTGCTGCCGCCGCCAAGCTCCGCGCTCAAGACGAAGAGCGCCGGTGGGCCAAGCGCGCTGAGCTCGCCGCCCAGTACATCGAAGAAGGCAAAGCGCTCGCCGCTCTGAAAGTCGAGAAGGCCGCCGTCGAGAGTGAACGCCACGCTGTCGACGCCGATCTCGGGCCCGTCCGATATCTT
>WNFS01005219.1_pt1 | contig 13667 bp, 6 predicted proteins | sample 5400141 | NCBI WGS metagenome assembly WNFS01 (sample SAMN13153358, study PRJNA577476) | soil metagenome | isolation source: 60 cm saprolite under Madrone tree | place: USA:California | collected 2016-06-14
ACCCCGATCCCCGAACAATCAAAGCGCATGGCCCGCATGGCCTTCCTGACCTCCCGCGCCAACGCGTACTTGAGCATTCCTATGCTGTTCTTCATGGGAGCTGCCAGCCACTACCCACTGTTCGGAAAATAAACAAAGGTGCTGACCGCCGCAGGCTAATGAGGCCGCCCCCACACTTCGAACGACCTTGTCATCGCTTTTCGCGATCTTGTCGTCTGCGTCGACCGCAAAAAGCCCTCCCGGGGAGCGCTCCGCAGGGAGACATTCGGGGAAACGACCACCCGACTTAGAAAAACTCGTGCTCCTAGCCCCTATCACTTTACGTCAAAATTGCGGGGATCCAGCCCCACGTTGTTCCTGATTTGTCTTCCTTCAAGTCAAATTCGGTGACGGACGTGCTGCCGTTTGCGAGTTCCCGCGTGAACTGAATGTTCCAGTGGGTTGGCAAAGTAATTCCGTCGACGGTCTTGAAATCGCTAAACCGCTCCTCCAGCGTCGTGCGCTCCGGTTGAAGCTTCGACGATTCTGTGATGGTCGCGCCGACGTTGTTGCCGACCGACGTCGAATACACAGTCTTCACGTGATGGAAAGTCTCCGGTTCGAAGTACAGGTTGATCACCGCTTCCGACCGCTTCGCGGGTTGATAGCGTACTTGGTAGAGCTGGCGTCCATCGACCTTCCGCAGACCGTCCACGATCAATCTTGGCTTGCGGTCACCCATATCGAGCAGCGGCCATGCAGTCGAGAGAACTCCTCCAAAAAGACCGTCGCGCACGATTACATCCTGGGTCACGAGGAATGACGCAAAAGGAGACCGGGTTTGATTCGCGTTCGCAAACGCCGCTCCCAGAGATTCTCCGTTGAATCCGATACTCTCTCCGCGATAGTCGATTAGCGGAAGCTTGACCATAAAGCGGAGCTTGTGACCTTCACTCACGAACCCGGTCTTCCCGTCTGCCCTTCCGCCTCCCCCGACGAGAATTCGATACGATGCCGTCCCCTGTACAACCCGATCCTTTGCCGCCGCCCGCGCTTCTGCAGAGCCGATTGAATCGAGATGGTGAGTCACCAGTTCCTCGGGCTTTGGCGCGGAGTCGCCAGCGTAGGCGGGAGCCACAGGAAAATTCGCCAATCCCAGGAGAACCAGGAGTCGTAAAAAGCATGCCGCGGGCATGATTGCTCCTTTCGGAGGCGACAACTCGGAGACCGCAAAGACAAACCGCCTGCGCTCTTTTTTCGCAGGCGGTCGGTATAGGCTCGAACAACCCTAGAAGCTCACCCTCAACGCCACCTGAACCTGTCGCGCGGAGGTAGTTCCGTCGGGCTGTGTAAAGGTATTCTCGATTACTCCAAACGACGGGTTGCCCCCGGTGTTGATCAGATTGCCGAGTGCTCCACCGTCGGTGCCCGGGTTCAGGAAGTGCGGGTGATTAAAAATGTTGTACCCCTCGAAGCGCAATTCGGCCTTTACGCGCTCGGTCAGGCTCATCTTCTTCGAGAAGGACATGTCCCAGCCCCAGAATCCCGGACCATAAAACGCGTTTCGCGCATTGTTGGAAGCAGAGCCCCAAGGGGGGTTTACAAAAGCACACTGATTGGTGAGGTAGATGAAACCCGAGCCCGGTGTCGCCGAGCACCCGGAACCGGTCGGTGGGCCAAACGGGTCTCCAACCTGGTAGCCCCACGCGTTGATCCCCGTCCGCTGACTGTCCCTGCTACCCCGAACGTTGAAGGGGTGGCCTGACTGGATCGTGGCAATGCCCGAAAACTCCATTCCTTCCAGAATTCTTCCTAGGACTCCGTTGCTCAGGTAGCCCCTACCCCGGCCCACAGGGACTTCCCAGATGTAATTGAACACAGCGACGTGGCGGGTGTCGTTGTCGGAATTGCCGTAGCTTTCTGCCAGATTACGGGAGTTTCGGGGAAAGGTGCGCGCCCCAACGGCCGGCGTCAGCGGATCCACCGAGTTGTCTAGAGCGTGTGACCAGGTGTAAGCGGCTTGTAACTGCAGCCCGTGGCTCATGCGGTGCGTGAACTTACTCTGCAGCCCATGGTAAATGGAGTTGAACTCGTTGATCTGGTAGTCGGGCTGCAACAGAGCATTGTTGTGGACCGCATTGAACGGCAAGTCGTTAAACCCTTGGCTGGGTGTCGCCCCGATATACAGGCTGGTACTGCTGACCGTCGTTTGGTCGCAACCCACGGTGTTGTTCGGATTGCTCGCGACGCAGAACGCTAGCAACTGCTGCACAAGCGCGGGGTCGGGCGGGTTACCATCCCGCTGTCCGTACACGTGCACGCCCATGGCTCCAACATAAGCAACGTCGATTACATTGCTTCCCGGCAGCTCACGCTGAATATCCAGATTCCAGTTGTTGCTGCCAGCATTGGGAAAGTGGGGATTGAAAACAACGATACCGGTCACAGCCGAGCCGTCGGCGATCGAAGCCGAAACCGTCTGTGTCGGGATTTGCGCTGGAAAGCCGCCCGAACCAAAGGCGTTGTGGATCGTGTCGACCGGAAAATTGGAGTATTGCGCCTGGAACGGTGGATCGGCGCGCACATTGCCGAACGCATTGCCGAACGTACGGTCGTGGAAGATTCCAAACCCTGCGCGGATGGCGGTCTTGCCATCGCTCCACGGATCCCAGCTGAGTCCTACGCGCGGTTCGATGTCCTTATAGTCCGGTTGGTAAAGTTTGTGGCCCGAGCCCGGCCCCACCACGCTGAAGGTCACGGGGGAGCCGAACGCAAACGAGCCTGGGTCTTGCAGCAAATTGGACAGGTTCCCACTGGTCTCATACGGGACGCCGTTGAACTGGTACCGCAATCCCAGATTCAGGGTCAAGTTTCGGCGTACCTTCCAGCTATCTTGCCCGTACCAGTCGAACTCGTGCTGTTTGAAGACCTTGTTGTCCGTGGGCAGGCGCGTTCCGCTCTTATTGAAGAACTGCGACTCGCTGTCTGAAATCACAAGGCCGTAAAGCGCATCAGCCGCGTCCACCAGGGTAGTGCCGCCATCATTTACGGGCTCATTGGCCACGATGCCCGGGTCGAACCCAAAACTTAACAGAGGCGTCATTCCAAGCTGGCGCCGCGATGTGAAGTTATCAAAACCGCTCTCGCCCACGTCGCGGAAATCGAAACCGAATTTGAAAGTGTGGTCGTGATGGACCCAGCTCAGAGTCTCTGTGTAGCTGATCGTACCCGTTTTGCGCGCCTGACTGTTCGATCCTGACAGGGTGCTGGCAAAGTTAGTGAACGGGTCCAGGGTATAGTCCCAGCCGTTGCCGAATTGGTCGACTCCGCCCGGACCGTCCAAAAAGCTCGTCGTTGCGTTGCTTAAATAGAACGTCGCGTAGATGTGGTTCCAGCCAAACTGGAAATTGTTGACCAAAGTGTTGCTCAAGGTTGAGGTGAGTTGCGCAGCCAGACCTTCGGTAATGGCTTTTTCCTGAATGGCTCCAATTCCTCCCGGGAGGATGTCCGTGTGGAAGGCGTTCGGATCGAAGAAGTGGTTATAGCCATAACGCAGCGTGAGGGACTGACGATCGGTAAAGTGGTGATCAATCTTGACGGTCGGATTGTAGGTGCTGGTGGCCGACGTCGTCGGGAAAAAGACATTGCCGGATATGCCGTTCGCGGATTGAGGCGCAGTCGGATACTTGGCCAAAACCGCAGCCATCGTTGAATCGAACGGGAGGCCGAAAGCGTTGTTGGCGCCCGTCGGAGTCAAGTCAATGGGCACCGTGTGCTGGGCGCCGGTTTGACTGTCGGTGTAGGTGTAGTTGAACTGCCCCGTCAGGAATGCCGCCGTGGGCACCGAGGAGTTGTTGGTCAAGGTCGTGCGGAACCTGTCTCGCTCGTCATTGAAGAAGAAGAACGTTTTGTTCTTGATGATCGGCCCGCCGATGGAATAGCCGAACTGGTGGCGAATGTAGGGATTCATCGGCCCCGCGTTCGGCCCGGTGTTTGGGTTGAACCAATCGCGCGCCCCCCCGAAGCCATTCCAGCGGCCAAAATAGTAAGCGCCCCCGTGAAACGAATTCGTCCCGCTCTTGGTTACTACGTCGATGATCGCGCCCGTATTGCGCCCGTATTCGGCGTTGAAGTTATCCGTGATGACACGGAATTCCTGCGTGGAGTCCGGGTTCGCGCTCAATACTCCGCCCTGCCCGCCCGGAACCGACGTGTCGTTGTTGTCCACGCCGTCCAGCAGAAAGTTGTTGTTGCGATCCCTCGCACCGTTGACGGAAAACCCACCATTGGGGCTGTCCGTCTGTGAAGTTCCTGGAGAAAGCAGAACCAACTGGTAGGGGTTGCGCGTAATGAGCGGCAAGCTCTCCATCTGCCGTTGATCCACCAGATTGCTGACCTGAGAACTCTCGAGATCAACCGGGGGCACGTCACTTCCCCGCACCAGCACCTCTTCGGTCACCGTGCCTGGCTCCAGGGCCGCGTCAACGCCCAACGCTTGCGCGACCGTTAGTTCGACATCATCCAGCCGATACACTTTGAAGCCCGTCTTCGTCATCGAGATCCCGTAGTGCCCGACGGGCAGATTGGGAAAGCTGTAGACGCCGGTGCTCCCCGTCGTCACGGTGCGTACCGCATTAGTGCCCAAGCTCTTCACCGTCACTTCAGCACCCTGGACCACGGCTCCGGATTTATCGGTGACGGTTCCCTGAATCGCGCCCGTTTGCGCTAGCGCCACCGTGCTCGCCAAGGCGACCAGCGCACCCACAACAAGAATCCTAAGCTTGTGCATCTATTCCTCCGCGGAATCTGAAGATCAAAAGAGCGGTCCTATCGACACGACGCCTACCGAAACCTATGCCAAGGCACTTGGGGGAAGTTCAACAAAGTGCAACTGCGCGACCAAAACACCTCACTGTCATCTTTACTGTGTTCAACGAGTTACGTTGACCACGGAATCAAAATCCATTTTTCTGAATAAACCGGGCCGGGATTTATGAAATCCGGAATGACAAGACTCAGCTCAAAAAGCTATCAAATTGTTACGTTTCAGTCGATAACGGACTGGGTGCGGGGGAAAACGAAAGGTCCGGGTCCAGGTAGGGGAAACCTCTTAGGCATGAACAGCTGCACATTGTGTTGTCATTGACCATTGTCTCCCCCAAAAACACAGAAGGCCCGGTCCTAAGACCGGGCCACAGTGTTGAGCTTCCCCTTAGAACGACAGACGCAGCGCGAACTGGATGAAGCGCCGCTCGTTCGGCACCCCAGCGGCCGGGTTGAAGCCGCGCTTCCCAATGATCGTGAGGGGCGAGGGCGTGCCCGTCCCGCATATGGGGTCCGGCCCGAGGGTACTGCTGAGGCATGACGCGTCTGCAGTACTACCCGTCTGAACGTAGTAGTTGGAATGGTTCAGAAGATTGTAAAACTCGGAGCGGAAATTCAGCTTGAAACGTTCGCTGATCGGGAATGTCTTCCCAATCGCCAGGTTGATGAAGTAGGCGCCCGGCCCGCGGAACATATTTCGGCTGGTCATATTCGAGGGCCACTTGCAGTTCGCACCAGTTGAAATAGGGTTGCCGGCGCCGTTGGTCGTGATGTTGCAGAGTGGCAATTCTCCGTCGGCAACACCTCCGCCTGTCGCATTGAACAACCAGGGGTTGAAGTATGTTGGCGAGACTGGCAGGCTAAGGTACGAATACACGTTCGGACCAAGCTTGCCCGCATTATTCGAGTTTCCGCTCAAAGGAATCGTCGCTCCGCTAGGGACGAAATAGCGAGCGCAAACGGTGTCGCCGATGTTGGCGGAGCAGTCAAACGTCGTGAATGAATTCCCGGTCCGCGCGGTGATGATCGGAGCCAGTTCCCAGCCGTCCAATACCTGCTTCAGGAAGCCATGCGTACTCTTGGCATAGGGTGGGTTCCAAACGGCGCTGATTGCGATTCGGTGCCGAGCGTCGAAATCGGCAGGCCCCTTGTCCAGTGAAGGTTGAACCGGATCCAGCAGCCCCAAGTTCTCGGTTTGCGGCGTTTCGCTGAAAGTTGAGCTCAGGTTGTCGATCGTGTGTGACCAGGTGTAGTTGACCGTGAAGTCCAGTCCCTGGCTCAAAAGGTTGCTCGAGGCGAAGCGCGTGTTCAACGCATTGTACTTCGAGAAGCCGTTAGCACCACGAGTGTTCATATTTCCGTACTGCCGGTTTAGCCGATCAATTGGGTTATTCGCCACCGGGTCGGTGCCGAGGTATTCGTTACCCCACGCTCTCTGGTTGAAGTTCTCGATCGAATAGAGATGCACTCCATGGGACCCTGAGTAGTCCAGAGCCAAGAGCGAGTTCCGAGCCACCTCGCGCTGTAGCGAGAGGTTGTAGCTCTCCGCGTATGCCGTTGGCAAGTCCTGTTTTACGTAGCGCAGGCTGGGGTTGGGAAGAAAAAGCGTCCCGGAGCCGGCAAATGGCCCCAGGCTCGAGGTCTGGAACGCCTGAGCCCCCGCTTGAAATACGGAATTGAACTGCGCCGGCGGGTTTTGAATCACGTTGAATGTGACATTGCCAAAGTTCCTTTCATATGCAATGCCATACCCACCTCTTAGACTGGTCTTGCCGTCCCCGAAGACGTCATAGGCGAATCCAACACGCGGGCCAAAGTTGTGGTATCTCTTATCCCACAGTCCCCCTACTGGGCTTGCTGGGCTGTTGGCCGTGGCCCCTTCCGTGAAGACTCTGCCAGTATTGATTTTTTGGAAGATGTTGTTACCCGTGCCATATACGAAATTCGAATCCAGCTTCGGATTCGTATTGTGTTGCACCCCGTAATACTCCCAGCGCAGCCCCAGATTCAGTGTCAGGCGCGTCTTGATTTTCCAGCTGTCCTGGCCGTAAAAGGCAAGGTCGTTATAGCGATTGTTCCGCGTAAAGCTCGGCTGCACGGTGGGCAGAGTGACAGCACACTGCGGAGTATGGATGGTTGTCCCGTTTGCATCCTTGATACATGGGAAGTGGCCTTGGGGATCCACGACTACCTGGAACCATCCGGCACTGCCGTTCAGCATGTTTTCCACACCACTCGCAAGCGAACCGTTCCCTCCGGGCTCCAGCCCCTGCACCGCATTCTCATAGGCGCCGAAGGTCCGGTTATCCATGGTATAGACGTACTGCCCGCCGAAGCGGAATTCGTGCTTTCCGGTGCTGATGCCCACAGACTGAGCAAATTGCCACACGTTCTGTGGACCTCCGAACGGGATCGCGTTGCCGGGGGTGGTGCAGGAATAGCCTGGCAGGCAGAACGGCTGGCCTTGCACAGACGGATCGAAGTTCACGTTGAAGTACAGGCTGGGTTGAATCGGCTGCGAGGAAGTGAGCGGCTGGTTAAGGAACAAGCGGTTGAAATTCACCTTCGTTTCCGTGACCACCCTCGGCCCCCAGATGTGCGTCAGAGAATACAGAATGTTCTGGTTCTTCTGTGTTTGGCCAGTATCAAAACCGGCGTAAGGACTATTGTTGATAAACCCAGCGAACTCGTTGTTGTTGAAGAGAGCGTAGCGCCCGTACATCGTGGTGTTACTGGAAAGATTGTAATCGACGCGTTGCACCATGCTGTAGGTGTTCTGCGGCGCACCGCCACCGGAATCGCTCGGCGCCTTGAAGCTCACGATGTCAAAGACTGGATTGCCGTTCGGGGTGCAAGGGTTACTGCCTGCCACGCAGGCATAGTTGTAGTAGCTGGGTTGGGCTGTCGGGTCTGGCAGGGGCACGCTTGCATTCGCACCCGCCGCGAATTTTTGGTTAACGGTCAGGCCCGGGCGGAGCGAGTACCCTTTAAAATAGGTTGCCACGGTTGAGTTTGCGGCCGCTGCCAATTGCGGATCAATGACACCGTTGAGAATGTTCGCTGCGCTGCGAACGCGGGTCCATTCTGTGTTGCTGAAGAAGAACAGCTTGCTCTTTACGATGGGACCGCCAATCGAGTACCCGAACTGGTTGCGCGTGTAGTTCGCTTTTGGAATACCCTGCGCGTTGGAATCGTAATCGTTAGAGGTCAGTGCCGAGAGCCGGTTGAATTCGTACACACTGCCGTGGAATTGGTTCGAGCCCGACTTCGTAACGACGTTGATCACACCACCCGAGGCACGCCCATACTCCGCCGAGAAATTGCTACTCGTCACGCTGAATTCCTGCACCGAATCCAGAGGCACGGACTGCCCTACCTTGGTGGTGTACAGGTCCACGTTCTCCCCGCCATCCAGCAGTGCGTCCGTACTGGACGAACGTTGCCCGTTGATTGACACGCCAGCACCACGTACAACCTGGTCGGACCCGCCCGTACCTGACGCCGAGTCCTGGTTCACATTTCCCATGGTTTGCACGAAGTCGTAGGGATCTCGCGTCAAAGACGGCAGTTGAGAGACTCTCGTCGTATCCACCACTTGGTTGATCGATGACGTCTGGGTGTCCACTTGCGTTTCGGCACGACCCGTCACCTCGACGATTGTCTCGGTGCCCCTTGGGGACAGCACTGCATCAAGGCTGGTATGCACGCCCGGTGAGATGGTGAACCTTTGCTTGAAGTCCCCAAAGCCCGTGTGCGAAACCTTGATCTCGTAGGGCCCGGGCGCCAAGCCGGTCACCGTGAATCCGCCGGTGTTGTCCGTCGTTGCTGTCCTGACGGCTCCTGTGTCGGTTGAGGTCACCGCCACTTGACCTCCCACCACAACTGCACCTGTTGAATCGCTGACAGTACCGCTAACCGCCCCCTTCTCAAACTGCGCGAACGCCGCGCAAGAAAAGGCAACAACCACCAGCAGTGAAGACAACACACTCAAATGCCATTTGCTAAAACGAGTAGGCATGGATGGACTCTCCTAGGTAGTTCGCCGTTTGACGAAACTGCAAATTTGGCCGAGACGCTTCCAAAAGTTAAGGGCAAGCCGCTATGAACGGTCAGTCCCGAACGCTCAACGCTGCAAGACTTGAAGGACACAACCTGGTTTTAGACAGTGGCAATTGACACACCAAATTACACTGCCAGTTATGTGACTTCTTTACAAATATTTACACGATCCAAGAGATTGCTGCGCTCCGCAATCTAGGACTTTGCGATCAATTCACCTATGTCTTTCCATAGGTGAACCTATACAACAGTTTTAGTTATTATTGTTATGTACTTACGGAGAAAAGTGCTCCACATGCGGGCCTTGATCATCGGGTGTGTCGTCCGCACCCAGCCTCGATTCCACCGTGCGAAACACCGTCTGCCCGCCTCCCCAGAACCAAAGTCGCACGCCACCCGGGCATTCGATCCCGGGCGAGAGTCCTGTGGCCGTCAGTTACCATGGAAGTCAGCTGCCAGCGACGATCATGGACCCCGTCATCCAAATTGAGGACTACCGCCGAGGTCTGGCTTTGTTCAACGATGAGGAGTTCTTCGACGCTCACGAGGTGCTTGAAGACGTCTGGCGACCAGCCCCAGAACCCGAGCGCAAGTTTTTACAGGGACTAATCCAGGTCGCCGTCGGCCTGCACCACCACTCGCGGGGAAACCTCGTCGGGTGTCGCTCTCTGCTGGCGCGCGCCCATCGCAACCTGTCCCTCTACCCCGCCGTACATCAAGGCGTCGATCTGGCGGGCTTGCGAAACGCGCTCCTCGACTGGACTGCGGCTCTCGAAAGCAACCGTCCCGTCCCGCCGCTCCCGAAGGTCAGGCTGCGACATCGCCCTTAGTTGTTCGAGGGTTTTGTCTACTTGCCAGCAGGTTCGCCTGCTCTGGTTCGGTAACGAGTTCGGGCGGATGCCGGCCTAGCCCTGTAAAGCCCGACCGCAGCACCAACCTGTTAAACTTTTTCCGTCCCGTGACTAAACCTTCCACCTCAAAATCGGCTGGGACGCACTCGTCCGTGCCCATGCTCGACCTCGACCGCCAGTACGCGCAGATTCGCGATCAGACTGCTGGCCGCAGGCATTCAGCCGGGCGACGCGGTGCTGACAACGGCTTTCAGTTTCTTCGCCTCAGCCAGTTCGATCGCGCGCGCTGGAGCCCGGCCGGTTTTTCTCGATGTCGACCCGCTTACGCTGAACCTCGATCCGGCACAGGTTGAAGCCCATCTGCGCGCGGGAAAGTCCTCGAACCTGCGCGCGCTGCTGCCTGTTCATCTCTACGGACAATGCTGCGACATGGACGGGCTGCAACGCCTCGCCGACGAGTTCCAGCTGGCCGTCGTCGAGGACGCGGCACAGGCCATCGGCGCCTCCTGGCGCGAGCGCCGCGCAGGATCGCTGGGCGCGGCGGGGGCTTTCAGTTTTTATCCCACCAAGAATCTCAGCGCCTACGGCGACGCCGGGCTTGTCACCACTAACGATCCCGAACTCGCCGCGCACATGCGCCGTCTGCGCAATCATGGCAGCCCGCGCCGCTACCTTCATGAAGAGCTCGGCTGGAACTGCCGCATGGACGCGATCCAGGCCGCCATCCTGCGTGTCAAGCTGCCCCACATTGAAAGATGGAATCGCGAGCGGCGCGAGCGTGCCGAAACTTATGACCGTCTGCTGACCCAGTCGGGCTTGACCTCGCCCACCGGAAATTCTCCCCTCCGCCTGTTGTCGACCACGCCGCATGCCCATCACGTTTACCACCAGTATGTGATCCGCGCGCAGCGTCGTGACGAACTCCGCCAATTCCTCACCGACCACAAGATCGGCAGCGAGATCTACTACCCGATCCCGCTGCACCTGCAGCCGGTATTCGCCTATCTGGGATACCGCGAAGGAGACCTGCCCGAGTCCGAGCGCGCCGCCAGCGAGGTGCTCGCGCTCCCCATGTTCCCGGAACTCGCCGAAGACGAACAGCAGTGGGTGGTGGAAAAGATCACGGAGTTTTTTTCGTAAAACAAGCGGTCAGCTCCCAGCCACCAGCTTTCAGCCAGCCCAACCTACTCTTGCTCTGCATGCACGAGCACGGACTTGATTCCGAAATGCTGAACGCGGATCTTCACCCTGAGAGCTGAGAGCTGACAGCCAGCGAGTTCTCACGGCAAACACTTCCCCATAAACTCCACCAGATCCTTCTTCATCTTCACGTGCGACCCGCTGTCGATGTACACCATGTGGCCCGCCTCATAAGTTGCGAACGAGATATTCTTGCGATAGTCCGGGCCCAGGTTGAGATGGTCGATCGAGTAGTTGGCGGCAAAGTAGGGAGTGGCGAGATCGTAATAACCCTCCATCACCAGCACCTTCAGGTAGGGATTCTTCACCAGCGCTCCCCGCAATCCCGGCGCGGTGTTCGGGAAGCCTTTGTCAGCGTCGCCCCAATCCCACTTCGCGAATGCCGGCTCACTCCACGCAAAGACCTTGTAGGGCATGTCGACCTTGTAGCCCAGATCCGCGCGCAGATAGTTATTGAACACTGTGGTATAGGGCGGAAGGATCGCCGACCCGGTCGGATCGTAGAACGGCGTGTCCAGCAACCCCTCGGGATCCGGCCCGGTAAAGCGTCCATCCAGCCGGCCCACACGCAGTTTCTGATCGAGCAGCAGGTTGTGCGTGAACTGACCCACGTCGATCCGCAAGTTGGCGTTGTCGATCAGCTTCTTGTCGAGCCCGGTGTAGCCTGCATAGGCATCGATGATCTTCTGCCGCTCGTCCGGCGTGAGCGCGTCGCCCTTGGCCAGGGCCAGGGTGTAGTCGGTGCTCGCCCAGTGCTCCGCTTCCTGGCGCGTCTTCGCCAAGTCCTTCATCAGGTCGGGAGCGAGCCGCTGGTGGTACGCCGCGATCATCGTGAACGACGGCACCAGCAGCACGTAGGGAACATCATTGTTCTTCGCCCACTCCAGGGTTCCGAAGTCCATCGCGGTCGAAAGCAGCGTGATGCCGTTGAACGAAATGCCATGATCGGCGAGATATCCCGAGACGCCCGCCGAGCGAGTGGTACCGTAGCTTTCGCCCAGCAGGAATAGCGGGGACGCCCACCGGTCGTAACGCGTGATGTAGAGCCGGATAAACTCTCCGAACGCCTCGATGTCGCCCTTCACGCCCAGAAATTTCTTCGTCGCCTCGGCGTTGGCCGCGCGGCTAAAGCCGGTGGCGATGGCGTCCACGAATACCAGGTCACTACGGTCAAGCAGCGTTTGGGGATTGTCGATCATGCGGTAAGGTGCCGCCGGCATGAAGCCATTGGGCTGCAGCACGACTTGCTTGGGCCCCACCGAGCCCATGTGCAACCACACCGATGCCGATCCCGGCCCGCCGTTAAACGCAAACGTGAGCGGACGCCTGTTCGCCTCCTGCCCCTCAAGCATGTAAGCGACGAAAAACATCTCCGCTTCGATCCTGCCGTCCCCGCGCTTGATGGGCAGACGACCGGCGGTGGCGGTATACTTCAGCACCTTGCCCTCGAGCGTGACCTGGTGATGCGTTACGACCGGTGGCGCCTCGGTCATGTCGTAGTGTTCTTCCTTGTCGCCGGCCTTGTCCGAGGACGACTCCTTGCCCGCTTCCGGCTTCACCTCGGAAGGAGCGGCTGGCTCAGGAGTCTTCCCCTCCGCGGGCACCGGCGTTGTGGATGGCGGTTCCGGTTTCTTCTTCTGAGTCTTGGGAGCTTCGGGAGTCTTGGTCGAGTCCGACTGCTGGGCAAACGTGCCCGTGCACAACGCGAGCGTGAGCAAAAGTGAGACGGCCAACCAACGCATGGATTCTCCGGGAGAAGGAAAGTGAGATCGCATCACGACAGAATGCAGCGCCGCATTATAGACGGACACAGCCCATCGGGGTTATGGGGTCTCGGAAATCGCAAAAAATCCAGCTTGGAGAACTGAACCTTACTTGCGCAAACAAAATAGATGCGCTAGGCGCTCACCTGCTCGAGATGCCAGAGAATTAAGCTTGTTCTGGGACTTCGGAATTGATACAAACCTGGTGTCTCGCGAATCCGCACATGTGCAAATCATGTGTTTCATCCATCATCTTTTTTTTCGGCATGATCTGCGCTGTTCATGAATCTGCAGCACAAGCCCAGTCGTCAGCCAGCAAACCGCTCCCGGCCACGGAAGTCAGCCAACTCCAAGCTAGAGCGGAGGCAGGCGATCCGGTTGCACAGCTCAACCTTGGCAAGATCTACGATGACGGCAATGGCGTCCCGCAGAGCGACGACCTGGCAGCCAAGTGGTACCGGGCGGCAGCAGAGAAAGGAAATGCAGCCGCACAGAGCAATCTCGGACTGATGTACAGGTCGGGGCGCGGTGTAGCACGAGACAAGGTCGAAGCGGTCAATTGGTATCGAAAGGCGGCAAAACAACGGTACCCGAACGCGATGTTCAATCTGGGCTCGGCCTACTACAACGGGGACGGAGTCGGCATCGATGACATCACAGCGTATGCATGGTTTTTGCTGGCCGAGAATTTCGGCAGCCCCCCGGCTGCGCAGGCGGTTAAGCATTCGGAGCAGAACGTCGGGAACCCGCGGTTGGTGAGATCGGTGGCTTTTGAAAAGATTGGTGACATGTATCAGCAAGGGGACGATCTCCCGCAAAGTTCAACTGAAGCCGTCGATTGGTACCGCAAGGCGGCGGTAAACGGTACCTTGGAGGTGCAGGTCAAGTTGGCGAGCCTGCTTCTTCGGAGTCCCCAGAACGGGGCATCAAACTACACCGAAGCGCTCGGTCTCTGTGAAAAAGCCGCTAAACAACACTATTCCCCTGGGGC
>WNFS01002596.1_pt1 | contig 13666 bp, 11 predicted proteins | sample 5400141 | NCBI WGS metagenome assembly WNFS01 (sample SAMN13153358, study PRJNA577476) | soil metagenome | isolation source: 60 cm saprolite under Madrone tree | place: USA:California | collected 2016-06-14
CCTACGGCTTCGGTTTTTCCGCAGGTTTTTGCTGTGGCTGCGCCTCTTCCGTCCAGGGCGGCACGATCCCCTTCATGCGCGCGTAGGCAATGGATTGGCCGAGATGCTCGCCAAAATGTCCCGTAATCATGAGGAAGGACCCGCGCAGGGTGGTCTGACGGTTGAACATCTTTTGCGGTTTGTCGGCATCGGCGTCGTTGAGGGCGACGATGGCATTGCGGAAATGCGCGAAGGAATCTTTCATAGCCTGAAGGACTTTAGGTTTGTCACCAGAGAGGCCCGTGATGGCCTTGAAATCGAAGCCTGCCGGCGGGACGGTCCCCAGTGCCCTGGCAATGCCATAATTTGCCGCCGTAATGTGGGTGAAGACTTCGCCGACTGATCGAACGCCCTCGGCAAGGCGCATGTAGCGCTGCTCGTAGTAGGCGATCTCTTCCAGGAATTCGGCGCGCAGGCCGGTTGTTGGAGCTGCCGGTACCATGGCATGGGCCTTACGATCAGGGCTCTCCTGTGCCCGGCTAGAAGGTCTGAAGCTCAGGGCTAATACTGTAAGTCCAAGAAAATAAATACACTTAAGACGCATTGGTCCCTCCTTGCAATAGTGGTCTCACGGGCTTGGCGCGCCATCTTCTTCCCCCAGGGGCTGCACAAGGCGGTACAATAAACGTGCGACCCCTGAACCCTAGCGATTAGACCGGACCGGGCCTAAGGCTACTCCAGGAAACGCCGATAGCAAAGCGCAGTTCCGCACGTCTATATACCAAGGAACGAATCGACGATCTTATTCGTCTTAGCTATAGAAGGTTGGAGGTCTGTTTGGGTGTAATTCCCATTGGCAGGGTAGGCGCGATCCCACGTGCGGGGCCGTTGGCGGTAGCGGCGCGGCCCAGGGCCATTGGCATCCGGGCAGCCTGGGTCACGAGTGTTGAAACGTTGAAACTGGCGATGGATGCGCTTCGGGCGCACAAACTGCGCAGCTTCCTCACGTTGCTGGGTGTTATTTTGGCGGTGACCACGCTTGTCTCGGTAATGAGCGTAATCGCGGGGCTAAACATGTACGTCGCCGACCGCGTGGCGAATCTGGGCGCAAACGTGTACCTCGTCCACCGGTTCGGAATCATCACCAGCGAAGACGCATGGATCAAGGCACAAAAGCGGCCGCTCGTTACCATGGAGGAATACGAACGGCTCCGCGACAGCATGAAAGTCGCGAGCGCGGTGGCAGCCGAAGAAGACCACAATGTCCAGGTCCGCAGCGGCAACCTCACCATGGAAAATACTAGGATGATGGGGGCCACGCCGAACTTTGCCCAGGTGCGGAACCTCACTGTGGCGCAAGGACGATTCATCACCCAAGCGGATGAGGAACATCGCTCAGAGGTCGTTTTTGTCGGACCGGAACTGGTGCAAAAATTCTTCCCGAACGTGGATCCGATTGGAAAAGCGATCCGTGTACAGACGCACACCTACGAAGTGATCGGTGTGGCGGAGCCGCTAGGGAGCGCCTTCGGCGAGTCACAGGACAATTACATGGTCATGCCGATTTCCACGTGGCGGAAAGGCTGGCACACCAACAATGACTGGGTGGCGATCTTCGTACAGGCGCCGAACGCGGAGTTGATGCAGGCAAGCCAGGACGAAGCACGCCTCCTGTTCCGCGCGTGGCGGCATTTGCCGTACAACGCCCCAGACAATTTCGCGATTCTGGGCTCCGACTCAATTATGCAATTGTGGCATGACCTCACAGGAAACCTGGCCTTCGTGGCCATGGCGCTGGTGAGCGTGTTTCTGGTCGTCGGCGGAATCGTGATCATGAACATCATGCTGGCCAGCGTGACGGAGCGGACGCGGGAGATTGGGCTGCGGCGTTCGCTGGGCGCCAGGAAAAAGCACATCCTGCTGCAGTTTCTGACGGAGTCAGCGGTGCTGGCCGCCGCCGGCGGGTTGATCGGAATTCTGGCTGCTTACTTGATCGTTTTCCTTGTGAAGACCCTGTTTTCGTTCCCCATGGAGACACCATTGAGTGCGGTGATTCTCTCTCTGTGCGTGGCCACCGGAGTGGGTCTCTTTTTCGGTATCTTTCCGGCCATGCGAGCGGCCAAGCTGGATCCCATCGAAGCATTGCGCGCGGACGGGTGAGGAACGGAATGGCGCAATCCTACGGCGAAAACCTGAAACAGGCATTAGACACGCTCCGGACGCACAAACTGCGCAGCGCGCTGACGGTGTTCGGCGTCGTGCTGGGTGTAAGCGTAATTATGTTGGTAGCGGCGCTGATCGAGGGCTTTGACCAGAAAATTCAGGAAAACATCAAACAGTTCGGCGCGGATACGGCGTTCATCACCAAATGGGACCAAGGTCGGCACGGCGGACCGCCGCCACTAGAGGAACGCCAGCGCAAACCGCTTACGGTTGAGGACGCCAAGGCCATCCAGGAAAGGTGCCCGGCGGTCAAGTCCGTAACCACTTTTCTGATGACGAACTGGGATCATGCCCACACCGTGCGTACGAAGGCTGGGCAAGTGACGGCCATCGATTTCCGCGGCGTGCAGCCGAACTTCGGCGAGGTTTACGCCAACGCGGCGACCCTTGAGGGCCGGTTCATCGGCGAAGGGGACGATCTCCACAAGGAAAAAGTGGTCATGCTCGGGGAGAACGTGGCGCCGGTCCTGTTTCCCGAGGGGCATCCCATCGGAAAAGACGTGATGATCGACGGCTCGGACTTTCAGGTCATCGGCGTGGTGGAAAAACCCAAGGGCGGATTCGGGATGGGGGACCAAGACCGGCGCGTGCTGATTCCTATCGGTACCTTTCGCAAGGTCTATCCCACCGCGGACGAAGTCAACATGCGCGCACAGGCCTACCCCAAGATGCTGGACCAGGCCGTGGATCAAATCCGCGAAGTACTGGAGCGGCGGCGGAACGTTCCGTTTGGAGGAAAGGACAATTTTTCGGTGGCGACCGCAGAACAACAAGTCGAGGAATTTCATAACATCGTCGGGAAAGTGGCGCTGGCGACGGTGGTGCTGAGTTCCATCGGCCTGCTGGTGGGCGGGATCGGCGTGATGAATATCATGCTAGTGAGCGTAACGGAGCGAACGCGCGAGATTGGAATCCGCAAAGCGATTGGCGCCAAGAGCGGGGACATTACCTGGCAATTCCTGCTGGAAGCGATGACTCTGACGGGGGCCGGAGGTGTCATTGCGCTCATCGTGGTCAACGCGCTGGTGTTGCTGATTCGCGTGACACTGCAGTGGCCCGGGACGGTTCCGGTGTGGGCGGCGGCGACGGGGGTTGCTGTCAGCGTCAGTATTGGATTGGTCTTCGGCGTATGGCCGGCGATGAAAGCGGCAAGACTGGATCCTGTAGAAGCGCTGCGTTACGAGTAGCGCGGCAAACTCTCTTAATCCAATCCCAAGCATTTTCAAGCAGAAATTACTTCAGCAGAGCGGAAGCTTTTGCAGTTGCGGCGGCGCGTTCGGAACCCGCCATGGATGCGGCGGGCCAGGTGACATCCAGTGCCAACTCGCGGCGCACGAGCAGCTTGGAATGGCGATTTACATGGACGGCCAGTGCATTTGCCAGGTCAGAACGAATTTCCGCCAGACCTTCCTTTTCCAAGCGGAGACTCTTATCCGGTTTGTAAAGGGCCACGCGGAATTGATGCTGTCCTGCCGGAAGCGGGTGCTCGAAACGGATCGGTTCGCCCGGCGTGGTGGTCACCAAGTTCGTGGTGAAAAATAATTCGCGATCCGCAAAGATGGCCAGCGTGCCTTCGTTGACGGTCGAAATAATTTCGATGTGAAGGTTGGGGGCGGGAGCAGTTTGGGCCGCAGATTCAGAAGCCAGAGATGGAGCGGCAATGAAATTAGTAGACGAATTCTCTTGAGAATCTCGTGAATCGCGGGGTTGCTTCGCTGGAGGGGCAGCAAGCTTTGCCCGGCGAATGACGCTCCGGTTCGGGCGTTTTTGCGCCACTTGAGGAAGGGCCTTGACTTCGATGCCTGGCTGCGCTGCTTCGCTCGCAGTTTGCAATGGGTGGGCGAAGGCCTCGGAGGGCACGCGCGGTGGAGAAAAATGGATTGCCGGAGCGAGGGGAACGACAAAGCGAGCGCGGAACGGACGGGAGACCTGAACGGAGGCGGCGAGAAGCAAACAGGCGGCTGCGGTGATCCAAACGTCGCGCTGACCGACCGGCTGCGACCACCAAAAAGGCTTCCTGGTCTTGGGCGCCGCGGATGGAGGGCGCGAACGCGCTAGAGGATAAAGAGCGGAAGCGAGCTCGTCGCAGGAAGCAAAACGATCCTTGGGGTTTTTTGCTAGGCACCGCGCGATGATGAGGTCGAGTGCCTGTGGCACCGCTGGATTGTGCCGTGAAGGAGGCACAGGGTCGGCATTCAGAATCTGGGCGCAGACGGCGCCGAGAGAACTGCCATCGAAGGGTTTTAAACCGGTCAACATCTGATAGAGAACAATTCCGAGGGCAAACTGATCCGAGCGCGGATCTTGAGGCTCACCCTGAATCTGTTCGGGCGCCAAGTATGCGGGCGTACCCATCAGCAGGTCGGAGCCGGAAATCTGCGATGCAAAGCGCGCGATACCGAAGTCGCCGAGTTTCACTTTGTTTTCCGCCGTGACCAGGATGTTGCCGGGTTTGACGTCGCCGTGAATGATTCCGGCGCGATGGGCTAGCGCGAGAGCCCCGGCTAGATCGGCAGCCCAGGCGCAGGCACGCTGGGGCGTCAGGGCGGACAGACCGAGATGATCTTCAAGCGTTTTGCCGGCGACGTACTCCATCACAAGGAAGGGAGTACCCCGCTCATCGATTCCGACGTCGTACAGCTGAACGATGCAAGGATCGGAAAGCTGGCCAATGATCTGGGCCTCGCGAAGGAACTGCTGCTCGAGGTCTTCGCCGAAACCGTTCAAGAAGGTTTTGCGTGCCACGATGCGGCCAATGACGTTGTCCCGCGCTTTTTCGACGCGACTCGTGGCACCCGAACCGAGGTGTCCGAGAGTTTCGTAGCGGTCCTTTTGCAGTGTAATCATCATGCAGAGCGCAGGAGACGCGCGGCGCGGTCGCGCAGACCGTTGCCGTTGGTTTGCGGCGGCGCTTGCGGAGTGACCTTGCGGCGCGCCAGCGGATAAAGTGCTTCCGCGAGAGCTTCGGTCGTGGCGTAACGCGCGGACGGATCTTTTGCCAGGCAGCGGGCAACGACTCCATCAAAACCTGCGGGCAGCGAAGGATTCGCATGCGAGGGCGGCAGCGGCGTCGAAGAGAGGACCCGGCCGCAAATGCCCTGAAGTGAATCAGCGTCGAATGGCCGTTTGCCCGTCACCATTTCGTAGAGAACGACGCCCAGAGAAAAGATATCGGAGCGCGCGTCCTGCGGTTTACCCATGATTTGCTCGGGGCACCAGTAGGCGGGTGTGCCGACAAGCGGCGTGGCGGCGGAATCGCGGCTGGCTAGCCGCGCCATGCCGAAATCCATCAGCTTCACGCGGCCATTATCGGTGATGAGCACATTCGCGGGCTTGACGTCGCCGTGGATCACACCCTTGCGGTGCGCCGCACTGAGCGCGCAAGCCACTTCCGCGGCCCAAGCGGAGGCCCTGGAAAACGGAATGCTGCCCTTTTCCAAAATGCGATCGAGGGGCTGACCTTCCAGAAACTCCATGACCAGATAGGGCGTTTGGGTGGCTTCGTCGATGCCCATATCGTGGAGCGTGATGATCGAAGGATGGGAGAGCTGGCCGACGACGCGCGCTTCCTGAAGGAACCTTTGGCGGGCTTCGCCGGTGGCCAGTTCCTTGGGGAAGAGCTTGATGGCGACGGCGCGGCCGATCATGGAATCGTGGGCGCGCGCCACGCGGCCGTTGGCGCCGGTGCCGATGATTTCGAGAATTTCGTAGCGTCCTACTTGCAAGAAGTTCGCTCCCTCAGACTCGATGAATCCTCGTTGATAGAATGATGGAGGAATGGGATGTTCTATTAAATGAAGCAAGCGTCCTGTTGGGAAGGGTACGGAAGTACTACCAGCGAAGAGGTTCTAAGTTCTTAGTTTTCAGTGTTTAATCAGGGAAAAGAGGTCTCCTGTTGAATGTTCCTGATCTCGCTTCTGGAGAAGTGGTGTTTTCGCCTGGGAAGTCCTTAACCAACAGTCGTCCGGTAGGATTGACAGTTTCCGATGGCCGGCAGGCATACTGTTCAAAATGGAACAGTTTTCCAGAATCTTCCATTGCACTCTGTCGCCATGAGAATAAGAGACATCGCGCCAAAAATTTTCCTATCCGTCCCCTGTCCTACGTGCTTGGCGGCTCCTGGGAAGCGCTGTTTGCTGCATTCAGGTGCCCGCGCTCACAACCACACGTAGACCGGAAGCTTACCGCGGCTAAGCGGGTTCCCTGCTTTGGTCAATACGACCGAATAGACGACTTCATTTCCTTCAAGCTGCGCGGTGAGAAGCGCCCCGTCTTCTGCCAGTTCTTGGTAGATGAATTTCACTCTTCTGCCGTCTTCAAGTGTTTTAATCCACTCTTCGTCTCGCATGTTCGTAGCTTGCTCCCGCAAGCTCCTAAATGACGGTTGCGGCCTATTCCGTGCCGCTGGATGGCTAATGCAGCGAATATACCGAAGGCAGTTAGGTATTACTCACTCAGAAGGACTTAGGAGCCACAGCTTAGGTCAGCTCTGGTGTGGGAAGAACGGCGGATCAGCGTTGAGAGGGGGGAGCGCGGAGTGGAGCGAGACCGGGCGCCGAATTCAAACGCGAAGGAAAATCTTGGACAAATAATTTCATGGAGGGGTGCCATAAGCCGTTGAAGCCGAAGAAATACATTTCTCTTATGGCTTGTTCAGCGGGCCATTTCTCAGTGGCTATGCGATAAGCGGCGATGAAAACGCTGGTGCGATCTTCACCGAAGCGGCAGTGCACGAAGATTTTTTGCCCCGGATTGTCGCGGAGAAGAGAGAGAAATTGGGCGACCTGTTCGTCGGTTGGAGGAGCCCAGCCACTAACGGGGATGTGAACGAAGCGCATACCCAGCGATTCAGCGCGCTTGCGCTCCCAAGCGACTTTTTCGTGGTCCTCGCCGCGCAGATCCACGATGGTGGTAATGCCTAGCATTTTCAGCTCCGATAGGCCGACTTCTTTGGGCTGTGCGCCGCGATACAGGACATCGGTGACTTTCCCGGCATTAGGAATTCCAGCGAGGTGCAATTTCTGCCCCTGGGCGGACGGAAAGATGGGCTGGGCGGAGGCTGGCGCAGCGTTTTGCGCGAAAAGAGGAAGAGGGAGGGCAAGAAGGATGGCGGGAAATAGTGGAGTGCGTTTCATGGTGAAACGGATAGCAGTAGTGTAACGTGAGAGGCAACCGCGCGAAAAGTGTTGAAGGGGAAGCGGTTGAGCAGGAATAGCACCACTACAAATAGACACAGTACGAAAAGGACAACGACATTTTGCGTTTTCCTCTTGACAGGATATTTATATCCGTTGATACTGCGATTCCAGATTCGGGGGACGTGGAAGCGCCAGACGGACCGAGTCGGGGATGCATCGAGGTCCGTGGGAGTCCACGAAGCGGCCCAGTTTCTAAGCGAAAAAATCGAGCGCGAAATACCTGCCCCGCGCCCGTATTTGAGGCGGAGCACCTGCTGTTAGGCTGAGTGCGAAGCACCGGCCAGCGGCAGGGCGTTGGCGTTTTGCGCCGGAAATTAAGTGCGACCGCACGACGGTCGGCTTTTTTTTCGTTGCCCACTCCCACGATCTGACGGAATCAAAGTGGCGCTAACTTCAGACCAGACCCTGAAGCGAAGCGCGGTACCTCTGTGGGACGCAGAGGAGTAAAATAGGAGGGTTCCCCCCGCGCGAGTGGGGACCCAGGAGCGCGGAGGGACGGATGGCTACGGTGAAACACGCATTGAACGGAAAACCCCTTGCCACGGACACGGCTGCAGCGAAGCCAGCGCATGGCGCGGGAAAAGGTCTGAGCTTCCAGCGGTACTTTACCGACGGGAAGAAGTCTCCTTTCGACGCGGTCGAATGGGAGAAGCGCACGGCGTTGATTGGAAACGAGAAGGGCGTGACGATCTTCCGCCAGGAAGACGTTGAGGTGCCCAAGAGCTGGTCGCAGACGGCGACAAACATCGTCACCAGCAAGTATTTCCACGGAAAGCCCGGGACGGCCCAGCGAGAAGGATCGGTGCGGCAATTGATCGGCCGCGTGGTGAATACCATCGTGCGATGGGGCGGAGAGTGCGGGTATTTCGCGGATGTGGAGTCGCGGGATGCGTTCCGCGATGAGCTGACGCACCTGCTGGTCGAGCAGAAGATGGCCTTCAATTCGCCCGTGTGGTTCAACGTGGGCGTGCAGCCGAAGCCGCAGTGCTCGGCGTGCTTCATCAATTCGGTTAGCGACAACATGGAATCGATCATGGGGCTGACGCGCACCGAAGGGATGCTTTTCAAGTGGGGCTCCGGCACGGGGACGAATTTTTCGACGCTGCGCGGAAGCAAGGAAACGCTGTCGGGCGGCGGAATTGCGTCCGGCCCGGTGAGCTTTATGAAGGGCTTCGATGCTTTCGCCGGTGTGATCAAGAGCGGCGGAAAGACGCGGCGCGCGGCGAAGATGGTGATCCTGAATATCGATCACCCGGACATCGTCGAGTTCATCGAATGCAAAATGAAGGAAGAGCGCAAAGCGCACGTGCTGATCGAACAAGGCTACGACAGCTCGATCGACGGCGACGCGTACGCTTCGATTTTCTTCCAGAACGCGAACCACTCGGTACGCGTGTCGGACGACTTCATGCGCGCGGTGGTCGAGGACAAAGATTGGTGGACGAAGAACGTGATCGACGGGCAGCCGAATGAAAAGCTGCGGGCGCGCGATTTGATGATGAAGATTTCGGATTCGACCTGGCACTGCGGCGATCCGGGGATGCAGTACGACACGACGGTGAACCGCTGGCACACCGCGAAGAACACCGCGCGAATCAACGCGAGCAATCCCTGCTCTGAATACATGTTCCTGGATGACACGGCGTGCAACCTGGCTTCGCTGAATCTGATGAAGTTCGTCAACGCCAGCGGGCAGTTCGACGTTGCGGCGTTCAAGCATGCCGTGGGCGTGACGATCACGGCGCAGGAAATCCTGGTGGACAACGCGAGTTACCCGACTCCAAAAATCGAGGAGAATTCGCATAACTTCCGGCCACTCGGATTGGGCTACGCCAACCTCGGCGCGCTGCTGATGTCCATGGCGCTGCCGTACGACTCCGAGGAAGGGCGCGACATGGCCGGCGCGATCACCGCGCTGATGTGCGGCGAAGCGTACGCGCAATCCTCGAGAATTGCGGAGCGCATGGGGCCATTCCCGGGCTACGAAGTGAACCGCGAGCCCATGCTGGACGTGATCCGCATGCACCGCGAGGCGATGCGCGGGATCAAGCCGGAGCACGTGCAGACGGAATTGTTCCTGGCCGCGCAGGAATCGTGGGACACGGCGCTGACGCACGGCGAAAAGTATGGCTATAAAAATTCGCAGGTGACCGTGCTGGCGCCTACCGGCACCATCGGGTTCATGATGGACTGCGACACCACGGGGATCGAGCCGGACCTGGCGCTGGTGAAGTACAAGAAGCTGGTGGGCGGCGGGTTGATCAAAATCGTGAACAACACCGTGCCGCAGGCGCTGATGAAACTGGGCTACATGCCGGAACAGACCAGCGACGTCGTTTCCTACATCGACAAGAACGGAAAGATCGAAGGCGCGCCGCACCTGAAGATGGAAGACTATCCGGTGTTCGATTGCTCGCTGGCCCCGCAGGGCGGCGGGAGATCGATCACCTGGACAGGGCACGTGAAGATGATGGCGGCAGCGCAGCCGTTCCTTTCCGGCGCGATTTCGAAGACCATCAATATGCCGGAGGAATCCACCGTCGAAGACATCTCGAACGCGTATATCGAGTCGTGGAAGGTGGGGCTGAAAGCCGTGGCCATCTACCGGGACAATTCCAAGCGTTCGCAGCCGCTCAACGCCGGCGGGAAAAAGGAAGAAAAGCAGGCGGATGCCGCTGCAGCCGTGTTGGAACCGATGCAGCGTGAACTGTTTGCTCGGCAACAGCGCGAGAAGATGCCCGTGGAACGCGCGTCGATAACGCACAAGTTCAGCGTGGGCGGGCACGAAGGGTACATCACCGTCGGCATGTATGACGATGGGCGGCCCGGCGAGATCTTCATCAAGATGTCCAAGGAAGGCTCGACGCTTTCCGGCGTGATGGACGGACTGGCGCTGACCGTTTCGCTGGGCTTGCAGTATGGCGTGCCGCTGAAAGTATTCGTGGACAAGCTGCTCAACACGCGTTTCGAGCCGTCGGGCATCACGGCGAATGCGAACATCCGGTTTGTCTCGTCGGTGCTGGACTACATCGCACGGTGGCTGGGCGGGCGATTCATCTCCGCGGACTACTTGAAATTGAATGCCGTGGCGCCGGGGGAGCATGCCGCAGCTTCCACTCCGGCGGGAACTCTTCCGCCGATGAACAAGGCTGCGCTGGATGCCATGCAGATGGCGTTGTCCGCGCCAAAACTGAGCAACGCCCACGAGGGCGCGCCTGCGTGCAGCGAGTGCGGCATGCTGATGGTGCCGAACGGCGCGTGCTACAAATGCGAAAACTGCGGCAGCACGAGCGGATGCAGCTGAGACGCCAAGGAGAGATGAGACCACAAACGCGATGAGCGCCCTCCCCTCCGGCTCAGGTGTAGCAGCACGGCTCGCCCCGGCAAAGCCCAAGACCCGCGGATTCCTCCACATCGTAAGGCATGGCGCGGGACCCAACGCCATTTACGTCGTGACGTATCACCGGCTGGACCGCGTTGGCACTCTCCCCAAACCGGCACTGGCGGAAGGCGCGCAGGCGCTGATCGAATTGCTGGAGCGCATTGGCGTGGATTTCCATTTGAGAGAAGTGCGCGGGGCGCTGGAAGATATTCTTCGGCTCGGCTCAGCCAACATTCCCGATTTGTGGCTCAGCGATGAGGAGATGCTCGAGAAGGGCCTCGTCGAGTCGTAAACTGTTGCGTCTAATTCAGGTCTTAACCCCCCATACCCCCACCAATTTGCAAGAATATCAAAACAAAGCGTTTACGAAATTTGCATTTCATAAATACCTGATTTTAAAGGAAATGTTTTTCGTTGAGCGAGGCAGGTATGAGTGAAAGGCCAGCCAAAAAAGAAAAAGCGGGAGGGAGCTCCCGCACTCCAAACAGAATTATCTAAGAGATTAAGTATAGCATGGGATAAAGAAAAGTCAAGGAAAACTTTGAGAAAAAACGAAAGCGGTGCCGACACACTTTCCCATAGAACTGGGGGCGCATGGCGGGGGATGGATCATGAAACCGCGGTGGCTGCCGCAGGAGCCCGGCGAAAGCGGCGCCAGGCGAGGCGAATAGGAAAGAAGAGCAGAGCGAGCCAGAAAAGCAGTGGCAGGCCGAATTCGAATAAGACGCCGAGAACGAGAGCCGCGGACGAGAAGATGGCGCCAACCCCCTCGACGAAGGAATTGCGAAGTTGAAGGATGAAACCCTCAAGATTGGCTTGCAGAGGGGCGCGGTAATCCTCCATCAACGTGAGCCGGATATGAGCCTGGGCAACGGTTGAAACCAGCCCTTGATTCTGGCGCTCTGCTTCGTCCACGGCTTCATTGGCTTGCGCAATGTCTTTTTCCAGAGCGACCGCGTCCCGCAGCTCGCCCTTGCGCTCGCGCTGCAATTTCTGAAGTCGGGAAAGATTGGTTTGCGCCGCGGAGAGACGTCGCGCGGCGGTAGCGAGTTTGACGGCAAAATCTTCCCCGGCCCCGGAGATCCCTACTACCCGGCCTAGAGTCTTGAGATCAGCAAGCGTGGCGTCGAAATCGTTGGAGGGAACGGAAACCGTTGCTGCCAGGGCACGGCCATAGCCGGAGCGGCTCTCCGTTCGCAAATCTTCCAGGTAATCGTGATGGGCGGAAACGATTTGATGAAGTGAAGCGAGGGAATGATCGAAGGCGGAAGAGCGAGCACGGAGGTCGGCGCTGCGAGCGATCCACGGCTCGGCGACGCCTTTCTGGAGCATATCGAACCCATTGCGCCCGAGGACCACATGCTGCCGACATCCCAGGAGATCGCGGAAAGTGCACTCGATCTCGATGAAGCGATGCCCTTGAAGAGTGATTCCACAGCGAGGCGCGAACCGATGATGGTAGCGACGGTGAAAGCAGCTAGAGCGGCGGCTGCGATGAGAAGGCGCTTGACGATAAAAAGACGATTTGGAGCGTCGAGCATGGCACACCTCGGGGCGTGCCGCGCTGCCCACAAGAGAAATGGGGCTGAGCGTGGCACTAGAAATAGAGGCCGTACGCGGCGGAAAAGTTCCCCGAGTTTGTTAAGGCAGAGCTGGTGCTACCCCATTCGTCAACGGGGACGGGGGCGTAGGGGAGGGCGGGCGGTGAGGGAGCGGGGGCGCATGCGGAAGCGCGGGCCGAGCGGCGGGGGAACGTTGCGGAGAAAATCGCCGCAGCAGGGACAGTGGCCTTCGATGCCGAGGGGAGTGGTGGCATCGGCGCGGAGCCAGCGGCCGCGGGCCTCGCATTGCGGATTGATACACTGCACCGTAAAGCCGGGCAAGAATTGCATTTTTTCTCCCTCAGTGGCCGCAAAGCTCAGGCTAATTCCTGTGCGACCGCACGACCGTCGGCCGCTTTTTGGCCGCGATTGAAAAAGTTCTGAGCTCCCCTGGCCAGTCAATCCCCTGCCGCGCTCCAACCGTAAAAAACCGAGTGCCAAAGACTGCGGCTGCAACACTCATTAGGGGCGCGCGGGAACAGCGGACGTGATGGCGCGGATTCTGACGCGAACGCCCTGTGGTGTCAAGAGAAAAGACTACAAGATATTGTGGTAAGGTTGCGGGGAGTAGTGACTGGTGAATCGTGACTGGTGACTTGTGGAAGATAGGCGCAATCGAAACAGCCCACGGGCGCGGACCGGCAAGGAAATCATGAGGACGCTGGTTGCGTATTAAGGAAGGATTGAGGGTGGTGCGGCTCGAAGTTTGCGCGGATGAGCTGCGAGACGGAGGGGGAAATGCCAACTACGACAAGGTTTGATCTGGGCGGTGAAGGATTGCCGAGGATGAACTTGGGTGGCGCCGGAAAGAGAATATTGCAGCTCGCCATTCTGGTGCTGGTGATCATCCTGTTGATGGCGAGCACGACGTCGATCCCGACGGGAAATGTGGGCGTGCTGACGCTGTTCGGGAGGGTAACGGGTGAAACGCTGCCGGAAGGGATACACCTGGTGAATCCGCTGAAGTCGGTGCAGAAACTTTCCGTGCAGACACAATCGTTGAAAGAAAGCGCCAACGTGCCTTCGAATGAGGGGCTGATCCTGGCGCTGGACACATCGCTGCTGTTCCGGCTGGACAAAACGATGGCGGCGCAAGTGTACCAGACCGTTGGCGCGGATTATGTGGAAAAGATCGTCGAGCCCACGCTGCGGGCGGCGATTCGCGCGTCTACGTCCGCGCATACGGCGAATGCGTTATACACAAACGCGCGCGAGCTGGTGCAGCAACAGATTCAGGATGAGCTGACGAAGCAGCTCGCGCCACGCGGCGTGATCGTGGAAAA
>WNFS01002597.1_pt1 | contig 13665 bp, 14 predicted proteins | sample 5400141 | NCBI WGS metagenome assembly WNFS01 (sample SAMN13153358, study PRJNA577476) | soil metagenome | isolation source: 60 cm saprolite under Madrone tree | place: USA:California | collected 2016-06-14
TGGACCTCGTACCCGTGCTTCTGCGCGAAGTCCTTGCCGCGCGTCTCGTAGAACTTGTTGAACTCCGGGTTCTGCTCCCAGTGCGTCCAGAAGACCAGCTTCTTCGACTGCGCGGATCCCGCCGACGGGGCCATCACCATCGCCAGGGCCACCACCGCTATCGAGATTGTTCTCCAGATCTTGCGTCGCATCCTTGGCTCCTTTGCCATCAGAACTACAGGCTCTGCACGAGTCACGTCCACCGGGTGCGATACTGTTCCGGTAACCCTCCGCCAGTCAAGGCGGAACACCGGGGGGCGGGCCTGTTCAGTTGACGCGGCGGCGCCGTGCCTCTACACTCGGGCTCGTCCCGCTCATCGCAACGCGCGAAGGAGACCCGATGGTCGAGAATCCTCTCAGGCGCCCACCCAAGGCCTGTCCGGCCCGGGGTCGGAGCGTCGCGGCTCGCGGTGCCGCACCCGGGCACCGACGCGCGGGCCAGCCCGCATGATGCGCGCGCTTGGATGGCTGTCCCTGCTGGGCCTCGTCGTGGGCCTCGCAGCCAGTTTCGGCTACGCGCCGCGCGAGGCTGTGCAGGGCAATGTCCAGCGCATTATGTACCTCCACGTGCCTGCCGTCCTCACCGCCTATCTCGCCTTCGCTCTCGTCTTCATCGGGAGCATCGGCTATCTCCTGACGCGGCAGCCGGCTTGGGACCGGCTTGCCCTGGCGGCGGCCGAGCCCGGCGTCCTTTTCACCGGCATCACGATCGCCTCGGGTTCGATCTGGGGCAAGCCGACCTGGGGCACGTGGTGGACCTGGGACGCGCGCCTCACGTCGACCGCCGTGCTCTTCCTCGTCTACGTCGGCTATCTCCTCCTGCGCGGCATGGTGGACGAGCCCGACCGCCGGGCGCGCGCCGCCGCCGTCGTGGGCATCCTGGGCGCGGCGAACATCCCCATCGTGCACTTCTCGGTCAAGTGGTGGCGCGCGCTACACCAGCCGTCCACCATCCTGGGTCCCGAGCCCTCGCCAATCGCCACTCCGATAGCGGCCACACTCCTCGTCAATTGGATCGCCTTCACCTTGCTCTTCGCCTATCTGTTGACCGCGCGGATGGAAATCGCGCGGTTCGAGGAGACTCATGCCGGATAACTGGGGCTACGTCTTCTCCGCCTATGGCCTGGCGGCCGTCGCGCTGCTCGGTTACTGGCGACGCCTGGTGGGGCGAGCAAAGCGCCTCGCCGACGGCGAGGGCCGCACGGGCAAAGAGACCGGATGACCCGGCGCGGCAAGTTCGTCGCCGGCGGGTTCGTCATCGTCGCGGCCATCGCCTATCTCATCTGGTCGGGCGTGAGCCAGTCCGTCGTCTACTTCGTCACGCCGAGCGAGCTCCTGGCCGCGCCCGTGCCGAGCAAGACCTACCGCCTCGGCGGCCTCGTGCAGCCGGGCTCGCTCAAGTGGCAGCCCAAGAGCCTGGATCTGTCCTTCACGCTCTCCGACGGCAAAGCGAGCGTCCCCGTCAAACACAAGGGCACGCCGCCCGATCTCTTCGCCGAGGGACGCGGCGCCGTGGTCGAGGGCTCGTGGACGAAGGAGGGCTATTTCAAGGCCTCGCTGATCCTGGCCAAGCACTCCGAGGAGTACAAGGCGCCCCACGACGGCGCCCAGCCGGGGTACAAGGAGCTGTTGAAGAGCCTGCGCGGAGACGGCACCCGATGAGGGCCCCAGGCCCGAAGAGGCCACGGCGCAGCGCGGGCTCCTCCAACGGAGCGCGAACCCCGTGATCCCGGAGCTCGGGTACGGCGCGACCGTCGCCGCCCTCGTGCTTGCGCTCTGGGGCGCGATCGCGGCGGCGGTGAGCGCCCGCACCGGGCGCGCGGCGTTGCTCCGCTCGGGGGAGCGCGCGGCGGTCGGCGCCTGGGTGCTCATCACCGCCTGCATCGCGCTCATGCTCTACGCCTTCCTGACCTTCGACTTCTCGGTTCGGTACGTCGCCATCAACACGAACCGCGGCACGCCCTTCTACTACCGAATCACGGCGCTCTGGGGGGCCCTCGAGGGCTCCATCGTCCTCTGGTCCTGGATGCTGTCGATCTACACGCTGATCGTGGTCGTCCAGTATCGGCGACGCCAGCCCGAGCTCTACCCGTGGGTGCTGGCGGTCTTGCTGGGCATCCTCGCCTTCTTCCTCCTCGTCATGACCATCCCGGCGCCTCCCTTCGAGCGTCTCACGCCGATCCCGGCCGACGGCCGGGGCCTCAACCCGCTGCTCCAGGACTCCGGCATGATCACCCACCCGGTCGCCCTCTACCTGGGGTTCACGGGCTTCACGGTGCCGTTCGCCTTCGCCATGGCCGCGCTGATCGTCGGGCGCACCGGCGAGGAGTGGATCACCATCACGCGTCGCTGGACGATCATCGCCTGGTATTTCCTCGCCCTCGGGCTGCTCATCGGTGGCTGGTGGAGCTACCACGTGCTCGGCTGGGGCGGCTACTGGGCGTGGGACCCGGTGGAGAACGCCGCCTTCATGCCCTGGCTCACGGCCACGGCGTTCCTGCACTCGGTGATGATCCAGGAGCGGCGGCGCATGCTCAAGCTCTGGAACCTCAGCCTCATCATCCTGACCTTCGGGCTCACGATCTTCGGCACCTTCCTCACGCGCTCGGGAATCATCGGCTCGGTGCACTCCTTCACGCAGGGATCGATCGGCATCTTCTTCCTGGGCTTCCTGGCGCTCGTCCTCCTCGGCTCCTTCTCGCTGCTCGCCTCGCGTGTGGAGCGCCTGCGCGCCGAGGGCGCGCTCGACTCCGTCGTCTCGCGCGAGTCCACCTTTCTGCTGAACAACCTCTTCCTGGTCGCCGCCACCTTCACCGTCTTCTTCGGGACGGTCTTCCCGCTCCTGTCCGAGGCCGTGCGCGGCGTCAAGGTCAGCGTGGGCGCGCCGTTCTTCAACCTGGTCAACATTCCGGTCTTCCTCGCGCTGCTCTTCCTGATGGGCGTGGGGCCGCTCATCGCCTGGCGCCGAGCCTCCGCGGAGAGCCTCAAGCGCAACTTCCTCAAGCCCGTCCTCGCGGGCCTCGTGGCCGCGGCGGCGCTGCGAGCGATCGGCGTGGGCAACGGGCTCGTGCTGGCGACGATGGCCCTCGTCGTCTTCGTCGCCGGCACCATCGCGCTCGACCTCTTCCGCGCGGTGCGGGCGAGACGGCGCACCGGTGACGGCTGGGGCGACGCCACCTGGGGCCTGCTGCTCCGGCAGAACCGGCGGTACGGAGGCTTCATCGTCCACCTGGGGATTCTCGTCGTCGCGCTGGGGGTGGCGGGCTCGCAAGCCTGGTCGGTGCAGACCGAAGTCACCCTCGACAAGGGGAAGAGCGTGGAGCTGGCCGGCTACCACGTGCGGTTCGACGGGCTCTCGGCCTCCGAGGAGTCCAATCACGCCAAGGTTACCGGCGCGTTCACGATCACCAACGGGCGCGCGGGCAGCGACGTGCTCTACCCCGCGAAGAAGTTCTACCCGCAGGACCAGAACCCCATCGCGGCGGTGGACTACCGGCTCGGGTTCTTCGAGGACGTCTACCTCGTGCTGGGCGACTTCGCCACTGACGGCTCCCACGCGACGGTCAAGCTCCAGGTCAACCGCATGGTGTCCTGGCTCTGGCTGGGCGGCCTGGTGCTCACGCTCGGGGCGGCGCTGGCCATCCTGCCGGAGGCGCGGAGGCCGGCGTGAGGGCATCCAGGCTGGGGTGGGCGATCCCCGCCGCCGTGGTGCCGGTTCTGATGCTGCTGGCCTACGGCTTCAAAACGGACCCCCACGAGATCCCCTCGCCGCTCCTCGGCAGGCCGGCGACGGCCTTTTCGCTCACGACGTTCGCCGGCGCCCCCGTGAGCCTCGAGGGCCTCCGCGGTAAGGTCGTGATGCTGAACTTCTGGGCCTCGTGGTGCGTGCCGGCCTGCTATGAAGAAGCGCCGGCCCTCGAGCGTACCTGGCGCGAGTACAAGGACAAGGGCGTCGTGGTCGTCGGCGTCGACATCCAGGACAAGGAAGAGGCGGCGCGAAAGTTCCTCGCCGAGTTCGGCCACAGCTTCCCGAACGCGCCCGACCCCGCCGGCCGGGTTGCCGTCAGCTACGGTGTCTACGGCGTGCCGGAGACCTTCTTCATCGACCGCAAGGGGCGCGTGCGCTTCAAGAAAGTGGGACCCCTGACCGACGAGTTCGCCCGACAGCACCTGGACGCGCTTCTCAAGGAGCCATCGTGAGGCGGAGCCTGGCCGGAGTCGCCGCGGCCGCCGTGCTGGCCGCCGCGTCCGCGTGGGCCGCGCAGCCACCGCGCGCGGCAGCCCCAGCGTCCGCGGCCGCTCGAGTCGACGAGCAGACGGTCCACGACGTAGCGTCCGAGCTCCGTTGCGTGGTCTGCCAGAGCCTCTCGGTGGCGGACTCTCCATCCGAGACCGCCAATCAGATGCGCGGCATCATCCGCGAGCGACTGGCCGCGGGTGAGAGCCCGGAGCAGGTCCGCGCCTACTTCGTCGAGAAGTACGGCGATTGGATCCTGCTCTCGCCGCCCAAGTCCGGCTTCACCCTCCTCGTCTGGGTCCTGCCCTACGTGGGACTCGGCATCGGCCTGGTCCTGATCACGGTCTTGATCCGTCGCTGGAGCCGGGCGCCTCACCCAGCCGTTCCGGCACAGATCGACCCTGCCGTGCGGGAACGCATCCGCCGAGAGATGTCGGAGATGGACAAACCATGACCGCGGCGCAGTGGATCGCCATCGCGGCGATCGGCCTGCCCGCGCTCGCGATCGTCCTCTGGCCGCTCCTGCGTGGGAGCGCGGGTCGCGAGGCCGCGCAGTCCGCGGCGCCACCCGACCGCCGGCTCGAGCTTGCGGAAGAGAAGGCCGCGACCTACCGCGCCCTCAAGGAGCTCAGCTTCGACCACGAGGCGGGCTCACTCTCGGACGACGACTTCCAGGGGCTGCGGGACAGGTACGAGGCACGTGCTGCGGACCTGCTCTCCAAGCTCGATGCCCTGGGCGCCATCCCGGCACCGCCGCCCACTGCTGCGCGCCCGGAGGCGGCCCGATCCTGGACCCGCAGTCCCGCGGCCATTGCCGTCGGCGGCGTGGCACTCCTCGGGCTGGGTATCGCTCTCGGAGCGGGCGTGAGCCGCTACACCACGCCTGACGAGACCGCGACTCGGCCGGGCGGCCCCATGCCCGGCCCCGCGCTGCCCGATCCCGGCCCGCTCATGCCGGGAGCGCCGGGCACGGGGGCCGCCGCCGGCAGAACCATTCCGCCCGAGATCATGGCCAGGATGCTCGCGGCGGCGCGCCAGAGCCTGATGGAGGGGCGCTATCAGGAGGCGATCGCGGCCTACCAGGCCGTGCTGGCGCGCGACACCAAGAACGTGGACGCCATGACGCACCTGGGGCTCATCGTCGCCATGGGTGGCCACGCCGACGCCGCGCTCGAGACGTTCGACAAGGCGCTCAAGATCGACCCGACATACCCGCCCGCGCTCCTGTACAAGGGACAGGTGCTCTACGAGGTCAAGCGCGACTACGCGGGCGCCATCAAAGCATGGGAGCGCTTCGTCACGCTCACGCCTCCCGGCGAGGACCGCCAGCGCGTCGCCGTGCTCATCGAGGAAGCCCGCGGCAAGTCGAAGAGCCGCTAGCTCCCGCAGCGCGCGATGGTGAGCGCGGTCTCGGTGACGCCGGGATCCGCGGCCACGAGCCAGCCGCGGTCGAGCGACTGCACCACGATCACTCCGTACGCGGCGAGCCCGCGCCCGGCCGCGTGCTGCTCCACCGCCAGCCACACCTCTTCGAGCCGCGCTATGCCGGTCGGCCTCAGCGCGTCGATGCGGGCCCGCGCGCCGGGGAGGAGGCGGACGAGATGGATGTGGAGCTGGTCCTGGGTGCGGAGCGCGGGCGGATTGATGAGGAGGGCGATCTCCCGCTCGTCCTGCATGCGACTGCGCGCCACGTCCCAGCCGAAGCGCCAGAGGCCTTCGGGCCGCCGCGGGTCCTCCGGCCCCCTGACGGGATAGCGCGGCATGGCGAGACCGTGGACGAAGCCGTCGGGGCAGCCGCACATCTTGAGGTCCCGGATCGCGACGTACTCCGCGGTCTCGGCCCAGACCTCCGTCGTGCGGGTGCACGGATACTGGAGATCGCACGTCCCGGCCTGCGGCGAGGGGCAGCGCGCGCAGTAGCGGGGCGCTCCCGTGTCGAGGCAATCGGTCACGATGCGCAGCAGCGCGTCGCGCGAGGAGCCGGCCGAGGCACAGCCCGCCGCCAGGACGAGCACAAGGAAGGCGAAGGAGGGGCGCATGCGGTCGGTTCCCGCGGCGAGAGTAGCAGATTCCGGCGGGGCGCAAGATCCTCCGCCGGACGAGCGCCCGCGGACGGCGTGCTATCCTGAAGCTCGCCATGACGAAAGCCGCCGACGCCGCGGCCCGCATCGAGGCTCTCCGGGAGGCGATACACCGCCACAACTACCTCTACTACGTCGAGGACCGCCCCGAGATCGCCGACGCCGAGTACGACCGGCTTCTCCGGGAGCTCCGCGGGCTCGAGGAAGCGCATCCGGAGCTGATCACGCCGGACAGTCCCACCCAGGGCGTGGGCGGGCGGGTCGGCGCGGCCTTCGCGCCCGTCGAGCATCTGGTCGCCATGCTCTCGCTGGACAACGCGATGAGCCCGGAATCCCTGCGCGAGTTCGAGGCGCGGGTCCGCCGCGCCCTTCCCCAGGCCACGCTCGATTTCGTCTGCGAGCCCAAGATCGATGGTCTCGGCGTGGCCCTGCTGTACGAGCGCGGGCGGTTCATGCGCGGCGCCACGCGCGGGGACGGGCGAATCGGCGAGGACATCACGCAGAACCTCCGCACCATCAAGGCCATCCCGTCGGTGCTTCACGGGCCGCTCAAGGACGCCAAACGGCTCGAGGTGCGCGGCGAGGTCTACATGCCGCGCGAGGCCTTCGCCCGGCTCAACGCCAGGCTCGAAGAGGCGGGCGAGACCACCTTCGCCAATCCCCGCAACGCCGCGGCGGGCGCGGTGAGGCAGAAGGACCCGGCGATCACCGCGACGCGGCCGCTCGAGATCTTCCTCTACCATGTGAGCGTCCTCGAGCCCGTGCTTTTCGACTCCCAGTGGGAGCGACTGGAAGCCTTGAGGAAAAGCGGATTCGCGGTCAACCCGCGCTCCGAGCGCTGCCGCGACATCGACGAGGTGATCGCCTACGGCGCGCGACTCGAGGCGGAGCGGGATGAGCTCGAGTACGACGCCGACGGCGCGGTGGTCAAGGTCAACGACCTCGAGCAGCAGCGCCGGCTCGGCGCCACCGCCCACCATCCCCGATGGGCCATCGCCTACAAGTTCGCCGCCCGCCAGGCGACGACCCGGGTGACGGGCATCTCGATCAACGTGGGCAAGACGGGGGCGCTCACGCCGGCCGCGCACCTCGAGCCCGTCGAGCTGGCCGGGGTGACCGTGAGCAATGTCAGCCTCCACAACGAAGACGAGGTGCGCAAGAAGGACGTGCGCGTGGGCGATACCGTGCTGATCGAGCGCGCGGGCGACGTCATCCCCTACCTGGTCCAGGTGGTGACGTCCAAGCGGCCAGCCGGCACGACGCCATTTCACATGCCGCGCACCTGCCCAGTCTGCGGCGCCCCCGCCGAGCGCCCGGAAGGCGAGGCCATCTGGCGGTGCACCAATGTCGCCTGCCCGGCCCAGCTCAAGGAACGGCTCTTCCACTGGGGTGGGAGGCGCGCCATGGACATCGAACACCTGGGCGAGATCGTCATCAACCAGCTCGTGGATCGCGAGATGGTCAAGGACTTCGGCGACCTCTACGAGCTCGACGTCGAGCCGCTGGCCGGCCTCGAACGGATGGCGAAGAAGTCGGCGGGCAACCTCGTCGACGCCATCCAGGCTTCGAAGGGTCGCGGGCTTTCGCGCGTACTCAACGGCCTCGGCATCCGGATGGTGGGCGAGCGCGCCGCGCAGCTCCTCGCCGCGCGCTTCGGCAGCATCGACCGTCTCGAGAAGGCGAGCGGCGACGAGATCAGCGAGATCCCCGGCATCGGGCCCAAGATCGCCGAGTCGGTGGCTCGCTTCTTCCAGGAGGAACGGAACAGGAAGACCATACGGCACCTCCGCGGGGTCGGCCTCGATCTCACCGAGAAGGGCGTCTCCGACACGCCGGGTCCTCTCACGGGCAAGATTCTGGTCCTCACGGGCGGGCTGCGCGGCTTGACCCGCGACGAGGCCAAGGACGCGGTCCTGCGTCTCGGCGGGCGCGTCACGGGCACCGTCTCGAGAAAGACCGACTACGTGGTGGTGGGTGAAGACGCAGGGTCGAAGGCCGATGACGCCAAGCGTCTCGGCGTGACCATGCTGGACGAGGCCCAGTTCCTCTCACTCATCGGGCGCTCCGCGTGAAAGCGCTCGCGCCGGCTCTGGCCGTGGTTCTTCTCATGCCGCTCCTCATGCCGGCGGCGGCCGACGCCCAGGACAAGCCGCGCCCCTCGCGGCAGCAGGCGCTCCGCGATCTCACGAGCGCCGACGTCGAGGCGCGCCGTTTGGCCGCGGCCTGGATGGGCGAGCTCGGCACGCCAGCCGAGCTGCCCGCGCTCTTCAAGACACTCCGAGACCAGGACGACCTCGTGCGCGCCCTGTCCGAGAACTCGATCTGGCAGGTATGGAGCCGCTCGGGCGATCCCAAGGTGGATGGCCTCTTTGCCGTCGGCGTGGAGCAGATGAACCACGGCCAAGGCCAGGCCGCCATCGACACCTTCACCGAGATCATCAGGCTCAAGCCCGATTTCGCAGAGGGGTGGAACAAGCGCGCCACGGTCTACTTCTTGATCGGCGAGTACGACAAGTCCCTCCGCGACTGTGACGAGGTGGTCAAGCGCAACCCGCAGCACTGGGGAGCGCTGTCCGGCTACGGGCAGATCTATCTCCACCTCGACAAGCCCGAGCAGGCGCTCGCCTACTTCGAGCGCGCCGTCGCGGTCAACCCCAACCTCCACCAGCTCGAGTCCATGATCGAGCGGCTCAAGCAGACGCTCATCGAAAAGCGGAAAGGAACCATCTAAGCCGGCCACCCGCAGGACAAGCCAGTCAACCGCGACGAGCCAGCCACCCGCAGGACAAGGAGGAACCGCCAGTGCCGCTCACGACCCAGCAGGTCGACGCGCTCAAGAAGATCACCAGCCCCAGCGTGGCCAATGCCGTAGAGACCTTCAAAGTCAGGCCGCGCGAAGAGGGCAACGTCTCCTCGGAGATCCGCGGGCTCTTTCCCGAGCTCGGGCCGCTCGTGGGCCACGCCGCCACCTGCGTGATCCGGGCCGAGCACGGCCCCATCGACGGCCACCGCGCGAGCCTCTACGGCTGGTGGGACTTCGTCATGAGCATCCCCGCCCCGCGCGTCATCGTCGTCCACGACATCGACGAGCCGCGGGGGCAGGGCGCCCAGTGGGGCGAGGTGCAGGCGAACATCCATCGCGCGCTCGGCTGCGTGGGCGTGGTCACCGACGGGTCCGTCCGCGATCTCGACGAGGTGCGCGCGCTCAAGTTCCAGTTCGCCGCCGCGCACATCTCCGTCTCCCACGCCAACGTCCACATGGTCGACTTCGGCATCCCCGTCAAGGTCGGCGGGGTGTGGATCAAGCCGGGCGACATCGTCCACTTCGACCAGCACGGCGTCGTGACCATCCCGCCCGAGATCGCCGGCGGCATTCCCGAGGCCATCGCCAAGGTCGAGGCCGACGAGAAGAAGATCATCTCCACCTGCCAGGCCCCCGGCTTCACGCCGGACAAGCTTAAGGAGCTCTACAAGCAGATCCGCCCCGGTACCTACTAGCTAGCAGTACCGGAAGCCGGCGCCCTGGGGTCTACTTTGCCAGCCTGACCGCCACCTGCACCGGGTCCGGGAGCGAGCCCGGATCCGACTCCAGCTGCCAGGAGCCGATCTGGGCAAGGCCGCGGGTCAGCTCCGCATAGCCCGAGCGCGGGACCACCAAGAGCATCGTGGAGGCCGATTCCGGGCCGAGACTCTTCCCGCCGATTCGGGCAAGCAGGGTTCTGACATCGCGCGCGGCTGCTCTCCGGTCGGGAACGGAGAGATGGACGACGATGTTCGTGCCGGGGGTCGCGGCCTCAGCGACCGATTCTGCCGGAGGCTCGGCCTTGGCCGCAGGCGCTCGAGGAGCACGCTTGACCGTCGCCACACCCGGCGGCTCCGGCTCGACAACCGCCGTGACAGGAGTCGGCGCGACCGGTTCAGGGGGTGCAGCTCGAACGCGCCTATCCTCGGTCGAGGCGGGGGTCGAGGCGGACGCCGTAGGCGACGCGCTCTGAGGCTGAGCGAGCGAATCATCGTACCCTCGCGGCCAGCCGGGCGTGCCGGGCGATGCGCTCCGGACATGGGCGAGCCAACCCTCGTGACCCCAGTGCCAGGCGTACATACCGAACCCCATGAGCGCCACGAGGACGGCGGTGACGACCGCGAGCCTGATCGGCCTCCGCCGGAGACCGGTCCGAGGGGAGCGAGGCACCCGCACCGTGGCCCCGGACCGGCGCGCCTGATTCAGAGGTGCCATCTGGTAGAGATGATCCAGCATCTGACCACACTCCGCGCACTGACTCACATGCGACTCCACGGTGGCCCACTCCGTCAGGCTCGGGTTGCCAACGAGGAGCTCCGAAAATCGTTCGCGAGCTTCATGGCAGTTCATGTCAGCAACCTCCCGCCTCCAGCTTTCGTGAGACCGAGGGAGCCGCGACGCGAGGAGTCGACGGGCCCGCTCAGACCTGCCCCGCGGGATGAGACCTAGCAACTGGCATGCCCAGTCCGGAAGGCCCGAGTCGCACGGAAGAACTCAGCGATTTCAGCGTGAAGACGCCGGGACCGGGATCCCAGAGAAAAAACAACCCAGTATCATCGCGTTCTCCGGCAGTAGGAATTACACGCCCGGTGGAGACTTGATGCTCGTCCGGCCGCGCATCTTACGTTGCCGCCGGAACGCCGCCGGTGTATTTTTCCATGCACGCTCCCATGATCGAGATCCGCCTGCCCCGCACCACCGATGCCACCGGCTGCGCCGAGCTGGCCGCGCTCGTCATCGGCGAGGACCGCGCCGGCCCCTTCATCAAATCGCACATGGAGCGCCACCACCTGATCGTGGCCGAGGCGGACAAGGAGATCGTGGGCTTCCTCGCCTACCGCACGGACTGGTTCCAGTGCACCTTCGTGAGCCTGGTCGTGGTGAGGGAGGACTTTCGCCGAAAGGGCATCGCCCGAGAGTTCTTCAAATCGGTCGAGGCCGTGTCACCGTCGCCACGCGTCTTCTCCTCCACCGAGGAGACCAATGCGGCGTCCATCCGCATGCACACGGCGCTGGGCTTTCAACCCAGCGGCCACATCGACAACCTGCCCCAGGGCACGCGCGAGCTGCTCTTCTACAAGCGCATCCCCCCGCGCTCCATCCGCTGAAGGAGACATCCTGTCCATCCGGCGGACGCTGCGCGCGCGATGGGGCATCGTCGCGGCGCCGGCGCTCCTCTACATCTTCTCGTATTTCCACCGCGTCGCCCCGGTCGTGGTGGCGAGCGATCTCATGCAGGCGTTCGCGATCCCCGCGGCGGCGCTCGGCACGCTCATCGCCGTCTATCCCTACTGCTTCGTCGTCATGGCGCTGCCCAACGGCACCCTCGCGGACACGCTGGGCCCTCGCCGGATGCTGGCGCTGGGCGGCGTGACCATGGCCGCCGGCAGCATGCTCTTCGGGGCGGCGCCCGCCTTCTGGATCGCCGTCGCGGGGCGCCTGCTCGTGGGCGTGGGCGCTTCGACCATGCTCATCGCCTCGCTGCGCCTGGCGTCGGAATGGTTCCCCCCGCGTGAGTTTGCGACGGTGGCGGGATCCAGCCAGAGCATCGGCGCCTTCGGCGCCATCGTGGGCACGGGACCGCTCGCCCTCGTGGTCGAGGCCATCGGCTGGCGGCGGTCCTTCATCGGCATCGGCGCCATCACCCTCCTGCTCGCCGTGGCCTGCTACGTCTTCATCCGCGACAGGCCGGAGGACCTGGGCCTCCCTCGGGTCGCCGACGGGCCGCGCGCTCCCGCGCCGTTGCTTCGCGAGACGCTCGCGGCGATTCCGGGCATCGCCGCCAACCCGCGCTCCTGGCCCATCCTCCTCATGGGCTTGGCGATCTACGGCGCCTTCGTGCCCTTCTTCGGACTCTGGGGCGTCCCGTATCTCGCGCAGGTCTACGGCATGTCGCGCGTGGGCGCCTCCAACGTACTCATGATGACGGCGCTGGGACTCCTGATCAGCGCGCCGCTGATCGGCTGGATCTCCGATCGCTGGCTGGGGCTCAGGCGCCCGCCGCTCATCGCGGCGACGGCGCTCTTCGCCGCGGTCTGGGCGCTGCTGGCGCTGCCCCGTACTCCGGTGCCGCCCGAGTGGCTCGGCCCCCTCTGCTTCCTGCTGGGATTCGCCTCTGGAGGGGTTTCGCTGGTATTCCCCTGCATCCGCGAAGTCAATGACCCGCGCCACGTGGGCGTCGCGCTGGGCTCGCAGAACCTGCCCATCTTCCTGGGCTTCGCCGTCATGCAGTGGCTCACCGGCGTCCTGCTCGACGCCAACTGGGCGGGCGCCACCGTCTCGGGGAGCCGCGTCTACCCGCTCGAGGCCTACCGCGCCGCCTTCACGCTCTGCTTCGCCGTCGCCCTCGCCTCCTTCCTGATGGCCTGCCTGACGACGGAAACGCGCTGCCGGAATGTCTGGGCGCAGGCTCACCCTCACGCCTGAAGGGATCGAGCTCGCGTACCGTCACGGGATCTTCCCGATGGCGGACGAGCGCTCGGGCGAGGTCCTCTGGTTCAGGCCGGACCCGCGCGCCGTGATTCCGCTCGACGGCTTCCACGTCTCGCGCTCGCTCGCACGCACGCTCAGGCGCGGCCGCTTCGAGGTCCGCGTGGACACGGCCTTCGAGACCGTGATGCGCGGCTGCGCCGATCGCCCCGAAGGCTCGTGGATCTCAGAGCGCTTCGTGGAAGTCTACGGGGCGCTGCACCGCGCCGGCAAGGCTCACAGCGTGGAGGCGTGGCGCGACCGGCGGCTGGTCGGCGGCGTGTACGGCCTCGCGCTCGGCGGAGCCTTCATGGCGGAGAGCATGTTCCACCGGGAGACCGACGCCTCGAAAGTGTCGCTCGCCGCCCTCGTTGGACGCCTCAGCGAGCGGGGCTTCACCGTCCTCGACGTCCAGTACATGACGCCGCACCTGGAGAGTCTCGGCGCGGTCGAGATCACCCGGCGCGAGTACGAGCGGAGGCTCGAGCGGGCGCTCGCACTCGACCGGACCTTCGTCTAAACCACTTCATCCTTCCGTGAGAGGACTTCGCCGAATCGGGAGAGGGCGGGAGCCGGGAGCGTCTTGTAGACCTCGTCGAGCCGGAGGTTGATCTCGCGGTTGGCCAGCGCGAAGAGGCTGCGGCCCTCGGCGTCGCCTTCGACGAGAAACGGCCCGATCTTGTCCACCTCGAGCACCCAGAGCGCCTGGGCGATACCCAGCTCCTTCAGCCAGTGGACGTCGATGACGCGCTTGATGCTCCGTCCGTACATGGCGCCGAGGCCGTAGCCGACCGTCGTCAGGTACACGGCGCCGTGGG
>WNFS01002599.1_pt1 | contig 13664 bp, 13 predicted proteins | sample 5400141 | NCBI WGS metagenome assembly WNFS01 (sample SAMN13153358, study PRJNA577476) | soil metagenome | isolation source: 60 cm saprolite under Madrone tree | place: USA:California | collected 2016-06-14
CCGCGCACTTTTCCTGATGGACCTTGGCCTGCCGCGTAACATCGAAGCTTCGGCCGCGCAGCTTTATAACATTTACGTGTATAACATCGACGACCTCACGGAGATCGTAGAGCAAAACCGGAATGCGCGCGAAAGCGAGATACCTCGCGCGGAAACGATCGTGGACGAGCATGTGGGCAAGTTTCTTTCCTGGCAGGCAAGCGTGGAGCTCGTTGGGTTGGTGGACGCGCTGCGCGCGCGATTGCGAGAGGAACGAGCGGCGTTCATTCGTGCCCGCATGGACTCCATGAATCACTTGAGCACGGCGGAGCGCGAGCGCATGGAATTGATGATGGACGAATTGCTGGAGAAACTGTTGCTGGCGCCGGCAGAGCGGTTGCGTGGAGAAAAGGAACTTCGCCGCAAGATCCAAAACGTGGAAGCATTGCGCGATCTTTTTCTTTCGAACCGGGAGAAGCCGTGAGACACCTGCGCATCGGCACACGGGGTAGCTTGCTTGCGAAGTGGCAGGCGGAGTATGTGCGCAAACACCTTTTCGCTCGAGCGGGCATCGAAGCCGAGATCGTCATTATCAAAACATCCGGCGATAAGTTGCAGGCCTCTCCGCTGTCACAAATCGGAGGGAAGGGAATCTTCATCAAGGAACTGGAGGAAGCTCTGCTAGAGGAAACGATAGACCTGGCGGTGCACAGTGTTAAAGACATTCCGACGGAGATACCTTCGCGGCTGATGTATCCGGCCGTGTGCCGGCGCGAAGACGTGCGAGATTGCTTGGTCGCGGCGAAGGGGGCGACGCTTGGGAGTTTGCGCCAAGGCGCGCGTGTCGGTACAGGGAGTCTTCGACGGCAGGCGCAGTTGCGGCATATCCGGCCCGATTTGGATGTGCGCGATCTGCGTGGGAATGTAGATACTCGTCTGCGCAAAGTGGAGAGCGGGGAGTATGGGGCGGTGATGCTCGCGAAAGCGGGACTTGATCGGTTAGGGTGGAGCGGTCGTATCACGGAGACGCTATCTCCCGAAGTCTTTCTGCCGGCCGTGGGCCAGGGGGCCATCGCCGTGGAATGCCGCTTGAGGGATACAGAAGCGGCGGAAATGGTAGGGGGACTTGACGACGCTGAGTCGCGAACTGCCATTATCGCGGAGCGCGCCCTGCTCAGTGCGCTCCATGGAGGATGCCAAGTGCCACTTGGGGCTTGGGCGCGGATCGAGCGCGGCGAACTGGTGATGGAAGCATGCGTTTGTTCCGTGGACGGGGTGCAATATATAAAACAGCGTGCCACTTCGGCGCCGGAGCAAGCTGCGGAGCTCGGCGGCCACATGGCCAACTTACTGATGGAAGCTGGCGCAGGAAGCATCCTTGAAGAAGTGAGCCGGCAGCGTGGCTGATATGATCGGCTCTCCGATTGTTGGAAAGACGGTGCTCGTTACGCGTGCTGCCGCGCAGAGTAACCAGCTATGTGAGGAACTGAACGCCCGAGGCGCCATAGTCAAACTTCTGCCGCTGATTTCGTTCGCGCCACCGGAAAATTACGACGCGCTGGATGAGGTGTTGGCCGGTATCGCGTCGTTTGATTGGATTCTGTTTACGAGTGTAAATGCGGTTCAGGCGGTGGAGAGGCGAAGGGAGCAAATTGCCCAGGGGACAAAAACGGCTATGAAGCTGCCGCGCACCGCCGCGGTCGGGCCGGTCACCGCGGATGCGGCAGAGGCTGCCGGATTTCCTGTGGAATATGTGGCGGCGGACCATAGCGGAGCAGGGCTCGCCCGGGAACTTGGAGAAGAGCTGCGGGCCCGAAAGGTTTTTCTGCCGCGAAGCGACCGTGCTATCCCGGATCTGCCGGCCGCACTTCGTCGATGTGGGGCGCTGGTGACGGAGGTGGTCGCTTACAGAAATTTGCCTCCAAGCAATACGGATCGAGAGAAATTAAACGAAAGTCTTAGGGACGGAGTTGATGGTGTTTTGTTCTACAGTCCAAGCGCGGTGCAGAACTTTTTGGAGCTGGTTGGACGGGAGCGGTTGGAGGGCTTGCAGGGGAGAGTGTTGATGGTCGCCATCGGGCCTACGACCGCGAATGCGTTGATTGCGGCTGGTATCCAAAGAATCGCACGGGCTGCGGATAGCACGACGAAAGCAGTAGTCGAGGCTTTAGAGGGGCATCTCGCTCGCACCAAGAGACGGTCCGTTGCCGGGGTGAAAGAGGGGTGAGCTTTCCAACCCACCGTCCGCGACGCTTGCGGCGAAACGAATCCCTGCGCGGATTGGTGCGCGAGACGCGGCTCACGACCGCAGGATTGATTTATCCAATGTTCGTATGTCCGGGCACGAAGGTTCGCAAGGAAGTCAGCTCCATGCCTGGAGTGCATCAACAATCCGTGGACCAGATTGTTGAGGAGTGCAGGGAAGTGGAAGCGCTGGGACTTCCCGGCGTGATTCTATTTGGTTTGCCGGAGTCCAAGGATGCGCGAGGGACGATATCGACATCGGCGCAGGGTGTAGTCCAGAAGGCAATTGAAGCCATTCGAAAAGCGAATCTGAAACTGCTGGTGATTACCGACGTGTGCTTGTGCGAATACACGGATCATGGGCATTGCGGCGTGATCGAGAATGGCGAAGTTGCGAATGACGCGACCCTGCCCATTCTTGCGGCGCAGGCATTGTCACATGCGCGCGCGGGAGCGGACATCGTGGCGCCTTCCGACATGATGGATGGCCGGGTGGCAGCGATTCGGGAATCGCTCGACGAACACAAATTTGGCGACATCGCCATCCTTGCCTATGCCGCGAAATATTGTTCGGGTTTCTACGGACCGTTTCGCGAGGCAGCGGATTCGGCGCCACAGTTCGGTGATCGCCGCAGTTATCAGATGGACCCGGCTAATGCGCGCGAGGCGCTGAAAGAAGTCGCACTCGATCTTGAAGAGGGCGCGGACCTCGTCATGGTGAAGCCGGCATTGGCGTATCTTGACGTGATTCGGCGTGTGCGTGATGCGTTTGACGTTCCCGCCGGAGCCTACAACGTAAGCGGAGAGTACGCGATGGTCAAAGCGGCAGCACAGAAAGGCTGGCTGGACGAGAAGCGCGTGGTACTGGAAATCTTGACGGGAATTCAGCGCGCGGGCGCAGATATCATTTTGACGTATCACGCCAAAGACGCCGCTCGGTGGCTGAAGGCGTGATGGCTCTCGTGGAGAACGTATGACCGCTACGCCCACAAAATCGAAAGTAGAGCGGAGGCGTTCCCGGGAGATATTTGAACGGGCGGAAAAGATTCTCGTCGGAGGCGTGAATAGCCCGGTGCGGGCGTTTCGTTCCGTGGGGGGAGAGCCGCTCATCATCGAGCGCGGGAGTGGGCAATATCTTTACGACGCCGACGGCAACCAATTGCTCGATTACGTCTGTTCCTGGGGAGCCATGCTGCTGGGGCACGCCCATCCTGCGGCGACGCAGGCGATTGCGGAGCAGGCACAACGCGGCACGAGTTATGGGGCGACAACGGAGCTCGAAGTCGAGCTAGCCACACTGATCACGCAGGCGATTCCGTCGATCGAGAAGATTCGATTCGTTTCCAGCGGCACGGAAGCCACGATGAGCGCTGTACGGCTGGCCCGTGGAGTGACCAGACGAGATTTCATCTTAAAGTTTGAAGGTTGCTACCATGGCCACGCGGACAGCTTTCTTTCGCAAGCGGGTTCGGGGCTCGCCACACTTGGGATAGCGGAGTGCCCGGGTGTTCCGCGAGCGCTTGCCGAGTTGACATTGAACGCGCCCTACAATGACTTGGGCGCAGTCGAGCGGCTCTTCTCACAACATAAGGATAGAATCGCGGCAGTTATCATCGAGCCCATAGCCGCGAATATGGGCGTCGTTGAGCCGGAACCGGGATTTCTGAACGGCTTGCGGGAAATTACAAAGCGCAACGGTGCACTGCTCATCGTGGACGAAGTGATCACCGGATTTCGGATGCACTTTGGGGCCGCTCAGCAGCTCGCGGGAGTGCAGGCCGATCTGACAACTCTCGGAAAAATTATTGGCGGAGGCTTGCCGGTTGCCGCGTATGGTGGGAGCGCAGAAATCATGAATCATGTGGCGCCGCTGGGGCCCGTCTACCAGGCGGGAACGCTAGCGGGAAATCCACTGGCCATGCGCGCAGGGATCGCCACGCTCAAACAACTGACGCGTCCCGGACTGTACGATGGCATCCATGAGCAAGCGAGGCGGTTCGTAACAGGCCTCCGGCAAGCGCTAGTCGAAACCGGGATTTCCGGGCAAGTTAACACAGCGGCGTCGCTGGCGACTCTTTTTTTCACAGAGCGGCCGGTGCGCAACTATAGCGACGCAAAGCGGTCCGACACTAAGCGCTATGCGCGGTTTTTCCGCGAGATGCTGGATCGCGGTGTCTTTCTTGCGCCGTCGCAGTTTGAAGCTGCGTTTGTTTCTGCGGCGCACACATCGGAGGACGTCACACGCACGATTGCGGCAGCTCGAGATTCCTTGAAGGCCATTGCGGCCGAACCAACTGCCCAATTCTTAAAGGAGAATAAGAATCATGCCTGAGGGTATAGAGCTGCCAGAAGGGCATCACGATCACGGAGACAATCCCTTCCTAGTTCCGGTTTCAGTCACGATTTCCATTCTTGCTGTGCTGGTGGCGGCAGTCACACTGCTTGGGCATCGCGCGCACACGGAAGAGTTGCTCTTGCAGTCGCAGGCGACCGATCAATGGGCGTACTACCAGGCGAAAAATATTCGTTTGCACGAAATGCAGAGCGTCGCGGACATGCTCGGCGCGCTGACACCAGCGGACAAGGAAAAGGCTGCCGCGCTGCAGGAGAAGTACAAGAAGGAGGTAGAGCGCTACGAGGGCGACAAGGACGATATCAGCGAGAAAGCTAAGGAGTTGGAGAAAGAACGCGACGTCGTTAGCAGGCGTGCGGACCGGTTTGATGGCGGAGAGGGCCTTATCGAGGTCGGCCTAGTGATTTGTTCCATGACGTTACTCACCAAACGGCGACTCTACTGGTTTGCGGGCATGTTGATTGGCGCTGGCGGTGTCGCGTTTGCGCTGACCGCATTTGCCGTTCATTAGCAAAGACCTCGCTGACGGGTGCGGGCTACGCTCGCGCGGGTGGCTGCGAGGCTCTCAGCCGCACAATTTCTTCCATCACCTTTTCCAGTCGGGCGAGCAATTCCTGGTGTCGCACGTCTTCAGTCGCAGGTTTTTTTCCGACGAAGGATAGTGTGCCGCTCGGCTCGAGGATGCATTTGTCAACTTCTCTAAGTGAATCAAAGCCTTGTTTCCTTGCAGCAGCCTCAAGTTGGGATGTCGTGATCAACTCCTTTTTCAGCCGCTCGGCTCTGACTTTCCCGTTCTCGATTAACACATCCGATTGCCCTTCCACGATCTGCTCCAGCTTGTTGTGGGTGTAAAGAAAGCGCACCACGAGATAGTTGATGAGGAGGAGGGAAGTGGCGGCGATCAAACCGCCCGAGACACTGTTATCGTCGCCGATGATGGCGTTTTGCACTGTGTTCGAGAGGGTTAGCAATACGACGAGGTCGAAGGGGTTGAGCTGAACTAGTTCGCGCTTCCCGGAGAGCCTTAGGCTCACAACAAGGAACATGTAAACGATGATCGGCCGGAGGATTTTCTCGAGCAAAGGGAGCCCAAGAACGAACATGTCTTTCCAGATGTCATGTGTTGGCACATTGCCTCCTAATGCCGAGCGGAAATTTCCAGAATGCGGCGCTTCAAGATTTGTGCAGAAACGAAATGGAGGGTAGCACGCTCCGCGCGTGCGGAAAAGGTGGGTCGGCATCTTGCAGGTGTCGCATCGAGCGGGCAAAGCCTGTACATTCGTACAGTCATATTTTCGCAACAGACCTGTCCTATCTCCTCGCTATTTGTTCTAAATCCGCTATCATTAAATCGTTTCGATAATCCAGAGCCCAGAAGGTCGTTCTAGAACGCGATCGTAAGGCGGAGGAGTTCGTATCCACCGCGGTCCCTTGGGGTACGAAAACGTTTTCGCTAGTAGCGACCCAATGTCACAATACCCATCTCTCGAGCAAAATGTACCTGTTACACCAGAGCAACTTTCCGCGTTGCTGGACTGCGCCCGCGAACTCCTCACCATCTTCAGCGCGGACGGAATTGTCCTCCATGCTAGTGCGGGATCCATGCGGGCCCTCGGCTTGCGTCCCGATGAACTTGTTGGGAGAGCGTTTTCAGATTTCGTGCACCCGGACGATTTGAAAGAGACTCGAAATCGCATTCAAGGAACCGCCGATCTTGCCAATGAAACGCGGAAAGGGCGCTGCCGCCTGCGGAGCATAGCCGGAGAGTGGCGTTGGTTTGAAGCGACCTTCAGCAGCTGCCTGCAAAACCCTTCGATCGACGGGATTGTGGCTAGCTTTTTGGATGTGACGGCATTACACCGCATGGAATCCGAGCGCCAGGTTATTTCGGAGGTGGTCCACGCACTCAATCAGACGGCCAATCTGGACCAGTTACTTGAGGGCATCCACCAAGCTTTAAAAAAAGTGCTGTACGCCGAAAACTGTTTCGTAGCTCTCCATGATCCCAATAGGGACACGTTTTATTTTCCGTTTTTTGTGGACCAGTTTGATACGGCGCCTCCGCCCCAGAAGGTCGGACGAAGCTGCACCGCTTTTGTGTTTCGCACGGGCAGTGCGATGCTAATTCCCCAATCCGAGTTCGACCGTCTTGCGGAACAGGGAGAGGTCGAACTGGTCGGCTCGGCGTCTCCGGCGTGGCTGGGTGTGCCGTTGAAAACACCGAGAGCCACAATAGGTGTTCTTGTCGTGCAGCACTATCAGAACGAGAGTGCTTACGACATGCGGGATCTGGAGTTTCTTGATTCCGTGGGAGGCCACATCGCTCTGGCGATTGAGCGGCGCCGTTCCGAGGAAGCGCTGCGCAAGAGTGAATCCGTCTTCCGGCTTCTTTTTTCGCACAACCCTCTCCCGACATGGGTGATGGACGATGAGACTCTTCAGTTCATCCAGGTGAACGACGCTGCAGTGCTTCAGTATGGTTTTGCGGCGGAAGAATTTAGCCAAATGACCATCTTCGATATTCGGCCGGAAGGGAAGAGCGCATCTGTCGAGGTGCGTCCTCAAAAGGAAGGGTCTGCCGGGCACTACCATGGCGTATGTAAACACCGCAATAAAGACGGAAAGGTTTTTGAAGTCGAGTTGATTTCTCACCAATTCGACTATGCGGGGCGGAGGGTGCGTCTGGTCGTGGCGCAGGATATCAGCGAGCGCCATCTTCTCGAACAGCAGTTTCGTCAGGCGCAAAAAATGGAAGCTGTTGGGCGGCTGGCGGGCGGTGTCGCGCACGATTTCAACAATCTCTTGATGGTCATCAAGGGGCACACTGAGTTGTTGATGAATGCGTTGCCTCCCGCGGACCGCATGTCCAGAAAAATTATGCAAATTGATCGGGCTGCGGACCGCGCGACGGCTCTGACGAAGCAACTCCTCGCGTTCAGCCGGATGCAGGTGCTTCAGCCCCGGGTGATGAATCTGAACGGCGTTGTCGATGACATGGGAAAACTGCTGCCGCGGCTGATTGGCGAAGACATCGAGTTGGGGATTCGTACGGCGGCTGACCTGGGAGCGGTACGCGCCGACGCCAGCCAGATGGAACAGATGATCATGAATTTAGCCGTGAACGCGCGGGATGCCATGCCGACGGGCGGACGGCTCATCATCGAGACTTCGAACGCCGAGCTCGATCGCACGTACAACTCGGCACGTTCGATCGTCAAGCCCGGGCGATACGTTTTACTTGCGGTCTCCGACACAGGTTCGGGCATGGACGCGGAGACGCAGGCTCACATTTTCGAGCCTTTCTTTACAACAAAAGAGGCTGGTAAAGGGACAGGTCTCGGTCTCGCGACGGTCTATGGCGTTGTGAAGCAAAGCGGCGGTTTCATCTGGGTTTACAGCGAAGTGGGAAAAGGGACGTCATTCAAGATTTATCTTCCGCGCGTTGATCAACCCGAAGACAAAGCAAGCGTAGCGCTGCCTTTTGCGGAAGTGCCGCGCGGCACGGAAACAATCTTGCTAGCGGAAGACGAACAGGATGTCCGCGAGGTCGCGCGGGAGTTTCTGGAATCGGGCGGCTACACGGTCATCGAAGCGAATAATGGCGCCGAGGCACTGCGCCTGGCAGTCGAACACAAGGCAGCGATCGACCTGCTGGTTACGGACATGGTCATGCCCGGAATGACCGGCAAAGAGCTGGCGGGGCGATTGCAGCAGCAGCACTCGGGAATTGGCGTCATCTACATGTCTGGCTACAGCGAACAGACCGCAGCGGAAACTACGAGAGCCGATGCCGACATGCTCCTCCTTACTAAGCCGTTCAGCCGCGGCAGCATCCTGCGCACGGTGCGAGAAGCTCTGAACGTCCCCCGGAACAGCCAGTCTTCGCGTTTTGCCGAGATAGCCTCGGCGGAATCGATCAAGAAATCTTAGGATGTTTGCGATGCCAGTCGGTGTGCAGCTGGAATGTTCGTGCCGCTTGAATCACGGCAAAGTCGTCGCCAGCCCGTCCCACAAATTCGAGACCGACGGGAAGATTATTTTCCGTGAAGCCGCAGGGGACTGATAAGGCTGGGAGCCCGCAGAGATTGCCGATGGCGCCGAGCGGATCCGGAAAAGAGAGATCGGTCTCTAGGTTTGTCTCGAGGGGAGAAGCGGGAACGGGCTGAGCGGCAGCCACCAGGACATCAAACGAGTCAAACATAGCTTCCATCTTCTTCTGCAGAATTTCGCGGACGCTGAGAGCGCGCAAGTAATCGGCGGCCGAGTACTGCTCGTTGACGTAGCCCGCGATTTGGCCCAGCGGATCGATTAATTCGCTGACGCGGCCCGAGCGAATCAGCGTTCGAAAGGACGCCGCACACTCCGCCGCAATGATGACGTTGCCCGCATCTTCAAACGGTCCCTCGGGAAGTGCCGCTGACTTCACGCTCGCGAAATATTTCCGCACCACTTTTTCGGCGGCAAGAACGGCTTTCGCCACACCTGAATCCAGTTTTTTCCACGCGTTCGTGAGCCAACCGACGCGTAACGGACGTGCCCTGAGATCCAAGGAAGGTGAATAGGTGAAGGCGCCTTTATCGATGGGCACTGTGCTGCGATCTTTAGGATCGTGGCCGGCAATCGCGGCGAAAACTCGCGCGCAGTCTTCCGCGCTGCGGGCCAGAGGGCCGATCTTGTCCATGGAAGGCGCGAGAGCCATCGCGCCGTATCGGCTGACGCGCCCGTAAGTGGGGCGCAAGCCGCTGACTCCGCAGAACGCAGAAGGACAGATGATCGAACCCCAAGTCTCCGTCCCAATGGCAAATGCCGCGAGGCCCGCAGCAACGATAGCTCCGGAACCGGATGAAGATCCGCAGGTCCAGCATTTTGTGTTCCACGGATTTTTTGCTGCGCCCTGAAGCGAAGCAGAAGCGAACCGGTACCCCATGCCGCCTGCCAACTCGATCATTGCCGCTTTTCCGATCAGAATGGCTCCCACACGGTTCAAGTGTTCGATCACGGTGGCATCGTAGTGGAAGATTTGGTCGACGTAGGGTTTCGCTCCCCATGTCGTCGGCATGTCTTTCACCGCCAACAGGTCCTTTGCCGCATACGGAATGCCGTGCAGAGGCCCGCGATAGTGGCCGTGCTGAATCTCTTTTTCTGCGGCTTTTGCCTGCTCGATGGCAATCTCGGGTGTCAATGTTGCGTAGGCGCTAAAGCGGGGACCGAACTTTGTGCTACGGTCGAGATAGATTTGTGTCAACTCGACGGGCGAAAGTTTTTTCGTCTCGATCCGTTTGGCAAGCTCGCTTAACGGAAAATAAAAAATCTCTTCGGCGGGCATAAGAGTGTACCCTCAGGGTCTCTTGGGTGTGGGGCTGGCTGAATGAGGAGTAGCCGCGGGCGCGATTTTCTTTTCCCTCTCCACGAGTGGCTTCAAATACAGCGCCGGGGCGTCACTGTTTTCCACCGTGTACGTACGCAAGCGATCCAGCGACGGCTGAGCCGCAAAGCATAAACGCCGAAGTTCAGCCTTTTGCTCGTCAGAGAACCGCGAGCCGTAAACAGTAAGAATTGCCTGATAACGCGCTTCAGCTTCCGCTTGGCTTTCGGGGGAAATGGAAGGTGTATCCGGCGTTTGCCTCAGCGGTGCTTTTGCAGCAGAGGACTGCATCGGCAGAGCGCTCGCTGGAATCATCGATGCGACGGAAACGATGGCCGCACGCTGCGCAAACTCGCGCCGCGAAATTGGAGAACCGCCCTTGCCATTCATGAAAGCCCCCGTTCAAAGAATGGATACTAGCAGAGCCAGCAGCGAAACTATCGAACTAGCCACCGAGCGTCAACTTTCCGCGTTGACACTTTGCGAAGTGATTCGCAAAACGAAAAAGTAACGAAGCCGCCCCTAATCCACGCGTGTAAGCGCTTGTATTTGGAGTTCCAGCGCCTGCGTATACTGCCGCTCGATTTGCATTTCTGTCTGTAACTTCTTGACGAGTAGGTCAAGGCGAGCGATTTCAGAACGCAGCCTTTGTATGTCTGCCGCAGTGGGAGCCGGCCGGGCAGCAGGAGCTCCCGGCTGCTGCAGATTCTGTTGAGAAGCTGCTCCCTCACCAGGATGGGGCGCGATGAAGGCCTCGGCAAGAGCTCTTGGCCAGATGGACTCGGGAGTTCTTTGTTCCGCAGCGGAAGGCGGCGCGGTAGCTGGACGCGGAGCGGTCGGCGGCGGCATGAACAAGTTGCTGAGCGCACTGGGGGTGCCTGGGCGCTCCACAACTGGCGCATCGCTAGCGCGCTTTGGCTCCAGCAAGCTCTTGACGCGCCCAATGAGGTCCTGTGGTTGAAACGGTTTACGAATCAGCTCATCCGCCTTCACCGCTACTGCTTTGTCGGCAACGCTTTTGTTCACCACGCCAGACATCAATACCACGGGAACTCCACCGAATTCCGCATGCTGCTTGATCTGGCTGCAAACGGAGTACCCGTCCTGATCAGGCATAATCACGTCCGTGATCACAACGTCAGGCTTGTTCTGTTCAAACTGCGCCAGAGCGGACGCGGCATCCGCGCAAGTGATTACATTGATGTTCTCGCGCCGAAACGCGATCTTGATAACTTCGCGCATGGTTGCGCTGTCATCGATAAAATAAACCGTTGGCGTTCGCTTTGCTTCCGCCTCGTTCAGCGGCGGGACAGTCATCGCCTCGCTCATAGCGCTTCCTTATCTGCCATGTCGTGCGCTTTTTCATCGTACTCGCGCATGGCATCTAGCATCAGATCGGTCGCCGACCGCAGCACGGTGCGCTGCGGTGAAGTGGTCCCATAAGCAAATTTGTAAACGCCGGTGCCGCCTTGCACGCAGCCCTTCAAAATGTGAATCACTGCTTCGTCGCCGAACAAGGTGCCGCATTCCGCGTGGCTAATCTCTCCCGCGTCAAAGAAGAGCACCGCGTCGGTTTCTGCTGCGTTGATGTACAGCGCTCCGGTTTGGTGCGCATGCCCGAGCATCTGCATGACACCCGTGAGATCGTGGTGCGTCAGGCTGCCGCTGAGGCTGGTGTCTGACTGCGCAAGCATTTGCGTCGGCCGAAAACCCTCTGCTTTGCTGACAATAATGCTTTTAATGTGCGAAGCGATGACCGCAGGCGCGCTTTGCCGATCGATGTAATCGTCGCAACCCGCCTGAAATGCCTCCATTAGCGCGCGCTGACTGCCATCTCCCAGAGCGATGATCTGGAGGGAAGCGTTCTTAGGATCCGCGTGAATGATCCTGGCGATCTCGAGAGCTCCCATCTCGCGCATATTGGTCGCGCAAAGGATTGCCGAGGGCGCGTCATACTCGATGGTTGTCAGTGCATACGCTGCTTGCGTACTTGTGACGACTTCGAAGCCTTCGCGTTTCAACGCATCGCCAAGCCGTTTCGCAAAATACACGTTGCTGTCGATCAGCAGAACTTTCGGTCCGCGTCCTGGAGGGATCACGATCTGACCTCCAAAACAGCGGTGGGCGCGTTCGTAGTGGCCAATTCTTCCGCGCCGGGGGTGAGTGCGTCCAAATTCAACACTTCAATCACTTCGCCGTTGTGCGAAATCCAGCCGGCAACGTGAGGAGCGTCCGCCTCTCCCGCATTGGTCATTTCCGCGGCAATCAATTCGCAATCGCCAGTCACAGGCAACGCCACCCACTCGGACTTATCTCCGTAATGACGCACCGCAATCAGATAAAAACGGCGCGAGGTGAGCGCTTTGCCGAGGAGCTTTTCCGCCACGTCGCACACAGGAACTATCCGGCTGCGCCGCAGAATCACACCTTCGAGTTTGGGCGTGCGATGAGGAAACCGAAAGATGCGGCTCGGCGCCACCAGTTCCGAGATCTGAACTGCAGCGACGGCAAAGCGGCGTTCGCCAAGCCGAAGCAAAACAAACGACTGTGAAGTGGATTCGATGAGCTGGATCATCCCGGCAATTCCATCCCCTCACCGGCCAGTTCGTCCGGTAACATTTCGGGAACCAGCGAGGCGTCGAGCAAGACAAACTCATCTGCGGTCAAGAATCCTTCGGGATTCACCACCGGTATTACGTTCTGATCCAGGGCGGTCAATCCGCGGTACCACCCGCGCTCCTCGTGGCAATACGCTAGCGGAAGAGCCTGCAAGCGAGTCATGGTGGCCATTTTGTCGATACCATCGACTAAAAGAGCGGTGCGAGTTTTCCGAAGCACGAAAACCAGCGCCGCCGAGGACGCGGGCAATCCAAAATGCGCAGCTGTGCTCACAACGAAGAGCGCCTTGTCGCCGCGCCGGAGCACATGCCGCACTTTTCGGAGAGTCGGCAGATTAATTTCGGTTGCAGCACCGGCAAGGCTGTCCACACTGCGAACCTCTTGCACCGAAGCAGAAGACACGGCGAAAGGTTGTCCGGAAACGCGGAAGAGGATGATCTGCTCTGTGCGAGCAGCACCGTGGGGTTTGACAGGCGGCGTGGCCACACGCATTAGCGGACTCCCACTGGCGTGGAACGGCAAACCTCGATCACGCGCTTTTCGATGGCCGGATAAATATCATCGATTCCCAGCACTTGATCCACGGCGCCGGCCTTGATGGCTTCGGCTGGCATTCCGAAGATGACGCAAGTCGCCTCATTCTGAGCCAGCACCAAGCCGCCGGCCGTTTTGATGGCCTTCGCTCCGCTTGCACCATCGTTGCCCATGCCGGTAAGAACCGCGCCGATGCTCATGGCGCCCGCAAAAGCGGCGACGGACTCCATCGTGGCGTCAATGTTTGGCAGATAGCCATTGATACGGCCACTCGTTCCATCCAACTGGATGCGTCCCGATCGCGTGACGCGCAAATGTTGGCCGCCCGGACAAATATAGAGCGTGCCGGGTTGCAGCGATTCGTTGGGTTCGGCTTCTTTGACGCGAATGCCGGTGAACTCAGCGAGTTGCGCAGCATACTGCGTTGTGAAAGACGCCGGCATGTGCTGCACAAGAATGATGGCAGCGGGAAAGTCGCGCGTAAAACCTGGGGCCAGTCGCATGACCGTTGCAGGACCACCGGTCGATGCAGCCAAGACGACAACAGGGAAACGTTGATCGAGTCCGGAG
>WNFS01002747.1_pt1 | contig 13663 bp, 13 predicted proteins | sample 5400141 | NCBI WGS metagenome assembly WNFS01 (sample SAMN13153358, study PRJNA577476) | soil metagenome | isolation source: 60 cm saprolite under Madrone tree | place: USA:California | collected 2016-06-14
CTCGATCGGGCGGCAATGCCTGGCGGTGGTGGAGTCGCTGCCCGGGCGATTTGGAGTCGTGGCGCTGGCGGCCGGCGCGAATCTGGACGAACTGCTCGCGCAGATTGAACGACACCAGCCGGAAGTGGTGTCCATCGGTGACGCGGGAAAAGTTGACGAACTGGCGCAAAAGCTACGAGCGAAAAGTGTTTCGCCGCTGCCGGCGATTCATCACGGGGGCGAAGGCATGCTGGCGGTCGGAACACACGCGGCGGCGGACATGGTTGTCTCCGCGGCAGTTGGCGTTGTGGGACTCGAAGCGACTTACGAAGCGATCAAGCTGGGCAAAACGATTGCGCTTTCGAATAAGGAAGTTTTGGTGGCCGCGGGCGAGTTGGTGATGGCGGTGGTGAAAAAATCCGGGCGCGAATTGCTGCCGGTAGACAGTGAACACAACGCAGTGCACCAATGTTTGCGCGGCGGAGAGCGCGGCGAAGTGCGGCGGCTGGTGCTGACCGCTTCGGGCGGACCCTTTCGCAAGACGCCGCTGGCGGCGCTGCAAAGTGTGACGCCGGAACAGGCGCTGGCGCATCCGAACTGGCGCATGGGCAATCGGATCACCATTGATTCCGCGACGATGATGAACAAGGGTTTTGAAATCATCGAGGCGCGCTGGCTGTTCGGTGTGCAACCAAACCAGATCGATGTCGTGATTCATCCTCAATCGACGATTCACTCCATGGTGGAATTTGTGGATGGTTCTGTTCTCGCACAACTTGGGCCAACCGATATGCGCATGCCGATTCAATATGCGTTAACCTATCCGGAGCGGGTGGCATCCAAGCAAGTAGCCATGGATTGGTCGAAACTCCGGCGTCTTGATTTCGCGAAAGTTTCCACGCGGCGCTTTCCGTGCTTGCGTTTGGCGAAAGAAGCGCTGAAAAAGGGCGGCGCGTTGCCGTGCGCGCTGAACGCCGCGGATGAAATCGCGGTCGCGGCTTTTCTGGAGAGAAGGCTGCCGTTCCTGGGAATCCCAGAGGTAATCGAAAGGGTGCTGGCGCGGACGCCGAAGACGCGATTTGAGAAGATGGATGACGTGCTTACGGCGGACAGCGAAGCGCGTCGAATGGCCAAGGAAGAAGTGGACCGGCTGGCGGTGACGGCGGCAGCGGCTTCGTAAGCTGCTCCGAGTTTCAGAGGAAGGGAAAAGCTATCGTATGGATTTGTTACTGGGCGTAGCACTAGTACTTGGAGTTATGATTCTGGTGCACGAGTGGGGGCATTTTATCGCCGCGCGGCTTTTTGGCGTGCGTGTGGACGTATTTTCCATTGGATTCGGGCCGCGGCTTTTTGGCTGGAAGCGCGGCGCGACGGATTATCGCGTGAGCGCGCTGCCTCTGGGCGGCTACGTGCGCATGGCGGGACAGGATCCCTCAGAGATTGATTCCGCGCACAGCACTGCGATCCCTGGAAAAGCAAAGGACGAGAAGACGTACACGGCGTATCCGCAATTGCAGGCGCTGGTGGAAGGCGTGCCGGCGGCACGCGCTGCGGCCATGGATGAATTGGTGAGCAAGCCGCGCTGGCAGCGCGCGATTATTTCGTTTGCCGGCCCCTTTGTGAACTTGATTTTCCCCATACTTTTGCTGACCGTGTATTTCGTGAGCGTTGGAATTCCTTATCCCGCGTATCAGGACAAGCCCGTGCAGGTTGCGGCGGTTCCGGCAAATTCTCCCGCGGCCGCGGCGGGCTTGCACGCGGGTGACAAAGTCGTCGCTATCGATGGAGCGCAGAACCCGGATTGGGAGCAAGTGGAGAAGGTGCTGACCAAGCTCACGCCGAACGGCAAACTCTCGATGGAAGTGGAAGACGCGGGCGCGCGGCGTTCGCTCAGCATCCCTGTCGAGCAAAAAGATCTTGAACAGCCCGAGCGGTTGCTGGGCTTTGCGCCCATCCGGCCGGTTCTGGAGGATGTGGCTCCGGGACTGCCGGCGCAGCGCGCGGGACTTAAAGAAAGTGATTTGATCGCTGCGGTGGACGGCCAAAAAATCCAGTGGTGGGGCGAATTCACCGAGCGCATTCGCGGTTCGAACGGCAAGCCGGTGGCCCTGGATGTGAATCGCAACGGGCAGTTGGTGCACATGGTGGTGACACCACAAGCCGCGAGCAACGAGCGCGGGGAAACGATTTATCAGATTGGCGTGCAAGTTCATGAGGATACCGCGTACAAGCGCGTGGCTTTTCCGGAAGGGGCACGGTACGCGACCCTGGTAACCGTTGAAAAAATCAAGGAAACGGCGAGCATCGTCGGCAAATTGTTCAGCGGGCGCGTTTCGCTGAAACAACTGCAAGGACCGGTGGGAATTTCGCGTGCCGCAGGACAGGCGGCGCGGAAGGGTCCGTTGGCGATCATCTCGCTGATGGTGCTGATCAGCGTGAACCTGGGAATTCTAAATTTGCTGCCGATTCCGATCCTGGACGGCGGGCACATCCTGCTGCTGGGCATCGAAGGGATCCTGAGGCGGGACATGAGCCTGGCGTTCAAAGAGCGCTTCGTGCAGGTGGGGCTGGTGTTCCTGTTGGTGGTGTTCGCCATCGTTATGTACAATGACGTGGTGCGGCTGCTGCCGATTCATTCCTGAGCGCAGCACGGCCTGACTCGGTGAGAAAGATGGCGAGGTAAACTCGCCGCTACGAGTGCTAACGCGCACGCGGAGAACGCATGTCTGTTTCGCCGCAGCACCGGGCGTCCACTGGCGAGCGCCTAAACACCGCGGAAACTACCGGAAGATTGCAGCAGGCGCTAGGGAAGCGGCGCATTCGCTTGACGCGGCAGCGGCGGGTGATCCTGCAAGTGATGGACGACGCGGAGCAGCACCTGGACGTGGACCAAATCCTGGAGCGCGCGCAGAAGATTGATTCCGGAGTGGCGCTGGTCACGGTTTACCGCACGATTGATCTCCTCAAAAAACATGGCTTGATTGACGAACTGGATCTGCTGCACCTGCGCGGCGACCGGCATTATTACGAGTCGCATGGTCCGCGCGACCACATCCACGTGGCATGCCTGGGCTGCGGGAAAGTGCGCGAGTTTGAAAGCCGGCTGTACGAGCAGTTGAAGCAGCAAATCGCGCGGGATTTTGACATGAAGGTGACCGTCTCGCGCACGGAAGTCGGCGGATACTGCGCGGATTGCCTGGGAAAGCAGTAGTGGCGAGTGGCGAGTGGCCCTTCGCCTTCGGTCAGGGTAAACGAGTGGCGAGCAAAGCCGTCAAGGACGTCGGGTAGGGCAGTGACGCCAATCGCCACTTTTCTCAATCCTTTGGCGGCCATTTCTGCGCGCCATGGATGACGTTCGCGATTTCCACAATGTCCTTACGGATTCGATAAACCACCACGAAAGGAAGCGGCGGCAAAGGAAGTTCACGCGTTCCCTCCACACGGCCCGTTCTACCCTTGTTGGGAAAAGACTTCAAAGAACCAGCACTCTCGTAGATGGTCTTGGCTATGCGTTGAGCGGCGGGCGCATTTTCTTGCCGGATGTATTCGACAATTCGGAAAAGGTCTTCAGCGGCGGCGGGTGACCAACGAAGCTGCGTCTACTTGCGAAACATTTGATCGATGCGAGCGCCGACTTCTTCGTGAGTCAGGAACTCTCCCCGGTCGAGCTGCTCCAAGCCCCGTGTCACCTGCTGGCGGAACCACGCGTCGTGATCGACGTAGTGCTCCACAAGCTGCTTCACATATTCCTCGGCGCCGCTCTTGTTCTCGGCAGCGGCCCGCTCCACCTTCGCTTGCAGCTCGGGAGAAAGATGCACTTCCATATTTTCTTAGGCTAGATTTACACCGCGCCGCTGTCAAGGGCTAGCTCGCCAAGGTACACTCCGCAACAACCGCCACTCGCCACTTCCCCTAGGTGTCATTTGCTCGCCACCCGCCACTCGCCACTCGCCACTTCTAGGGTGAGAGAGCGAAGAGAAGAATGGCCCACCCTTTCAAAAAGCAAACGCGAAAGGTTGGGGCACCCTCCGACGTTAAGTTAAGGGTGCTCCACCCGCCACAACTTCCAGTCGCGCCGCAACGTGCCACCCTTACGAGGGGCACAACCCGGCGTAAAGATTCCCGTTGCCGGAGACGCTTCTGCGTTCCCACAGGACACTTTAGACCGGCCATCTGCCTCTTGCATCCGCCTGCGCTATAATCCCCTCCCGCGACCATGGCCTTGCTCGTCATTCACGGCATGTACCGCTTCCGCCCCAAGCGGATCGCCTTTCGCAACGACTACTGCCTCTCCTGCGCCCAGCCTCGCCGCTCCGTGCAGATTCGCACCTTCGACGCCTACCACATTTTCTGGATTCCTTTTCTTCCACTCGGCTTCCACAAACGCTGGTTTTGTACCGCCTGCAACAAAGAGCCTCACGTGCATCCCGGCACGCGTCGCGGATTCAAATGGGCGGGTTTCGTCGTCCTGCTCATCTTCACTGCCGCCGTGTGGGCGGTATCGCCCGAACCGGACGAGCCGCTCGTCTTCCACTGGGCGATTCGGGTTGCCCTGCCCCTCGGCGCCATCCTTACGCTCGTCCATCTACTGCGCACTTCCAAAGACCCTTCCCTCCAGGAAAAACTCGCCGCTATTCCTCCCGCCTCCGACACCGTCTGCCCTTTCTGCGGCGCCACCCTCCTGCTCCTCTCTTCCCAAGCCTCCTGCCCCTCCTGCGGTATCCTCCGCGCCTGATGAAAACCGCAGGGATACGGCGCCCAAGCGTTTTTCGGAATTGAGGCGCGGCCACCCGCCTTTGGAAAACCAAATGCCAAAAGGTGCGCCACCCGCCGGGACAGCATAAGAGCATGTATAGCTGTTGGCTGTAGTATTATGCACTTCGTGAAATCCTCACGAGTTGTCACAAAACATCTGCCCGAGGTTAGTCGCGCCCTTTTGGAAGGCGAGAATAAGGAAAAGTTCGCAGCATTCTTGAAAGAGCATGAGCGTCAAGGTCTCTATGCGCTGTACAAGAAGAACGGCGAACTCTATTACGTCGGAAGGGCCTCTGACCTGTTACAGCGGCTCAGTGCCCACAGAAGCGACTTGCACGGAAAGAACTGGGATAAGCTGGCAATCTACATTATCAATCAAAAGCTGAAGTTGCACGATGTAGAATCACTTCTGATTGGGGTATCGAAACCCGAAGGCAACAAGAACCGCGGAAAACTGAGAGATGATCTACGAAAAGAGTTAAGGAAGTCTATGAAAGAGGCTGCGCTCGACGAGATAAATGCTAGCCTCTACCCTAACCAAGAACCCAAGCAATCTAAGAAAAACCGTAGAATCACAGAAAATAAGATCGTCGATTTCATCGACAAGAAGGGTGTAGCAACGACGGCAGATATCTTGGGTATCTCTCCAGGCCGCGTAAGCCAACTTAAAGGCGACGAACGGCTACGCAGGTGGATCATTGCTGCTGGAAAGAGGGAAAAGATGCTAGTCGCAATCGAAAGAATGAAAGACTAAACGAGCTTTCCGGAAACGGGAGACAGACGAGGGTCGGCCACCCGCCTGCAAATGAGTTTTTCCAGACTCAGCGTCCGGGCCAGCAGGAACCGCCACATCACCAAAAAAAGGTGCAGGTTTATCAGATGGCAGAAGCAAACAACGTTTTCATCAGTTGGTCCGGGCCACGCAGCAAGGGCGCTGCCGAAGCCATTAAACAATGGCTGCCCCTTGTAGTCCCTACCGCCAGCCCATGGATGTCAGCCACCGACATCGACAAGGGCACGCGATGGCGCGAAGAAGTCGCTGCGGCTCTTGACACTATGAAAGCCGGGGTCATCTGCCTTACTCCCGAAAATCTCACCGCAGAGTGGCTCCTTTTCGAGGCCGGCGCACTGTCCAAGACGCGCGACCCGAAAACGCGCGTCTGGACGTATCTCTTGGCCGAGTTGAAACCACAACACGTGAAGGATCCGCTTGCAATGTTCCAGGCGACAACGGCGGAGAAAGAGGACACCCGAAGATTGATTCACTCGATCAACAAGAACCTCGACGCAACTGCGCCTGAAAGCAGAGTGAATCACTTGTTCGACAAGTTGTGGCCGGATCTGGAAAAAGAGTTGGCTGGCATCCCGGAACCATCGGGTGCGGCTCCCCCGAAACGTCCGTCAGAGGAAATGCTTGCCGAAATCCTTGAACTTGCTCGCTCTTCCGCCCAGAGTCGCAAATCAGTTGAAGTCCTCGACCCGTACCTTCCGGCTTTCGCAGAGTTCATGCCTGTTTTCATGCAGTTCATGCCAATGCTCACCGAAGCTATCAAAGCAGCGCAGAAGCCAGGAGGACCCCCCGCAAACTATCCTCCCAACCTTCCCCCTGGACCGCCTGTTCGACGGACGTTTCTCGTAAAGCACCACGACGACGCTCAACTCAAGAAAACTGAAGGAGTCAATGCAGTGGACGACGGGTCAGGTGGCCTTTTCGTGTTGGATGAAACGGGGAAAGTCCTCGCTCGCTTCGCGAACGTCGAACAGTGGTGGCCAGAAGTCGCTGCAGAAATGCGCCCCGAAAGGCCGCGGTTGATCGATGAAGTGAGGCGTTGGCCCGAGAAGGATAAGCCCCAACCCTGAACCAAGCCACCTGCGCAGACTCACGCAAAAAAGGGAAACTGACCATCCGATAGATTCACGGCTCGTCAGTCTTGCGAGGGTGGCAGGCATTCAGCCACATGGCCGACCATCGACTGTGAAGAGTAGTGGCGAGCGCGAAGATCGTCGGAACGTTTGCACGTCTTAACGTCGGAAGGTCGGAAGGTCGGGAGAGAGGCCGGACGTGGCGAGTGGCGAGAAAAAGAAAAGCGGTGGCAAGCGGGAACGAACCCGGGCCCTTCGAGGCTCAGGGTAAACGAGTGGCGAGAAAACGAAAAGCATTTGCGTGTGAACGAGTGGCGAAGAAGGCGGTAAGTGGATTGCCCGCACTCCACAGGCGCACAGCCAGGAATGGCTGTGCCACTGGGCGCAGGGCCGGGGCTGAAGCTCTTCGCGTGCTTGCGCTTTTTCCGCGCGCCGGAAGGCGTTGCTCCCCCCGGATTGAAATCCGGGGCTTCCACCGCCAGGAAAGACACACAGGCTGAAGCCTATGCAACAAAGCCCTCAGCGCCTAAAGGCGGGATTGAATTCGCGAGACTTACGGCACGGCTGAAGCCGTGCCCTGACACAAAACCCACCACTGATTCTGTGCTTGACGAGTCCATTACGGACCTGGTACGATAAACAGGTAAGAAACTACGCCCCGACTCCGTTCGGGGCTTTTTCTTTTGGAGTGCGGGAGCTTGCTCCCGCTTTTCCCCCGTCTCCTCACTCCGGTTACGGCGAAAAACTGCCTCAGCCAGCAACCGCGGTCGTAAGAAAAAGTGGCGGCAAGCCGCCGCACTCCAAAACGGCCCGCAGTGCTTCTCCGTTCCGATCTCACGAATCTTGTTTCCTGTGAGCGGCGGGCTTCCGTGTCCTCTGTGCTCTGACCTCTGAGTTCTCTGTGTTGCATCTTTCTCTTTTCTTATGACTGTTGGCGGTTAGCTGTCAGCTGTTGGCTTGCGTCTGCGCCGCGTCACCATTCCATCTCTGGATCAAATCATGAAACCGAAAAAACTGAACCCCGGACACCTCTGGATGCAATTTGAGGATGTTCTCGCCCCGCGTCTCGGCCTGAGCGTTAAGGAGCGCGCCGTCTATTCCTATCTGCTGCGCCATTCGCTCGTGGTCGGCAAGGTCCGCCTGCAGTTTGCGGTTATGGCCTTAGCTCGCACTTTGGGTCTGTCCATCGGAGCGGCGCGCCAGGCGGTGCGCCGGCTGGATGAGTTGGGGGCTTTGCGCGTGCTCGAACGCAGCAAGAGCGGTCATTTTGCTGAAATGCGCCTGCCGGAGAAGATCCGCGCGATCCGTCTGCGCAAAAATGGCGTGACATTGGCCACAGGAGCCACGGGGGCCGCGGGAGAGCTTCCTGCGTCGAACCTCGAAGCCACGGATTTCTTGAAAAGCTGGGCGCTCCGCAAAGCCATTCACGATCGCGAACGCGGCGCTTGCTTTTACTGTCTTCGCCGCACTCCCGCTAACGTGCGGTGCCTCGACCACGTCGTGCCCCGCGTGCGCTTCGGACGCAATTCGTACCGCAACCTGGTTTCCTGCTGCATCGAATGCAACACGCGCAAGGGCGACCGTCCGGTCCCGGACTTTCTGCGCACTCTCTACCGCCAGGGCCGCCTCACGCCCGCCGAACTCGACGCACGCCTGCGCGCCTTGAAAGCCCTCGCCGCAGGCAAGCTCCGTCCTGTAGTGGCGGAGCTTTAGACCCGTGCTTTTGTTTCTTCCTTGGCGTTTCCGCGCTTCTCGTACCAGGCCCTTCGAGGCTCAGGGTAAACTAAAGACCGGCCGCTACAGGTTCGCGCCGAAGGCCAGCAGACGGCCGTCGCAATCCTTCACCACGAACTCGCGGCAGTGCCAGGGCATGTTGCCAAGCCCTCGAGTGAATTCAACGCCTTGGGCGACGTACTCGGCATAAAGGGCGTCGGCATCTTCCACGGACAGGTACGCGTCGAGCAATTCGTCCGCGTATTTGTCCGGATTGGCTGTGGGCGGGGCGGCGCAACGGAAATGAATCACCTGCTGGTCGCGCGCCACGATGGCGTAGACCGGCGGATCCTGCCAGGTCCCCAAACATGCGAAGCCCAGCTTGCCGGTGTAATAGGCGAGCGTTGCGGGAATGTCCGTGGTGAAGAACACAGGAGCAATCTGACGGAGCATGGGCCAAGTCTACCCCAGATGGCGGATGGAGCACCCTTGCGGGGATTGCCCGTTTACCCTGAGCCTCGAAGGGAGCCTCATTTTGCGCGCCGGGGTCGCCCGAGCAGGCTCCATCTTTCTATGTGTTGTCGATAGTAGTGCGACGAGCTGGCAGTACCCAGGTACTCGCTTTCTTCCGGGTTGAAGGTTGTTTGCCTGAAATCTATTAGCTTCTTAGGTAGAATCAGAAAGCGGCCGTCCGGTAGTTTCCACGCGCAGATATCAAACCGGCCTTCGGGCTGACGAATACTAATGTAAGTATATTTGTGTTCGCTTTTCCCTATGTTGTGCCAGCACGCTTTCCGTTGAACACAAAGCTTCCCATTTATGAAAGCACTCGCCGTCCCGAGCGGTTCGACTGCAAACCCGCGTTTTTGCGCTTCCAGAAAAAACTCCGCCATTTCTTTCCTACGGCGCTCCATTCGGCAAATGGCGTGCCGGGATCTCCCGTCGGCGAAACCCATTTGCAGAGCTAGCTGACGCACGCGCTCCCGCGTTACCCCGATGCGTCTGGCAATTTCCGCATGGGTGACGCAATTCCGCTCCAACATGGCGCGGATCAGCTTAGCCTTTCTGTGAAAAACGGAAAGCGTGTGCCGGCTAAAACCGCGTTTGTCAAGTTCGAACCGGCAGGTTTGGCAGTAACGCTTGGAGTTCGGCATAGCTCATTCATCCAGATTTCAACATAACACTACCTGTAACCTCATAAAGACGCTAGACGCAGGCCGAGGGGGCAATTCGCTGTGGCGATCCTCTCAAATGTTTTTGGCGGGTGGACGACCATGTCAACTGCTAGCCTCCCGCGGTGGTCGGCTGCCGGATCGACCTAAAGCGGCGCAGGCGGCTGAAGAAGCGGCGGGCGGCGACGATGTCGCGGGCGATTTGGGCGCGCAGCTCTTCGGGGGAGGCGAATTTCTTTTCTTCGCGGAGGCGCTTCCAGAAGCGGACATCCATGCGTTTTGCGGTGACTTCACCGGAAAAATCGAGGAGATGCGTTTCGACGCTGAGGGCAGCGCCGTTGAAGGTGGGGCGCATGCCAACGTTGGTGACGCTGCGGCGGCTGCGGGTTTCGCCTTCGAGCAAGGTGCGCGTGACGTAGACGCCGCGGGCGGGCAGAAGTTCTTGCTCCGGTTTCAGGTTCAGCGTGGGGAAGGTGAAGCGACGGCCGGTGCCGGTGCCGCTGACGATTTCTCCCGTGAGGGCGAAGGGGCGGCCGAGGAGTCGCGCGGCGTGGGTGACGTTGCCCGCGGCAATTTCGCGGCGGATAGCGGTGCTGGAGACGATTTCGCCATCGAGGGCGACCGGCGGTACGACCTCGACGGCGAACCCGTGGCGCGCGCCCAACTCGCGGAGCAGGGCTACGTTTCCACTTTGCTGGTGGCCGAAACGAAAATTTTCACCCACCAGCACGGCGCGCACGTGAAGTCCACGCACGAGAATTTGCTCGACGAATTCTTCCGGGGAGAGGCGCGCGAGATCGAGGGTGAAGGGAAGAACGACGGCGGATTCGAGACCTACGGTGCCGAACCAATCCATGCGCTGTGCGTTGGTGGAAACGCGCAGGGGTGCGGATTCCGGGCGCAGGACTCTGCGGGGCGAGGGGTCGAAGGTCAGCGCCGTGGCGACGTCTTTAGTCTTCGCGGCACGCTGGACCGCAGCGCGGAGGATGGCCTGGTGGCCGAGGTGGATGCCATCGAAATTGCCAATGGCGAGAACGCTGCCGCGACCGGAGGAAGCGTAATGAGCGGACCATTGTTCGGGCGAAGTGAAAGCTAGGACCGATGTGGGAATGGATACGGCAGGGGTGGCTGAGCGACGAGGGAGCGAAGAAGCGGCGTCGACGCGCACCTCGAACTGCAGACCATCGTAGGCGAGCTGCACGTGGCGCAGACCGAGTTTGCGCAAGCGGTCGTTGGTTTCGGCGTGGGCCAGATCGTGGGCGATGTGGGTAAACCAGGCACGGCGTGGTTTTAATCTTTCGATTAGCGCCAGGGCTTGCTCAACCGTTTGATGCATGGGGTGAGGAACGTCGCGCAGGGCGTCGACGATCAGATCGTCCAGGCCTTCGAGGAGCGCAGCGGAAGAATCCGGCAGCGCACTGAAATCGGTGAGATAAGCGGCGCGTCCAAAGCGAAAGCCGAGGACTTCGAGATCGCCGTGCCTCAGGGGGACAGGAACAATCTGCACGCCCATCAGTTCGAAAGGGCCGTTGACGAGGTGGAGGTCGACGCTCGGGACGGTGCTCTGGGTGGGGGCTTCATCAAAGACATACGCGAAAGCGCGGCGAATCGCGCGAAACGTCTCTTCCGTGCCGTACACCGGGAGCGAAGATTTTTGGCGGATGTTGAAGGGGCGAATGTCGTCGAAGCCGAGAATGTGATCGGCGTGGGCGTGGGTGAGCAGAATGGCATCGAGGCGATCGAGGCCGACACGCAGCGCCTGCTGGCGAAAGTCGGGCGTGGTGTCGATGACCACGTTTTCTCCGTTGCGCGAGAGCAGCAGGGAGGGGCGCAGGCGATTGTCGTGAGGGTCTTCGGAGGAGCAAACGCGGCAATGGCAGGCGAGCGAAGGCACGCCCATGGAGGTGCCGGAGCCGAGCACGGTGACTTTTATGGGAGCGGCAGGCATAAGCTAACGAGATTGTATCGAGGCGGAGCGGATTGCGGCGCGGAAAACGTCAGGGGCGCGTCTTCGCTTTAGGCTGCGCGGCGGCTTGCGCGGCTACCGCCTGGTTGACTTCGAGATAGGTCATCTTCAGCTTGCCGAGAAGATCGAGGAGCAGCGCGTCGTCCTCGGGAGCCAGATTGCCCTTCGTTTTCTCGTGCAGTGCATCGAGCATATCGATGAACTCGCGAGCAGCCTCAGGATCGATGACCGGCTGGCCGGTGCGCGGGTCTGCGTAGGCGCCCAGGACCATGGCGGCATTGCTGCCCAGCATGCGAACTAAATTCTCGAAAGCAGGCGAACGGGCCGGAACGTCCGCCGGCGGAAGTGTTGCTGCTGGCTTGGCGGCCTCGGCTACGGGCGCAGGCGGACGTTGCGCGGCCTCGCGCTTCGCTTCGCGCTCTTCCTCTTCGACAACTTCCTTGCGCAATTCGCCTTCCGCGGTGAAGGGTCGGCGGTCAATGACACGAAAAGCTTCTTCTTTCTTGCGGTCAGACAAGGTAGGTTCCTCAGTAGTTTGTACTTTGGAATTTTAGCATTGGCGTGCTGGTTTGTGTAGCGGGGTATAGCGTCCCGCGCTGCAGGATTTGAAAAGCCTGGGGTCCACAAGGCGAAAAGCCTCAGGTCCAAAAGGCGGACCTGAGCTACAGTTCTTATCCATTACGTTTCTGGTGAATCTTCTGCATTTCTGTTGATGGCAATGGTGGGACGAAGACTGGAAACTGGTGCCGGTCAGGCGCTATGCTGTCGGGCGGCGACAGAGCGGGAATGGCCGCCCGCAAAGAGAAAGCTATAAGGAATAAAAAAGATGGTTACACGACGTGAGTTTCTCGATGCACTTGCAGTGAGCGCGGCGGGGCTGGCGGTGGGGACTACGGCAAAGAGCTATGGGCAAGTCCTCGGTGCGAATGACCGGCTCAACTTCGCGGTTATTGGTCTTAATGGGCGCGGCTATGCTCATCTCGCGGGGCTCAAGGCGAACAAAAAAGCTGCCCGGATCTCGCATATCTGCGATGTGGACAGCAATATTCTCAGAAAGTTTGCGGACAGTGCGCAAAAGGAGATGGGCGAGGCGCCTGCGGCGGAGCAAGACTTTCGCAAGATTCTGGAGCAGAAAGATGTGGACGCCATCACCATTGCTACTCCCGACCATTGGCATGCACCTATGGCCATCGCCGGGTTGCAGGCGGGCAAGCACGTTTATGTGGAAAAGCCTTGCAGCCACAATCCTGCGGAGGGAGCGATGCTGGTGCAGGCGCAGCAGAAGTACGGAAAGCTCGTGCAGATGGGCACGCAGCAGCGTTCTTCACCGCACACCATCGAGGTCGTCGACAAGATTCGCAAAGGCATTATAGGCAGGCCCTACTTCGCGAAAGCCTGGTACTGCAATGTGAGGAAGTCGATTGGCACAGGGAAAGAAGTGCCTGTGCCGGCGCAACTCGATTGGGACCTGTGGCAGGGTCCGGCGCCGCGTCGTCCTTATCGGGATAATGTGCACCCTTATAACTGGCACTGGTTCAGAAATTATGGCACGGGCGAAACGCTCAATAATGGCACGCACGAGGTCGATGTCTGCCGCTGGGCGCTTGGCGTGGACTATCCGGAGCGGGTCACAGCGTCCGGCGGCCGATACCAGTTCAAAGACGACTGGCAGTTTTACGACACGCTGGTGACCAGTTTTGAATACGCAGACAGGACGTTGTCCTGGGAAGGCAAGAGCTGCCAGGGAATGAAGTATTACGGGCGGGATCGTGGATCGCTAATCATGGGAACGACCGGGACGGTGCTGGTCGATCGCGATGGCTACGAAATTTACGATCTCAAAGGGAAAGTCAACCGGGAGTTGCATCTGGACACGAAAGACGGGCGGATCCAGGGCGATCCGGAAGCCATGAAGATGTGGGGGCGCGAGTACGAGAAGGGCTGGGCACCGAAGGTCTAAGGTGCGCCGGTGCCAACGGGGTGAGGCTTAGGCTGAGCCCAGGATAGCAGTCAGAAAAGCGAGCATGCTTAGGAGAGTGATTAGCCGCTCATGAAAAACATCTACTGTCGTCGCGATTTCGTGCGCTCCGGTGTAGTCGTTGCGGCCGGGTTTGCTGCTTCGAGCGACGTCCTCGCACTGGCCCTGGAGCACTCATCGCCTGACGAAGCATCACCTATTCGTTTGGGCATAGCCAGCTACACGTTCCGTAACTTC
>WNFS01002602.1_pt1 | contig 13658 bp, 10 predicted proteins | sample 5400141 | NCBI WGS metagenome assembly WNFS01 (sample SAMN13153358, study PRJNA577476) | soil metagenome | isolation source: 60 cm saprolite under Madrone tree | place: USA:California | collected 2016-06-14
AATTGTTCGTGGGAAACGTGCGCACGAAGCTGCTCGTTCTACTGGGAGCGGTAGGGCTACTTCTCTTGATTGCGTGCGCGAACGTAGCAAATTTGCTGCTGGCGCGGGCCATCACGCGGCAAAAAGAGGTTGCTGTCCGAACGGCCCTGGGCGCGGGAAGATGGCGGCTCGCCAGGCAACTCATGGCGGAAAGCATGCTCCTGACAGTGATTGGAGGTTGGCTGGGCTTTCTCGCTGCGACCTACGGCTTGCCTATTCTTAAGGCCACGCTGCCGACCGATCTGCCGCGACTGGCCGATGTGGCGGTGGACAATCTGGTTCTTGCCTTCACGGCTTTGCTCGCCGCGGTGACCGGAATCGTTTTCGGACTATTGCCGATGCTGACAGCGGCTCGGGTGGACCTGACGAAAACGATGAAGACCGGGGACGAACGAAGCGGAACTTCCAGGAGCCGGCGACTTAGCGACGCGTTGATCGTTGCGGAGGTGGCGGTTTCCGTTGTGCTGGTGATTGGCGCGGGACTCTTGGTGAAGAGTCTCTGGAATCTATCGACTTTGAACCCCGGATTCCAAAGGGAATACGTACTGACGGCGAGGATCACTCCGAACGAATCGTTTTGTGAAGTTGCGGGGCGGTGCCAAGCCTTCTATGCGGAATTGCTAAGCCGCGTACGGGCTTTGCCAGGAGTGAAAGGAGTGGCGGCCGTAAACGGATTGCCAGTGGGGGGAGGCGCGGAAGTAGTTCCATCGCAGGTGGAAGCGCATCCTACCGAGCCCGGAGCGCACACGCCCATGTTCTGGGAAAAAATCATCACCCCGGATTATTTGAACACTCTGGGAATACCGGTGTTGCGAGGGCGAGGATTCACGGCAGCGGATTCCGCCCCCAGCGCGCAGCGCGTAGTCCTGGTGAGCAGATCCACGGCGGAGCGCTATTGGCCGGGAAGGGATCCGATCGGCGAACACGTCAGACCAGCGTGGATGAGCCAGTGGTGGACCGTTGTCGGAGTGGTTGGGGACGTCCGCGAAAATGACATCACTACGGACATTGCGGATTGGATCGATGGTGTCACTTACATGCCGTACGGGCCGCATGCCGTGCAGAGCCACGGTCCCGAAGGGACCCCCGCGGAAATGACGCTGGTGATGAAGACGTCGGAAGATCGTTGGCAACTCGGCGGAGAGTTGCAAACCGTTGTGGCGGGACTGAACCACGAAGTTCCTGTGAGCCGCGTCGAAACGCTGGCGGGATGGATTGCCGAAGCCGTGTCCGGACCCCGGTCGACGGCGTCGCTGTTTTCCTTGTTCGCGGGATTAGCCCTGCTACTTGGCGCGGTTGGGATTTACGGCGTGATTTCGTATTCAGTGGCTCAGCGAACGCGAGAGATTGGAATTCGTATCGCGCTTGGAGCACGGCGGCACGAAGTGTTGATGATGATTCTGAGGCAGGGAGCGCGGCTGGCGTTCGCGGGAGTCGCGATCGGGCTGCTTGGGGCGCTGCTGCTGACGCAGTTGATGGCCAGTCTGCTCTACGGAGTGGGGGCCAGGGATCCGATGACGTATGCGGCCGTGGCGATACTTCTTGTGTCCGTTGCACTGGCTGCTTCCTATCTGCCTGCCCGGCGGGCAACGAGAGTCGATCCGGTGGTAGCGCTGAGGTACGAATAGAAATTCGAAAATAGAAACGAGAAAAAGAGGAGCCGTGATGAATTGGGTGAGCCGGCTTTTTGGCAAACGAAAACGGGAAGAAGAGTTGGACGAAGAAGTGCGGAGCCACCTGGAGATGGCCGCAAGGGAGCGCGTGGAACGAGGTGTGGAAGATGACGAAGCGGCCCGGGCAGCGCGAAGGGAGTTTGGGAATGTGGAATTGGTGCGGGAAGTGACGCGTGATGCGTGGGGCTGGGGATTTCTGGATCGGTGGATGCAGGACTTGCGATTTGGTGTGCGAATGATTGCCAAGTCGCCGGTATTCGCGGCGGTGGCGATTCTTACGCTGGCGTTGGGCATCGGCGCGAACACCGCCCTGTTTTCGGTAGTGAACGGAGTGTTGCTGAATCCGCTGCCGTATCCGGAGCCAGAGCAGCTCGTGACACTGGCCGAGAGCAAACCGAATTTTGACTCGGGATCGATCTCCTTCCCGAACTTTCGCGACTGGCGCAAGGACAACCGCACGTTTTCCATGATGGGCATTTCCCGAAGCTACTCCTACAGTTTGACGGGCAGGGGCGAACCGGAACAAGTGGAAGCGGAATTCATATCTTCAGACTACCTTGTGCTGCTCGGCGTCAAGCCAGTGATAGGACGCCTGTTTGCAGAGGGCGAAGACGAGATCGGCGCCAGCCCCATCGTGCTGATCGGCGAAGGATTCTGGAATCGCAAGTTTGGCGCCGCTCCAGACATTTTGGGACAAGGGCTCACTCTGGACGGCCAAACCTTCACCATCGTTGGTGTGGTCCCCGCAAGTTTCAAGATGCAAGTTTGGAGCTTCCGCCCCAGCGACGTGTACGCTCCCATTGGCCAGTGGACCAATCCCATTCTTAACCTCAGAACGGCGGGGCTTGGCTTTCACGGCGTTGGACGGCTGCAACCCGGTGTGACCATTCAACAGGCGCGGGCCGACATGAAACGCGTAACAGGAGATTTGACTGCCGCGTATCCGGACGCCGACACGGGAATCGGCGCCACGCTAATGCCTCTCAAGGAACAGATGGTTGGCTACCTGCGCCCGCTTCTGCTCGTTTTGCTCGCGGCGGTTGGCTTCGTGCTCTTGATCGCTTGCGTGAACGTGGCCAACCTGCTGATGGCCCGCTCGACGGGACGAACACGCGAATTCGCGGTGCGCGCCGCGCTCGGCGCAGACCGGGGAAGAATCGTGCGCCAGTTGCTGACGGAGAGCATGTTGTTGGCCCTCGCTGGAGGAGGGCTCGGCCTATTGCTGGCGGCCTGGGGCACTAAACTGGCGCTGCGGAATTTGCCTTCCGCGTTGCCTCGCGCAAACGAGATTGGCCTGGACGTCCGCGTATTGCTGTTCACCATGGGCGCCTCGCTGCTCTGCGGGATTCTGTTCGGACTGGTCCCGGCGCTTAGGACGTCGAAGCCAAACCTGCACGATACGCTGAAAGAAGGCGGCCGGGGAGCGAGCGGCGGGAAACACCGGGCGCAGGGAGTTTTTGTTGTTTCGGAAACGGCTATGGCTGTGGTGCTGCTGATCGCAGCGGGATTAATGATCCGCAGCTTGAGCGCCTTGTGGGGCGTGAATCCCGGTTTCGACTCTCACAATGTTTTGTCGTTTGGCGTGGCCCTGGCCCCTTCGCAGAAAGCCACAAGTCCGGACGCAGTTCGGGCGCAACTCCGGGAAGTCCAAAGCAGGCTGGCATCGACTCCGGGAGTGAAGGCGGCTTCGCTCTCTTGGGGAGCGCTGCCGCTCGCAGGCGACGATGAAGATCTCTTCTACCTCGAAGGCCAGCCCAAGCCCGCGAGCGAGAACGATATGAGCTGGGCGATCAGTTATGTCGTACAAGAAGATTATTTGAAGGTGATGCGGATTCCGCTCCAACGCGGACGGTTCCTTACGGCCCAGGACAATGAACACTCGTCGCATGTCATCGTGATTGATGACTTTTTCGCGCGGAAATTCTTTGGGGATCAGGACCCGGTTGGAAAACGCGTGATTCTGAATGGTAAGGGAGGTGTGGCGGAAATCGTCGGCGTCGTCGGGCACGTAAAGCAATGGGGACTCGATTCCGACGATAAACAATCGCTTCGCGCGCAACTCTATTTCCCCTTCATGCAGCTCCCCGACGCTGCCATGCAGCCGTCATCCTGGAGCGGCACGGGAGTCGTGGTGCGCTTCGATGGAGATGCGCACACAGTTGCGACGGCAATCCGCTCTGGGCTGCGAGGGATGAGCGGCGAGCAAGTGATGTACAGCGTGCAGACCATGGAAGAGGTCATCGCGGAGACGCTGGCGACTCGGCGAGTCTCGATGGTGGTACTGGGAGCCTTCGCAGCTCTGGCCTTGGGCCTGGCATGCATGGGAATTTATGGTGTGATTTCCTACCTGGTGGGCCAGCGGACGCATGAAATTGGCATTCGCATGGCACTCGGCGCAAAGCAGCGCGACGTCCTGCGCATGGTCTTGGGCGAGGGTGTGAGGATGGTCACCCTGGGAGTGGTGATTGGATTGCTCGCCGCGGCTGGGCTTACTCGCTTGATGGCCAATTTGCTATTCGGCGTGAGCGCGACCGATCCGCTGACGTTTGCGGGCGTGGGGATAATTTTGGCCATCGTGGCGCTGGCGGCGTGTTATGTGCCGGCGCGGCGAGCGATGAAGGTGGATCCGATAGTCGCGTTGCGCTATGAGTGATAGGAGTGGTCGGTGATTCGCCCCCACTGAGGAGTTTCACGGCCGAACGGGATTAGCCCTCCTTCCAGTAGTGCCCTTTTGAGCCACAAAAAGCGCTATGTTGTTGATGGATAAGGGCCTAAGCCCCGGCCTAACCGCAAGCCTCGAATCCTGTCTAATGAATCGGATGCAGCAGAGCGTCGAAAGCACCCAGGCCATCCGAGAGAGCGACGCCATCGCCGTGGAGCGCACGCTCGCGGGCGACCGCGATGCGTATCGCGTTCTTGTTGAGCGGCACAGCCACAATGTTTTCCGGCTGGCCTACCGGATGACCGGGAACCGGCACGATGCCGAAGAGGTGGTTCAGGAGGCCTTTTTGCGCGGGTATCAGAAGCTGGGGCAGTTCGCGGCGCGATCGAATTTCGGGACGTGGGTCTATCGAATCGCGGCGAACTATGCCATTGACCGCATGCGCCAGCGGCAGAAGGAAGAAGCGCGGAGGGAAACGCCGAGAGCGGAAGACCGGGACGGCATGGAAAACGATCCGCTCAATCGCGTCCCTGATGGGGCGCCAACGCCGGAACGGTTGACGCAGAGCATCGAGCTGCGAAAACAGATGGAACAGGCGCTTGCCGCTCTTTCGGACGCGGAGAGAACCGCTTTCGTGATGCGGCATTGGGAAGGCTGCGGGATCGAAGAAATCGCAGGAGTCTTGAAATCAAGTTCCAACGCGACCAAGAACACCGTCTTTCGCGCGGTGCAGAAACTGCGGCGTGCTCTGCAGCCCGTTGTGGAAACAAGAGCGCAGGCGCGCGCCATGGGAACGGAATCATGAAACACATGACGGAAGAAGAATTGATTGCGTATCGCGAGGGAGTAGCCGAGCAGCGAGCGGTGACTTCAGGACACCTCGCAGTCTGCGAAGAGTGCCGCGGCGAGTTGGCACGAATCGAGTCAGTACTCGCGGCGCTGGATACGCTTCCTGTACCGGATCCGGGGGCGGATTACGGGCGGCAGGTGTGGCGGGAGATTGCGCCGCGGCTTGCGGAGAAACCGGGACGGTGGTGGCAGGTGTGGATGGAACCACGGCGGCTCACTGCCGCCGGCGTGATTGTGGCGCTGATTGTCGCGGCGTTTGTCGCCGGGCGAATCACAAGGCCAGGCAAAACGATTGAAAACATCGCGAACAAGGAACAGGTGCGCGAGCGCGTGCTGGTGGTCGCCGTAGGCGAACACCTGGGCCACTCCGAGAGGATGTTGGTGGAGCTTTCGAACGCGGAGCCAAGCGATCCGGCGCAGAAACAAGTGAACATCTCCGCCGAACAGCGGCGCGCGGAAGATTTGCTGCAAGAAAACCGGTTGTATCGGCAGACGGCGCTCGAAGAGGGAGATGCGGGACTTGCCAGCGTGCTGGACGAACTCGAGCGCGTGCTGCTGGACGTGGCCCACAGTCCGGAAGAGGTAACGCCGGCGCAGCTCGAAGCGATCCAGAAAAAGATCGAAGGGCGCGGGATTTTATTCAAAGTCCGGGTGGTCAACAAGGAACTGCAACAACGGCAGGAGGCGAGGGAGCCTGCGCCGGCGCAGAACGAATCTACGAGGAGAGAGAGGAACAAAGTATGACCATCGGCAATTCAATTGGAAAGACGAGCATGGCCTGGATCGCAATTGCTGCGCTGCTGCTGGCGCCCACAGTCACGCGCGCGCATGGACTCAAGGCAATTCCCAAGCAATATGCGGATTCTCTGCAGGTCCCGCAGGAGGCCCAGGACAAAGAACAGGAGAAGCGCGAACGCGAGCAGGAAGCAAGAGAGAGAGAAGACGAAAAGCGCGAGCGGGAACAGGAAGCGCGGGAGCGGGTGCAGGAAAAGCTCGAACGGCTGCAAGAATTGTACGACAACGGACGTGAAGACCTGGACGAAGACCGCTACGACCGGGCGGCGGCAAAATTCAAGGAACTGGCAGATATGAACGGCCCGCAAACGGATGCGGCGCTGTACTGGAAGGCTTACGCGGAGAACAGACTGGGCAAGAGAGATGCGGCACTGACAACCATTGCGGACATGAAGCGGCGATTTCCGCAGAGCCGGTGGCAAAAGGATGCCAGCGCTCTGGAGATCGAGGTGAAGCAGTCGACCGGCCAGCTTGTAAAGCCGGCGGACCAGAGCGACGAAGAATTGAAGATGCTGGCGATCCAGGGGCTGATGAACAGCGACTCTGAACGCGCGATGCCCCTGCTCGAGAAAGTGATCAACGGTTCGGCTTCTCCAAGAGAAAAATCGAAGGCGCTGTTCGTGCTGGCACAAAGCGGGTCGCCTCAAGCACGCGAGATTCTGGGCAAAATCGCGCGAGGACAGAGCAATCCGGAACTGCAGAGGAAGGCAGTCGAATACCTGGGACTCTTCGGCGGTGCGGAAGCCCGGAAGACGCTGGCGGAAGTTTACGCATCAAGTAGCGATGCTTCGGTGAAGCACGCCATACTTCGCAGCTACATGATCGGCGGCGATCACGACCGCCTGTTCGCCGCGGCGAAGAGCGAAAAGGACGAGTCACTGCGCCGCGAAGCCATCCGGCAGTTGGGACTGGTTCACGGGACGAGCGAATTGGAGCAGTTGTATAAGACTGAAACATCCTCTGACGTGCGGCGGGAAATCCTGCAGGCATTTTTCCTGGCGGGCGATTCGGGAAGACTCGTGCAGGCGGCACAAGGAGAAAAAGACGCGGAATTGCGCCGGGCCGCGATTCGAAACCTTGGGCTAATCCATTCGGACGATTCCGGGAAGGCGCTGCAAGAGATCTACAGCAAGGAAACGGACCACGAGGTCAAAGCGGAGGTATTGAACGCGTATTTCTTGCAGGGGAACGCCAAAGCGCTGGTGGCCATCGCGCGTAGCGAAAAAGACCCGGAACTTAAGAAAACCGCGGTGTCCAAATTGACGCTGATGCATTCCAAGGAAGGCACCGATTACCTGATGGAACTGCTGCAAAAGTGAGAGGGGGAACGATGTTAGAAGAACGGACTGTTTCGTCGCTGCGGAGAGTACTTGGGGTCGCGATGATCGTGGCAGGGATTGGCAGTGCCGCCGTGCAACTGGCCCAGGGCGGGGCCCCGGCCCGGCCGGGGCAAGCAAGCCTTGCGCCTTCGCAGGGGGCAGAAGCTCCACGCATTGAAAACGCAAAACTGGAGACGCGCGCAACCGGCGTAAATCTCGATGCGACCATTCGGGAGATCACTCGAACGGCAGAAAAAGCAGAGTGGATCGGCTACCACGTCGATCAGGTCGCGGGCGAACGTGGAGTCTGCTGTAACAACAACTGGAATGACGGGAATTGCGGAACCTGCCGGCTGGAAAAAGAAAACGGCGGATCGAGCACCACGACACGCACGGACGGAAACGTCAAACTGGAGGGCTCGCGGCAACTCATAGTGCTCTATCGCCTCGAAGCGAAGCAGGTTGTAAAAATTCGTGTCGCGTCGGACGATTGCACGCTGGATGCGGGCGGTCTGGCATTCGTTTGGCTGACGGGAGTCAAACCGACGGAGAGCGTGGCGCTCCTCGCAACTTACGTGCGCGGGTCGGGCTTCGAAGATCACGGGGATCGCAGCGTCGGCAACGGAGCGCTGACGGCGATCGCTTTGCATGCGGACGCGTCGGCTGACCGGGCGCTCGAATCGTTCGTGACGCCGGAGCAGCGCGAAGGGCTGCGGAGGCAGGCAGCATTCTGGATGGGAGCTGCGCGGGGCAGCGCTGGATTGACTGTTTTGCAGCATATGGCGAAAACGGACCCGAGTTCGGACGTGCGCGCGCACGTAGCATTTGCGCTGTCCGTGAGCCACGAAGCTGGAGCGCTGGATGAGATGATTCGCATGGCGCACGATGACACCAGCTCACATGTGCGGGGCCAAGCGCTTTTCTGGCTGGCGCAAAAAGCCGGAAAGAAAGCTGTAGGCACGATCAGTGGGGCCATCGAGAACGATCCGGACACGGATGTGAAGAAAAAAGCGGTTTTTGCGCTGAGCCAATTGCCGAAGGATGAAGGCGTGCCTAAGCTGATTGAAGTGGCACAGAACAACAGGAATCCGGCGGTGCGGAAGCAAGCGATGTTCTGGCTGGGGCAATCGAACGATCCCCGGGCGCTGCAGTTTTTCGAAAAAGTGCTCACACAGTAGCGGTTAACGCAGGAGATCTTCGAGCTTCACGCGCGCGTCCGTCTTCGAATCGCGATACTTCACGATGACGGCGGCCTGCAGCGAGAGTCCCCATTTTGCGCCAGTGGGATGAGAGACGGCGCGCGAGCCTGGAACGACGATGGCCTCTTCCGGAATGACCAGCGGCTCGGTCTCCGTGGCGGTGTAAATCGCGTCTCGCACGAGATCGTAAACCGGGATGGAGCGATTGAGAATCGTGCCCGTGCCGAGAACCGCGCGGCGCTTTACGATGGTTCCCTCATAAACGCCGGAATTCCCGCCGACCAGGACTTCATCTTCGATAATCACCGGTAGCGCGCCGACAGGTTCGAGGACGCCACCAATTTGCGACGCGGCGGAAATGTGGCAGTTGCGGCCGACCTGGGCGCAACTCCCAACGAGCGCGTGCGAATCGATCATCGTGCCTTCACCAACGTAAGCGCCGACATTGACGAACATCGGCGGCATGCAAATCACGCCGCGGCCGATGTAACTTCCATCGCGAATGCTGGAGCCGCCGGGAACGATGCGCACGCCGTCAGAAGCCGCGAACGTACGCACCGGGTAGGTGGACTTGTCAAAAAAAGGTTGTTTCGAGGCGTCGATCGACATATCAGCGATGGCGCCCATTCGAAACCCAAGCAGGATTCCCTTTTTCACCCAGGCGTTCGCGCGCCAGCCGGATTTCGCGGAGGCCTCCGGTTCGGCAGCGCGAATCTCGCCGCGATTCAGCGCGGCTTTGAAATCGCGGAAAAGCCAGAAATGTTCTTCTTCGTAGTGAGCCGGAGCTTCGTCAAATAGACGCTCAATTTGCGAAGGCAGCATGAACCCTCTCGACCGTGGGCACGGTCGCCGGGCGGCTGACCAGCCCGAGCGCTTCGAGCACGCCCCGGATGCGCGCCTGATTCTCCGCCTTGGGCGGCACGAGCGGCAAGCGCCATACCGGTTCGAGTAGGCCCATTTCCGACATCGCCGCCTTTACCGGGATGGGATTCGACTCCACGAAATTAATTTCCATGAGCGCATGATAGCGGCGGTGAATCGCGCGCGCGGCGGGAAAGTCACCCTGGAGGGCGAGCCGCGTCAATTGTGACATTTCCGCGGGGATTTCGTTCGAAACGACGGAGATGACGCCGCGACCACCCAACGCGACAAGTGGTAGCGTGATGGCGTCGTCGCCGGAAAGGACGATGAAGCCTTCCGGGACGGCATTGAGAATCGCAGCCATCTGGGAGACGTTCCCCGAGGCTTCCTTGATGCCGACAATATTTTCAATTTCAGAGAGGCGCTTCACCGTGCCCGGCTCGATGTTCACGCCGGTGCGGCCCTGCACGCTGTAAAGAATGATGGGCAGAGGCACGGCTTCGGCTATGGCGCGATAGTGCTGGAACAGGCCCTCCTGGGTGGGCTTGTTGTAATAAGGAGTGACGGAGAGGATTCCATCCGCGCCGAGAGCGGCGAGGTCACGCGAGAGAGCGATGACTTCCGCGGTGTTATAGCCGCCTGCGCCCCCGAGGACAGGCGCCTTACCCTTAGCCAATTCGACGGTGATCTTAACGACGCGAAGGTGCTCTTCGTGCGTGAGCGTGGGGCTCTCGCCGGTTGTTCCACAGGGAACGAGAAAGTCGACGCCTGCCTCGATCTGTCGCTTGATCAAAACTCGCAGAGCGGGTTCGTCAAGAGAACCATCCCGACGAAAAGGTGTGACAAGTGCGGTGCCTGTGCCTGTAAACATGATGCTGCTCCTTCCTTTTTTCCCTCAGCTCAATTCGCTGAGAATCTCGCGAAATTCGAACAGCCCTTTTTTCCCCACGACCCAGCGTGCCGCGCGGAGTGCACCACGCGCAAAACCTTCGCGGCTGCGCGCCGTATGGCGCAGCGTGATGGTGTCCGCAACGGAATCGAAACCGATTTCATGCGTGCCGGGATGCGCCCCCGCGCGGTTGGAACTCAAGCTGACTGGACGGGCGTAACCGTTTGCTCGCATCTCCTCCGCAAGTTTCTTCAGCGTCCCCGAAGGCGCGTCTTTCTTCGCGGAGTGGTGAATTTCCCAGCCCCAGGCTTCGTATTCCCCGTGTTTCGCGAAGAGCGCCGCGGTGTGCGCGACGGCTTGCAAGAAAAGGTTCACGCCAACAGAGAAATTGGGCGCCCAGACAACGCCCGTTCCGCTGCTTGCCACCGTTTCGCGGACCGCGGGAAGATGATCGAACCAGCCGGTTGTGCCGATAACCGAGTTAACGCCCAATGCAGCCAGACGGCGGATATTTTCCGGAGCAGCATCCGGTGATGTGAATTCAACCGCCGCATCGACTCCCCGGAGAGTCTGTTGAGAAAGGGCCTGGCCGCGCGGATTGTTGCGCGCATCAAATTTTGCCCGCACGTCGAATCCGTATTCCGGCGCGAGCTGCTCGATGAGGCGGCCCATCTTTCCATAACCAACAATCGCGAGGCCCGTGCTCATGCGCTCCTCCGGCCGGTCGCGAGGAGTTGGGTCGCCATGCGCGCGTAGATATCCACCGCCTCAGACAATTCCTTCTTCGGGATGCGCTCCTCGGAGGTGTGGGCGACGTGAATGCTGCCGGGGCCAATGAGGAACGGCTGCCCCCAAGTACCTTCGAAACTTGGAATGTCCGTCGTGAAGGCCACCACCGTCGTGGGCAAACCATCGACCTTCGCCAATTGCACGGCTGGCGTGTAGAAGACTTCGCGTGCTTCCGCGCGGCCTGCCGTCGCCGCGGACACCGCCTCCCGAGTCTTCGCCGGATCGCCGATCGTGCGAAACATGATTTCCGCTTCGGCGTGATCGGCGACCACGTTGGGTGCGCAGCCGCCACCGATGGTGCCGATATTCAGCGTGCTGCGGCCGAGCAGAGCGTCTTGCGGCAGCGGAATCTGGCGAATGTCGTGGAGAACATCGAGCAGCGTGTCGATGGCGGAATGACCGAGTTCGGGATAGGCGGAGTGCGCGAGTTTTCCGTGAGTCGTGATTTCGTAGCGCAGCGCGCCTTTCGAACCGAGGGCGAGACGGTTCTCGGTGGGCTCGCCATTGATGAGGAATCGCGAGCCGCGGGGAGTTGCGGCGGCCGCTATTGCTCCGGCGCTGTTCCGTTCTTCGCCTACGACGAAGAGGAGGCCGATATTGCGTGTGCCGGCAGCGAGCAGTTTTTCTGCGGCAGCGATCATGGCAGCAATAATCCCCTTCGCGTCGCAGGAACCGCGGCCCCAAATGAATTCGCCGTCTTCGCGCGAACCGAAAAAAGGCGGAACGGTATCCATATGCGTGGAGAGCGTGACGACGGGCTCACCCCACGAGGCGAAGATATTGTCGCGGTTAAGTTCGGCGGGGATGCGCTCGATGCCGCCGTTGTGGCGCGCGGCGAGAGCCGACAAATGCGCGAAGAGGTAGTCGCCCACATTTTTTTCGTGGTTGGTGGTCGACTCGATGTCCACGAGAGCGCGCGTTAGTTCGAAAAGACTCATTCGAATCGGGCATTTCTGGATGAGCGAAACGAAAGGAAGGAACCGCGAGGATACAAATCGGGGCCGCTGCCTCTCGATAGCGCTTCATCCTAATGAACGGATGACAGTGAACAGGCCTTGGGCCTGTTCCCCAACCGCTGCGGTTTCAGCTACCGCTGCGATTTCGGCGGACGACAGCAACAACAGTGTGGCCCCTTTTGCACGGGCATCCGAAGCTGATCGGAATTACCTGCCCGGCTACTCATGGCCTCCGCACCTCTACCAAGACAAGATAAGTCTAGCGGAGCTTCGCACCAAAAGCGAACGAAATGTTGAATCGACTACATCGAACATAATGTTACAGCTCGAGGGGCCTGAGAGGGATGTGCTGGGAAGCGACGAGGAGTTCGCCGGCGAAGGCGCACTCGGCAGGGCGGCGGCGCAGGGCTTCTTCCGCGGAGAGCCGGACAAGATGGGGATTGTTGTTTTCCTGCGAAACGTGGGCGAGGACGAGATAGCGCGCAATGGCGTCGAAACCGTCGGGGTCGCAAAGATATTCGCTGACCGCATGATTCGAAAGATGGCCCGTGCGGCTGAGAACGCGCTGCTTGACGACCCAGGGATACGGGCCGACCTTGAGCATGTCCAGATCGTGATTGGATTCGAGGACCAGACAATCAGCGCCGCGGAGATGCACTTTGACCAGTTCGGGCATGTAGCCCAGGTCGGTGACAATAGCCATCTTTGCGCCATTCGAACGGAATGTGAAGCCGACGGGGTCGGCGGCGTCATGGGGAATCGCGAAGGCGTGGATCTCAATATCGCCGATGGTGAAGCGCTGGCCGCCGTAAATGGTTTCCACGCCACGCAAACGCTTTGCAAGACGATCCGGTAGGGTGCGGTGGAGAGCGTCCATAGTGGGCTCTGTGACGAAGAGCGGCGCTTTCCAGAGGCCGAGCATTTGCGGAAGGCCGTTGCAGTGGTCGGTGTGCTCGTGAGTGATGAGGATACCGTCAATGTGGTCGACGGTTCTTTCGACGGCAGCGAGGCGGGCCAGTGTTTCGCGCTTGCCAAGTCCGGCATCCACCAAGAGGCGAGTCCGCTCGGTCTCAAGCAACGTGATGTTGCCCGAGCTGCCGGACGCTAGGATGGAAACCCGCAAGCCGATCGTTTTCTCCTCAGCTTCTCCGTGGCATTTCGACTCGAAACGAATTTTCAGAATGATGGCAGAGCGATGGCGTGGCGTCAACAAGGACTCCACGATTGCAACGGTGATATACTCCCGCGGCGAACCATGGAAAAGTACGATCTCATCGTGGTCGGTTCCGGGCCGGGAGGCCAGCGAGCCGCGATTCAAGCGGCGAAGTTCGGCAAGCGCGCCGCGCTCATTGAAAAGCTGGAAGTGATCGGCGGAACGGCGATCAACACCGGCACGATTCCGAGCAAGACCATCCGCGAAGCGGTCCTGCATCTTTCAGGCTATCAGTATCAAAGCATCTACGGCGTCAACTATCGTGTGAAAGAACTGATCACCATGGCCGATCTTTCCTTTCGCGCGCTCAACGTCATCAAGACCGAGATCGATGTGATCCGCGCCCAACTGTCCCGCAACGGCATCGAAGTCGTCACGGGAACCGCCAGCTTTTTAGATCCCCACCACATGCAA
>WNFS01009188.1_pt1 | contig 13657 bp, 13 predicted proteins | sample 5400141 | NCBI WGS metagenome assembly WNFS01 (sample SAMN13153358, study PRJNA577476) | soil metagenome | isolation source: 60 cm saprolite under Madrone tree | place: USA:California | collected 2016-06-14
CGAGGTCCGCAGGCTCGATCCAAACCGAGTGTGCCAGAGAAAGATTCGGACCCAGGACACCCAATGAGTCCAAGTGCTGAAGCAACGAAGTCCCGTACAGCCGTTTGCCCATCACTGCCTGGGCTTTCGTTTCGGCGAGATGGATGTGCATCGGCAACTTTCTTCTGCGCGCGATGTCCGCGGCCCCTCGTAGAAGCTCATCCGAGCAGCGCTGGACTGCCGACGGCCCTGGACAACAAGTCGTTAAGCTATCCGGATCATGAAACGTCTCGATGAACTTTTCGCAGTCCTCGAGCCAGGTCTCGGTCCCCTTCGCCTCACTCACACTCATGCGTTTGATTTCGTCCTGAAGATTTAAGCCCACCTCTCCTAACGGAATTGTCTCTTCGTAGTTTTTGTCCGAGAGCGTAAGTGAAACAACGTGACGCAAGCCGAGATCGCGCATGGCTTGAATCGCCGCGCCGACGCCCATGAAAAGGCAGGCTTGATTACCGAAGAAATGGTCTAGAACTGTGGTCGCGCCGTTCTTGAGTATTTCCATTCCCCCAAGGAGAGCGCTCGCGTAGAAATGCTCATCGTGCATGTCCCTGAGCGACGCGCGGTAGTATGCACGCCAAATCTCCAGCGGCTTGCATGGCATCATCCCGCGCACGAGATTCGCCGGAGAGTGGCAGTGAGCATTCACCATACCAGGCATGGCAATCATTCGATCAGCGTCGATTGTTCGATCGAATGGTCCCGGCGGCGTCCATTCGGTCGGTCCAACGTAAGAGAAGCGATTGTCATCGATGACAATCGAGCCTTTTTCGATCACCTCATTTTGCTGGCTCATCGTAACGATGACAGCACCACGGATGAGGAGCTTTATGACACACCTCAACAATCTACGAAAATACATAGGGGCACGGCATGCCGTGCCCTTATGTCAAGCAAGCACGGAACTAGAAACTGTGAGTGCAACGGCACGCGCTCACACAAAGCCCATTTTTCTGCCCCAATTCTCGGGGTCTTTGAGAAACTCAACAATCTGCTTGCTGGCGTTTTCAGAGAAGTAGCTTTTGCTGAGACCCGTGTCGAGGACATCGTCCCAATTAGCAAGCACGTGCAGATCGATATCGTTCTTAGCAAGATTAATTTTGCCTTCATGCTGGTTCAGCCGATCCGAAGCGTAATCGAATAGGCAGAGACAGTGCGTCATCTTCGCTCCCGCACCCCGGATGCCGATATTGAAGCGCAGCTTGCTCAAGCCATCCGTGATCAGATCTTCGACCAGCATGACGCGCATGCCCGGTTCCAAAATCCCTTCAATCTGCTTGGTACCACCATAACCTTTGGGTTGTTTGCGGATATATATCATCGGTTTTCTGATCAGGTGCGAAACGAACGACGCGTAGGGAATACCTGCCGTCTCTCCTCCGGCAACAACGTCGATGTTACCCAATCCGACGTCGGTCTCCGCCTTCTTAGCGAGCTGAGTCACAATATAATCACGCTCGTCGGGAAACGAAAGGATTTTACGGCAATCGATGTAGACTGGTGAAATGCGGCCGGAGACAAAGACAAAAGGCTTTTCCTTATAGACTTGAATGGCCTCCGTCCGAAGCAGCATCTCCGCAATTCTTTGGGCGACGTCTCCCATGGAAAACTACCTTTCAAATTAATCGAATACGCTGCCTATACCATAGGCTTTCCCCATTTCCAACATAAAGATCGAACTGGGGATCTCAGTTGTTCTCGCGGAAGCCAAGCTGGTAATATACCTTTTGTGCAATTACAGAAACGCGTATTGCCACCGCCTCCTTCACGCGATATCACAATTAACAAGCGCCGTCTGCTGCGTGATCTGAATGCCGTGTCACGTATCGGCATCGGCGATCACGGCTCGGTCACGCGGCTGGTTTTTTCAATCAAAGAGCTGCGTAGCCGCCAATTTCTCATTCACCAAATGCGGCAAATCGGTCTCCAGATCCACATCGACCGGATCGGCAATATTTTTGGCAGATTTGCCGGCCATCACACGAAAACGCCTGCGCTCCTCGCTGGTTCGCACCTGGACACGGTTCTCCATGGGGGAAAGTTCGATGGAACTATGGGCGTTATTGCCGCTCTGGAGGCAGTCCGAACCCTGAAGGAACACAAAATCGTCCTGCAGTGCCCAGTAGAAGTTGTTTGCTTTGTCGGTGAGGAATCGAGCCGCTTCGGTTATTCCACTCTCGGAAGTAGCTTGATAGCGGGTGAAATTCACGGCAAGGATCTTGCCCACGCAGTGGATGCCCAGGGAACCAAACTCGAGGACGTTTTAGCGAACATGGGAATTTACCGAAACAACCTGCGGTCTATGCGGCGCGATCCGTCGACCATAAAAGCCTATCTGGAACTTCACATTGAGCAAGGACCGATCTTGGAAGCAAAGAAAAGACCTATCGGAGTCGTAACCTCTATCGCCGCGCCAACGCGATTTAAAGTTGTTTTCACCGGACAAGCCGATCATTCCGGTACCACCCCAATGGAGATGCGCAGAGATGCGTTGGTAGCTGCAGCTGAGCTTACGGTCGCCGTCGAAAAAGTTTGCCGCAGATATTCGCACATGAAGAAGGGCCGGGTGGTCGGCACGGTCGGCACTCTACAGATCGAGCCAGGTGTCATCAACGCTATACCGGGCAGGGCTGAACTTGCCGTGGACATACGCAGCATTACTGCAGAAGCGAAGCAACGCGTAGTTCGGCTGGTTAAGGCGCACATCCGCGAAATCGCTCGGCGCAGGAAGATCCGAGTTGAAATCCTACCCCTGCGTGAGGAAGACCCTGTCCCGCTGGATAAACGGCTCATCCGTCTGCTAAAAGAGTGCTGCGAGGCGAGGAATATCGCTTATGAAATTATGCCTTCAGGAGCCGGTCATGATGCAATGCAAATGGCCAAGGTCACTCCCGCCGGGATGCTGTTCATTCCTAGTCGGCTGGGTATTAGTCATAGTCCGCTCGAGTGGTCCGAACCCGAGGACATTTGCTTGGGCGCACAACTTCTGTTGGATTCCATAGTTCGAGTCGCCAATGAAGCAATTTAAAAGCGGTCGCATCTTGAGTGCTCAGGATATTAAGACAAATCTGGCGCGCATGGCTCGTCAAATTCTTCGCCAAAATAAAGCGTTCGACTTACTTGGCTTTATCGGCATTCGGACCCGCGGCCTTTTTCTCGCCAAACGGTTGAGTGAGATCATTAAAAAGTCTGACGGTAAAGAGATCCCCTTAGGTGAAATGGATATCACTCTATACCGAGACGATCTCAACGCCCTACTGCCTCACGGCAAAGTGGATCACACGAGAATTCCCTTCGATATCAACAACAAGACGATTATCCTTTTCGACGATGTACTGCATACTGGGCGCACCGTGCGGGCGGCCGTGGACCATCTCATTGACTTAGGACGACCAAAAGCGATCCATCTCGCCGTGCTCATCGACCGCGGCGGGCGTGAATTTCCCATTGCCGCTAATTTCATCGGGAAGAAGATCAATTTACCCAAAGAGGGAGAAGTGAGATTAAAACTAAAAGAGGTGGATGGAAAAGACGAGGTTATAGTAACCCGATGACTGTAAAATTTGACGTCTGAACACTCTCACCAAAGAACCAATAGTATACGCGGGCGACCCGAGCCAACCGAGGAGCGATCATGTTCCAGCCGATGTCCAGCGTGTTGTTTCATAAACAACCGCCAATCATCGGTGGCCCGCTCTTCCAGTTCAATCCCTACAAGCGTATAAGCCGGAGCTTTATCGAACGGAGAAACGTGATGGATAGCATCACAGACAGAGCAACGGAGGAACTTTTCGCTACCCATACTTGCGCTGCTCGGTCACCTGCCGAGCCGCCGCGCTCGCCTGGGACGGAAATTTCATCAGGACGCGAGTGCCCTTGCCGGCCTCACTGTTGATGTCTAGCGTTCCACCGATGAGTTCAGCCATCCGGCGCGCGACAGTCAAACCCAAACCCAGTCCTGAGAACGCCCGGTGCAACGATGTGTCGACCTGCTGAAACGGTTCAAAGATCGAATCCATCTTATTCTTTTCTATACCAATTCCCGTGTCTGTGACTTCGAATTCAATGCTCGAACGGTCGGCTGTGGGATGAGCGCTGACCCTAATTTCACCCTGAGAGGTGAATTTGATCGCATTGTTAAAAACATTTTGAAAGATTCTTTCAACTTTGGAACGGTCGCTGATAATTGACATTCCTACGTCATCGATTTCAACCGAAAGCCCGAGGCCCTTCTCGCGAAGGATACGCTCGTATCGCTTAACCGTTTCACGCACCACTTCGCGACCATCAAATTTTTCGATGGTCGCTGCCGCATCACCTGCGTTTAGAGAAGTCATCCACAACACGTTATCAATGAGCTCCAGCAGCTCCTCCGAGTTGCGATAGACGGTTTCCAGTACTTTTTGTTGCTCCTCGCTCAGCTTACCAATCACCTGGTTCAAGAGCAGGTAGACGAATCCCACGACTACGCTGAGGGGAGTTCTCAACTCATGTGAAACATTTGAGAGAAAATCGGCTTTGACCTGTCTTAATCTCGTCTTCGCACCTCGACGCTCAAGCCCACGGCGAACAAGAGCTAGAATATGATTCACGTCAAAAGGCTTGGAAATATAGTCGAACGCCCCCAGCCGCAACCCCTCGATGGCGGTATCCAAAGAACCGTATCCGGTAATGATTATTGCTTCGATATCCGGATCGTACTCCTTCAACTTTTCGAGCACATTGATTCCCGTGAGGCCGGGCATTTTGAGATCCAATGTCACGAGATCAACTGGAAACTTCCCGAGCATTTCAATAGCTTGTCCCCCCCGTTCTGCAACGTGCACGGTATAATAGGGATTAAGAATCATCTTTAATGATTCTCTAGGGCCCATCTCATCGTCGACAACAAGGATATGAGGCTTGGTTGCATCCATGCTGCAACCTACAAGCAACGAATGTGCCAATAGCCGCAGAAAGCCAAATCACGAATTTACAAGCGTATTTTTACGCAAAGGAAGGCAATAGAGAGAGTTAAGAGAACAATTTTGTCCAATTATGTCGATAATTTCGCTTCTTCACTTCCGTCGTTCGGTTCATTGATTTTTAGTTTTTCGATGCGGTATTTAAGGATGCGCCGGCTGGTTCCGAGAAGCGAAGCTGCTTTGGTCTGATTGAACCCGGTTCTCTGCAGAGCTTTGACGATAAGCTCTCGTTCAAATTCGTCTACAGCTTCGCTTAACGGCCTCGAACCGCTGAGTACATCTTCCTTGAGTGTCGCGGTCTGATCCATGGATCGCATTCCCACCGGGAGATCCCTCAACATGACCGTTTCGTGTGGAGTTAAGATCGTCAGCCTTTCGATCAGGTTTTCTAATTCCCGAATATTTCCAGGCCAGTAATACGATGTAAAAAAATCCACCACCTCGGGAGAAAGGGCTTTGGGCGCCATTGAATGCTCCTGAGCCTTGAGTCTCAAAAAATGATCTAGGAGCAATGGCACGTCTTCAGGCCTTTCCCTCAGGGACGGGAGAAAAAGCGAAACGACATTCAATCGATAAAAGAGATCCGGTCGAAACTCCCCCGCTTTGGCCATCGTTTCCAGATCGCGATTACTAGCGGCGATAACGCGTACGTCGACTTTGATTTCGTCCGTGCCACCGAGACGTGTAAAGGTTTCCTGCTCAATCGCGCGTAGAAATTTGGCTTGCGTGCCCAGATTAAGCTCTCCGATTTCATCGAGGAAAAGTGTCCCGCCGTGCGCCAGCTCGAAGCGCCCTATCTTTTTCTGCGACGCGTTCGTAAAGGCGCCTTTCTCGTAGCCGAACAATTCACTCTCGATCAAAGTGTCGGGGAGCGCCGCACAGTTGACCACGACGAACGGCTTGGAGCGCCGATCACTATTAAAGTGAATGGCCCGCGCAATTAGCTCCTTCCCTGTCCCGCTTTCGCCTGTGATGAGTACCGTGCTCTTCTTAGCCGCCACCATGCTGACGGCCTTGAACACGTCGACGATCTGTTTGGATCGTCCGATGATATGCTCAACTCCATACTTACGGCCGACTTCCTCCTTCAACCTTTCCAGTTCCCTGAATAGATAGACTTTCTCAAAAGCATGCTCGACTCGAAGGCGAAGTTCTTCCACATCGAAAGGTTTCGTGACATAATCAAAAGCACCTGTCCCTTTGGCTGTAAAAGCGGTGCGCGCCGTGTTGAGAGCGGTCAACATGATCACCTGGCAATCCGCATGGATCGACCTCATCTGCTTAAGGACGGCGAGACCATCCGCACCCGGCATAACAATATCCAACAAAACCACGTCGGGCTTTTCATCGGCAACCCGCTGAATTGCCTCGTCGGCGGAGGTAGCTTCTAAGACCCGATATATCTTGTTAAAAACAAGCTGCAGCGACTGGCGCACCCCAGCTTCATCATCGACAACAAGCAATACCGGTTGACTTATGTCTCTCTTCTTGTCTAATTCAAGCAATCGGAAACTCCATTCTTAAAATATCTTTTTCTGCGTCCGAATAATCGAGAGTCATGATACCTTCGTTGCGCTCCACCAGTTGCTTTGAGAGTAAGATGCGTAAAGGTAATACGTTTTCGTGCACACTCGAAGACGACTTACCGAAATAATGCGTGATCGAGGCGACCCGTCCCGCTTCACGAAGGTACGAGATCACAACGCAACCTTGTTTTTCTACGTTGATCTCGATTTCACTTCCCATTTTCGCCTGCGATAAGACGGCCAATAGCACGTTTTTCAGAACATACTTGATTTGAGTTTCGTCGGCCTTGATTTCACGGCTATAGCCGTTTCCCTTCCAACGGATCTGGGCCTGCCGCCGGGCGCATTCATCGGCTACCTCGTTCAACGCAGAACGAAGTTTTTCCTGTAGCGGCACTTTGCTCCAACGCGGCTGCGAAAAGTCTGCAAACTCAATCATCAATTCAAGTAGCTCGTCCATCCGGTCGATATCACCGCCTACGACATCTTGGAAACGCTCCCGAAAATTTTCGTCCTGGTATCTGTCGCCTAATAATTGCGCGAAGGTTTTGATTGTGACCATGGGATTTTTTAACTCATGGGCGAGCTCATGGATCAAAACGTTTACATCCTGACGCTTGGCATGACTATTTCCCAGTGCGACTTCCCTGTGCTGCCCGTTGCGGGCTTGTGCCCGATCCTCGGCTTTTTCTTGATCGCTGCCTTCCTGAGCTTCTAAACGAACAAACTCCTCTAACTCAGATAGCTGGGACAACTCTCCCGCAATAGAAAAATCAAAACTCAGATCCACCGCTTCGATCCAGTTTTTCCTTTGTAGGGCTAGGGTTCGGGCGATAACGGTTTCCATTTCATTCAAGTTTCCGAACCAAAGATAATTACTGAGGCGCTCGTTGGCGTCCGCGGAAAGAGTCACTTCACCCAAACCAAGATGGTTGGCATAAAACTCGCCAAACCACTTGGCGATTGCCGGCACATCCTCCCGTCGCTCCCTCAACGGTCGAAGTGTCAATTTCAAAGTGGCCAATTTGTAGTAGAGAGACTCCAGCAATTCACCCTGATAGACCTTTTCCAAGATATCGTCCCGTGACGTCGTGAGAAGACGACACGCGCCGAACTTGGATTCCTCGTTTTCCAAGAAATCCACAGCTACCGAAACGGGCTACCAAAAAACGAATCCCACGAGCCACTCGTTCCTGGCCACAACCAATTTCCCCGGAGATCAAAATCGGAAGCTGGGTGGCTGCAAACCGATGAGCCAGACTGGCAGCGGCTCGAGTGAGATACGGGAAGTCAAGGTATCGAGTAAGTTCTCCTGGCGGTTCTACGGCGGGATGGGAGAGGACCTTAGATAGGATGGTTCTGCGGGCTAAGAGCCGCCCCACTTTTTCCTTCAATTCATAGGGGCTGAAGGGCTTAGCTAAGCAATCAACTTTTTCTCGATCTTCGATCGCCCTTGCAGCAGATTTGGAATCCACCAGGAACAGGACCGCAAAAGGTGCTTTGTCCGCAAATCTCAAAAGGCTAGATGGTTCCTTACCGATCGCGGGTGTGACTCCGAGAATCACGAGATCTACATCGCGGTCAGTGTCGGCGAACGAAAACACACCTTTTCCGAATGGCCTCTTTGCAACGAGAAACTCCCGCCCTAAAATAAGGGCCAGAGTCTCTCGTATTACTTCAGACTCTTCAATGACCAAGATTCGCTTCGTTTGCATGAGATCGCCCGTTGTTTAATTGACGAATCGGCTTACCGATCGGTAAATTTACAAAAAATGTTGTTCCCATGCCGACTTCGCTTTCAACCGTAACATAACCCCCATGTTCCTGAACAATCTGATGAGAGATAGAAAGCCCCAACCCGCTGCCCTCGTCTTTGCTGGTGAAAAATGGATCGAAGATATGATCCAGGTTCTCCGCCGGGATCCCTACCCCGGTATCGCGGACCTCAACCTGGAGAAATTGCCCTGATGGCGCTGCTCCGTTTCTGGAAGTAAGTCGTGTGGATATGAAGATCGAGCCACCTTCTTTCATCGCCTGAATGGCGTTTAGTATGAGATTCATAAATACCTGCTTCATCTGTTCTCTGTCAATCCAAACTTTTGGCAAGTTGAGGGCAAAATTCCTTGTAATTTCAACGCCTTTTTCTTTCGCTTCGGTCTCCAAGATCCGTGCGATTCCATCGACAACGTCATTCATATTCTCTTCCGCGACATTTGGCCGAGACGGTCGTGCAAAACTCAAAAGGTCGTTGATCAAACCGCATATGCGGTCGACCTCCTTAAGCGCAAGACCTTGAAATCCTTCACGAAATTCGGCATCCTCGTAACGTTCCGGCAAAAGCTGGGTAAAAGTCCGAATTGCGACTAAGGGATTTCGAATTTCGTGCGCCAGTCCGGCGGTAAGCAGTCCTAAGGAAGAAAGGCGGTCCGCACGGCGGAGGGTAACCTGGGATTGCTTGAGGTTTTCGTAGAGCCGGGCGTTTTCTATAGCGATTGCGGCTTGGTTGGCTAGAGTGGACAAAAGCTCTAAGTCTTCATTCGAATAGATCTCTTTGCCTTCTTTGTGACCTAGATTGAGGATCCCGATAAGCTTCTCCTTGGAGATGATTGGCACGCTAATTTCCGCTTCGAGTTCCCCCATTTTTTTGGCTACCTGAAGCCCAGTGGTTTTATCCTGAGCCATTTCAAGTTCTTCCTTCACGACCCCCTCCTGATGATCTGTCAAACGTTGAACGAGCGGGTCGCTCTTCAACAGCATGGCTTGTGGGTAGCCATTTATCTCATGACCGATGTCTGCTTTGAGATTATAGACTCCCTTGGTCTCATCCAACAAATACAAAGATGCCGTCTCGGTCTCGAGAGCCCGGCTAACTGTCCTCACCAGACTATTCGATAAATGTTCCAAGTCGATTATTGAGACCATCTCCTTGCTGGATCGCAGTAACGTTTCGCGATAGTCAACACGCTTTTGAAAAAGCGCTCTTTCTAGTGCCTCCTCTGTTCTAAAACGCACCTTCGGGAACAGGAACCCCACAATTATGAAAAGCAGAAGTGTAAACAAAGAGAAAGTGTAATTGATATGGCCGAATGCGGCTTGTTGACCCCAGATAACGACTAAATAGCACGGGACAAGAAGCACGAGCAGAAGCAAAGCGTAAATCAGGCTCTTCCTGATAACGACATTGATATCGAGCAAACGGTATTGGGCAATAGCATAGGCGGTACTGGATACATATATTGGAATCGCATAAGTCCCATACGGGAACAACGGGAATATGCTTATATCATAAAGATAGAGAAAATTATCTATGCCGCCCGCGTAGCCCAGCATCGAACCAAATAGAAGGTATTTGAGCTGGTTCTTTCTCAATCCCTCTGCGGCGATAAACCCGCGCACCAGTCGAAAGAGACCCCAAGTTGCGCACAATGAAAAAAAGATTATCAGGTAAACATAACCCGGTTTCGCAACCATCAAGTACTTGATTCCATACTTCGGCGCGACGTCAGAAACTAGAGTACCGTTGATGCACAGAACGACAAGAACACCTCCAATCAAATATAAAACAACCAGAAATGTTCTGTTGATAATATGTTTTGGATCTCCGAAGAATTCCGACACGAAATGAACAAACATGACGGGGATGAACGCAGCACCAACGTGAAGATATTTCCCTGTAAAAATAGCGAACTGTCTATTCTCAGTAAAAACATGGAACGCTAAGAATGCACTCCACAAGGCAATGCTAAAAGAGTAAAGTGAGAATACCCGATAAAGCCTCGACTGATTATTTTTGAGAAGAACAAAAGAGCCGAGAGCCGCAGTTGTAACGGAAGTCAGTAAAGCGGAAAGACCAATGTGAGTTGCAGCTGTCAGACCGATCTCGTTCACGTGTTTTGCTCAAAGATGCTACGTCACGCTACGTAAGACAATCGACGAATTTTTTCCGCCAAATCCAAAAGTATTAAGCAACATGCTACCAATGTTTGTGTTCATAGCTTGACAGCGATTGATCCGCAATCGGCAATTAGGATCTACTGTATTGCAGTTAACACTTCGAAGAATCACACCTTTGTGGATCGACAACGCCGCTGCTGCGGTTTCCATGACCCCGCATGCGCCCTGCGTATGTCCAATCATCGATTTGACAGAAACCACGGGAATTGCATCAATCCTAGCCCCGAATACATCCGCGAGGACTGAAGCTTCGGTAATATCATCGGCGACGGTTCCAGCAGCATGCGCTTGAATATAATCAATTTGATCAACACTGACCTCTGCATCCTCAACAGCTCCATGGATCACGGCCTTTGCCTGGGCTCCATTTGGGTTCATCATCATCATGCTGTAGGAATCCGCATTATGAGACCACCCGGCGATTTCAGCATATGCTCTTGCTCCTCTGCCACTTGCATGTTGCAAACTTTCGCAAATCAATACGGCCGCTCCCTCACTTAAAACGATACCATCACGTTGGACATCGAACGGCCTTGGAACCCGAGAAGGATTTTCCACCTCGGCAGTCATGACCCGCGCTGCGCAATAGGCGCCAAAAATACCAGGATCCAATGGCGCTTCTGTACCCCCGACAAACGCAACGTCTATCCGCCCCGTTCTGAGACTGTCGAGCGCATACCCTAGCGCGACCGCACTAGACACACAACCTGAGGAAACAGTATCACTGGGACCCTTACATCCGAATTTGAAAGAGATTTGTGCTGAACTCGCGTTGGGAAAAGTGGAGATAGCAGTGAATGGATTAATTCTTTTAATACCTTTTTCTCTAAAAATATCATATTCCCGAAACGCCCATGCCTGGCCACCAACAGCAGTTCCTGTGAATACGCCGACCCTGGACATATCCACGCCGAAGGCGATTCTAGAATCCTCAACAGCCATCGTGGCAGCAGCCAAAATCATCTGCGATGAACGATCCATGCGCCGCGCGTCCTTATGGGACATAAAGTCGACGGGATCGAAGTCACGGATTTCGCCTGCAACTTGTGTTGGATAGCTACTAGCATCGAAAGAAGATATCCTCTTTGTCCCGCATTGACCTTCCAATAGTGCGTTCCAAAAAGTTCTCTTTCCAACTCCTAAGGGTGATACAACCCCAATCCCAGTTATGACGACGCGTCGTTTATCGCTCATCTTTCATCTCCGAATCAGTGACGCCGCCGTTACGAAAGGGGGCATCGTGGTAAGACCCTAACTCCCGATATTCACATGGACTGCAAGTCGTGAACCTAGACAGCTTTTCTACCGCATATGAGATAAGGGGAAAAAATATGACTTGTTTCATCTTTTTTTTCCGGCTCACGCACTAGTCACGCCCACTCTCTGCCAAATTTGAGTTCTTCAAGAGCCAGGCATCAATCATTTTTTTCTTAAACCGCCACTGGTTCCCAACCCTGAATGCTGGAATTTTCCGTTGTGACACCAATCGATAGACGGTGTATTTATCCACCTTTAAGTAGCGGGCTACTTGGTCAACCCTTAATAAATTTTCTTGCATTGAATCCTAGCTTGTGGCAATGTTTGTCAATAATTGGCACTGGTATATAAGGTTTAAATTTCGTAGTCAAGGATCGCTAGAGGACTATAAATGCTTAAGAAATCAATATTAATTATGATTTCTTTTGGCTTTTGCTTCTCATTGTTGTTAGCCAACGCCAATCGGGAGGTCTTGGCTGGCGGATACATGATCCCTCATCAAACCGCCCGGGGTCTTGGACTTTCCAATGCGGTGACTGCAGGGGTGAATGACCCTTCGGCAGTCTATTATAACCCGGCAGCCCTTAGTGAGATTCAAGGCGATAGTCTCTTGATAAGCGGAACTTACGTGAACTTGCAGAACAGCGTGGAGAACAGTGGCCGAAAATCCACAAACCAACACGATGACAACTTCCTCGCGAGTTTATTTGCCAACTATCACATCCCCGGCTCCGACTTCACACTCGGGATCGGCACTTATACGCCGTTCGGGCTCGCGACAACGTATGACAGTGATGCTTTCACACGTTTTGCCGCGATAAGCACGGAACTAAAAACCATTTATGTAACGCCCGCTTTGGCTTGGAACCCATCAAATTACTTCTCGCTTGGTGCCGGGTTGAGTTTTGTTCATTCTTCGGGAGTTTTTTCTCGGGCATTGTGCCTTGATCCGATTTCGGCTTGTACGCAACCTTTAGGTCTCGAAGGAAGAGTCCGAATAACTGACACGGCCGACGCGTTCGCTTATAACCTCGGCTTTCTCGTTAAACCGGCTGACAACCTCAAATTCGGGTTTAGCTACAGATCACGAGTTGATTTGCGATTCGATGGCGCCGATGCGAAGTTTGCGGGCGCGTTCTCGACCTCGACGGTGAAAGCCGACGTCAGCCCATTACCACTTCCCCCAGTTATTGATGCTGGAATCTTTTGGCAAATTAGGCCCGATTGGGGAGCAGAGTTCGTCTATGAATATACTCGGTGGAGCGAATTCAAAAATTTCACCGCGGCATTTTCGCCCACTACCATCTTCCTTCCGCTGGGTGCCCCGATCTCTCGATTCCAGCTGCCCCAAGATTGGAAGAACACTAGTACGCTCAGGTTCGGCAGCTATTACGCTCTGAATGAGAACTGGGAACTGCGAGGCGGAATGGCTCTTGAACAAACGCCGATTCCGAATAGTACGTTGAACCCAGCTATACCAGACGCCGACAAGCTTACTTTAAACGCGGGCGTGGGCTACAAGTGGGAGAAATTTTCTGTTGATCTTGGCTATATGGCCGTCTTCTATAAAACAAGAAGGGTAACAAATGATGAATTAGAAGGTTTACCTGCGACGGCACCGCTTTTTTATGCCGGCGCGCCGGGTAAAGACAAATATCAGACGTTCGTCAACTTTGTCATACTTTCCATTGGGTACCGTTTCTAGGATTATTTGCTTCTAACGATTCGGAGTCCACGTTAATCAGCATTGCCTTTCGACTTATCTCTTTCTTCTACTCCTCTCGATCTTCGCCCACGTGTCGCGGAGCGTCACGGTTCGGTTAAACACCAGATGTTCAGGCGAAGAATCAACATTATCGACACAAAAATAGCCTAGCCGTTCGAACTGATAGCGTTCCCCCGCCTTGGCATTGCTTAAAA
>WNFS01017549.1_pt1 | contig 13657 bp, 13 predicted proteins | sample 5400141 | NCBI WGS metagenome assembly WNFS01 (sample SAMN13153358, study PRJNA577476) | soil metagenome | isolation source: 60 cm saprolite under Madrone tree | place: USA:California | collected 2016-06-14
GCTGGACGCCTCGCGGCGGCAGTTGTTCGTGCCGCTGCAATTGCTGCAGAGCCACGGCAGCTCGATGGAAGAAGTGTTCGCGGGCAAGTGGACGCCGCAATTGCGGGCGGCGCTGGATCAGTTGATCGGCGAAGCGCGCCGACATCTGAAAACAGCCTTCGTGCTCCTGGAAAACGCACCGGCGGAAGCGAGGCCGGTGTTCCTGCCGCTGGCGCTGGTTGGGCGCGACCTCGAACGGATGTCACGCGCGGACAACGATCCGTTCGCGCCGCTGGTCAGATCGCGGTTTCGGACGCTCTGGACGCTGTGGCGAGCGTCGCGGTCGCGGGAGTTTTCGGGCTAGCCGCGTTGTGCTCTGACGCCCCTTTCGTCATTGCGAGCCAACGGGTCGCGCGAACACCCGCCCGCTCGTTGAGCTACGGCGGACAAGTCGCTCATCGCAATGACGGTGGAAAATGATTACGGCGGCACTTCAAAATTAAACCGGTCCCGCAAATTCTTGCGCGATTCGAGGATGCTCTTGACGAAGGCGCGGTCGGTCTCGCTCGTCATCAAGGGTTCGATCAAGTCGAGCTGGTTCATCGCGACGAGCTGCAGGATCTCGGTGCGGAGTTTTCCGGCGGCATCGCGCGGCAAGGCCTGCACCACCTGGATATGTTCCGGCGGTTCTGGACCGTTCGCCGCCGCGAGATCGCTGCGCAGTTGCGCTTCGAGCGCGGTCCGGTCGGCCTCGACGAAGGCATAAAGCCCGACGCCGCTGCGCCGGTCGGCGAAGGCGACGATGGCGGTATCGCGGACATCGGGATTTTGCCTGATCAGGTCGCTCAGCACCGGCGCGTCGTTGACCAGCCGCCGGCCGCCGCCTTCGCGATCGGTGAAATTGAACAGGCCGCGGGTGATGGCGCGGTAGACCTTTTTGCCGGTCGCAAGCCAGATGCTTGCGACAAGGGATTTGCGCGCGAGAATCTTGCGCTCCTTTGGCGTCAGCGCCTCCGGTGCGTAGCTGCGCTTGTGCTTGAGCAGATGCCTGAGATCCTCGTAAGCCGCGATGCGGAACAGCCGGCCGCGCGTCCCAAAGCAGGCCGCGAGCTGAAAGTCAGTGAGATAGGCGCGGCCATCGCTGCCGCGCAGCCAGTTCTGCTCCTTGGCGAGATCGTTATGGCAGATGCCGGCGCGGTGCAGCTTGCGCAGCGCCTGCTTGGCGGACCGGAAATAGGCGGCATCGCCGAACGGTTTTGCCAGATGCAGCGCCACGCCGTCGATAAATCCACGCACCAGGGCCTGCCGGCCGGCCCATAGCAACTCGGGCCCGACGTGCAGGCCGCGCGCCCGCGCCAGCGCGCGGCGTTCGCGGGCGAACAGTTGGCGCGCCGGGAGGAAACACCACCATGGCACCTGATCGAGCCGGCGCAACACCGCATCGACTTCGCCATCGGGACTGCGAAAATGGCCGCGCTCGACGGTGGAAAACACGTCGCGCTTGAGCAACACACCTTCGGTCCATCGCGCCGCCAGGACAGCGGAGTCGTCTTTTGGCAGTCTCATGAAGGGCTCACGCCGCCATGGCCGGGCGCAGGTTGTGGGCAATCCAGCGATCGAGATCCGACAGCGCTCGGGCGCTGATCGCCTGCTTCTTCGCCACGGTTTTTTCGTTGCCGCGAAGTCGCGTGCCCTCCGCGTTTCTGGTGGGCGGAGAGGCGAGCGGCGGAAACAACCCGAAATTGATGTTCATCGGCTGGAACGAACGCGCCCCCGGCTCAATGGTCTCGATGTGGCCCCCGGTGACGTGCCCGAGCAGCGAACCGAGCGCCGTCGTTGCGGGGGGCGGCGCCAGCGAGGTCGAGCGGGCATCGGCCGCGGCATAGAGGCCGGCAATCAGCCCGACGCTTGCGGACTCCACATAACCCTCGCAGCCGGTCATCTGTCCGGCGAAACGCAGCCGCGGTTGCACGTGCAGTCGCAACTGGCTGTCCAATAGTTTTGGCGAATTCAGAAAAGTGTTGCGATGCATGCCCCCGAGCCGGGCGAATTCGGCGTTCTCGAGGCTGGGAATGGTGCGAAAGACACGCTGCTGGGCGCCGTATTTCAGCTTGGTCTGGAAGCCGACCATGTTGTAGAGCGTGCCGAGCTTGTTGTCCTGGCGCAGTTGCACGATGGCGTAGGGTTTTACGGCCGGATCGTGCGGATTGGTAAGACCGACCGGCTTCATCGGGCCGTGACGCAGCGTCTCGCGGCCGCGCTCCGCCATCACCTCGATCGGCAGGCAGCCATCGAAATAGGGCGTGCTGGTTTCCCACTCCTTGAACTCGGTCTTCTCGCCGGCGATCAAATCATCGACGAAAGCATCGTATTGCCCCCTCGTCATCGGGCAATTGATGTAATCGGCGCCGGTGCCCCCGGGACCTGCCTTGTCGTAGCGCGATTGAAACCACGCCACCGACATATCGATGGAATCCCGGTGTACGATCGGGGCAATCGCATCGAAAAACGCCAGCGCGTTCTCATCGGTAAGCTGGCGGATCGCCTCCGCCAGCGGCGCAGAGGTCAAAGGCCCGGTGGCGACGATGACGTTGCGCCAATCCTCGGGCGGCAGTCCGTCGATCACGGCGCGCCGGATTTCGATCAGCGGATGATCATTGAGCGCCTTGGTGACGGCGGCGGAAAATCCGTCGCGGTCCACCGCCAGCGCGCCACCGGCCGGCACCTGATTGGCGTCGGCGGCGCGCATGATCAGCGAGTCCAGCCGGCGCATTTCGGCGTGCAGCAAGCCGACCGCGTTGTTGGTGGCGTCGTCGGAGCGGAACGAATTGGAGCAGACGAGTTCGGCAAGGCCGTCGGTGCGATGGGCTTCCGTCATCCGGCCGGGGCGCATCTCGTGCAGGACAACAGCGATGCCCGACTTGGCGACCTGCCAGGCGGCTTCCGAGCCGGCGAGGCCTGCGCCCACGATATTTACGATTTCGGAAGTGGCTCTGATGCCTGTCATGGTCACAGAGGTAGCGCGTTTCCGGGCGCAGTGGAATGCGGCGCCGGCCCGATGGCAGATACGACAACGCCCGCGGCGAGGCGGGCGTTATCCGTTCGTCAATCGGTCAAAAACGGGTCAGCCGCCAAAAGATCAGCCGTTATAGGTGCCGGCTGCAACGCGCGGAATGTCCGAGCGATCAAGGCCGATGTCGGCCAGTTCGCGGTCGCTAAGCTGGGACAATTCGTTGACATTGCGCTGGTAGTCCCGGAACGCCTTGATCATGCGAATGAGCGAGAGCAACATGGTAGTCTCCTTGTAGTATCAACGATTCAGCTCTTCGAGGAGCCTCACCGTTGAAGTGAATATAGGGGAGGGTTCCTTGCTGCAGAACCTCAATTGCTGCGGTGCAGCTAGGTTTGAAATGCATAGCAAAAGCAAGAAACGATCAACTAATGGGCGGGGCTACCTATGGCGTCGGCCCCAGGTTCCAGCTTTGGCCTGCTTCACAATAGTGTGGTGTAATTGCAGGATCGTCATAAGGATAGCCAGCAGCAATGCCGATTGGCGATCACTGGTCGCGGAACCGGCGCGCTTGTCGCGGGGCTTCAGAGGACCAGTTCCTATGCGCGATTCGCATGTACTCTCAGATGAAATGAATTTCAAATCATCCAAGGTTGTTCAGGGCGCGCGGGCGAGCTGGGTTGCGAACGATGCGACGGTCCTGGCATAGACCTCGCTCTTGTTCCATTGCTGGAGGACGGAGAAATTTGCGCTGCCGGGCTCCCAGTCCTTGCCGCGCTGCCAGCCATAGCCGGCGAGATAGCTCGCCGGCCCACGCGCCGCGCATTTCCGACGGCGCCAGATCGCCGCGCTCGACGATGCGCAGCGCATCCATCAATTCCGCGCGGAACGTGTCCGACCGCCGGCAATCGTAAGCCAGCGTCGCAAGCGAGCGTATGGTCGGAAATTTCCCGTTATTGGCGCCAAAATCCGTCTCCAGCCCCCAGATCGCCACCAGCACCTCGCCCGGCACGCCGTAGCTCTGCTCGATGCGGGCGAGCACCGAACCATATTGCTTCATCATGCTGGCGCCGCGCGCGAGGCGGGGCGGGACCATGCGGCCTGAAAACTCCTCGAAACTCTGGTTGAAGACCCGCTGCGAACGATCCCGCGACAGCACCGCCTGGTCCAGCGTCACGCCGGTCAGGCCGGATGCGATTGCGGATTGCGAAATTCCCTTGGCGGCAGCTTCATTCTTGAAATCGGTGAGCCAGGCGTCAAAGCTGCCGGTGCCGCAGGATGCCGCCAGCGCCGACGCTATCGGCATCATCAGCATGGCGCCTACCGTGACGGTTCTGAAAACAGAATGAGGGGTCATCGGGACCATCAGCTCCGAAATGGTTCTCGAATGAAGAACGTTGCCCGACCGCAGAAATCTCCGCGGCAACCGCGGCCAAAACAAGGCTCTAGAAGGGCCTATCGTTCCGAAAGCGCACGATATCGTCGTGGCCGGGCAAAAGCGCGAAACGCGCCATCGCGTTCGATGTCCCGGCCTCAAGTAACCCAGACGTGGATGCCCGGCACAATGGCCGATGCTCGGGCCGGCGACGCCGGACCCGAGTGCCGGGCATGACGAGTTTCGGTATCGCAATGGTATAATCCTGGGCCTATGCGTCGGTCCTGCGCCGCCATGGAAACAATGCCGCCGGAAAATCCGCCGCGGAACGCCGCTCGCGTGGCGGGCGGGGAGGGATCGGCCGCGGATTGGGATCCGGTGCGATGACCTTGCGATAGAGATGCCAGGTGGCATGGCCGAGCAGCGGGATGACGACGGCGAGGCCGAGGAAGAGCGGCAGCGATCCCAGCACCAGCAATACCGCAACGATCAAACCCCATGCCGCCATCGGGAGCGGATTTCGCGCCACCGCACGGAGCGAGGTTACCATCGCATCGGCAGCGCCGGCGTGACGGTCGAGCATCAACGGGAACGAGACCACGCTGACGCACAGCGCCACCACGGCGAACAGGAAACCGACGCCACAACCGACCACGATCAGCCACCATCCCTGCGGCGTCGTCAGCACGCGCTTGGCAAAATCCGGAATTCCGGCCGCTGCCTCGTAACCGAACGCCGCCACATAAATCGCTTGCGCGGTAGCCACCCACGTTACGAACAATGCGAACAGCAGCGTGCCGAGCCCGAGCATCGCGCCGAACGAGGGCGAGCGCAGCACCTCGAGCGCATCCCATGCGGTCGCCGGCTCGCCGCACTCACGACGGCGGCTGAGTTCATAGAGACCGAGTGCCGCAAAGGGGCCGAGGAGGGCAAAACCCGCCGCCAGTGGAAACAGCAGCGGCAGCACCGAATAGCCAAGCACCGTGCGCGCCAGCATCAGCCCAAGCACCGGATAGATCACACAGAGGATGATGGCGTGGCTGGGCACCGCCTTGAAGTCTTCCCAGCCGAGCCGGAGCGCTTCATTGAGGTCGGAAAGCTCGATGGTGCGGATGATCGGCGCAGCCGGGGCGTCCTGCGCCAGTGGTGTGACATTGCCCGGGTATGGTGCTGCCATGCTCGCAGTCTCCCTTGACGCATCGGCCACAGCTCGCACCAGACGAAGGCACGCGCGGGCCGCTTTTCAGAAACGATCGCGATCAAGGCCAGACGCGAAGACAGAAACCGAAACTGGCCTTCGAACTGAGCCGTGAGCGTACTCCCAATCGCCGGAGTCGTCCAATCAGTCGAGTCGTCGCTCACGCTTCGGTGAATGCTTATCGCGGCGTAAGCCCGGATCAGTAATTCAGCCGTCATTTTGCCTTGGCAATGTAGTTTGGTGCTGCCCGGATCAAAAAGTGCGTTCAAGCCTTCACACTTATTGGGAGCCAACGATGAGTATTTTCGGCAAAATCATGAGCGCGATCTTCGGGTCCAGGGCCGGCGCGGCGCCGGCCGGCGGCGGTGCCGCTACCGGAAGCGGATCGGCCGCCGGATCGTCGGCGCCGGCCGCACCGGCGCAGTCAGTCGATGTTGCGCCAATCCTGGACAAGGCGGTTGCCGGCAAGGGCGAAAAGCTGGCATGGCGCACCTCGATCGTCGATCTGATGAAGGCGCTCGATATCGACTCCAGCCTTACCGCGCGCAAAGAACTGGCCAAGGAGCTTGGTTACACCGGCGACACCAACGATTCCGCGAACATGAACGTCTGGCTGCACAAGCAGGTGATGATTAAACTTGCCGCGAACGGCGGCAAGCTGCCGCCGGAGATCAAGCACTAGTCGGGCTTTGTCTGCTGTCGTCCCCGCGAAAGCGGGACGACCGAGAGTTTGGCGACGATGTTGAAGTCACCTCACCAAATCCCCAAACTCTGGATGCTTGCGCAGGTAATCCACGACGAAGCCGCAGCCGGCGACGACCTTCAATCGATCGGCGCGGATCAATTGCAGCGCGCCCTGCACCAATTCCGAGGCGATGCCGCGGCCGCGCAGCGCTCGCGGCGTCTCGGTATGGGTGATGATGATTGCGCCCGGCGCGAGACGATAATTCGCAAACGCTACCGCGCCCTCGACGTCGAGTTCGAAGCGGTTTTGCGCTTTGTTGTCGCGAACCGATGCTGCAGCCATATCCTCACCTTCCAGAAATTCCAATCAGTCATTTAGGCGCGTAAACCGGCGATGCAAACCGGTGCGGCCGCGAGCGGTTTTCAGGTTTTCTGCAGGTCCGAATACTCGGAATGCTTTTCAATGTAGGCCTTTACGAACGGGCACTCGGCGATCACCTTCAATCCATCGGATCGTACCTGCTCGAGCGCGCCCTTGATCAGCCTGGAGCCGATGCCTTTGCCGCCGAGTTCTGGCGGCACTTCGGTATGGATGAATGTGATGACGCCGTTCGCTGTCTTGTAATAGGTCGCGGCAATATGGCCGTCGACCTCAAGTTCGTAGCGCTGTTGGGCAGGGTTGTTGGAAACCGCGTTGTTCATATCGTCCAATTCCTCGCTGTATTGCCCCAGAGCTCTTTCTCCGATCTGTTGCAGGCTACAAAATTGCGTCGAGCGGGTCTTGCGGGAGCCGATGCCTTCCCCACGTTTTAACCAGACATACGCCCCCGATGCGGCCGGATTGGTCGTTTGACAGTCGCAGTGTCATGCTCGCCAGCCGCTGACGTATGCCTCTTTTCCAGGGAGGTTTACCATGTGGGACTTTCGTTCTCTCACTACTCACCGGACATGGGAAGATTGGTGCGGCATGCTGCTCGGCGTGCTGATCGTGCTGTCCCCATGGTTTCCCAACCCGGTGGGCCATGAGGTCGTCGATACCGAACGCAGCTTCGTGATCCTGAATACGTTTACGGTTGGCATTCTGATCTTTGGCCTTGCCCAGCTCGAATATGTCGCGCTGCAGCGCTGGGAGGAGGTGGCCGAAATCCTGGCCGGGCTGTGGCTGATCGCCTCGCCCTACATCTTCGGCTATTCCGACGATGGCATGCTGCGGTTCTGGCATACGAGTCTCGGCGTCCTCGTGGTGCTGCTGGCCGCCCTGCAGCTGTGGCAGGACTGGGGCCTGAAGGATGAGGACATGCTCAAGCACGGGCAATAGCGCCATAACAAGGTGCCCTCGGGGCCGCCGGTCTCGCAACGGACCGGCGGGTTTTTGCTGGGAGAGTGCTAACACGCAGTTCCCCGCCTGCTCTTGGGCGAATTTTGTCGCCCGCATGAACGTCGTCATTCCAGGATGCGCCGAAAGCGCACTGTAGCGGGTCAGCTTTGTGGCAGACTTCCGGGCTGGAAAATGCCTGATATGCAGGGCATATTCGCCGCATGAAAATCAGATTTTCCATTCTGCTGGCGGCGGTCCTTCTCGTGGCGGCTATCCTGTTGGTGTTCCGCGGCGATCTTCACGCCCGCATGGGTGAGCCGGTAAAACAATGTGGCTTCTGGGGCGATATGGAAGCCGGGATGTCCTGCCGATGACTGAGCAGCATCGGCCTTCCACGTGACTGGTCCTTCCACCACCGCTTCGCCGTCCGGCGGCGTGACGCGAATGTCGCGCCGGGTGATGAACCTCGCGCATCTGCTTACCCAATGCGCCCGCCGGCATGGCGACCGCGTCGGCTTCATCTGGGGCGACCGGTCCTGGACCTGGCGCGAGATCGATGGCCTCGTCTCGGCGCTGGCGGCGGCGCTTGCCGCGCGCGGTATCGCCAGGGGCGACCGCATCCTGGTCCTCCGGCGCCAAGGCGTTTTTGTGCCATGGCGATTTTCCCGACCATGCAGCAGCGGTGGCAGCGGCAAGCCCGGCGCTGTCCTTCGCCTGGCGGATCGGTGAGGGCGCGCTCGGCGAAAGTTCCGTGAGCGAGGCGATCGCTGCGAATGCGGGCGCAAGCATTGAGGAGGCCAGCGTCGAATACGACGATCCCTGCTGGTTCTTCTTCACCTCCGGCACGACAGGGCGTTCCAAGGCAGCGGTGCTGACCCACGGTCAAATGGCGTTTGTGGTGACCAATCATCTCGCCGACCTGATGCCGGGCACGACTGAAAATGACGCCTCGCTGGTGGTCGCGCCGCTGTCGCACGGCGCGGGCGTCCATCAGCTGGTGCAGACCGCGCGCGGCGCGAAAACCATTTTGCTGCCATCGGAGCGTTTCGATGTCAACGAGGCGTTCCGGTTGATCGAGACCCACCGCGTCAGCAACATCTTCACGGTGCCGACGATCCTGAAGATGATGGTCGAGCATCCCGCGATCGACCGCTACGATCATTCATCGCTGCGCTATGTGATCTATGCCGGCGCGCCGATGTATCGCGAGGACCAGAAGGCCGCGATCGAAAAGCTCGGCAAGGTGCTGGTGCAATATTTCGGCCTCGGCGAGGTCACCGGCAACATCACGGTGCTGCCGCCTGATCTGCACGATCCCGAGGACGGGCCGCACGCGCGCATCGGCAGCTGCGGGTTCGAGCGAACGGGCATGCAGGTCTCGATCCAGGACGAGGAGGGGCGCGAACTGAAACCGTTCGAGACCGGCGAGATCTGCGTCACCGGCCCCGCCGTGTTCGCCGGCTACTACGATAACCCCGAGGCCAATGCGAAAGCGTTCCGCCATGGCTGGTTCCGGACCGGCGATCTCGGCCACATGGACGAAGAGGGTTTTGTCTACATCACCGGCCGCGCTTCCGACATGTACATTTCCGGCGGATCCAATATCTATCCGCGCGAGGTCGAGGAAAAAATCCTCACCCATCCCGCCATCGGCGAAGTGGCGGTGCTCGGCGTGCCGGATCCGATGTGGGGCGAGGTGGGTGTCGCGGTTTGCGTGGCGCGAGAAGGCGCCGCCGAAGTGAGCGAGCTTGAGCTCGCCACCTTCCTTGCCGCAAAAGTGCCGCGCTACAAAATGCCGAGACGATTTTTCTTCTGGGACGCGCTGCCGAAATCCGGTTACGGCAAGGTGCCGAAGCGGCTGGTCCGCGACGAGCTGGAGGCGCGCGGCTTGCTTGATCTCACCACCAAGCAGACAGGTTGATGCGCCGCATCGTCCAGCCCGGCCTGCCCGTCCCCGAGCGCATTCAATGGGTGGCCGCGGCCGGCCGCGCTTTCTCCTTCACGCTGGAAGCGGGCTTGCCGCTGATCGAGGCAGCGCGCCGCGGTTTTGCGGCGGAAGGATTTGCCGGCGGCACGCTGAACATCAAGGGCGGGGCGCTCGGTCCCTTTGCCTTTGTGATGCCGGCGCTATCCAGCACCGGCGAGAACGCGGCGTTTTACAGCGAGACGTTTCGGCCGCCCGGCGTCACGCGGCTCAAGACGGGGACGATGACGTTCGGCGAGCGCGACGGCGCGCCTTTCTTCCATTGCCACGCTTTGTGGCGGGAGGCCGGCGGACGCGCGGGCGGCGGCCATATCCTGCCGGAAGAGGCCGTGCTCGCCGAACCCTTTGTCGTGGAAGCTTTCGGTATCGACGGCGCTATCTTCACGGCGGAGCTGGACACCGAAACCAATTTCAAGCTGTTCGGGCCGGTGCCGTCGGCGCCTGTGGGTGCCAGGACAACCAGCCGCGCCTTCGCGCTGCGGCTGCGGCCGAACCAGGATTTTGCGGGCGCGCTGGAAGCGTTCTGCCGTGAACAACGGATCGCGCGTGCAAAAATCCATGGCGGCGTCGGCAGCATCATCGGCGCGCGCTTTGCGGATGGCCGCGTTGTCGAACCCTTTGCGACTGAAATGGCTATCCGTTCGGGTGTGATCGTTCCAGGAGCGGACGGTGCGTTAGAGGCAGAGCTGGATGTCGCCCTTGTCGACTACACCGGCGACCTCGCCGAGGGCCGGCTGAGGCGCGGCGACAATCCGGTGCTGATGACGATGGAGCTGGTGCTGGAGGCGCTCTGCAAGCAATCCTTGCCGGGTTGACCCAGAACGCCCCCAAAATGATAGTTCTTGTTATGTTCCAGGTATCGTGGCACAGAACCAAAGGTTGTGCCTTTCGGTAAGAGAAGTCGCGGCACGGTTTCTCGGGTTTCAACAGCAGTTGGAGCGGGAGCATGGCAAGACGCAATCGAACGATCAATCTGCCGGCGCCCTATCTCAGGCGGGTCTGGCTCGATCCATCGCGCATCGACGACCGCGAGGCCTATCCGTTCTGCCTCCCTTTCCTGCACGACGACTTCGAGCTGAGTTTCGACCGGCCGATCACGATCATCGCCGGTGAAAACGGCACCGGCAAATCCACCTTGCTCGAAGGGATCGCGGTGCTCGCCGGATATGACGAGGCCGGTGGCGGCAAGGGTTACAGGCCGGTCGATCATTCCCGGGCCACGGAGGTGATGGGCGGGGAGCTTTCAGAGGCGTTGCGGGCGAGCTGGCTTCCGAAAATTACCAAGGGCTGGTTCTTCCGGGCAGAGAGTTTCTTTTCGATCGCGCGATACCTTGACGAAGTCAGCAGTCCATACGCGGACTTCCTCTCGCACTCTCACGGCGAAGGCTTTTTGCGGTTCTTCGAAGAGCGTTGCCAGAAGCAGGGCATCTTCATCTTCGATGAACCGGAAGCCGCGCTGTCGCCCTCGCGCCAGATGGAATTTTTGAAGCTGCTGCGGCGGATGGAGCAATCCACGATTTGCCAGGTTGTCATGGCCACGCATTCGCCGATGCTGATGGCCTATCCCAACGCTAGTCTGTTGCGGCTGTCGAAATATGGCCTGGACCCCGTGACGGTCGAGGAGACCGATCACTACAAGGTCATGCGCGAATTCTGCAACGATCCGACGGGGTTCGTGGAAGCGGTAATGGAGGAATAATCACTCCGCCGCTCGCTCGGTCCGCACCCATTCGCCGCCGTCGATCGCAGTTCGCGTTATCGCAATTTGCGGACGTGAATATTGATGTCGAGATCGATCTCGGTCACGTACTTCCGCGTCGTCTTGTGAGAGCCGCCCTCATGCCAGCGGCCGTGGCGCGTCCGGGCGTTTCTGACGTTGGCGAGTTTCAGGCACCGCCATTGCGGCAGTCTGCCGCTGCTTTCTCCGGCGAACTGCCAAGCACAGCTTCCTCGCCGTCCTTGTTGGTGCCGATGATGTGGGGGCACAATTCGCGGGGGCGACCGTCGTAGGTGCAGAGCACCTGTTGCTCAGTGAGGATCGCGTTGCGAAAGAGGATGTAGGTCGCGCTAGGCATTGCAGTGTAGCCGGAATGCGCTTCGCCGTAGAGCCCTTCGAGCTATTTTGCGCCAACCGCGGGTCAACTCAAAATACGGTAGTATTGTGAGGCCTCGTCAACGTCCCCGCACCGCGGATTCCGTTCTTATGTTGAATTTTGAGGCAGCTTTTGTCGCTCACTCCGCTGCCTCGCTCGCCCCGCTTTTCCGCGGCTTCCCCACCTTCGCCAGCACCGGTGCTAAAAACTTGCCGGTGTAGCTCCTCGGCGCCTTGACGATGTCTTCCGGCGGACCCCAGGCGACGATCTCGCCGCCGCCGTCGCCGCCTTCGGGGCCGAGGTCGATCACCCAGTCGGCGGTTTTGATCACCTCGAGATTGTGCTCGATGACCACCACCGTGTTGCCCTGCGACACCAGCTCGTGCAGCACCTCCAGCAATTTCTTCACGTCGTGGAAATGCAGGCCTGTGGTCGGCTCGTCCAGGATGTAGAGCGTGCGGCCGGTGGCGCGCTTCGACAATTCCTTGGCCAGCTTGACGCGCTGGGCTTCGCCGCCGGACAGCGTCGTCGCCTGCTGGCCGACATGGATATAGTCGAGCCCGACGCGATGCAGCGTCTTGAATGTTTCGCGCACCCGCGGCACCGCCTTGAAGAAATCCGCGGCTTCCTCGACCGTCATGTCCAAGACGTCGGCGATCGACTTGCCCTTGAAAAGCACCTCCAGCGTCTCGCGGTTGTAGCGCTTGCCCTTGCAGACGTCGCAGGTGACGTAGACGTCGGGCAGGAAGTGCATCTCGATCTTGATGACGCCGTCGCCCTGGCAGGCTTCGCAGCGGCCGCCCTTGACGTTGAAGGAAAACCGCCCGGGCTCGTAGCCGCGCGCCTTGGCCTCGGGCAGGCCTGCGAACCATTCGCGGATCGGCGTGAACGCGCCGGTATAGGTCGCGGGGTTCGAGCGCGGGGTGCGGCCGATCGGCGACTGGTCGATGTCGATGATCTTGTCGATATGCTCCAGCCCCTCGATGCGATCGTGCGGCGCCGCGCCCTCGCTGGCGTTGTTGAGTTTTCGCGCGACTGCCTTGTAGAGGGTATCGATCAGCAGCGTGGACTTGCCGCCGCCGGAAACGCCGGTCACGCAGGTGAACAGCCCCAGCGGAATTTCGGCTGAGACGTTTTTCAAATTATTGCCGCGGGCATTGACCACCTTGATGGTGCGGCGATGGTTCGGCGGTTTTCGTTCCGGGATAGCTACCGACAATTCGCCGGTCAGATATTTCCCGGTCAGTGACCCCGGATTACGCATGATGTCGGCGGGCGTGCCCTGGGCGACGATATGGCCGCCATGCATGCCGGCGCCGGGGCCGATATCGAGCACATGATCGGCCTGCCGGATGGCGTCCTCGTCGTGCTCGACCACGATCACGGTATTGCCGAGGTCGCGCAACCGCTTCAGGGTTTCCAAAAGCCGCGCGTTGTCGCGCTGGTGCAGGCCGATCGAGGGCTCGTCCAGCACGTAGAGCACGCCGGTCAGTCCCGAGCCGATCTGTGACGCCAGGCGAATGCGCTGGCTCTCGCCGCCGCTCAATGTGCCGGACGCGCGCGCCAGCGTCAGGTAATTCAGGCCGACATCGAGCAAAAACGACAGCCGCTCGCGGATCTCCTTCAATACCCGCGCCGCGATCTCGTTCTGCTGGGCGTTGAGCGCCTTCGGCACGGTCTCGAACCATTCGCCGGCGCGGCGCACCGACAATTCCGAGATTTCGCCGATGTGCTTGCCGGCGATCCTGACGCACAAGGCCTCCGGCTTCAGCCGATAGCCGTGGCAGGCTTCGCAGGGAATGTCGGAGAAATATTTCGCCAGTTCCTCGCGCGCCCACTCGCTCTCGGTCTCGCGGTAGCGGCGGTTGATGTTGGTGATCACGCCTTCGAACGGTTTCTTGGTGTCGTAGGAGCGCACGCCGTCTTCATAGGAGAATTTGATCTCGTCCTCGCCGGAGCCGTGCAGGATGGCGTCTCTCGTCTTCTTCGGCAGGTCCTTCCATTTGGTGTCGAGCG
>WNFS01002603.1_pt1 | contig 13656 bp, 13 predicted proteins | sample 5400141 | NCBI WGS metagenome assembly WNFS01 (sample SAMN13153358, study PRJNA577476) | soil metagenome | isolation source: 60 cm saprolite under Madrone tree | place: USA:California | collected 2016-06-14
GCGCGGCGAATCTCGCCCTGGCCTTCTTCGAAGATGCGCTCTGTTTCTTTGGGCCACAACACACCGGCTTTGGCTTTGTTTTCGATTGCGCACCCAGGCGTGGCGTGCCGGCTCCTAAAGTCCACACGGCGCTCGCCGCGGCCACGGCCGCCCATCGCTGCAGGATTTTCTCGATTCTCATTTTTCACTCACGCTCAAGTCGTTCTGGAAAAGTATAGTCGAAAGGCAACTCATTCCGTCTCCGGCGCTTCTTAATTTACGGAACCAACCCCTGAATCAACACTCTTTCCCAGGCCTCGTTCCGTGGCCTGTGGTTGCGCCCAGCCTGCGGGCACTCTATGATGGCTCTAGCCCGGAAAACTACGACGAGGTGAACTGTGATTAAGAGAATCAGCTCCTCCCTGATGGCGCTGGCGCTCGTTGCGCTGCCGCTCTTGGCCGCGGGAGATAAGAAAGAAACCGATCGCCTGGAAAACTGCGGGATGATCGTCAAGGAAGTTATGGATATTCCCGATAACATTCCCGAGGATCTTATTGATAAAGCCGAATGCATCATTGTCTTTCCGTCCGTGCTCAAGGCGGCCTTTGTCATCGGCGGCAGCTACGGCCGAGGTGCTATGACCTGCCGTAGTGGCGAGCATTTCACCGGGCCATGGAGCGCTCCCACGATGATGGCACTGGAAGGCGGCAGCGTTGGCTTACAGCTCGGCGGCCAAGCCACAGATTTCGTCCTGCTGGTCATGAATCCGCGTGGCGCCCGCTCCATCTTGAGCAGCAAGGTAAAGCTTGGCGCCGATGCGTCGGCTGCGGCAGGTCCAAAGGGACGCACGGCCAACGCATCCACGGATGCGACACTGCGCGCGGAAGTCTTGAGCTATTCCCGCGCCCGCGGCCTGTTCGCCGGCCTCTCTCTGGAAGGCTCAACGGTTCGCCCTGACAATGACGCCAATGAGCGCATCTATGGCAAGAAAGTCGAAGCAGAGTCCATCGTGTTCAAGGGGGCTGTGGCCGTTCCTCCCGCCGCTCAAAAGATGATTGCGTATCTAAACCAAAAGTCTCCGAAGAACACTTCGGACCCCGAATCTCTTAAGTAGTTCTCGAAATCTACCGACTTACTCCGAACACCCCGGCTCACCCCGGGGTGTTCTCGTTTCCGTTCCCCGCACATCCACCGTCCGCAAACTAATGTCATAGAGCTGGAATTTATGCCCTTGACATCTAGTCTAATTTGACCTATGGTCATTTATGAGTACTGGTCATCATGGCTCGTAGATCAAAACCGATTCGCCGCAGCGGTCTCTCAGGATCACTCTCTACCTCCGACCGTCGCCAGCGCCGCAGCGCCGACATCCGCGAGCGACTTTTCCGCGCCGCTCTCGATCTTTTCGCCCAAAGGGGATTTGCCGAAACGACTGTTGAGGACATCACTGAGGCTGCTGACGTCGGCAAAGGCACCTTTTTCAATTATTTCCCGAGCAAGGACCACATCCTCCTGGCCTTCGGAGAAATGCAACTCAGCAAGCTGGAAGCCGCTATCGAGATGGCTCGCCGCACGGGCGAGCCCATGCCGGACTTCCTCCGTTCGCTCGGTGTGCGCATGACGCAGGAGCCCACACGCAACCCCGCCATCATCCGCGCGCTTCTCCAGGCCTATCTTTCAACGACTCCGGTTCGTGCGGCCATGATGGACCTGCAAAAACGCGTCCATGCCCTCCACAGCCAGATGATTCAACTCGGTCAGGACCGCGGCGAAATCCGCAGCGACCTTCCGGCTGCGGAGATCGCCAATGTTTTTCGCCAAACCATTTTCGGCACGCTGCTGATCTGGTCCCTTTACGGCGACGCCACTTTGCACTCCCGGATCGAAACCGCATTCAACCTGCTCTGGTCCGGCTTGGCGCCTCGCGGGGACTCGGTGCCGCCGCTCCCAGCCCCTTTGTTCACGTCGGGAGACTAGTTTCATGAGCCGCAAGCGCATCCTGATTCTTCTCGCTGCTGCCGCCGTGCTGGCCGCCACGGCGCTCTATGCCGGCTGGTTCCACCGCGACACCGGTCTGCAAGGGTCCGGTACCGTCGAAGCCCGCAACATACGTGTGGGTTCCAAGATCGGTGGCCGCATTGATAAGGTTCTGGTCCGCGAAGGCGACACCGTCCAAGCGGGTCAGGTCCTGATTACCTTCGACGACCGGGAATTGCGGGCCGCACTGCAGCAATCCCGCGCCGGCGCTGAAAAATCCCAGCGAGGCTATCGTCCCGAAGAAATCGCGGAAGCCCGCGCCGCCGCGGCTCAGGCCAAAGCCGAGTACGAGCTGAAGAAGAACGGCTATCGCCTGGAAGACATCGCCACCGCGCAAGCCGAGCTCGACCGCGCGAAAGCCGACGAAATCCGCACGCATCTCGATTTTGACCGCTACGACGTCCTCGCCAAAAAAGATCTCATCTCAAAGCAGCAACTCGATACCGCTGAAGCCAATTGGAAAGTCGCCGTCGCCCAGCAGCAGAGTGCCCGGCACAAGCTCGATGAACTGCAGCGCGGCTACCGTCCCGAGGAAATCGCTTCCGCAGAAGCGCACTACCATCAAGCCCAGGCCAACCTGGAAAAACTCCAGCGCGGCAACCGTCGCGAAGACGTCGACCTCGCCAAAGCAGCCTACGCTTACGACGAAGCCCGCTTCCGCGAGCGCCAGGTCACCGCTCCCTCCGCCGCCATCGTCGAGGTTCTCGACGTCCGCCCGGGCGACCTCATCGCTCCCAATACGCCCGTCGCCACTCTTCTCGAAAAAGATCAGATCTACGTTCGCATCTACATTCCCGAAACCGAAATCGGCCGCGTCAAGCTTGGCCAAAGAGCGGAAGTTCGCGTCGATTCTTTTCCGAACACCGCTTTCGATGGTCTCGTCGAACAGATCAACCAGCAGGCCGAATTCCTGCCGCGCAATGTGCAAACCCGCGAAGAGCGCGTCCACCAGGTCATTGGCATAAAAATCCGCATCAATGATCCCGCCGGTCGCGTCCTCGCCGGCATGGCCGCGGACGTGAAACTGAAAGCCCAAAGCTGACGCTATGGCGACCCACCCGCAAGCTCTCCCGCAAGCCGCCATCTCCGCCGAACATCTGGTTAGGCGTTTCGGCAACTTCGCCGCCGTCAACGACGTCAGCTTCCGCGTCGAAAAAGGCGAAATCTTCGGGTTCCTCGGCCCCAACGGCAGCGGAAAAACCACCGTCATCAAAATGCTCACCGGCCTTTTGCCGCTCAGCGGCGGCTCCGCCTTTGTCGAAGGCCTCGACGTCCGCACGGATTCCGAAGCCGTCCGCGAGCATATCGGCTACATGTCGCAAAACTTCAGTCTCTATTACGATCTGACCGTCGCGGAAAACCTGCAGTTCTACGGCCGCATCTACAGCCTCGAGCCCGCGCGCCTGAAGCGCCGCATCGACGAAATTGTCCAGCTCAACGGCCTCGCTCCCTACCTCAATCGCCTGGCCGCGCAACTCTCCGGTGGCTGGAAGCAACGCCTCGCTCTCGGCTGCGCCATGCTGCACGAGCCGACGCTCCTCTTTCTCGACGAGCCCACCGCGGGCATCGATCCGGTCGCGCGCCGCCAGCTCTGGGATCTCCTGTTCGAGCTTTCCGGTCATGGCATCACCTTCTTCGTCACCACTCACTACATGGACGAAGCCGAGCGCTGCAGCCATGTCGCCTATATCTACTACGGCAAGCTCATCGCCGACGGCACGCCCAATTCGCTTCGCGAACTCCCGGACGTCCAGCCCCCCGGCACGTTGCGCGTTGAGATCGCCACACCTGAAGTCACGCGCGCTCTTCGATTCGCGCGTCACCTGCCCGGCATACGCAGCGCCACCATTTTCGGGCAATCCATCCATGCGCTCATCGAAGACCGTTTCAATCTCAACGATCTCCGCGAACAGCTCATGAAAAACGGCATTACGGTCACAGAGATTCGCCCGCTCGCTCCCAGCCTTGAAGACGTCTTCGTCGAGCTCACCTACAAGCATCAAGCCTTGCTGGAGGCCACCCGTGCGTAACTTCTTCCGCGGTTTCGGCGCCGTCTTTTACAAAGAGGTCCTGCACGTCCGCCGCGACCCCGCAACGCTCTTTTTCTCTCTCGTCATTCCCCTGCTGCAAATGGTTGTGCTCGGTTTCGGCATTGACACCAACATCCGCCAGATCAATACCGTCGTCCTGAATGCCGACGGCCGCCGCGAGAGCCGCGAGTTGATCGACCGCCTGAAAAACTCCGACACCTTTCATATCAACCGTTACGTCGAAACCGATCGCGATCTCAACGACGCCATCATTGCCGGAAAGGACCGCGTCGGCATCAAGATTCCCGTGGATTATTCTGACCGCCTCCTCCACAACATGAGCGCCCAGGTCCTCGTCCTCATCGACGGCTCGGACTCCTCGGTCGCCGGCCAGGCCATTAACGTCACCACCGCCATCGGCCTCGACGAATCGCTCCGCCGCGTTCTGCAGGATCGCTCTACCTTTGCCGTCGATATGCGCCCTAAACTGCTCTTCAATCCTGACTCCCGTTCCCCGAATTTCCTCTTGCCTGGCTTAACTGCTATCCTCTTGCTTAACGTCACCACTTTCCTCACCGCTTTCTCCATCGTCCGTGAAAAAGAGCGCGGCACACTCGAACAGTTGTTCGTCACGCCTGTCCGCCCCATGGGCCTTCTTTTCGGCAAGCTCCTTCCCTATCTGGCCATCGGTTTCGCCGAGCTCTGCCTGATTCTCACCTTCATGCGCTTCGTTTTTCAGGTTCCCATTCACGGCAACGTACTAGTTCTTGCGTTCCTTTCTCTCCCCTATCTTTTCGTCTCTCTTTCCATTGGCATTCTCGTCTCCAGCAAAGCCAACTCCCAATCCGAGGCCATCCAGCTTGCCTTTCTCACCTTTCTCCCCAGCATCTTCTTCTCCGGTTACATTTTTCCGCGCGAGACCATGCCCGTCATCTTCTACGTCATCAGCTATTTCATTCCCGCCAGCTATTACATCAACATCACCCGCGGCATCATCTTGCGCGGCGCCGGCCTTTCTCATCTCTGGCTAGACGGCCTGGCCCTCTATACCATCGGCTCCATTCTCCTTCTCATCGCCGCCCGCCGCTTCCAAAACAAAGTCATCATGGCGTGAATTCTCGGCAGGTTAATGTGTCTGTTTGAGGTAACACATGTCGCTGATTTCCATTTCTCCGTTCGTGGTCAGTGGATAGTGAGCCCAATCTACCCGTCGTGTTAGCGCCCCCGCAACCAGAATCTCCTATGGAATCTATGAGCTAGGCGTTCACCTTTTGTTCATTAGTTTTCCAGACGAAGTGCATTGGCAGGAAAAGTGAAAAGTGCGAAGAATCGTTCATTATGCGCACGCATTCGACGCCGGATGAACACGGTTACCGGACACGCCCAACACCTCCAGCACGACTCGTTCGGCTGGCTGTACGAGTTTTGGGCTCTTGTCAGACAGAGTCGGCAGCCGGCGTCACTAGCCGCGCAGAATCGACAAAGGAAAGGACAATGGCGATGAATCCCAAACTCTTGCTACCCAAAACACTGTGGCTCGGGACAATCGGGGTTGCGACGATGCTGCTAGGCTGGCCGCCGTCCTGCAAAGCGCAGGAGGTAAGTCCAGCGCATTTCACGGATACGGGCGTCGAAGACGTTTACCCAGCGAAGAAGCTGCTAGCAAAGAAGCCCGCGAAAGTATACATCGCAACCCACTCCATTCAGGCCAAACCCTCCAACCAGGCAATCAATCGAAAGCAGAATACGCATCAGGCCGCTCGTAAGCGGAACCTAGTATCCGCACCAAGTATCTGAAAACCGGTTCTCTCTGCCGCTCGTCAGAACCGTTGCCGGTTGCCTGATGAACTGCTTTTGCGATTCGATCTCATGCCCGTGAGCCTGTGGAAATCCGCAGAGGGATTCATGCGCTGACTATGATCTGAAAGTCCTCACGGGTCAGTGCGGGATTAACGCATGAACCGGACAAATGGTTTTCAGATTTCTGGCAAACCGATCAGCGAGTGCAAAAGGCAACAAAGAAGGATGACGCGCCCAAGAGGACTATTTTAGAATTTCCCTCTGGAAATTCGTGATCGATTCACAACATCCCATTTTCGCAGGCGAGTGGGAAAGATGGTCTGCCCCTGTTCCCCAAGTCCGCTTCTGAAAATGGCTCGTTCACATCAAACTCGCCCGCTACGTCCGCACGCCTGATTTTGTCTTTTGTTGCTCCACAGCGTATTCTGCTGAATTGTCCTGACGCTCCGAGGAGAATCCGTGTCCTGCCCGATCTGCGACAAGCGCAAAGCCGCTCGTTTCTGCCCCGCGAAGGGCGAAAAGATCTGTGCCGTTTGCTGCGGCACCGAGCGCGAAGTCACTATCGATTGCCCATCGGACTGCTCCTTTCTCGTTTCCGCCCACCGCTATGAAGACGAGCATCGGCGTTCCTTGCCCGCGGACACGCTGTTGCTCGACGAAAAAATTCCACAGGATATCGTCTACACCCACCAGCAGCTCATGGCCGCGCTGGCCTTCTCCATCGCCAAGTTCTGCGCCGTCCAGCCCGCTGCCGTGGACGCCGACGTCCTCGTCGCCATCCAGGCCCTCGCCCAAACCTACAAGACGCTGAGCTCCGGCATCATCTACGAAAAACCGCCAGACGCACTTCTCCCGCGCGAACTCTATGCTGCATTGATCGCCCTTCTTTCCGAACTCAAGAAGCACCAAGCCGAACACGCCAGCTCAGCCGGCCTCAAGGACTCCGAACTGTTCTATCTGTTGGTCTTTCTCTACCGCATGGGTTTGCTGCGCACCAACGGCCGCCCGCGCTCGCGCCGCTTCATCGAATTCCTGCGCGGCCAATTCCCGCAATCCCCCGAACTCAAGCGCGAAGCATCCCGCATCATCGTCCCTTAGCAGTTTTCTTTGTGGCACAGCCACTCTTGGCTGTGCGCCTTCTCGCGGAACTATCCCCCCGCGCAAGACTGCGCTCGTTCCATCTTCTGTGCTGCCGCATCCCAACCTAAAGACAACTGCGAACGCGTCAATGTTCGACTTATCTCCACCCACGGCCGCGACCGAAATCCATACTTCTCGCGGATCCGCGTCACGCGCTCCGAAGCCTTGCGCCGGTATTCCTCCGGCGCATACCCGTTCTTCGCATACCACTGCTCATACTGCTTCGCCAGCCGCGGAAATTTCTCCCGCACAAACGGCAGGAATTGTTTCGCCGACGACGGCATCAAGAACAGCACTCCCGAGAAGAACCACTGCGCGCCCGCATCTTTCGCCGCCGCGGCGACTGCCTCGAGCTCGCCTTCTCCATCCGTAATCCCCGGCACCAACGGCGACGCCGACACACCGACAGCCAATCCCGCTTCATGCAATTCCTTCACCGCCGCGAGCCGCAGATCCGGCCGCGGCGCACGTGGCTCCAGCATTCGCGCCAGCCTCGCCCGCATCGTCGTCACCGTAATGTCGATTTGCAATGAAGACCGCGCGGCAATCTTCGTCAGCACGTCGATGTCGCGCACGATTTGATTCGACTTCGTTATAATAGAAATGCTCAACCCTTCGCGCTTCGCCAATTCCTCCAGGCACGCCCGCGTCACCCCGTGTTCCCGCTCCGCCGGTTGATAGGGGTCCGTGGCCGTCCCAATGGCGATATGATCCGGCTTTTCGCCGCCCGACTTCTCCGACGCATACGAATACTTGCGCGAAATATCATGCGCCAGCAAAGGCGCCGCGTCCTTCTTCACATAAATCTTTTTCTCGAACTCGGACCCGTCCAGCTCCATGTACTCGTGCGTGTACCGGGCGTAGCAATACTTGCAAGCAAACTCGCATCCTCGATAGGGATTGATCGTCCATTCGAACGGCACGCGATTCGAATCGCACCGGTTCAGGATCGACTTCACCGGCAGCAGAAAATACTCCGGCCGCTCGGCGGAATTTCGCCGCGTCTCCGCCGGCGGGGAAGATGCTGCGAGGCGGGCAATGCCGACCAGTCGCGCGTGAGCGCGTTCGGGGGGCGCCGCGGCATCAATTCGAACCGGACCTGTTACACGGTTTTGGGTTCCGTGTTGGGTCCTGGAGGCCGGGGGGCAATCCGGCGTCGCTTGATTCGAATTGCTGCCGTGTTGGTCCGTAACCGGGGCAAGGCTGCAGACCGCTTTCATTGGGCTTATGGCATCAGGGCACTCAGGAAAGAGTCCTACTGTGGTTGGTGAAGCGTGGCGGCGTCGCCTCCGAAAAGTCGGCGCCGGTTGGGAGTGAACTGGAGACATAGCCCACCTCGAAGCACGCCGCAGTATTTCGCTTTTTATTCGCTTAGTCAAGCACTATTTTCGCTTGTTATTCGCTAAGCCACTCTTCCTCGCATTTTCCCGTTCCCGTGCCTCCATGGATACGGCGTCTCTTCGCCAAGCCCCGCAGACAATTGCCTCCCTCACCCTCACAGAGTATTCTCAATGTCCGGGAGAACCGTCGTCGGCATGCTTCGGGGTTCCAAACACGTTCTGTTCGCGGCAGCTGTGCTGCTTGTTGGCTTGCCGGCGCTCTCCTTCGGCCAGAATCCTCCACCTGCAAAGAAGCTGCCTGCAGGTCCCTCCGCCCCGCAATCGACCCACTATCCCATTCTCATCCTTGCCTTCGGCAACGATCCCAACTGGAGCCTGCGGATCGGCCAAAAAGGCCCTGAACGGATGGATCGCCCCGGCTACCCCCCCATCCCTCTCGAACCCTCTGATGTTAGCCATGAAGCCGCCGCCGATTCCTGGATCTATCGCGCCAAGGACTCTGCGACCGGCGCGGCTGTGGCCGTTCACCTGACACGCGAAGCTTGCACTGACGCTTCGAACGACACGCTGACTCCCGCGCCCCCGCCCGCGGGAAAATACTTTTTCCGTGCCTCCGTCGAGCACGCGCAAATCGGCTCTCTAAAGGGCTGTGCCCGCATCGCCGCCGAGCTTTTCCCCAAGATCAACAATCAACCCGACGAGGACGAAGACGCTGACGCCGACAAAAAGAAGCCACCCGCCCCAACTATCACCGATTTCAAGCCTCCCATCGCTGTAGCCTACCTGAATTCAGCCGGCAACGTTGTTCTCAGCCGCGGCTCGACGAAGAAGATCGCAGCGCATGCTGGCACCGAGCTGGCCCTCTCCCACGACGGCAAGAGGCTTCTCTACGCGCGCTCCGATTCAAAGAACAGTCCCGATCGCATCATCGTTCTCTACGATTTTGACTCCGGCAAATCGGTGGATTTGGTGCAAGGTCTCGTGCGGCAGGCCTTCTGGTCACCCGATGACGGCCGCGTCGCTTTTCTCAAAGCCCTGGATCAATCGTGGCAGGTCTGGTCTTTCCCCGCCTCAATGCCCGAGGCCGCCGCACTTTTTTCTTCGCAGTCCGTGAATTCTCTCCACGGCTGGGTCGACAACCACACCGTCCTGGCAACGGACACGCAAAACGCCTACTGGCTCAGCGAAGACAACCAGCAACAATCCGTGGCGCTCAAAGATATTTACGGTGCAGCATTTCAGATCATGAGTTCGAATACCATTCGCGTAAATCCCGTCAATCCGGACTTGCTGCTTATCTCGGCTGATTATTTGTCGGCCCCCGCTGGGGCTCCCGTTGTCTCCGCAGGCTCGGCCGCCGGTTTCTTCCTTTACGAACCACGTTCGAAACGCCGCGTCATCCTCTCCCCGCCTGACCAGTCGGGCCGCGGTGCGGAATGGTCGCGCGACGGCCTTCAAGTCTTTTTTTCCGGGAGTGATTCCTCGCATCGTCCAAGCACCTATCGAATTTTCTGGGATTCCACGGGTTTGCAGCGTTTGCTCACGGGCAGCAACTATGTAATTGGACAGTAGCCGACTCCTCCAAGGGTTCCGATAGGGGCTCAGACCACCCTTGTCCGATAAGTCGCCGCCACCCGATTCCACGCCTCTCGCCGTCGTCCTGGCGTTATACTAAGGATTGTGAGTACTAGTTCCACCCCCACTCCCCAGCAGGTCGGTATTCTTGTCCTCGACGAGAATGCCCCAGGGGGAAGTGCGGTCAAGCAGATCCTGGACTCCGAGGGGTGGCGCGTCCGCATCGTGGCTGACACCCAGATGCTCATGGCCGAGCTGAAAACTGGGGAATGGTCATTGGTCATTGCCGACGTGGCTCTGACGGGGGTCGAAGGTCCCGCCTTTGTCACCCTGCACGAGCTGGCCAGCGTCTCTCACACTGATGGCGGCCGCGTTCGCGTTCTATATCTCATCCCGGAACTATCCAGCGGCCAATACGTTGTCCATCTGGAAGCCGCTCGACTTCCCTACGTGCTTCGTCCCTACCATCTTCACGACTTTCTCGAAAAAGTCAGCGACCTGCTCGTCGAAGTGAAGGCCATCGAGGGTCCCATCCGTCAGGTCCGCCATGAATTCGGCGCCCTGCGCAAGAAGAAGAAACAGGCCAGCCGTTCCAACTCCATGTTCGCCTCTCGCGACTCTTTCTCCTACACCGACGAGGAACTCGCCGAATACGAGAAACAAGAAGGCGAAGCCTCCAAGTCCAGACGCAACAAGCCTCGCGTCAACCTCGGCGATCCCAACGGCTGAATGGGGCAAAGCAAGCTCCAAGTTCGTAGTTCTTAGATCTTTGTTCTTAGCTCTTAGTTTTTCGTTCTTAGTCCTGCGTTCTGAGTCCTCAGTTGTTACCAGGCAGCCTCGCATTCAAGTTCGTCCCTCTGGTTTTACCTGGTTCACCAGGCCCGTTCCCCCCGCCTGACTAAGAACTAAAGACTAACAACAAATAGCTACTTCCCCTGCAAGGTTTCGCCGCCTCGCCGTTCTAATTGCGAGTGGCATCCCCGCTGGTTCGCTCTGACCAGGTCGGGGTTCACACACAGGAGGCTTTCATGGAACGTTCGATTTTCACCGCCCTGATCGGCGGACTTCTCGGTATTACCACTCTTGGCGGCCTGGCTTTCCTCGGCTCAGCGCCAGGCTCACCCGCCGCTCTCCCGTCTCGACCTGAGGGCGATTGGCGGCTGCTCGATCCCGTCACCTACGAGAACATCTCCGTCTTCCCCGTCGTCAGCTCCTACAGCCAGGACACCAGTCCCTTCCTGACTCTTGAGGAAGGTCTCTCCACCGGCGACGTGGCCGTCCGTGAGCAAGGTTCGGAGAGCATGGTTCGCGGTCGCGATGGCCGCCCCGTGTACCTTCCACAACCCACCACCGGTGCTTCCGTCAACCAACTGGTATTGATCAACCGCAGCAAGCGCCCGCTGTTGCTCCTCGCAGGCGAGCTCGTCAGCGGCGGAAAGCAGGACCGCGTCATCGGTAAGGACCGCATCGTTCCTGTTGGCGCTCCGCCGCTCCCTCTCGATGTCTTCTGCGTCGAGCACGGCCGTTGGACCGGCAGCTCGCAATTCGCAGCCGCAAAAACCATTGTCCATCCCAGCGTCCGCGAAAGCGCAGCTGTTGATCAGGCCCAGACAAAAGTCTGGGACTCCGTTCGCAACGGCACCAACTCGAAGGCACCGGTATCCGCCCCTCGCGCTCAAATATCCGCCGACAATCTCCAAAGTGCCATCGCCGGCAATGGGCGCACTGAAGCGTACGAAAAAATTTACGAGTCGCGCGCCGTCGGCGTATCCATCGATGATTTCGTTAACGAAGTGCAGCGCCGCTTCTCGCAAGCCACTTCAGGTTTGAAGAATGAGCGCGTCGTCGGCGTAGTGGTGGCCTACGGCGGCGAAGTGGCTTGGAGCGACATCTTCGCTTCCGGCGATCTCTTCGATCACTACTGCCGCAAACTTCTGCGCAGCTACGCCGTCGAAGCCCTCACTCGCCCCACGTACCGGCAAGTCGCGTCGCGCGACAACGCCAACGACTTCTTGCGCCGTTTGAACGGCCGCGAAACTCAGGAAACCGAGCCCGGCGTTTACCGCTGGCGCGAAATCAAAGAAGGCCAGCTCGCTCAAATCGAGCTCGACGCCCTCCAACCCAAACCCATGACCCTTCACCGTTTGCTCTTGCATCGCACCAGTTGACGCGTTTTATTTGGCGGCAACCGTAGGGGCACGATAGATCGTGCCCCTACCCTGCTTGTCGCACCGTACTGCAATCCGGCGTTTCCGCAAGCAGTTGTTTCACAGTCTTTTTCAAATTGGGGTGCACCGCCTCCGGCGCAATGTCCACCAGCGGCACCAGCACAAACCGCCGCAGATGCATCCGCGGGTGTGGAACCTGCAATTCCTTCGTGTCAATCATCTCTGAGCCGTACAGCAGGATGTCCATATCGATCAGCCGCGGCCCTTTCGCCACGAGCTTCTTGCTACCCATCCGCAATTCGATCCCACGCAGAGCTCGCATCAATTCCATCGCCGGGACGTCCGTCTCTCCCTCGACCGCACAATTCAAAAACCACGCCTGCTCCAGGAAGTCCACCGGCTCCGTCTCATAAAACGATGAGACCTGCGTCACACGAACACTCGCATCTCCCAACGCCGCAATCGCCGCGCGCAAATTCGCTTCTCGGTCCCCCACATTCGATCCCAGCGAAAGATAAACAGTCTTTTCGGCCATGCTCGATCATCGGCGGAGCTTACTTCACGGTGTCCGCGCCCGCCTTGGCGCATTGCGCGTCCTGCGCGCTGGTCGCGCCGGAAACCCCGATCGCTCCCACGATCTTTCCGTCCACGATCAGCGGAATTCCGCCTTCCACCGGGACTACTCCTTGCAAGCGCAGAATGCGTATAGAATCTCCGCCCCCTGCCAGCGCATCCTGGAACGCCTTGGTGGGCCGCTTGAACAGTGCCGCAGTGCGCGCCTTATCAATCGCCACGTTTGCGCTCCCGAGTTGCGTGTTATCCATTTTTTCGTAATAGACAAGGTTTCCCCCGGGATCAACAATCGCCACCGCCACGGTCCAGTTGTTCTTCGCCGCCTCCGCCAGCGCCGGTGTGGCTGCCTTCCTGGCGTTCTCCAGGCCGATCGGCAAGCCGTAAGGATTCGGCATTTGCGCCACAGCGCTGCCGAGTGCACCGAGCACAACGAACGAGACAACCAACATCTTCGCCAAGCTTTTCCGTGACATGTTCTTTCCTCCTCGGATTCAACTTCTACCTGCGTTCGCGTGCCAACGCGCCTTAGAGCACCTCGAAACTCTCAGGCAATCCTTTTCGCTCATTTGCTATCTGCCACGCAAACGAAATTGCCGGCGTCGTTCGTATCGCCCTTTCCCTTATACTTGGCAATCTGCGGATACGGACAAAGCGGGCGGGACATCTTCACGTTCTTTGCAGCGTCGCCTTCTTCGATCTTTATTGCAACGATCGCTTTGGGAGCAATTCCTTTCTCTACCCATGCTTCGACCGCCAGCTCCACGTTGTGTTGCGCATCCTTGGTCCCTGCACCGAACTGCCCAAACGAGTCCGTCCCGGGACCACCGCCACAATGCTGCATCCCCGGGACCATGTAGAGCCGCGCGAACGCCTGCGTCTCCCGCGCGCCCATCTTGCTCGCCACATCGTTGTAATAGTTGATCGTGTTGAGCGCTGAAATGGCCGGATCGTTCCAGCCGTGATAGAGAATCAGCTTCCCGCCGCGCGCTTTGAAAGCCGTGAGGTTTGCCTCC
>WNFS01005856.1_pt1 | contig 13652 bp, 18 predicted proteins | sample 5400141 | NCBI WGS metagenome assembly WNFS01 (sample SAMN13153358, study PRJNA577476) | soil metagenome | isolation source: 60 cm saprolite under Madrone tree | place: USA:California | collected 2016-06-14
CAGCGTTACCAGGGTCGGTAACGACGGGCGGCCGCTCCTCGGTAACGGCCGCCGGCGGCGGCTCGGTAACGATGGCAAGCTGCCGCTGCTTGCGCCTCTCCTTGAACCGCCGTTGCCGCTCCGCATTGGTCGGGTCGGTCTTTGCGCGCTGCAGACGCTCGGCTTTTGGACGCAGCTCAGCAGCGTTGCTATCTATTTGATCGGCCATAATGACGAGATCCCTTCGTCGTTGTGGTCAGGCTCGCCGCGGGTGCACCATCACTCGCGGCGGGCCGCTATTAAATGACGCAACACGGCGAAAACATCAATCGCGCACAACGAAACTGGGCAGCAAATCGCGGCAAACCATTTTATATTTCACGGGAAATCTTTTTTACTCCGCTCTCAGCCCTCGCTGTTCTCACCACCGCTGTGGTCTGCTCGCAAAGTGGTGCGCTCCCCGTCCCTTGATACTTGCGTTGTAAACTTGACCTTGGACGAGGCGCTGAGAAACGCCAGGACTTCGTTGGGTGGGATGCCGCCATAAGTGTACGACCGCCCGTTCGCAAGATTGACAGTCAGCGTTCCATCCAAACGGTAATCGATCGCCTCGATAAACGACGAAACCACCGGGACGTGAATTCCCCGACGCTGCGCAATTTCCCCGCAATCTCCGGCTCCGCGAGCTCCAACAGTTCCGGCAGCAACTCAAGCATGATCACGGCGCGGCCCTCCGACGTGGCGGGAATTTATGGCGATGCCATCTTTGGCGCTCGGCCTGGATCTCTCCCAGGGACATTGAGGGAATGTCTTTCATCGCGGCTTCTCCTTCGTCAGGCGACGGGTTCCGACTGGCGTCGGTTAGAATGGGGCCGGGATAATTGGATGCGTGACGCTCTCGATTTTCTCAATCAAGAGATTTCGCACCATTTCACGTATCTGCCCTTCGGTGAGGGTTTTCATAAACGCTTCCGCCGCAATAACGGCTGGATCGTATCGCTTCTTTCGTGCGTTTCCATTGCTATTTCTCCTTCGGTTTGCGGACTTTTGGTTTGATGGTGGCGGGCTTCATGGACGCCATGTGCCAGCCACCTCGATGGCGTCCGGGTCGAACGCGAGCACCGCTGGCGGACGTCTTCGGCTGAGCGTTCTTGCCGAGGCTTCCGAAGAATGCGCACTCGATTGTCATCGCCCAGACCTCGCTGTTCTCAGCGTTCTTGTTCTCAGCACTCCTGTTCTCACATGCTCAGCTTCTGTTCTCAGTGCTCGTTCAGCCATGTTGCTCTCAACGCCCTGCTCAGCAGCCTCTGTTACCAGGCTAATCTTCCGTTCTCAGAGAGAGCCCGTACCGACCCCGTACCTAGAGAAAACCCTTATAATCGTAGATGTGGGACGGGTGGGAACGGGTGGTACTCCTCTAGAAAAGAGTACTAAATATAAAATGGAACTAAATGGAGAGTGCCGTTCCAGGTCGTACCACCCGTACCACTTGCGTTACTGTCCTCTTGTCATTGGCCGCCGGAAACCGCGCACCTTGCCGCTGACACCGGGGACGCGGATTGGACCCTCCGGTTTTTCCCACTCTAGGCGTCTCATGCAATAGCCGAGCCGTTTGGCGGCTGCGTCGGTGCACTTGTCAGCGGGCAGATTTAGGTGGACCTTGAGCAGTTCGGTCGTTGAGATGCGTTCTTCCTTGCCGCGACTAGGCGATCTGATGGTCGCGGGAATGGCCGAGGAAACGGTCGTGCGCCTGCCACGCTGGGACGCCGGCCGCGATCAGTCCCATGATGCTCTTGCGAACCATCGCCAGCGTCGGCGGGACAGGCCTCTCAGCGACAGGACTTTCCGCGGTGCGCAACCGCCAGCGTGAAACTGTCGTTTGATCCGCCGCTCGGATCCGCAAACGCGTAGTACTTCGTCTCAGGCATGGCAGGCCGGACCGTCACCCCAACGTCCACCGCAGCCTCCACAACAGCGCGGTCAAGGTACTGCGCTAAGTCACTGCGCCATTCCGCCAGCCACTCGCTCCGCGCGACCGCCGCATCACGCTCCATCGCGTCGCTGATGATCCGCTGGTCGATCGTCGGATTGAGCCGCAACGACGGCGACCGAACCACCAGGATGTCGCCAGACTTGCCGTAGTGGTCCCGCCAGCGCTCGTACGCCAGACCACTCTTGCGATGCGGCGACGTGATCCCGATCAACATCGCCCCAGGCAATGTCGACATGCCCGGAAGAACAGCGTTGTAGGTTTCGACGTCAGGCGGTCGGTGCGTGGCCGGTCGGTCTTGATGGCGATATTCGATGAGGCTGCGTTCTGGCGGAGTGAGGCGAGCGTCGCGGTAGCTGTTCGTCGCGATCACGATGTCGACGCCGTTGCTCAATTCGAACCCGTCCTTCGTCTCGCGCTCGACCGTTGCAGCAAGGTAGCTGATGTCGTGGAAATAGCTGCGTATGTAGTTCAAGACGATCGTCGCCTGGCTGCGGTCGACGGCCAGTCACATGGCGACAGCTCGCTCGCCACCGCGTAGCTTGCCGGCGGGCTCGAAGAACGACGCAGCCTGCGCAGCGATAACGCTCGCGATGGAGTCCTTCCCAGCTCGTCTACCAGCGATGATCCACAATTCCCGGACCTGCGCTGCCGGCGGGTCGCGATCGGCGACGGACCGGAAGAACGCGCGCTCGTCGTCCGTCATCGGCAAGGCGAACTTCGGATCGCTGATCGTCTGGACGATGTCCATCATGGCGACGATACCTTCGACGCAGCGTAGTCCCGGATGGTCGGCAGCGACCTCGCAGGCTTGGCGCCAGGACGTGGCGGTGTCCTGCTGTGCAATCCCAGCGATACCAGCAGACGCGACACCGTGTTGGCGCAGCGCGTCGCCTGCTCAGCGTTCACGCCTGGCGCCTGCGCCTTCGCCACCAGTTTCGATGCTGTCCTGAGATTGAGCGCCTCGACAACGCCAGGCTCGCGGCCATGCACCTGCCGGAAATGGTCCAGCAGGCTGCCATGGACGGCCAAGGTGAGCGTTTTGCCGCTCGGATTGCCACTTTGACCGCGGCGAAATTGTGATTTCGCCCTTCCGTCAATCTGCTGGTTGTCCTGCGTCGTGACCTGCATTTTCATGCCAGATATTAGCCCTTCGTTGGACATGATACGCCGGCGGTGACGGGAAATCACGATGCACGTTGGTGTTTTGCCGTCCACGCGTGTCCAGGTTACCGCCTTGTTAGAGCGGATGGACGCAAAGATTGCCGGCGAGGTGATGAGGCAAATGGAAATACAGGCGGGACTGAAGGCGGGACTGGTCCCGGGACTGGTCCCGGGCGGGACTGAATTTGGTCCCGGGCGGGACAGACGACAAACCCTATAAGGGTTGTCGGTCCCGGTCCCGGTCCCGTCTGCCTGTCTGTCCTGGTGGCAATCTTTCGTTCAGCGGCTCAACGCTTCGAAGAGTTCGCTGTGCTTGTGCTTGATGGTGATCTCGACGGTGTGCTCTGGATCGTCGGCGGCGTAGCCTCCCGGATTGATGTGTTCCGAGTACCAGTGCCAGACGCCCATCCTCGCCTCTTCGACGGGGTCCCATCGTTCCCCGGTTATTGAGTGCGTCAGCGGGGTCGTGGTGCAGTAGTGCAGCAGCGCGGCGATGATGTCGCGGACTGCGTTTTCCTGGTCGCCCTCTTCGTCGATGAGGAACTTGTCGACGATGGCGGCGCCTATTTTCGCCTGCCTTTTGGCGGTGCCCAGCGCCCGGTCTTCGGCTTCGCCCAGACGGTTCCAGCAGTCGTCGCAGTAGTCTTTGGAGATGACTTGGTTTTCCTTCCCCTTTGCCGTGCAATAGTTCGCGGTGGCTTGGTTGCTGCAAAGCCGGCAGCGGTCGTTGTGGTCTTCGGTCGGTTGGATGCTCATTGAGATTTCTCCGTTCGGCGTTTTCATGATGCACGCGGGACTATGGACGCCATGTCGTTCTCGATGCGGACGCGGCCAAGTTCTTTGAGATCGCCGCGGGCTCGACTGAACGCCTTCTTGCGGCCGTCTGGCGTGATGTCGCAGCAGAAGCCTTCCTTGTAGGTGCATTGAGGTCGTCGTGCCGCTGCTTGAGGCCGGCCTTAAGGCCTGACGCGATCGTTGCCTGCACGGCGTCGGCACCTTCATCCTTCACAAGACCGCATCGTCTCGCTGCATCGAGCAAGGCGGCGTTGACCTCGCTGGCGCTGACGCGATCACGCTCGGCAGCTTCGGCCTGCGCTTTGGCAAGCCTAACCGGGTCCGGGGCGGGTGCATGCCGGTCACGGACGTAACCGCTCTCCCCACAGCGCTCGCAATGGTACGTGGACGTCTTGAGTGCCGAGCCTGCCATTGGTCAGCCGGTCGATGGTGGCAAGGTCGAGGCCGGTCATTGATCCGGTCTCGCTTTGATTCCTGTCTGCTTAGAAACATCAGACAGATTGACAGACAGATGCTTATCTTCTTGTAATTTCAGTGGTTTGGGCTTCTGTCTGTCTATCTGTCTCTCTTTCTTAGAGGACAGATTCGCGCGCGTACCCGGTAATCCATAAACCCCGCGCTTAACCCGTTCGACTTCGCCGGCTTCGGCCATTCGGGACAACAGCAAGTCTGCCGCATTCCGGCTACCCAACCCCGCGACGCCAATGATTTCGGAGGTTGACAACCCTTCCGGCGCCTTCGCCAAAGCGCTCAGCACTTTTGACCGTTCGGCTGATCGCTGGACTTCGGTAGCGTCGCCCAAAATCGTCCATCGGCACGTTTCGCGATCAAAGTGGACAGCCTTCTCGACTGCATCGACAAGATCGCGGCCCTCAACGTGAAGCGTCGTCCCTTTCGCGCTCCGCTTCAGGATGGCGATTGTATCGACCCCACCGGTCAGGCCTAGCGTGCCACTCACCGTGTCGAATACGTCGTCCGCATCCATCTTGCGATCGTGGTGCGCAACGACGATCGACAGGCCGGGAAACTCTTTCGCCAGTTCCATCAGCCCTTCGCACGCCTCGTAATCGGCATCGTAGTCGGACTGATTCCGGCCCTTCGGCTTGCGGACTTTCTTCAGCGTGTCGATTGCAATAAGGGTCGGCTTCTTGACCGATTGACACCACTCGCGCAAATCTTCTAAGCCGCCCTGATCGAGCCGCCGCCACTTCGTGAAAAGCGCCAGTCGCTTCGGCTGGGCTTCGCGCTTGGTCCCGAAATACTTCCGAAGGCGACGTTGTAGGCGTCGCTTGTTGTCTTCGAGCGCAAGGTAGAGGGCATCGCCATGCACAGGCTGATCGCTTGTCGCCAAGGTGACCGTGCCGGTAGCAATCGCCGTTGAGATTTGCAGGATCAGCCAAGATTTACCGAGTTTCGGCCTTGAGGCCACCAACGTCACGCCTTCGGGGATGATCCCCGGCACGACGTACTTCACCTCGGGAAATTGTTCGTCGCACAGTTTTTGCGGATCGATCAGGTTATCCCGCCACGTGCCTTGCTTGCCGGCGGGCTTGGGATCTTCGCGCGGCGGCTCGGCGGGCTTGGCCGCGTCCGCCATCCTGCGCACTTCGTCATGACCGCTTTGGCGCAAGAGATCGTTGACATCGCGTGATTTCGGCTTAGGCGACTTGGCCGCACCCGCGAAGGCGTCGTGTCCGTTTGGCTGCGGCGGCGGTCGTCGGGGTGACGGGCCGTTCAGGGGAGGTGTCAGTTCGCCAAGGTCGCGGGCATGCTTCCACAGGGGTGCGCAATTGTCGTGCAACACCACAGAGCCGTCCTCTCGACCATCGGTCGTAACGCCATATTCAACCAGATGGCCGCCACCACGGCCGCAGTAAGCACAAGAGACGGCCGTCATGGCGCGCCCCCGCCGTTGTGGGCGCGGACAGTTGCGTCGATGTGCTTGCGTGAATCGATGGGGCGATATATTCCCACAGGCGCACCTGACTTGTTGCCGTGGCGCAAACCACGGATTTCGGTGGACGGTCCCGGTTACGATCCGGATGCGGCGTTACTTCCAAGGTCCTGCCGCAGCGCACCAGCACACCGCCCTTAAACGAGCACGCCGTCCGATTACACCGGACGGCGTCGTGCTATGCGGTGGTGGTTTTGGGGGCTGGCAGCCTACGTGGCCGCGTTTCGCGATGCGGGGGTGCGGCGGTCACCGGCGCCGGATCGCCCGGCACCTTCGTCGACCGACTGCGCGCTTCGGTCCACGCCCGCAAATCCTCACGGCTATAGAGCGGGCGTCGCCCCCACCACGTGACGGGCTGGGCAAATTCCCCAAGCGCGGCGAGCTTGCTAGCGGTGGAGAACGACATCGGTCTTCCCAAGATGTTACGGATGTAATCGGCCGCTTCGCGACGCGTCAGGAACTCCGCCGCGGACAGCTTGGGAGTCGGCTCGGTGGGGCGGTGTGAGGTGGCGATATCGGTATCGGTCATGGGGGAACATCCATGGCAATGCGGGGAATTTCCGCGCATCATGTCTGCTCCAAAACCGCTGCGGCTTGTAATGGGCGGAAAGCGCGATTTTCGATGAAGACGCCCACTTGACTTTTTGGGAGTCGCGGCAACGGGGATTTAACGGCGTCGCTTTGTCTTCTTCACGTCCTGCATCGCGCGAATGATGCTCTCTTCGCTGTAGCAAATCCCTAATTCGCTCATGACCGTGGAGATAAACCGAACCGTCTCCCCGCCACGCGTCATTGTCGCTCGTTTCCAGAAAAGTACGCTGTATTGCGCCGGCAGAAACTCGCCCGCGATCACCCCGTTCGTCCACCCTCGGCTGTCGTCCATGAGTTGCAACACGCGTGCCGTCAGCTTGTCATGGCTCATCGGGTCGAGCACTTTGAGGACGATGTCAGCGGCGGACAGTCTTGCGCTTGAGGCCTTACGCACCTTCTCGCGTGTCTTCGGTGTGCTCAATTTGCGCCGTTCCACTATGCAGGCGAGGAATTGGAGAATCGTCAGCAACTCTCCGCCCCATAACGTGCGTTTTATTGCAGCAGCCGTCTCGGCATCGAGCGCCGTCGCATCGACGCCGGGCGCGAGAACACCGGTTGTGCCAGTGAGACTAATGATCGGGAGAATGCGATCGACTGCGGCCTTATCGACCGCGACACCGAAGATGTCGGCGAGGCAATCGAGTCGCGATTCCGCGCGAACGGCATCCTTCCTGCCGGGCATTGCGCGCTTCTGCCAGCGCCTGCAAGGGGGAGCGGCGGCAACACGGTGCAGTGCCGTGCGTTGGCCCGTCGGCCTAGCCGCCGCGATTCGAGTTTATCACCATATCAGCCGTCGGCTTCACCCCGGGTTCCGGCATCGACCAAGTTCTCCAGGAACCGCATATGCCGGAACAGCGTGCTTTTGCTGATTTCCACTGCAACGACGATGTGGGTTTCCGTTTCTGAAATGATCATCGGCGATGCGGGTATTTCGCCGCCGGGAGGGATATGAACGGGCATGGTCAATCCCCTCCCTACCGCGGCGCAAAGCCGGCGTCAGCCAGCGCCGATCGCAAGGCGACCAGGGCCAGCCACATGAGGTCGGCCTCAGACTTGCCGTCGCAGACAACGGTGACGGCTGCGAAGCGGGCGACCATCTCGAAATCGACCCGCTTCGTGAATTGTGCGAGCGCCAGCGCCTCGCAGCGGGGCAGGTGCAGGGGGATGGCGATCATTGGCGCCTCCCCAACGCGAGCGTCTCATCCGGCGCCCGGTCATGGACCAGGGCGCGGATCACGGTCGCGGCCAGCTTCAGGTCGCCCTGCAGGTGGGGCTGGTCATCAAAGATCAGGCTGTGGCCGCGGGCGTGCAGCCGGTCTGCGAGCGCCCGCAGGTCGCGGACGGTTAGCGTTTCCTGGTTGGGGCTGGATAGAGTTGTTCTCAGCCATTGTGAACAGACCTTTCCTGTTCGCTGTGGTTAGGGTCGGCTTTGGTGTTTGCGCAGCGGGGCCGGCCCGCTCTAGCTCATGCTAGAACCTCTTTGCGCAGCGGCACGACATTGTCGGCCGGCGGATTGACGATGCGCTCAACGAGAGCGGCCAACTCCTTGAAAGCGTGCTTCTTTTCGTCGTAGTAGGCGTGGCGGTCATAAACCCCGCGAACGCCGCGGATGACGTGGCCAAGGCACCGTTCAGCGATGTCGGTGTTGACGCCGGCCCGCGACATGAGCGAGCGCGCGGTGCGGCGCAGGTCGTGCAGCGTCCAATTTGGCAGCGGCTTGGCTTCCGGGTCCTGCTCGCGCAGCGCGGTGAGCACCGCAGCGTCAAGCTTGGCCTTGAATTTCGTGAAGCCCGTAATCGGCGTCTTGCCGCCCGTGGTGAAGACGTAGCGCCCAAGCTGCGGCATACTGTCGATAATCGCCTTGGACGCAGGCGACAGCGGCAGGATGTGTTCCCGCTTGCCTTTCATCCTGCCGGCCGGAACAATCCAGTCGCCGTTGGGGACCTCGTCCCGGGTCATATCGGCGGCCTCGTCGCGTCTGGTCGCGGTGAGGAGCAGAAACCGCACATAGTGTCCGAACGGCCCCGGCACTCTCTCTGCCGCTTGCCATACGATGCGAAGCTCGTCGTCGCTCAGCACGCGGTCGCGCTCATGTTCACTAGGCTTGATGCGGCCCATGCCGCGCCTGATGGGAGAGAGAAAATCGTCGTCCCTGCTAGCGTGCCAGTTCATGACCTTCGAAAGGAATGCCAGCGCGAGATGCGCCATGCTCGGGCCGTTCTCGTCTTCGATCTTGTCCAGCAAGCGCACGATCTCCGAGCGCTTGATGCTGTCGATCTGTCTGGGACCGAGCACCGGATAGATCAGCCGCTCGAAGACCCTTAGGCGTTGTTCCGCAGACCGTAGCTTGCCGCTGAACGTCGCCTTGCCGTCGGCGTCGCGCGTCATCCCGCATTCGCGCTTCAGGTATTCCTCGGTGATTGCCTTGAACGTGTTGGTGGCCGCCCCCTCTTGCCGGCGCCGCTCGGCAAGCGGGTCACCGCCCTTTGCGACGGCGCCGAGCACCGCCTTCGCCTCTTTGCGGGCTTCCATAAGTGTAAGGCCGGGCTTGAACGTCATTCGGGTGCTGCGGCCCGCCAGCCGATATTGGACGACGTAGCGCCTCTGGCCGCTCGGCAGGACCAGCAGGCCGAAGCCTCGCAGTTCGGTATCCCAGTAAATCTGATTGGTTGCGGCCGGCTTGGCGTCACGGACGAAGGCGGGTGTCAGTTTCTGCCGCATGATGACTGTTCCCGTGCTGTAAGCGTCGTACAAGCGCCGCTTTGGTATACGCACGGAAACAGCAGGAAGCAACGGGAATTAAAAAATAGCGGTAACTCAACGATTTGCGAACCTGACGGTAGCGGAAAGAAATCCTCGGAAGCCGGCGGATTACGGAAACATGTAATACGCCGTAAAGCGTCCGTAGGCGGCGACCGCGATCCAGATCATAAGCGACAGCGCGCCTGCGAGCTTGGCTGACCACGGCGCCGGGACGCCATGATCCCACCTCGCAACGCCCCGATAGGTGATGAAGTGAAACGCCAGCACGTTGAGACCCGCGATGGCCATCAGGGCGAGCTTAACCAGGAACGCGAAATTCATCGCATATTTCACCGCCTGGCCGGTGAACATGAGCACGCCGGTGACCGCCGCTATAGCGAAAGCCGTCCAGGTCCAGGGCAGCACTTGTCGCGACAGGTCGGTGACGGAGAAATCCAAAAACGCCATCCCGGTCAGGCGCAGATCCAAAACGGCGATCGTGCCGAATACCACGGCAACAGCGGCGACGTGGAACATGTCGATCGCCGCGAAGCCATAGGTGGATTGCGAAACGAGGATCGCGAGCGGCGTGGTTTCGACCCAGTGGAGAAGCTCCGTAAACGCCTTCAATCTCTGCTCCTGCGTGCGGCTTATGCCATCGCCGAATGGCTATTGCGTCTGCGCCGGCTTCTTCGCATCTCCCCAGCGCAGCGTAATCCGGGATAGGCCGCTCCCGGATTACGCTGCGCTCCATCCGGGCTACAAGAGCGGGGAGGGAGACGAGCCACGCTCACCCGCCCAGCATTCCGGCAATCCATCGACCGCGGCCCGCGAGCGTCGCGCCGAGCCACAACACCAGGGCTGCGATCCCGACGAGTTGCGCCGGCACGCCGGCATCCTTGCCGCCGCACTCGTTCCGCCGCAGCATGATCGGAAGCGCTGCGGTCGCAATCGTCGCAGCCGCCATCAGGTAGAGCTTCGCCACGAACGCGCCGTCGCGAAACGACCGCGGCGACCCGAGCATGAGGACGATCCCGGTGAGGGTTGCGACCGCGAGCGCGGTCCACATCCACGGCATGAAGCGCTCGCTGCGCGCGATCGCGGTGCCGGACCGCGAGGCTCCCCAGACTCGCAAGTCGATCATGACGACCGACGACAGCACGATCCCAATCGACAGGATGTGCAGGGTCTGCATCATCGGGACGAGCCAGGTGATCCGGCGCATCGCGGCGCTGATCGGCAAGCTGCCGACCCATTGCGAGAGTTCCGCCATCATGGTCGCCTCGATAGATGCTCGAGTGTCATTAGATCTCAGAATGTCATTGCCCGGCTTGACCGGGCAATCCAGTATCCATCGGTCGGGGGTTACTAGATCGCCCGGTCAAGCCGGGCGATGACAGCACGGTGGGCTGGAGCATTTTGCGGCTCTATCGCCTACTTGCCGGTCTTGATGAATTCCAGGATCTGGTCGGAGAGTTGCGTATCCGCCGTGTTGATCGCGTAGGACTCCGACATGTGGCTGTGCTTCGGCAGCACAATGCTGCGAACGCAGCCGTGTTCCGATTTGCACAACGCCTCCTTCAATGCGGCGAATTGCTCCGCGATGGCCGGCGGATCGAGCTCGGCAGACGATATCATGAACGGAATCGCGGTCTTGACGAGGCCGGGCAGGGCCGCGCGCTCGGCATAACGTGACGTGTCAGCGCCGAAATAGGCGAGCGTCGATTCGGCGGGCTCCTGGATCTTGAGCACGTAGGAGGGGCCCGATGAGAAGATCGCGCCGGCGATGCCAGCGCCCTTGGTGCCATGGAATTCCGGATGCGACACGTATGCAGCCACGTGGCCGGCGCCGGCCGAATGGCCCATCAGGAAGACACGATTGGGATCGCCACCATAGCCTGCGATCTTGTCATCGACGAACCTCACTGCCGCGCCCATGTCCTCAACGCCGGCTGGCCAGGGAAACTCCGGCGCGAGGCGGTACTCCACATTGACGCCGACCATGCCGTGACGCGCCGCAAACACCATGATGTTGTCGTAGAAGGCGCTGCCGGTTGGCCGCTTGTTGCCGCGGGTGTAGCCACCGCCGTGCACGAACATCAACACCGGGCGCCCCACAGCGCCGCTCTCGGGAGTGAAAATATCGACGACATTGCGTGTGTGCGCGCCATACTTGACGTCGCGCATGACCTTGACGCCCGCATACGGCTCCTTCTCCTGCAAGGGCGTGTAGATTTTGCCGGTGTTCTCGGGATCGACCACGCGGCCGATCGCGGCGATCTTCTCGGCGACATCCGGCGGCATCTGCGCGAGCGCAATCGTCGGGAACGCACCCAGCAGTGCCGCCACAGCGACGCGGGCCACGATGCTTGGGGACGCTCCTTTGGTGGCGCGGGTGATGTGGTAGGCAGCCTTGCGGCGATTGGTCTTCAGGCGATCCATCATGAGATGATTCCTCTCCGGGTGCACGGCCATGTTTCTTTTTTCTAACATAGCACACCGGACGGTTGCCCGAATAGCAGGGCAACGACGGGCGGGCGATGACACCCGCCCGCTGCAACCCAAATCAGACGCTTTGAGAAATTGGCTCGTCCAATTCAGCCTTGCGCCCCCTTGATGATCGGCGTCCAGCGCGCAATCTCTGACTTGACCAGCGCCGCGAGTGCGTCCTGACCGCGCCGCGCCTTCTCCGGGATATCGCTTCCGATATCGAACAGGCGCTTGCGGGTCGTCTCGTCGTCGAGCGCCCGGTCGAGCGCGTTCGTCAGTTGGTCGAGGATCGGCGTCGGCGTGGCCTTGGGCGCGAAGAGGGCGTTCCAGCCCCGCACCTCGAACTCCGGCAGCCCGGCTTCCCGCGAAGTCGGGACCTCCGGCAGCGCCTGATTGCGCTCGGGCGATGCGATCGCGAGGGCCTTGATGGTCCCACCCTTCACCTGCTGCACGGCGTCAGCAATCGCGGCGGACATGTAGTCGACGTGACCGGCGATCATCGCATTGGTGGCGGCGGCAGCGCTGTTGAACGGCACCAGCGCCGGCTTCAAACCGAGGATCGCATTGAGCAACAGGCCGGTCAGATGTGTGTTCGAGCCGACGCCGGCGTGCCCCATGTTGAGTCTTTGGTGGTTCGCCTTTGCGTAGGCGATGAATTCGTTGAGGTCATTGGGCGGGAAGCTTTTGTTCGCCGCGATCACGTAAGCGGTCAGAGCGACCATTCCGATTGGAGCGAAATCAGCATCCGGTCTGTAGGCAAGGTTCGGGTAGAACGCGGGCGCGGCCGCGTGGGTCCCCATATGCCCGATCTGAATGGTATAGCCGTCGGGATTGGCGCGCATCAGGCGGGCCGCCGCCGTGGTCCCTCCGGCCCCCGCGACATTCTCGACGATGAGCCGTTGCCCGAGCGTCCGCGACATGTGCTCGGCGACGATCCGCGCCATTACGTCGGTTGGCCCACCAGCTGCGAACGGCACAATCAGCGTCATCGGCCGCGCCGGATAGGTCTGTGCTCTCGCGATGCGCGGCACCATCGGAAATGCGGCAGCGCCCGGTGCCAGATGTAAAAATCGTCTGCGGGAAAATTTCATGTCCTTCTCCTATGCTCCGGCGCGCATACGAGGAAACTCGACCTGAGTGAATGATATCAGCTACGGCTGCAAGCCAGTAGTGCTTTTCATCACTGCCCGTGCGTCGCGAAGCCGCCGGCAAAGCGAGATGATGTTCAGGCCGCCGCGGCTCTGCGGGCATGTGATTCGAAGATGTCTGCTCAAATATCCGCTGGCTGCCGTCTTCCGGGCAATGCCGGCGGTCTGATACAATGGCCCCAATCCGGCGCAGTTCCGGCAGCCGGCCGGCAAGCGCTGGATCAGGGGAGGAAATCATGACCGCAAGGCAGCGGCCGATTGGTGGAAAAATACGAGCTCATGCGGCTTTGGGCGTGGCAGTGATCATTGCGGCGTTCGCCCTTCCCGTGGTGGCGCAGACGCCCGCCGGAATCCCGGGCGTGCTGGCGCCGGGGAGCGTGCCGGAGCTGGTCCAGGAGGGCTACGTCTTCACCGAAGGCCCTGTCGCCACCGCCGACGGCGGCCTCTATTTCTCCGACATCCGGGTGAGCAAGACTCACTTCCTCGATCCTGGCGGCAAGATCAGCGTCGCACGGGAAAACACCAACGGCGCCAACGGGCTCGCGCTGACCCGGGACGGCGAACTCCTGTTCGCCGAGGGCGACGGCAAACGGATCACCAAGCGCAACCGCGACGGCTCCATCGCGGTGCTCACCGAGGGGCCGCCCGGCGCTCCACTGCTGGCGCCCAACGATCTCATCGTCGATGCCAAGGGCGGCATCTATTTCACCGACCCGGGTCCGCGGCCGGTGGTGCCGGGACGCCCGACGTACGTGTACTACCTGCCCGCCGGCGCCAAGACGCCGATCCTGATCGACGG
>WNFS01002608.1_pt1 | contig 13649 bp, 11 predicted proteins | sample 5400141 | NCBI WGS metagenome assembly WNFS01 (sample SAMN13153358, study PRJNA577476) | soil metagenome | isolation source: 60 cm saprolite under Madrone tree | place: USA:California | collected 2016-06-14
GTCGATGAGCGAGTTCACCGACCCGATGCAATCGACCCATCCGCCCGTCATCCCCGCCGTCGAGGCCCGCTGCGTCGTCTTCCCCTGCTGGCCGACCACGCGATTCAGGCGGATGAGCTCCGAGGCGAGCCGCTCGTTCATCTCGGCTATGTCGTTGAACGTGTCGGCGATCTTCCCCGACATCCCGACCCAGTTCATCGGAAGGCGGACCGAAAAATCACCGCGCTGGAAAGCCTTCAGCGCGGTGAGAAGTGTCGCGGAGTCGACTCCGTCGACGGGCGCTGCCGGAGGAGTGGCCATAATCAGGCTCCTTGATGGGAGGAGTCGCTTATCGAGCATTCGGCAAAACTGGCTAACCGTGGCATCACCAATGCCAATAGCGAACGAGGCCTGCGCGCAGTCGTTTCGCCTTATTTATTAGGTGATTCCGAGCCAGAAGCGATTCCCCCAGCCAGATCGCCGCCGGGGAGGATTTTCCGAGCACGTAAATACTTCCCGGTCGTGTTTTCCCGCGGAGTAAAGCAAGAAACACAAGCGGTTAGAACGCGCTGGCCATGCCGGAGGCCAGGATCGCGTAGAATCGCCCGCCGAATTTGGCCGGGCTCAGGCTTCGAAAGGATAAAGGGGCTTGCGCCGGTTCCTGTAGGTGAAGAGCCGCAAGTCGGAGCTGGTGCAGCCGTCGCCGTCGCACAGCACGATGTGCCGGGCGATCGGCTCGAAGCCGGCGCGAAAGTGCTGGCGCGACTTGATGAGGACGTACCGCTTGCGGCGCGGGTCGATGCCGCAGTGGGTGAACACGCCCAGGTCGAACGGCTCGCTGCGGCGCTCCGCGACGACGATCTGCATCGCGCCCGTGTCGAGTACCGCCGTGCGGCCCATTCGCACGCGGGTGCCGGTCGCCATCGGCCCGGTGACCACGAACTCCCCGTCCGTGATCCGCGTCACCCTGCCCGTCACCGTCAGCGGCTTGCCCGCGAGATTGATCTGCGGCATGTCGATCCGGCCGCCCAGGGGCAGCGTCACGCTCGCCGCCGTGCCGGCCTCCACGATTCGCTTGACGGCTTCGGGATCGCAGATCGGCCCCGCGGCCACGTCTTCCAGGCCCTGGCGCATGGTCTCCTCGATGACGCTCATCACGTCCTGGGTCCCGCCGGACGCGGTGTTGTCGCCGTGGTCCACGAGGACAATCGGGCCGTCGCCGAGCGTCCGCGCGTGCGCGATCTGGGAGGCGACCGGCGCGCCCGAGTAGAGGAACGCGTCGCGGCGGTCCCAGGCCATGCCCAGGAGCCGGTCGAGCAGGGCCCGGCCCGGCTCCGCGTTCCTGTCGCAGACGATCACCGCCGAGAGCGACGTGTGCGGAATGTCGGCGTGCGGGAAGCCGCCGAACACCGAGGCGTTGAGGACCGCGCCGGACGCCTCAGCCGCGATGGCCATGTCCATGATGTCCTTCATCGGCTGGCGGGAGGGCGCGTGCACGAGCGTGCTCGTCATCATGGGCCGCGATCCCCAGACCATCACGGGCTGGACGAGGCCGTCGAGCGCGCGCAGGAGCGTGCGCCCGGCGCGCTGGCCCGTCTCGGCCATGTCGACGTGCGGATAGGTGCGATAGCCCGCGACGACCGTGGCGTGCTCGACCATCGGCGCCGTCATGTGCGAGTGGAAATCGAGGCCAAGGGCGATGGGCAGCCGCGGCGCGACGGCGCGGATGCGCCGGAGCAGCTCGCCCTCTCCGTCGTCGAAGTGCTCGGCCACCATCGCGCCGTGGAGCGCCAGGAATGCCGCGTCGCACCCGTTCCTGATCGCCCCCACGATGGCGTCGCACATGTCCTCGTAGGCGGCCTTCTCGACATAACCCGACGGGTGAGCGCCGCCTGCCAGTGGCACGACGACCTCTGCATTGGCCTCCTTCGCCACGTCGAGGAAGCCGCCGATCTGGGTATTGGTGTCGCGGAACTCCTCGATGGCCGCATCTCCGGAGAGCGGCCTGAACGAGGCGAGCGGCGTCGGCACGGGCGAGAACGTGTTCGTCTCGTGCATCATCATCGCGACCACGATCTTGCGGCGCGCCAAAGCCCTAGCCCTGCATGAACGCGTTGAGGTCCGGCGTCGCCAGGGAGCGGTCGAGGTAGCCGAAGGTGCCAGCGTCCTTCGCCTCGCGCGCGGCGTCGACCAGGCCGGTCATGGCCGCGCGGTAGAGCGACGTGGCGAGGCTGATCCGCTTGACCCCGGCCGCCGCCAGCTCGGCCACCGTGAAGGACTTGCCCTTGATGCCCGCCATGAAGTTGACCGGCTTCGACACGGCGGCGCAGACGGCGCGCACCGACGCCAGGTCGGGCAAGCCGGGCGCCATCAGCACGTCGGCCCCGGCCTTCTCGAAGGCCTGCAGCCGCTTGATCACGTCGTCGAGATCCGGATTGCCCCGGAGAAAGCTCTCCGTGCGCGCCGTCAGCGTGAACGGAAACGGCAGCGCGCGCGCCGCTTTCACGGCCGCCGCCACACGCTCGGTCGCCTGCCCGATGTCGTACAGCGGCCTGTCCTTGTCCCCGGTCGCGTCCTCGATCGAGCCGCCGACGAGCCCGACTCCCGCCGCCAGGCGGATGGTCTCGGCGGCCACCGACGGCGCGTCGCCGAATCCCTTCTCGAGATCGGCAGAGACGGGAAGGTCCACCGCCTCCACGATGGCGCGGGCGTGGGCCAGCGCCTCGTCGCGCGTCACCTTGCCGTCGCGCTTGCCGAGGATGCCGGCGGACGCGCCGCTCGACGTCGCCAGCGCCGGGAAGCCCAGCCCGGCCAGGATGCGCGCCGAGCCGGCGTCCCACGGGTTTGGAATCACGAAGGCCGTCTCGTGCAGCGCGCGGAAGCGGGTGGCCTTGTCGTTCTGACTGACCGTCATGGAATGTCTCCTTACCAGGCGAGCGCGTAGGTCGGACGGCGCGGGTCGGCGCCGGCCGAGAGCACGCCGGTCTCGGAATCGCGCCGGGTCACCACGGCGCCGAGACCGCAGGCGCCGATCTCGGTCACCTCGTGGCCGAGCTCCCGCAGCTCGGCGCGCGTGCTTTCTGAAATCCCCCGCTCGACGTCGAGCAAGCCGGGGCGGTAGGCGCGGGGATAGAAGGAATTGACGAGGGTCTGGGTCGCGAAGCGCGGGGCTTCCACGGCCTGCTGCGGATTCATCCCGAAGACCAGCACGTTGAGGACGAGCTGGAGATCCGCCTGTGCCTGGTTGTCGCCTCCCGGACACCCGATGGTCATCGTGGGCACCCCGCCCTCGCAGATCACGTAGCTCACCAGCGTGGTCCGCGGCCGCTTGCCGGGGGCCAGCGCATTGGGGTGTCCCTCCTCGAGGACGAACATCTCGCTCCGCGTGCTGAGCGTGCAGCCCAGCTCGGCCATGAACGCCGACTTCCTGAACACGCCGCCGCTCGGCGTCAGGGTGATCATGTTGCCGTCGCGGTCGATGGCCGCGATGTGGGTCGTGCCATCGGGCACCGCGGCCTCGGCCCCGCTACTCCGGATGGCCGGCACGGGTGAGGCGCCGCCGCGCCGCCGCAGATCGCCGGCAGGCGGTGCATCCGGCGCGGCGCGCTCCATCTTGATGAGCGCGGCGCGCGCCCGCAAATACGCCGGAGCCAGCAGCTCCGCCATCGGCACGGTTTCGCTGTCGCCGTAGTATCGCTCGCGATCGGCGAAGCAGAGCTTCAGCGCCTCCGTCACCACGTGGATATAGCGCCCGGAATTGTGCCCCATCGCGCGCAGGTTGAATGCCTCCAGCATCCCGAGGGCCTGCAGCAAGACGGGCCCCTGGGTCCACGACGCCTGGCCGAGGATTTCCCGCCCGGCGAACGAGACTCGCAACAGCGGTTCGAGTCGGGCCCGGTAGCCGGCCAGGTCCGTAGCTCGCAGGAGTCCCCCCACCCGTTCCGAGAAGGCGCCGATCGCGTCCGCGATGTCGCCGCGATAGAACCGCTCGCGCGCAGCGGCGATGCCCGCGATCCGGTGCCCGCGGCCCCGGGCGTCGGCCTCGGCGAGCCGCTGGAGCGTGGCGGCGAGCGCGGGCTGCGCGAAGAGCGCGCCCACCTCCGGCGCGCGACCGCCCGGGTAGAAGACGGCGGTGCCGCCGGGCGGGTAGAGATCGAACTGGGTCCGGCTCTCTGGAATCGCGAGGAGCCGGTGCATGTACTCGTACATCGGGAAGCCGTGCAGGGCGTACTGGAGCGACGGCGCCAGCACTTCGCTCACGCTCTTCGTGCCGAAAGTCTCGAGCAGCGTCAGGTAGGCGTCCACGGCGCCCGGCACCGCGAACGACAGGTGAGCATCCGGGCCCGGCCCCGTCGGAATCCGATCGAGACCGCGGCCCCGGAAAAACGCTGGCGTGGCCAGCGCGGGCGCCGTGCCCTGACCGCTGACGGCGAGCGTCTGCCCGCTACGCGCGTCGTGGATGACCGCCACGCATTCTCCGCAGAGCGTGTACGAGGCGGTCGGCTCCACGACCGCGGCGGCGAAGCCCGACGCCACCGCCGCGTCGAACGCGTTGCCGCCGTCGAGCAGCATGCGCATGCCGGCCATCGACACCAGTGGATGGCCCGCCGCCACCACTCCCCGCGTGCCGGACACCACGGGGCGGGTGGTCACCTGCTCCGTCGTGTAGTGCTCCGTGTCGGGGACTCGCCCGCTGGATCTTGAGGTCATCGCAATGGAAGTGAAGGCCGGGGAAGCCGGCGACTAGTGGAAGAAGACGCCGGCGTCGACGTTGACCGTCTGGCCCGTGACGCTGTCGGATTTGCAGAAGGCGAGCACCTGGTCGGCGACGTCCTCGACGCTCGCGGCGCGCTTGAGGATGGCCCGCTGGCGCGCTCCTTCGACGACCTCGGGGCGGAGCCGCGAGGTCATCCGGGTCCCCTCCATGAGACCGGGGGCGACGCAGTTCACGCTCACCTCCGGCGCCAGGGCCACGGCGAGGCACCGCGTCAGGTGGATGAGCCCGGCCTTGCTCGTCGCGTAGCCGATGCTGCTCCCGCCGGGTTGAAGGCCGGCAACCGAGGCAATGTTCACGATGCGGCCGGACCCGCTCGACTTGAGGTGCGGCGCCGCCGCCCGAGCCAGCAGGTACGGCCCGCGCAGGTTGGTGGCGAAGAGCCGGTCCCACACCGCGGCGTCGAGGGCTTCGAGGTCCGGGAACGGGATGCTGATGTTCCACCCCGCGTTGTTGACGAGCATGTCGAGACGGCCGAACCTTTTCGCTGCCGCCGTGACCGCCGGCGCAATGACGGCGGGGTCCGTCTGATCGAGCGCGACGCTCCACGCCCGCCGCCCCATGGACTCGACGGCCGCGCAGGTCTCGCGCGCCGCGTCCTTGCGCTCGAGATAGCTGATGACGATGTCGGCGCCCGCCCCGGCCAGCGCGCGCGCGATCGCCGTGCCGAGGAGACCCGTGCCACCGGCGACGAGCGCGACGCGATCCTTCAGATCCATGGCGCCAGCGAGACTCTCACGAGAGCACCGCCTGGGCGATGCGCGTGAGCTCCTTGTCCATCTCGGCCTCCGTCTTCACCGTCGCCGGCCGCACGAGGACACGGTTCGCGCCCGCGTCGAGGAGGCGCCGGATCAGGTCGCGGTCGGCCGGCTGGCCGTGGACCGTGATGCTGATGGCGGACGGGTCGCGGCCGGCGTCCTTGGCGAGCCGGTCGAGCGTGGCGCGGCTCTCCCGGAGCTGATCCGGCGTCACGCGATTCGGCAGCCACCCGTCGCCCCAGGCCACGATGCGCTGGAGGACGTTCTTGGCGCCGCCCCCCAGGAGCACCGGCGGGTGCGGCTTCTGCGCCGGCTTCGGGTAGGAGCGGACCGGCGGGAAGTTGTAGTACGTGCCGTGGAATTCGGCCTCGGTTTTGGTCCACAGCTCCTTCATGGCGAGGATCGACTCTCGGGTCTGCGTCCAGCGGTGGTCGAAATCGCCGCCCATGATCTCCGTCTCCTCCCGCAACCAGCCCGCACCGATGCCGAAGAGGAACCGCCCGCCGCTGAAGTGATCGAGCGTCGAGACCTCCTTGGCCAGCACCAGCGGATTGCGCTCGGGCACCAACACGATGCCGGTCCCGAGCTTGATGCGGCTCGTCGTGCCGGAGGCGCGCGCCAGCGCAACGAAGGGATCGACGAAGTGCGAGTAGCTCTCGGGAATCACGCCGTCTTCGGAGCCCGGGAAGCGGCTCTTCGTGTGCACCGGGATGAACGGGTGCTCGGCGCAGAAGAATGACTCGAAGCCGAGCTCCTCGGCCTTGCGGGCCATGAAGCCGACGTCGACCAGGTAGGCGGGCAGGGGCACGGAGATGCCGACATTCACTGGGGCCTCCTTCGTGTGGTCAGTCGAAGATGACGCCGCCGTCGACGTTGAGTGACTGGCCGGTGATGTTGCGCGCGCCCGGCGACGCCAGGAAGACGGCGAGCGCGGCGACGTCCTCGGGATCGTTGGGACGGCCGAGCGGGATGGCGGCATTGCGCCGGCGCTTCATGTCCTCCACGGAGAGGCCTTCATCGCGGGCGCGGGTGGCGACGTTGTCCTCCGAGAGCGCGGTGACGGTGGTGCCGGGGCAGATCGCGTTCACGTTGATGTTGTGGCGCGCGAGCTGCTGCGCGGCGGTGCGCGTGAGCGAGATCAGGCTGCCCTTGCTCGCGGCATAGATCGCGTTCGAGGTGCCCGCGTACCCCTTGCCGGCGATCGACGCGATGTTGACGATGACGCCGCTGCGCCGCGCGATCATCTCCCGCGCCACGCGCTGCAGGCAGAAAAACGCGCCCTTGGCGTTGACGCTCATGATGCGGTCCCAGTCCGCTTCGGTGAGATCCATGATGTAGGCGCGCCGCGTGACCCCGGCATTGTTCACGAGGAGGTCGATCCGGCCGAAGGTCGCCATCACGCGCTGCACCATCTGATCGATGCTGGCGATATCCGAGACATCGGTGTCGAGCGCGAGGCCCTGGCGTCCGAGCGCCGCGACGGCGTCCGCCGTTGACTTGGCGAGTCCGGCGGCGACATCGACGGCGGCGACGTGAGCGCCCGCACCGGCCAGGGCCAGAGCGGTCGCCCTGCCGATGCCGCTGCCCGCTCCCGTGACTATCGCGACGCGGCCGTCGAGAACCATGGGGGCAAAGAATACCTCAGCTCGGCCGCGGCGTGCGGATTGCCTTTCGGGCCTCGGGTCGGTACTCTGGCCTCCGCACCTGACCCCTCTCCCGGAGGCAGCCCCATGAGCAATCGCGCCATCGTCGTCGATCCCGAAGCGCCGGGCCGACTCGTCATCCGCTCGGTCGCCGACCCCGTCACCGACCGTGGCGAAGCGCTGGTGCGCGTCCGCGCGATCTCGCTCAACCGGGGCGAGGTCAGGCGCGCGGGCATGGCGCCCGCCGGCTGGCGTCCGGGCTGGGACCTGGCCGGGGTGGTCGAGCGCCCCGCCGCCGACGGCTCGGGCCCGCGTGCCGGCGCTCGCGTGGTCGGGTTTCTGCCCGAAGGGGCGTGGGCGGACCGGGTCGCCGTGCCGACCCATGCGCTCGCCGAGCTGCCCGACAAGGTCACCTTCTCGCAGGCCGCGACCTTCCCGGTGGCCGGCCTGACCGCGCTGCACGCTCTTGGGAAGGGCGGCTTGCTGCTCGGGCGTCGCGTGCTCGTCACCGGCGCCACCGGCGGTGTCGGCGATTTCGCGGTGCAGCTCGCGCGGCTCGCGGGAGCCCACGTGACGGCGAGCGCCCGGCGCGCCGACCAGGTGGCGGCGCTGCGCCAGCTGGGCGCCCACGACGTGGTGGTGGGCGAAGAGATTCCGGCCGCGCCAAAGTACGACGTCATTATCGAGTCCGTGGGCGGCCGCACTCTCGGCACCGCCCTCGCCGCCCTCGAGCGCGGCGGGGTGTGCGTCACGCTCGGAGTCTCGGCCTCCGCCGAGGCGACTTTCGACGCGCGCGCGTTCTTCGCCACCGGCCGCACCACGCTGTACGGCTTCTACATCTTCACCGAGCTCGGCGCCGAGCCGGCCTCGGTAGGCCTGCGCCGGCTCGCCGAGCTCGTGGACGCGGGGCAGCTCGCTCCCCACATCAGCCTGGAGCGGCCGTGGGCAGAGATCGGTCAGGTCTCGCAGGACCTGATGGCCCGCCGCTTCCCCGGCAAGGCCGTCCTGACGCTGGAGTAGTTGAGAACCCGACCCGACTTGCCTGCCCCCGCCTCCGCTTCCGCTTCCGCCGCCCGGCTGTCGACGTTTGCCGCCCTGAAGGAGCGGAACTACTGCCTCTACTGGTTCGGGCTCGTCTTCTACGTCCTCGGGCACCGCGCGGAGTACATGACCTTCGCCTGGATCACGTGGGAGCTGAGCCGGGATCCGCTGACGCTCGGCTATCTCGGCCTGGCGCAGGGCGTGCCGCTGGTCCTCTTCCAGCTCTTCGGCGGCGTCCTCGCCGATCGCATGAACCGGCTGCGCCTCCTGCTGATGACGCAGGTCCTGACCTCCGTGACCCTGGCCGTCGCCTTCGGCATGACGGTCTTCGGGTCGATACGCGTGGAGCACCTGCTGGTGCTGGCCGCGCTGAGCAATACCTTCCGGGCCTTCGACGAGCCGAGCCGGATGGCGCTGATCCCGCAGCTCGTCGAGCGCGATCGCCTCCCGAACGCGATCGCGCTCGGCTCCATACCGTGGCAGGCCGGCCGCATGATCGGGCCGTCGATCACCGGCATCCTGATCGCGGCCTTTGGCGGCGCCGTCGGCTTCGGGATGGCGGCCGCCTCCTCCTTCATCGCGCTGGCGCTCTACAGCCGGCTGCGCCTGCGCGCGGCCACGCCCGCCCACGATGGACAGCACGTCCTGCGACAGTTCATCGAGGGTCTCGCATTCGTCGCCAACAACTTCGTGTTCGCCGGACTCATCGGCCTCGCTCTCTTCAACAGCCTGTTCGCGATGTCCTACCTGACCCTGCTGCCGATCTTCGCCGACGCCTACTTCGGGGCCGGCTCGACGGGCTACGGACTGCTCAACGCCGCCCACGGCACCGGCGCGCTGATCGGCTCCCTCACCATCGCGACCATGGCCCATCTGATCCTGCGCCGCGGCACCGCACTCCTGGTGGGGGCGGCCTCCCTCGGCGTGCTCCTGATCCTGTTCTCGAGATCTCCCGGGATGTGGCTCGCCCTGCCCGTGCTGGTGCTCGTCGGATTCTCCAACACCTTCTACCTGATGCAGGTCAGCACCTTCCTCCAGCAGAAGGTGCCCGATCACCTTCGCGGACGGGTGATGAGTCTCTACTCGCTCTGCTGGAACCTGCTGCCGTTGGGCGGCCTGCTCGCCGGCGCGCTGGCCGCGGCCGTGGACGCACGCTTCGCCGTGCTCTTCGGCGGCGCCATGGTGGCCGCGAACGCGCTGCTGCTGCTCACGTCCAGACGGCTCCGCTCGATCGGCGCAGCCAGCCGAGAAGCCGCAAATGGTGTAGTCTGACCCGGCATCCCATCTCCTACCCAGGTCGGCGCGGGCGAACACGGGCCCGCCGGCCGCTGGAGGCGATACGAAGCGCAGCGACGATCGCATCCTGACCACGCACACCGGCAGTCTTCCGCGATCGCCGGCGCTTCGCGATCTCCTCGTGCGCCAGGACCGCGGGGAAGCCGTCGACGACGCCGCCCTCGCCCGCGAGTCCGAAGCCGCCGTGCGTCATGTGATCCGGAAGCAGCTCGAGTCGGGCATCGACGTCGGCAACGACGGCGAGCAGCCGCGCGTCGGCTTTTCGACCTATCCGGCGAGGCGGATGCGCGGCTTCGGTGGCGAGAGCAAGCGGCGCCTGGCGCTGGATCTGATCGACCATCCGGACTACACCGCGCGCCTCGCCCGCCAGCGCGCCGGCGCCGCCCGCATCACCGACGCGCCGCAGGCGGTGGCCGAAGTGGCCTACACCGACCTCGGCGAAGCGGTGGCCGAGTGCGAGCTGTTCCATCGCTGTACGAGCGCGGAGAGGAACCGCTTCGCCGAGCCCTTCATGACGGCGGCCTCCCCGGGCGTCATCGCCACCATCATGCTCGATGCCCACTACGGCTCGCACGAGCGCTACGTGCGCGCCCTCGCGCGGGAGATGCGGAAGGAATACGAGCTGATCGTGAGCCGGGGCTTCGTGCTCCAGCTCGACTGCCCGGACCTCGCCATGGAGCGCACGCGATTTTTCCAGGACGAGTCCCTCGACGGCTTCCTGGACGCCGTCGCGCTCCATGTGGACGCCATCAACGAGGCGGTGACGGCCATCCCGAAGGACCGCGTGCGCCTGCATCTTTGCTGGGGCAACTACGACGGGCCCCACACCCACGACGTGCCGCTCGAGCCGCTCCTGCCTATCGTCTACCGCGCCCGTGTCGGCGCGCTCTCGCTACCGCTGGCCAGCCCGCGCCACCAGCACGAGCTCCGGGCCTTCCGCCGCCATCCCCTGCCCGACTCGATGCTGTTTCTGCCCGGCGTCATCGACTCGACGACCAACGTCGTGGAGCATCCGGAGGTGGTCGCTGACCGGATCGTCGCGGCCGCGGAGGCCGTGGGCGACCGGACGCGCGTGCTCGCCGGCGTCGACTGCGGCTTCGGGACGTTTGCCGGCTCCCAGCTCGTCGAGGAGAGCGTGGTGTGGGCCAAGCTCCGCACCCTGCGCGAGGGCGCGGACCTCGCCACGAAGCGGCTATGGTGACGCGGCTCACCGCGGGCTTCGCGGCCCGGATCGACGGCGTCGACATCACGCGGCCCGTGGACGAGCCGACCTGGGCGGACATCCGCGCGGCGTTCGAGGAGCATTCGGTCCTGGTCTTCCGCGGGCAGGCGCTGGACGACGACGCGCAGATCGCGTTCAGCCGGCGCTTCGGCGGGCTGGAGGTCACGCGCAGCATAAACCCGGCGGCGGGAACACCCTTCGCCCGCCAGTCGAACCTCGACATCAAGACGGGTGAGGTCATTCCGCCCGACGACCGGCGGATGGTCTACCAGCTCGCCAACATGCTCTGGCACAGTGACAGCTCCTTCAAGGAGGTGCCGTCGCTCTGCTCGCTGCTGTCCGCCCGCATCGTCCCGCCGGCGGGCGGCGCCACCGAGTTCGCGAGCGCGCGCTGCGCCTACCCGGCTCTGCCCGAGCCCTTGAAGCGGCGCGTCGAGACGGCCGTGGCTGTCCACGACTTCTCGTGGTCGCGCGATCAGATCCGGCCGGGGTTCTTCACCGACAAGGAGCGCGCCGAGTTTCCGCCGGTGCGCCACCGGCTCGTCCGCGCGAACCCGGTCAACGGCCGCCGCTCGCTCTTCCTCGGCGCGCATGCCTCCCACATCGAAGGCATGCCGGTGGAGGAAGGCCGCGCGCTTCTCCGGGAGCTGCTCGAGCACGTCACGCGGCCGGAGTTCTGCTACCGGCACGAGTGGCAGGAGGGCGATCTCGTCATCTGGGACAACCGCTGTATCCTTCACCGCGGAACGCCGTACGACACCACGCGATACAAGCGCCTCCTGCAGCGAACCACCGTCTCCGGCGATCCGGCAGAGCCCGCGCCCGGGGCGGTCAACGACCACGACGTCATGACCACGAGGTAGCCCATGCGCAAGACCATTACCGGCACCGGCGGCATGCTGCTGATCCAGACCCTGAAGGACGCGGGGGTCGAGTACCTCTTCACGAATCCCGGCTCGGCGGAGACCGGCATCTTCGCGGCGCTGGTCGAGGACGACGAGCAGCGCCTGGTAGTCGGCAAGCACGAGGGGCTGGTCGCGGCCATGGCCGACGGCTACAGCAGGCTGAGCGGCAAGGTCGGCGTCGTCATCGCGCACGTGATGGGCGGGTCCTACCAGCTGGCCGGCCAGCTCTTCAACGCCCAGGTCGCCGGCTCGTCGCTCCTGGTGATCGCGGGCGACTGGGCCTCGGAGCTGCAGGACTACCGCGGGCTCGCGCCGTTTCCGGGCTTGACCCAGGCGGAGTCGATGCGGCCGATCACCAAGGAGGCGCGCTGCGCCTACACGGTGCACCACAATCCGGCCGCCATTCCCGTCGCCACCATCCGCGCGCTCCGCGAGGCGACCACGCCGCCGACGGGGCCCGTGTACCTTTCCATCAGCGCGGAGCTGCTCAACCGCGAGGGGCCCGAATGCCAGATCGGCGAGGACGCCCACTACCAGATCGAGCGACCGGGGCCCGCACGCCCGCAAACGATCGAGGCGATCGCCCGCCGCCTCGGCGAGGCGCAGTGCCCCGTGCTGCTCTTCGGCGATGACGTCTGGCGCGAGGGCGCGCAGGCCGAGGCCGTGCGCCTGGCCGAGGCCCTCGAAGCGCCGGTATTCACGAGCCGGCAGATCTTCGCCAATTTCCCGACGCGTCATCCCCTCTTCTGCGGCATGTACCCCGTCTCGAAGGACTTCGAGAAGATCACGGGACTCAAGCCCGACCTCATCTTCCTCGTCGGCTGCCAGGGTGTGCACGGCGCCGTCGCCGAGCCCACCGTGATGCAGATCGGCCCCAACCCGCTCCTCATGGGCCGCCACTACCCGCTCGACGTCGCCGCGCAGTGCGACGTGCGCGGGACGCTCCGCGACCTCGTCGAGGCGCTGCCGCGACTGCACGGCGCCGATCGGACCGCCGCGTGGGCCCGCCAGCGGGCGAAAGTGCGGGCGTTCGCCGCCACCCTGATCGAACGCGAGCAAAAGCTCGTCCGCGAGCACCAGAACGACGCGCTCGTGCATCCGAGCGTGCTCGAGGCTCATCTCGCGGAGATCGTGCCGCGGGAGGCCGTGATGGTGCAGGAGAGCTCGACCGCGCGGACGACGCTCCTGCCGCTCGGGCACGGCGGCATGGCGTGGACGCGAAGCGGCGGCGGCTCGCTGGGATTCGGCGTCGGCGCCGCGATCGGCGCCAAGATCGCCGTGGGGCGCGAGCGGCCGGTGGTCCTGCACCTGGGCGACGGCGCGCTCGGCTACAGCGCGGCGGGGTTCTGGACCATGGCGCGCTACAACACGGCGGTCCTGACCGTCGTCTCCAACAACGAGAGCTACCAGGTCGTGCGGCACAACTGGTACAAGGACATGCCTGACACCAAGATGTTCCGAGAAAACAAGTACCCGGGGCTCTGGCTCTCCGCTCCAGCGGTCGACTACGTCGGCCTGGCCCGCTCCCAGGGCGTGGACGGCGAAAGCGTCAAGACAGTGCAGGACCTCGAGCCCGCCCTCCGGCGCGGCATGGAGCGCATCACCCGCGAGAATCGGCCCTACGTGGTGGAAGTGTCGGTCGCCCGCGAGGGGATCGGTGCCGAGTCGACCTGGTACCAGGACTGGCAGCTCTGAGACGCGAGTCTGAACGTGTGATATGGTACGCGGCACTTCTTAGCGGAGGCTGACGATGGAGCAGCGCACCAGACAATCATCGAGGGTGCTGGCATCGAAGGTCCTGGCATCGAGGATCCTGGCACCGTGGATCCTGACCTGTCTCGCCATGCTCGCGACGCTCGGAGCGCCGGCCCCGGCCTCCGCCCAGGACAAGCCGCGCTACGGCGGCGAGCTGATCTTCGTCGTCCCCGCCGAGCCGCCGAGCTTCGACGCCCACCAGGAAGAGACCTTTGCGATGCTCCACCCGGGCGCACCGCAGTACAACACACTGTTGCGCGTGGATCCCACGGATCG
>WNFS01002611.1_pt1 | contig 13647 bp, 3 predicted proteins | sample 5400141 | NCBI WGS metagenome assembly WNFS01 (sample SAMN13153358, study PRJNA577476) | soil metagenome | isolation source: 60 cm saprolite under Madrone tree | place: USA:California | collected 2016-06-14
GGTAGCCGTGATGGTGAAGGTTGTCGTAACCGTAGTAGAAGTCACGGTTAAGGCGCCGGCGGTGACGCCGGTTCCAGACACGGTCACTGCCGTTGCACCGGTCAGGTTCGTGCCAGTCAAAGTCACCGTGCCGGTGGTGCCTTGTGCGCGTGACGAAGGAGCGATCGAGGTGAGCGTCGGCGGCGCTGAAGTAGTACCAGCCGTGAACTCAACCGCGCCAGCGTCGACGGATCCGTTCTTCCTCGAAGTCCCGAAGAAGTCAGTCGGCGGTGCTTCGTTGTAGTTCGTAGTGGCGCTGGACGGGATGTAATTGATGGCTGGCGAACCCGCCGCTAGGGCGTAGTTGCCGAGGGTAACATTAGTCGGGGATACCTGAGAAAGCGGACCCCAACTAATGTTGATCCAGTTGTTGCCCTCGTCCACTGTTGCCGCCGGCGTCAGGTTGAAAACCGGGTTGGGCACGGTCGCGTCCGAGATGCCTGGAGGCACCTGGTAGCCCGCCGCCCCAAGTTCCGGTGGGATTCGCGAACCATTGCAGTACTGCCTGACGACTGCCGGGTTGGATCCCGTGTTGTTCAAGCCAGGATAATCGCTTGCGTCCGTTAGCACTGAGAACGACGGGGCGAGCGTGACGGTCGAGCTATGGTTGCTCGGGCCCGTGTCGCCGCGCACGCCAATGTCCCAATAGCTTACCGGGGAGGGGCACGCACCGGTTGCCGACTGGCTCGGTGCTGCCGTCGTAGTAAACCCATCATAGAGCGTAACTATGTTCTGCTGGTTTAGGGTTCCCGGACCAAGGGAGCCTACCCCAATGTAGAACGTACGGTTCTGCCAGAACACATTGTTGGCCAAAAGCGGATATGAGACGCTCCTGCAACTCCCATTGGTGGCAGTCGTGCCCGCATAATGGCCTGCGGGGCAAGTGATTGAAGCGGGCAAATTCGCGGTCAGGACCGCGCCGTTCTGGATGCTCACCAGGCCGGCGGGCTGAGCTGTCGAAGTCGTAATGCAGGGTGACGGTGGCAGTCCAGTAGTGGGGCTGATGGGGCAGGGTCCCGACGAGCTGGCTAGGGGAGCCCCAATCGTGTTGAACAGCACCCCCGATGACGCCGTGGTGTCGTTGGATATGACCGTGTTGTTGATGACATTCACCGCGAACGAGTCGACTAGCGAAATGCCAGCGCCATCCCAGCCGGCGACATTGTTGGCGATGATATTGTTGGTGACGTTCACCGAGTACCAGTTTGCCGGCGTGGTCGGGAAAGTTACCACGTCCCCGCCGTTGACGGCCTGGAAGCGTATGCCGCCGCCGCTCCCGCTTTCCGCGGCGTTGCCCATAATCAGGTTGGCGTTGATCACCAGGCCCGGACCCACTCCGTCGCTTGGCGTAACACTGCTAGGCGCCGGCACGCAATCCTGGTCGGTCGTGGTGCCGCATGTAGGATCGACATCGGGGGCACCCATGACGAGAATACCGCCGCCGTTCGAAGCAATCGTCGGGTTGGTACTCTGGTTGAACAGGATCGCGTTGTGCTCGATGTCACCGAAGTAGCTGAGCCCGAGGTGACCGATTCCGCCTCCGTCACCCGTGCTCAGATTCCCGCACAACCAGTTGTAGTTGAACTTGTAGAAGTCGGAGCCGGTGCAGAAGCTGACACCGCCTGCCCCTGCCGGCGTGGCCGAGAACAATTCGTCGCCGTTCGAAGAGTTCAGCGTGATCCCGTTGTTGTGCACGTTCACGTTCAAATCGTGGCAGTAGGGTAGCTGAGCGTTCGGAGCATTCGCATAAGCGACCGACTGGCAGGAGCCCGGATCCGCGTTTGCGGCGCCCTGGAGGTACGAGGGAGGGAATTCACCCTGACCCACGTTGATCCCGCCCGAGAGCGTTCCGGTATTGTTGGTCACCCGGTTGTTGGCGATTTGCAAGTTATGCCCCCAAGCGTGCACAAAGATGCCGCCGCCCCCCTGGGAACTGTTGGTGATAGTCAGGCCGTCAATGCTTGACGGGTTGCACCAGAAGTTGCTCGGGAATGGATTGGGACTGGCAGTGCAATTGGCGCTCGTCAGGAGCGTAGTGCCGGTCGGGAACGTACCGCCCGCGGTTACCCACGGATTCGATGGGAAGTTCACTCCCTTCGCCAATACCGTGATTGCCGCTCCTTCCAGCGCGCCCATCAGGCTTGGCTCTTGCAACATCTCGGCCAGGTTGCCATTCAGCGTGGTATCCCAACCGACAGTTGCCTCCGTCGGTATCCGATCTATCTGCGGATTGTTGCCAGTCGGCGTGAAACCAAACCAGCCAGTCCCCGGGCAAGCGAACCCGCCAGTCGAATCATAAGGATTCGAGCTGGTGAGGGGCGCACCGTCAAGCGACAGACCAAACAGGCAGTCGACCTTCCGGCGCCACACATCCACCTTCCCTGCCGGATGGGTATTCGCGTTGAGGATGCTAGAGGCAGCTCCGACACCTTGCAGTCGGACCGGCTTCCACATCAACAACAGTTCTTGATGGGTAGAGGGTGCGTAGGTTACACCGGCGACAGTACACGCAACTGTCGCTGTAGTCGTGGAGCAAGTGGGGTCAACGATGATCAGGTCGCCCGGCTTGGCGGCGTCAATGGCACTCTGTATGCTTCCGCTCGCCGCGACATGCGTCGGCGCTTTGCCGCCGATCGTGACGGTCACGGTGTCGATTGTTGATCTACCGTTGTCGGCTCTGGTGATGACCAATTCACCGCACCGCGCAGCGGAGCCTCCGTATTGCGCTTGCTGTTGTATGCCGCATGCCGGCACGGAGCCGGCTGGGGGCGTCGTACCAGTGATCAAAGTATCGGTCCATGTCACTCCATGGAGGGGTACGCCACCTATCGTCACGTTCGTGCACGCTGCGTTGGCATTGCCACCGCCGCAGCCTGCTCCGCTTGGTGCGGGTCCGAAGCCATAGTTGCGCGTGATGGTTTTCTGATTGTATGGAGCTGTGGTAGCCGAGGGCCCGGCGTACGCATTGTTGTTCACGGTCTGGAGGCCCAAGGCTGTGATCCTGATGGGGCGGCCTGGCGCGCTCACCCAAGGTCCAACGCCGTCGCCATCCACTTCTTTGATAGCTGGCGTGAGGTCCGGGTAGGCGCAGTCAACATTGTTGTACCCCGCACCGGCGAATGCAGACGTGGGCGTCACCGGAGTATCCATGTACTGGGTTTGCCCAGGCATGAACGGGATTTCGTAGCAGAATTGGCTGTAAGCCGGGTTGAACAACGGATCCGGTGCTGGTCCAGTTCCTGGGTCGTTCATGCATGTAACCATCATCGTCGGCGCATACCCTGTCGGATTCGGCGGGTTGACTTCCCAAGTCGAGTAGGTCAGGCCGTCGTAAGTCCCCCAGTGGTCGGTATACACGCGGGAGATTTCGGTTCCGCTCCAATCCTTGATGGCTACCGGCAGGTTGGCCGGGGAGAATTTCTCGCCAAATTGTGGCGAGAACGGGTCGAATTCCGAAGTGAAGTCGTCCGTAATCACACCAGTGAAGTGCGCGGCAGTGTGAGCCGAGGTGAAGATCCAGAACTTCGCGAGCGACGAAGCCTGCTCCTGCACCAGCACTTCTTTGCGGTCGCACAGATTGCGTGTCGCGCCGGCAAAAGGCGATACTTCTAGCGACTGTGGGAATAGGCTGATGTAGTCGGGGACGATGCGCGTCGCGCCAACGCACGGCCAGAATTGCTCCACGCTTCCAGTGTCGCCCTCACCTCGTGGCAGGTGCAACGAACCCAGATCCTGCGTCGGGTTCTGCGCATTGTTGGCATTGTAGCTGGCACCGACGGCAGCCTGGTCGGGAAGAATATATATCGCGGATCCGAGGCCCGGGAACTCTTGCGTTACGGGCGCGATATAATTGTCGCCGATCAGGATGTTCTTATCCTCCTCTTTGACCAGTTCATAGCCTGGAGGAGTTACCATTTCGACTACGTACTTGCCGGCGGGCAGCATGGGGGTGCCCACTCGATAGGCATCAGTGTTGTCCGGGTTCGGCACGCAAATCGTGCAGTTCGTACCCGCTGGCCTGCCTGTCGTCGGATTTATGCTGGTAACGCTGGGGAACTGGTACATCCCGTCGTACGGCGCCGGCTGCACTTGATTCCAGTTGTGCATGCCGTCATAGCACTTGAACTGCGAGTTGTTTGGCAGCGCAGTCGGGCTCGTAGCAGTGCCGTGCTGGACGTTGTTGTAGAAATCCAGGTACATCGGCTGATTAAACAGCGAGAAAAAGAAGAGGTCACCGGGGGCGCCGGGAGTGGTTGAGGTTGGGGCCGTGTACTGGCCCGGGCAGTTCATGTTAGGAATTCCATCGGTCCGGAAGCCTTGCGCCCAATCGTCCCAACTGCTGGTCTTGGTGGTGTCGACCAACCTGAGGGACGTCGTTCCGTCCGGAGCTGTTCCCTCTTGATACAAGTTAATGGTTACACCCGGCACGTCCGGCGTCCAACTGGTATGGATTAGCAAGCTGGGATCGTCGAATGGCCGCGTTGAGGCGTAGATTACTTCTCCACGGATGCCGCCGTTCTCGCCGGCGCCGTATAGGACCTTGCCGAATTCCAGAAACGAGTTCTGTCCGGAAAAGCCTTGCCAGCCTTCGCTCACAACCCAAGGCGGATCAACTCGGCCAGTCGACCCTCCGGCCGTATCGCCAGCAGGGCAGTCCGCCGATGCGCAGTATCTTGCGCCCGGCACGTGCAGGGCAGCGGGCAGACGCACAGCGGCTGGTTCGAGCGTGTTCGCGAGGTTCCCGCCAATCGTCGAGGTTCCTCCACCCGGTGTATTGTCGGCCGGTCCACCCGCGTCGTAGACCACGTGGACCCCAGTGTTCTTGTAGCGGGTCGAATCCGTTTCAACAACATACCAACTGAACAGCGGAAATATCTCGTTGAAGCCTGCGTTTCCGCTCAGGTCGGTATTGTTAAAGTTAGAGTAGCTGCCGTCACGGAACCGGATGTTGGTCGACACCAGCGTCAGTCCGGGTTCATTGGTATCTTGAATACCATTGTGGTTGAGGTCAAAGAAGGTCTTGGTGTACAGATTTGCCTGCCACTGGTTCATGGCAATCGGACCCATATTCGTGGTTCCGCCAGCCAGACGGATTGGCGTTGATAGGCCGTCCACCAGCATATCGTTCCATTGGTCAAAGACCGTGATTCTCCAATCACCATTGGGAAGGCCCGACATACTGAAGCTCCCATCGGCGGCACACTTGGTGAACGCAAAATCTTCTCCGTCCGGATCTCCAAAGCTCACAAAACACTGGGTGAAAGCGAAGCTGGTATTGTCGCCGCTGCTGTAGAGCCTCTCATCCGGCGTGCGGCTCATGCGCTCGGTAGTCACCAAACCCGTCACGGTATTCGTGCAGCCGGTGCCGGTGATGTTCGGGTCGGTGCCTGCGCAGACGCCCGCCAGGCGGTCATTGATGATCTTGGGGTTGGCGAAGCCGATGGCCACGTGGTATCCCGCCGGCCCAAACTCTTGGAAGAAGCTCGGCTCGCCGATCCTCAGGAACGAATCGTGGGCCTTCTGGCCGTCCAGCGTGTTGGTTTGCAGCCACTCTTCACCTTTCGCAATCCGGTCTGCGCCCGGCGTGGCCACCACGCCGTACCTTCCTGGCATCAGGTTGGCAACCACAGCCTGACCCGCCAGCGGGGATAGCGTTTTGCCGTCCGCTTCGTACTTCGGGCAAGTCACGATTGTGCCGGTTATACCGGTCTGCGTCGGATCGCCCGCACCAATCCGCGAAATAGAGGAGATTGGGCACGCATCAGAATTGTTATTGGACGGGTCGGGCGTTCCCGACAAGCTGTTCACCAAGGGCTGGTTAAACATGTCGTAAGTCATCTGTCCTGTGGCATCGCCTGTGCCGCCAGCGTCGTCAAACAGGGTGATATTGAACTGTCCGAGACCGGGCTCGTTGGGCGACAGTGTGTCGACTCCGCCGCCGCCATCTTGCTCACCGTTGAGCGGGAAGTCGTCCTCGAACACAAACACGGAAAGTTTCGACGGTGGAAAGGGGGTCGGTTGCGTCAGCACGGTAACCGCAGGAAACGCACCAGTGCTGGTACATGTTACCGCTGGCGCCACAGGGATGCAGGCGATCGGAGCACCGCCCATGCCATGACCCTTCTGTTTATTGGCGGACTCGAACGGGTTGGCGGCATCCCCCGGCAGGACCGAGAGATAGTAGCGCTTGGTCGGATCTAGATGCACGGCACTGGGCAATACGGCGGTGAATCCATTTCCCGTGGTATCGGGCCTGCAAACGCCATCGCCAACATCACACACCGCGGCGACATGGGTCCCAGAGGTTGGATCCACGACCGTCTGTCCCGATTCACAAGACAGTGGCCCGGTGCAACCGGTTGCCACGAGTGGCATGTAGCTGGTGTGGAAGTTAGTGCCAAATGTTGGAACGATGCCGGGTGTCGCGCCGCTACCCGCCGTCGGGCAGCCCGCCGGTGGCGGATTCGTTGTGCACCCAGGGTTTACATAGAAGGTGCGATCTTCCTCGATGATCCAGCGATAGTCGGGGATAACAGTCGTCTTATCTGCGCCGTCCAAAACCGTCACGGTAAGACCGGTGGCTGCCGGGAAGATGAGCGTCACCGTCGCACTTCCGGCGCTCACCGTCCCCTGCGAGTTCTGCGCCTTGTAGGTAAATTGGTAGGTACCGGCTGAAGCGACCGACGCGTTAAACGCGCCAGTCTTATCCACAGAAAGTGTCAGCCCTGCCGGTGCCACTGTGGTCGAAGGTGCAACCGAAAGCGGATAGCCCGCCGCGTCGCTGTCAACCGCCAGGATACCTGGGGGCTTGATGCTCAGGGCTGTGGCGTTCGACGTGTACGTGATGTTGCCCATGGTGATGCCGCTGCCCGCCTCAAGCGGTGCCGCACCAAGTGTTACCAAAGCGGTGATGTTCGAAGAGCATACCCCTGCCGTAACAGTACCGTTGGCGCAGTAGGTAAAGGATGTAGGAGGGCCCAAGTAGGTAAACGTCCCGTTCGGGTTCAGAGTCAGTCCTGCTACGGTCCCCACAACCTGAACACCGAAAACATTAGTATCGTTGGCGATCAAACCCTTGCCTGGATCCGACACGGTCAGCGTCTGGCCCGCAAGCACGGAGTTGTAGGTATCCGCGCGGGCAATTGCACCTGTAAACGCAGGGGCGGCTGGGAGTCCACTGCCGTTGACACTAATGTAGGCCACCATCCCGGAGTCGCGCGCGATACCATTGGCCGACAGGCTCAATTCACGGTCGTATACCGGAAGGGCCGTCGCGCCTGCTGCCGTGGGTACGTTCACCATTACGTCATAAGTCTTACCCGCGGCCAGGAACACTTCACTCTGCACGCGGGAAACACCTGGCAACGGATTTCCATCCTCGGCCACTAGACTGAAGCCCGAGACTGCAGCAGCAGTCGTGCCGGTTGGCACGACTGCCGGTGTGGTGACGGAGGCAACAATCGAAGGTACGTGCATGCGCAAGCCAGCGTTCACAAAGCGAACAAGAACGTTACCGGTAATCCCGGTCGTAACCGGGACGATACTGCCCGCGCTATTTGTGGTAGTGCCTGCTGTAGCCGGGAACAGTGAACTCGAGGCGCTAGTCTTGTTGAACGCAACTCCGTTAATAAGGTAGTACAGTGGAGTATAGTTAACGACTGGCGGATAGCAAGTGTGGTAGTTCGCTGAGCTGGGATTGCCGCACTGGTTTGGCTGGCCGGACCACACTGCGGTCTCGGTGAAGCCGGCAGTGTTGACCGCAGTGTTGACTGCGTTGTTCTGGACTGGGTCGATTTCGCTCAGAAGCACTGGAACTTCCGCGTTGTAAGTGACGGCGGGAACCGTCCCGGCTGCCGGATACGCCGTGCCCGCTAGGCCTCCAACGGGCGCAGTGGTGACCACTAGGATTCCGTACAGCCCCATGGGACCTTGGATGGACGGGTGCGTGCCGGACTCAATCAGATATGTGCCGGGACGAGGAGCTGTCCAAGTCACTGCCGTGGTCGCGCCAGGCGCCACTTCGGTGGAGAACGACTGCACGCGTGGACCCTGCACCGGTGGCGTGCCGACGCCAGTCAGCGGCGCACCTGGTGGATCTGCGGCGATCGGCCACGTGAGCGGCTGCGCGTTGGTGTGGTCCGGACTCGCCGTGGATGTCGCTGACTTTCCGAGACCGACGTCCAACTGACCCACGATCAACAGCGACGTAGGCACGGAATTCGCGCCAAAAATAAGGCTGTTCGTGAGGTTAATCGTCAGGCTTTGTCCTGTGGCAACGGTAATGACGACTGGGGACCAGGTGGCTGCCGTAGTGGTGGTCGCGGCCGCCAGTGGATTCAGCAAAGCGCAGGTCGCGGTGGCTCCGGTCACAGCCACGCCGCAACTGTAGCCCCACATCGGCACCGTTGAGCCATCGGGCAGGGTTACGGTGGTCGGTCCGGCAGTCAGATTAACCGTCTGCTGGCCGAAGGCCACAACCGCCGCGAAGGGAAGAATACAGACTACTCGTAGCGCCGCCTTCAAGATAGCTTTCATATTGTTCGTTGGCATTTTTCTTCCTCGTCGTCAGTTGGACTCATCGATCACAAATTCACGGGAATCAACCAGCATCATCATCAGCATTCCGCCGGGGAAAATATTGTTGGTGGTGATCTCGCGCTCGTTGTGCGAATGCCACATAAACGCAAAGCCGGCTTCGCCAGAGGGTGAGTTCGCGATCGTGCCCGAAGGCGGCGTTGAGCCGGTGGCGCCGCAATTAACGGCTAGAGGACCGGCGTTCGTACCGGCGCTGCATCCCGTCGCCCGCAAAGTGGCGTCCGGTCCGAGATAGGGGCTGCCGCCATACCAGGCGCCGTTCGTGAAGAGGTTCGGATCGGGCAGAGTTGTCGGGCCGCCACCCGCCACATCGCCGAAGGGAGTAACTTCCATCGGCTTGTTGTGGTCCTGGCACCACTCGAAATAGTTGATCGCCGTGGGTGCGCTGGTGTTGTAGCCGTTGGCATCCGGGGTACAGGAAAGCTTGGCGGAGGAGTCAGTTGAAGCAGGATTGTGACCGTAGGCATCCCAATTCATACCCTTGGCTGTCCAGTAGAAAATTCCGTCGAAGGCTAGCCCAGGAGTCGTCGTAGTGGTGAACAGCAAAGGTCCAGCGAGACTATTCGGATCGGTTGCGCTGAGAATCAAGTTCCCGTCGCGCCCCAGGATGCGCACATGGTTGCCGTGCTCGTGGAACGGATGCTGCCAGCGGCCCTGGCCAATGACGCGCAACAACACTTGCTCGCCTGGATGCATGTGAGGATTGCCGTTGTAAGGTTGGTGGGGATACTCCACGGCATAGTTCGAGTCCATGTCGTCGGGCATGGAGCGCCCGTTAATCAGGAAATATGCAGGATGGTAAGGCTCGGTCGCGACATTGAGACTGCATCCCGCAGCTCCAGCCACACATCCAGCCCTCGCCGCAACTTGCGCTTGTGCCTGGTAATGAATGTCGGGATCCATCTCGGAGAACTGGAACAGGTATTCGCGGTCGTAGCAACTCTTGGCGTGGTCGTAAGCGGCATGCGACAGGCGGAAATCAGTTTCGCCCCAGTGCGCTTCCGCAGTCAGGTTGGAAGCAGCCAGCCCGGTCGAGCAGTTGGCGGGGACCGCAGCCGGGAGCACGATGATGGCCCCGTAAAGGCCCATCTCGACCTGCAGGTCGCCTTGCGTTCCACTGTAATAGGCGCGTGTACCGGGTGTGCCGGCAGTGAAACTATACGTTACCGTCCCGCCAGGCGCCGCCTCCTGCGTCAGCACGCCGGCAACACCAAGTGTCGGTGTCACCGTAAAGCCGGGAAACAGAATAGATGTGTTGCCGGCTGAAGTGGGGAGTCCATTTGTCAGGTTCACCGTGACCGTCTGTCCCTCCGTGACGATCAGCGTGGGCCCGGGAACTTGCATCGTCGGGCACGTGGCGGCAGAGATTGCGGCCGGCGCAAAGCCGCTCGGCGCGATACGGCAGCCGTACCCCCAGGAGTAAATCATCGACCCGTCCGGCTGGCTGATATAAGCCGGCTGCGCGGTCAAATTGAAAGTGGGACCGGTTATCCCCGGAGCCGCTCCATGCGCTGTAGCTGGGAGCAACAAAGCCATTGCCACCGTCGCCGCCAGAAGCAGTCGTGTCTTCGAGATTGCTTTTTTCGTTTTCGTAGCATTCATTGGCTCTCTCCTAGCTCTCATTGCCGCTCTCCTACTTGATATGGACCTCGGTCATCAGCCCACCGAAGTTCTCGGCATCGTTCGACAAGTGGTCAAGATTGGGGGTGTAGAGATAGAACACACTGCCTGATGGATACTTGGTCGTATCGGTGGCATCCAGAATCACATCGAGCGACTCGCCACCAGCCAGCGTGATCGAGTTGGTGTTGTAGTTGAGGTTGTTTCCCGCTTGGTCGCGCAGCAGCTTGGCATTGATCCCGATGACATTCATCGGAATCCCTATGGAGGCCAGCGTCTGATATTCCGTGACGTCCAGGTCGGAAATGCGGAGCAGCGCCTTTTTGCCCACCGGAATATTGATGATCGTAGGTAGAGGCTGAGAGAAATGGTTTACGCCATCCGCCGATTGAGTCTGCAGCGGACCCGGCGTGACCGTGTCGGGATAGCTCCGTCCGTTCAACAGGAAGAATTTGTCCTTCATGTCCGCAAATTCTTCGGGGTTGAAGGTCATTCCAATAAAGTGGAAGCTGGGGTCGAACCCGTGGATCTGGATGGGATACTCGACATCGTATGCTGTCGAGCCATCGCCATCGTTATAGGCATACTTGCCGCCGCCTGTGGCGCCGGTGTTGACTGCTGGCAGCGGATTGCTGCACAGGATATCGGTGGAATCGCATTTCGTGCGCAGATCCAATTGTTGTTGCTGGAGCCCGGCGTAAAGGGCGCCAGTGACCCGATTCTGCCGTGGGCGCACATAAAGTTGCCCGACCATGCCCATCTGCAAGTGCTCGGGCGGCGTGATATGGCAGTGCCAGAAGTAAGTGCCGGCATCCGGTGCAAGATAGTAATACGTGAAGCTCGCACCGATGTTGATGGCCACCGAGGCGTCGGGCACGCCGTCGTAGAATGACGAGGCGTTGGGATAACCGTGGAAGTGGACGGTGTGCTGCTCGAACAGGTCCGGCCGCATGATCATGCCCACGTTCGTGAGCGTGAGGAAGAATTCATCATCCTCGTCGATGGCCATCAGCGGCGCTGGGATGTTCCCGTTCATCACCCCGACATCCATGATTTGGCGCGGATCCACATGTCCGTCGAGACACGAGCCGGTGCAACTTCCAGCGGCCAGGGCATCAAGGTCAGGAACCAGCCCCACCGCGCCGTTATACGTAGTGCCGGTGGTGGCCGGATCGCCAGGCTGCAGTAAGCCCGGATTCACCGTATTGAACACGCTCGGGAACTCCGTGCCGGGCAGGCCGCTCGCAATGTCCGAGATCCCGGACAGCGGTCCGAAAGAGAACATGTACGTCTGTGTGCCGTCTCCCATCGTCGAGTATCCGTCGCCGCCCGAGATCTGCTGGCATTTGATAGCGCCGTTCACATGGACGGGTGCTGCCGGATAACCACCGCCAACCGCATAAGTCGGACCGGCGTAAGCCGGCTCCGAATTATTGTTGGCCGCTGTCGGGTGCGTAAGGGTGCTGGTTGGACACTGAACACGAAACGACTGTGCGCTCGCCACCGCAGGAACAAGACATACTAAAAGCATTGGCAAACAAATCTGGTACGGCTTTCTCATGACTTGGCAATCTCCTTCCAGACCTGCGGGCGCCCGAGATTCACGTTCTGTTTCCTAACCAATGAATGAAACATGTGCGACAAGGGCCCGCCGTGATCGCACCACGAGACTAGTTGCATGATAGCGACTCATGGGCAGGAGTCCTTGCCCATTCGCAAACGTAAGAGAAAAATAATGGGGAGGCGGAATTATCCCTTGCAAACAAGGAGAAATACAATTCTATATTACTTCTTCAGTTATATATTTCTAGATTATACTATATAGTATTACAGCGGATTTACGGTAAGACGCCGGTCGGCCGCGCTGCTTCCGTTTGGATTGATGTATCAGTCGATCGGGAAGCGCTTGCTCCGCTCTCACCATCGTCAAGAACTAGCGCGTGTGCCGCAATTATCACTGGCAAGCAATCCGGGTGATTCTTTCCAGCCGCGAAAAGCTCCAATCCTCCCGCGCTGACTGTCCGGAGGTCAACGGACAGTGACAATGAAGCGTCAACACCGATATTCAAGAGTTCCATCGAGGCGGCACGTTTCACGACAAGAAAGATCTAGCTCGAAAACTCAAAGACTGAGAGAAAGAATACGGCGAGCGCCGGCACATCTTGCATTCGAAGGAAAAACTCCTGTTGCGGGAATTCCAGAATTCGATCTTCCATCCCCTGCCTGTAAGGACTCTCTCCTAACTATAACGCCCGGTATCGCAATTGGCATAGCCCGGCTTCCAGGGGCCATGACGTTTTGGATCTTTACGTCTTGAATTGCAGGCGAAGTGATACAGTAAGCTTATGAAGCGAACGCGAAAGACATTACAGCCGCGCGAAGAGACTCGAAAAAAAATGCGACCGATAACGCGAGATACTTTCACGGCTATTGTCGCGAAAGCGATTAAGACGCCTTCCAGGAAGCCCCCTCCAAAAGCGCATTGAGCGGCAGATGCCGCCCTTTCGTCGATTCAGTCGGATGCTATTCCCATCAAAGTGAGCTCGCTTGTCGTTCTCTCTTCCGCTGTGAGAGAGGCAGCCGATTCCCCTTCGCGCGCAAGACCACATGCGTCTCCATCGTCTATCTTTGCCGTCGGGCGCTCCAATGGCAGGTCCTCATTGTTGAGCAATCGCCGAATCTCACGGAATGTGCGCCATGCTGTCTTGTACGTAACGCCGGTTTCGCGCTGAATTCGCTTTGCGGATATGCCGCTGTTAGTGGAACCCATCAGGTATATGACGTAGAACCAGGTTTTGAGTGAAGTAGTGCTCTTCGCAAAAACAGTCCCTGTGAGCGGGTACATGTGATTCCCACAGTGGTCGCAGGCATAAGCTGTACGGCCAGTCACGCGGTGGTGCTTACGCTCGATGTTGCACTTCTCGCACTTGGTGACCCCATTCGGCCAGCGCTGCTCTTTGATGAATTCAAGGCAGGCATTATCATTCGCAAATTCGCGGTTAAAATCGTCCACCGAATAGAACCGTTCTTTTGCGATGCTCGGTCTGGGCCTCATGTCCGCCTTCCAGAGATATCGGGCATATTGCCATACTTGTATTCAAGGGATAGATACCGATAGGCGGCTGAGAACCGTGTGAGAAGCGGACTGGAGCCCTGCAATCGCAATTTCGACGTTTCGCCCGCAGACCGAACACCAACTATGGTCGGTTCAGAAATGGTAGCCTCCATTCCCTTAAGCAGCTCCCAGAACCTGGAATTTACTTGGCCTTACATAGACCCATGAGGCCAGGAACATTGTGAATCTCAATCACTTCCCTTCGAAGTTTCAAGAGCCCCTGATTTTCCCAGTTGGTGAGTATCCGGCACACGGTGAACGAGGCCATGGATGTCATT
>WNFS01002920.1_pt1 | contig 13644 bp, 9 predicted proteins | sample 5400141 | NCBI WGS metagenome assembly WNFS01 (sample SAMN13153358, study PRJNA577476) | soil metagenome | isolation source: 60 cm saprolite under Madrone tree | place: USA:California | collected 2016-06-14
TGATGGTCGCCTGAGGCTATAAACAGCACACGAAAGTTGAGAGAGGGTTCCTTTCCACAAGAGAGAGGACCGCCAGGAGGAGTGTTGTCAAATCGGCTGAACGGGAAGGTAGCCGTCGTAACGGGCGGCGATCAGGGGATTGGCCGCGCAATCGCGGAGCGCCTCGCATGCGAGGGCGCGGATGTGGCGATCTGCTATCGCAAGAATAAGCAAGGTGCGAATGAAGTGGTGGAACGAATCACATCTGCGACAAAGCGCCGCGCCGCAGCCTTTCAAGCGGATATCGGCAGAATTTCTGATGGCCAACAATTCATCAAGGATGCTGTCGCCAGCCTCGGCAAGGTCGATATCCTGATCAATAACGCGGGTCTGGAGAAGCGGGCGGATTTCTGGGATGTAACGGAAGCGGATTTCGACGCCGTTCTCAATGTCAACCTGAAGGGCATGTTCTTTGTAACGCAAGCAGTAGTGCGTCACCTCAGGGAAACAAACCGGCCCGGAAAAATCATCAATGTCAGTTCGGTTCACGAGGAACTTCCGTTCCCGCATTTCGCCTCCTATTGCGCGAGCAAAGGCGGAATCAAGATGCTGACGCGAAACTTGGCGATCGAGCTAGCCCCGAACAAGATCACGATTAACTCCATCGCGCCCGGGGCCATCGAAACGCCCATCAACACAAAGCTCCTGAATGATCCGGTGAAGCTCAAAGAGCTGCTGGAGAATATCCCTCTTGGGAGGCTCGGAAAACCGGAGGATGTTGCGGGTTTGGCCAGTTTTCTGGCTTCCGAGGAATCCGACTACATTACGGGATCAACGTTCTTTGTCGACGGCGGTTTGTTGTGGAACTACCAGGAGCAGTAGCGAATCGGCACAACAATGGATCTGTAATGGCTGGCTTCACCCGGCCAGCCAACTCAAATACTAACGAATGAGGTTAAGACATGGCATCGAAAAATGGACGGCACGAGGCCGGAATTCAATTCAGTGTCACGAGCGGACGGCCTCCGCGCGGCATGGCCATGCTGATTGATCCGCTGAAACTTACGCAGCCGCTGGCTGCGTTCAACGGTGGCGTGTTGATTAAGCCCGACCTCAAAACAGTGGTGGACCAGAAGTTCTTACCAGCGGGAGTGCCGGAAAAAGTGATCGAGGCCATTGAGAATCACGGTTTGGACGCTTGGGTATACACGGACACGGAGTGGTTCGTGCGCGACGCGAATGCAGCGCACGTCGCACGCGAGCAGTGGACCGTGAAATTTCCTCCAACCGTAGTCAAGACATTTGCAGGGCTCCTCGGCCGCGTGGCGAAAATTGTCGGTGTTAGCGACGACCACGACCGCGTAGCGAACTGCGAGAAGGACGTTCAGCTGGCTGGTGGGGCACATATTTCCGCGGCGCGGTCGCAGCCCTATTATCTCGATGTAACGCATCCGCAAGCGAATAAGGGCGAAGTCGTGCTCTCGCTCTCGAGACTGCTGAACATTCCAGCGGCGGAAATCGCGACTATCGGAGACATGCCGAATGACGTTCTGATGTTCCAGAAGAGCGGCGTGAGCATTGCGATGGGCAATGCAAGCCCCGAAGTACAAGCGGCAGCCACCTATGTCACTTCCACAAACGAGGAAGACGGATTTGCCAATGCCATGGAGAAATTCGTCTTGAACGCGCGTTCCGCGAAAGTGTGACGGCACGCTGACGACCGGCCGAAGCAACAATGGAAGGGATATGCACAGTGTTTCGCATCTGAATCGGGTGCCCTGGATCGTCGCTCTCGTCGGTGCGTTGGCTATACCTTCTATGGCTCAGCAAGCTGCCCCCCAACAACCTGTTGATCTGCAGAAACAATTAGAGCAACTCAAACAGCAGTACGAGGCTACCACTCACGAGCTTGAACAACGCATCGCAGCTCTGGAACAGCAAATCGCGAAACAGAAAGAGGCTGCCGAGAAAAGTAAGGAGAGCGCCGTCTCTTCTGTAGAGCTGGCTGCCGAGCAAGCAGCTCAAAAAACCGTGCTCGGGGACTCCGATCAAGTCGGCGCAAAATTTCAGGGCCAGGTTCCCTCCGAGCCGACGTATGACCTCCTCAGAGAGGCGGACCAAAAGATAGAGAAACTTAACGAGCAGGTGCAGAGCTTTGAGTTCCACGGCTACTTCCGTTCTGGATATGGCCTTAACAGCAAGGGCGGATCGCAAGTCGCGTTTCAGGCTCCCGGCGCGGATGCGAAATATCGCCTGGGCAACGAAGCAGAAACTTACGGAGAATTCATTTTCGTCAACAACTGGCTGAACCCGGAGCACGACAGCAACAAAGCGTGGTTGAAGACGGAAGTGATGATCGAGGCGAACACAGGAAACTACGCGAGCTACGCAAATTTTCCGGGGAACACGGGAAGCGACCAATTTCGTTTGCGGGAAGCGTTCGTGCGCGGCGGCCATATCCTGGAGAGCCAACCTGACGCGAAGTTCTGGGCAGGTGAGCGCTATTACCGCCGCCAGCATATCGAGATTAACGATTTCTATCCCTTGGACATGAGCGGCTATGGCGCGGGTGTCGAGGATTGGAATCTCCGCATCGGCAAGATGTCGGTGGCGTTTCTCGCAGGCGCGAGGCCCGACATCGTTACGCAGAATGGGAACTACGCGAAGAGCAATATCGACGTCCGCCTTTACGATCTCAAAGGGCCCTTTGGGTTGTGGGGCGTATGGTTTGATTTCGCGACGGCGAAGGGCGGCGCTACACAAACGGGCACAGTAATTCCCACCTCCAACGGCTACGCAGTTGGGTTGCGCTACCAGCGCCTCGAATGGCATGGAGGCTACAACACGTTTTCCATTCAATACGGCAAGGGAGCAGCGAGCAATTTCAGCACGTCAATCGACAATCCTGAGCCATTTCTCAAGAGTTCGGAGAGATTGCTGATCGCGGAACACCTGCTCGTTCAGCCCAACGACCGCTTTGCCATAATGCCGATCTTCATTTTTCAGCGGAAGCGGGACGGGGCGCCTGGCCACGGGTTCAACGACTGGGCGTCGTTCGGTCTGAGACCGGAAATGTTCTTCACTAAATATATTTCGTTGGCCTTCGAGGGCGGGTTCGACCACACGGAAGGCTTTGTGACTACGCAAAAGGGGGACAGGCAATTCGATGGCTGGTTGCGCAAATTCACCATTGCGCCGCAAATCGGAGCAGGCCGCAAGTTCTTCAGCCGGCCGGTGCTGCGCTTGTTTCTGACCTATGCGAATTGGTCCAACGGCTTCCGCGGTCTCGTCGGTGGTATCCCGTTCGAGGACAGAGCCAGTGGTCTCACCTACGGTGTGCAAGCGGAAACCTGGTGGTGAAACATCACGGCGACACTCATGACAAAAGCAAGAGCGCGATTGGTCGTGCTGCAAGTTAGGAGAATATGCGATGCAAACAGACTTTGAGAAAAATCCGCGGGGCGCGATCGCGAGCGCAGTCGGGCAGAGTGCTGTCGTGCAGGCGTCGAGTACATCTTTCGTCATTTTAGCCGCTATTTTCGCTGCCGTCGGGGGCCTGCTTTTTGGGTATGACACGGCGGCGATCTCCGGCGCCGTCATCTTCATCAAACAACAATTTTCTCTTTCCACTTTTCCCGAAGAGCTAGTGGTCGGCATGGTGCTCGTGGGCGCTGCGCTGGCCGCGTTTGGAGGCGGCAGGCTCTCGGATCGCCTTGGCCGGCGGACCACGCTGGTACTGACCTCCCTCATTTTTATTCTCGGCGCGCTGATCTGCGCGTTCGCCGATTCGTTTCAGACGCTGCTGGTTGGGCGCACCATCGTGGGAGTGGGTATTGGCCTGGCATCGACGACCGTGCCCGTATACATCTCGGAAGTCTCGCCACCAAAGGCGCGCGGTTGGCAAGTCTCGCTATTCCAGCTTGCTATCACGATCGGAATCCTTGCTGCATATATCGTCGACTACGCGTTTGCCGGGAGCGGCGGGTGGAGATGGATGCTTGGCCTCGCAACTGTCCCCGGTGTGATGCTGGGACTGGGCATGTTGTACCTTCCCGAAAGCCCGCGATGGCTTGCGAAACATGGCCAAACGGAAAAGGCAATGAAAATTCTCACGCGAATTCGCGGCGGCTCGGACGTTACAGCCGAATTTCAGGAAATACGGGACACGCTCTCTCAATCGAGCGAGCGCGGTCACTGGTCCGACCTTTTCAGCCCGACGGTCCGTCCCGCATTGATTGTCGGCATCGGTCTGGCCGTCTTTCAGCAGATCACCGGCATTAATACGGTGATCTATTACGCGCCGACGATTTTGCAATCGGCGGGTATTTCATCGGCTTCCGGCGCGATTCTGGCTACGGCGGGCATTGGCGTCGTCAATGTAATCATGACCTTGGTGTCGATGTGGCTGATCGACCGGGCGGGTCGGCGTCCACTGCTGCTGATTGGAACGGCCGGCATCATTATTACTCTGGGCATTCTTGGCTTTGCCTTCCTGAGGCCTGGCGGCGGGCTGGCCCGCGTCGCCGTGGTTACGTTAATGGTGTATGTCGCTTCGTTTGCAATCAGCCTGGGTCCGATCTTCTGGCTGCTGATTTCTGAAATTTATCCTCTTAAGATCCGCGGACTGGCAGAGGGGACCGCAGCGGCGTCAAACTGGGCGGCTAACCTGCTCGTCTCGCTGACGTTTCTTTCGCTGGTGGAAGCGCTTGGGCCAACTCGAACTTTTTGGTTGTACGCACTATTCGGCGTTGCGACATGGATCTTCTGCTACTACCTGGTGCCGGAAACCAAAGGGCGAACGCTCGAGGAAATCGAGCAGTCGCTAAGCGGCAAGGTTGCGGTTCGAAGCCGCAACGCCATCCAAAGCGCGTAGTGTCTTGGGCCGGAATGCTCGGCCAGATCTCGTGGTCATTCATTATTAGTAGTCATTAGCGGTTCGCTGGGGTCCGCCGTTTCTTTGGATGTATTGCAAGCAAAGGACTTACAGGCTACCGATTTAGATATGTGGCAGGGAAAGGAGTTAGAAATCGCCGGACCGATTGATTGAACTTTGCTGCGAGGTACCCCACACCCCCGGTATGTTTGCGTAAATGCGGTAGATAAAGGGGTTAGCGCGCGATTCGGCGTAAAAGCGGTAAATACAGGACTTACCGCTCGAAGCGAATGCGGAAACAGGTTGAGTTGCGGGGGAAAGGAGGGACTAAAGGGGGACACGGTCAGCGAAACCTTAGGTTGGAGATTACCGCATCCGCCACTATTTGTCAAGTGAGAAATAAAGACCGTACTGAGGCGGGGGAAATGGCGAGCGAAAAGGTGCGGTGGGCCGGGTGGCCGGTTTGGGTGCATTCGGCGCGGACGGCCGTTGCGGCACTAGTTTTCTTATTTGTTGCGCGTTTGTTCCGGCTGCCGGAGGCGTACTGGGCACCGATTACGACTTTGGTGATCACGCAATCTTCGCTCGGGGCGGCCCTTGCGGTTTCCTGGCAGCGTTTCGCGGGAACGGCATTGGGAGCGGTGGTCGGTGCGACTGCAGCGAGCTATTTCGGGCCGCATGTGCTGGTATTCGCTGCCAGCGTTTTTGGTTTGGAGTTGCTTTGCGCGATCCTGCGTTCGGACTCAATCGCATATCAGTATGGGGGCGTGACCCTGGCGATTGTGCAGTTGATACCTCGGAAGGGTCCGGCATGGGGAATCGCCTTTCACCGCTTCGCGCAAGTGTCGGTGGGAATTGCGGTGGCACTGATCTTGACGGTTTTGTGGCCGGAGAAAGTGATAACGGGATCAGGAAAAACGTGAATCCTATGCCGCCGATTATGCTGCCAAAGCATCATTAGTTCAGACAAGCACGGGAAAGAAGACTGACAATGGCGAAGAAGAACGTCTCGGAACTGTTGGTAGATGTACTAGCGGAAGCGGGAGTTCAGCGGATTTATGGTGTTTCCGGCGATTCGCTCAATGGCATCACCGACGCCCTCCGACGAAATAAGCGGATTGAGTGGGTTCATGTCCGGCACGAAGAGGCGGCAGCGTTTGCTGCTGGAGCGGAAGCGCATCTCACGGGAGACCTGGCGGTTTGCGCCGGGAGCTGCGGTCCCGGGAACCTGCATTTGATCAACGGGCTGTACGACTGCCAGCGAAGCCGCGTTCCGGTCCTGGCTATCGCTGCGCAAATTCCAAGTAATGAAATCGGGAGCGGATACTTTCAGGAGACCAAGCCGGAACATCTCTTCGCGCAATGCAGCCATTATTGCGAACTGGTTTCGCAGCCGGAACAGATGCCGCGCGTCTTGGAGATTGCGATACAGACCGCGCTCTCGCGGCGAGGCGTTTCGGTGGTTGCTATCCCGGGGGATGTGGCGTTGCGAGAGGCGGTTGAACAGGGACCGCGCTTGCATTTTCCCCCACCCAAGCCGACCGTGTGCCCTTCCGACGAAGAAATCGCGACACTGGCGAACGTTCTCAATAAGTCGAAGAAGATAACCATCTTAGGCGGAGCGGGGTGCGCGGGAGCTCATGCGGAAGTGATCGAACTCGCGGGCAAGCTGAACGCGCCGATCGTACATGCGATGCGGGGAAAAGAGTTCATCGAGTACGACAACCCGTTTGACGTGGGCATGACCGGGCTGCTTGGATTTTCCTCCGGATATCACGCGATGATGGACTCCGACCTGTTGCTGATGATCGGGACCGATTTCCCGTATGAGGCTTTTTTCCCGAAGGATGCGACGATCGTCCAAATGGACATTCGTGGAGAACAGTTGGGCCGGCGCACCAAGGTCGACTACGGCTTTGTCGGAGATACCAAGACGACGCTGCGAGCTTTGCTGCCAAAATTGATGCAAAACGACAACGACAGACACCTGAAGGCTTCACTCGAACATTATAAGAAGGCGCGTAAGGGCCTCGACGAACTCGCGACGGAGGGAACGGACAAGAAGCCGATCCATCCTCAGTACATTGCGCGGGTGCTTGACGAGCTTGCCGCCAAGGACGCGGTTTTTACGTGTGACGTGGGTACCCCAACCGTCTGGGCAGCACGGTATCTGAGGATGAACGGCGAACGGCGGTTGCTCGGCTCGTTTAACCACGGATCGATGGCGAACGCGTTGCCACAGGCGATTGGCGCGCAAGTGAGTCATCCCGGACGTCAGGTGGTGTCGCTATCCGGAGATGGGGGATTGGCGATGCTGATGGGCGATGTGCTGTCACTGCGGCAATTGAACGCGCCGGTGAAGATCATCGTTTTCAAGAATAATTCGCTGGCTTTTGTGGAATTGGAAATGAAAGCGGCCGGCATTCTGGATTTTGGAACCGATCTGGTGAATCCGAATTTTGCAAAAATGGCGGAAGGCGCCGGGCTGCTCGGACTGACAGCGGAGACACCCGCTCAGGTTCGGCCGATGATTGCGCAAGCGTTAGAGTATGACGGCCCGGCCTTGATCGAAGTTCCGGTAGACCGGCAGGAACTATCCATGCCGCCGACAATCACGGCGGAGCAGATAAAAGGCTTCAGCCTATTCACGCTCAAGGCAGTTCTCAGTGGGCGCGGCGACGAAATCATCGACCTGGCAAAGATCAACCTGTTCCGGTAAGCGCCTGAAAGTAAAGGTGCCAGATGACTACGAAACCAATCGCGGCTTCTCTCACTCCGGAAGCGGCCAGCGGATCGCGAATTCGGGCATTCCAGTTCGCTTGGGGACTCGCTCTGTGCTTCTACTTCCTCGAATATGCCTCGCGATCGGCCCCTGCGGTCATGATCCAGCAACTCTCGGTGGCGTTTGGCACGACAGCCATCGGGGTCAGTGCAATTCTCGGAACCTACTATTACACCTATTCGACTGCCAGCCTTATCGCTGGTGCGGCGCTAGACCGGGTGGGTGCAAAAAAAGCTGTGCCGGTTGGCATTTTTATTTTGGCTGTAGGTTGCCTGCTCTTCAGCATGCCAACTGCTACAGCAGGGTATGCCGGCAGGCTACTTCAGGGCGCGGGTTCCGCCTTTGCCTTCACTGGCGCCGTTTATCTTGCCGCGCACGGCTTTTCGGCCCGCTGGCTAGCGACCGCCATCGGCGTAACGCAATGCCTCGGGATGTTGGGAGGATCGGCCGGGCAATTCGTGGTGGGACCTTTACTCGAACATGGTGTCGGATGGCAATCGATCTGGCGTTGGCTGGGCACCGCGTGTATCGCAGTAGGTGTCTTGCTGTTTGCAATCACCCCTCGCGAGCCCCGCTCGCAATCTTCGAGTTCGGCGTGGGCGTCCGTGCTGAATCCTTATCTCATCGTATTTCGCAATCCGCAGTCGTACCTATGCGGCGCCGTCGCGGGACTCCTGTTTGTGCCCACGACCATCGGCGACATGACCTGGGGTGTGGCCTTCTTTCAACGCGACCGGATGTTCAGCTTCCACGATGCGGTGATCACAGGCTCCTTAGTTCCATTGGGATGGGTAATCGGTTGTCCGCTCCTCGGCTGGCTCGCGGATCGGCTAGGCCGTCGCAAGCCGGTGCTCATCGGGGGCGGGATGGTCATGTGGTTGTCCGCTGCGGTGATCGCTTTCACTACCGGCCACCGTGTCGCGGAGGTAGGCTGCTTGATTTTTGGAATCGCCTCCGGCGCAGCGATGATTCCGTACACGATCGTCAAGGAAGTCAATCCAGATGAGGTTAAAGGGAGTGCCACAGGCGCGATTAACTTTCTCACCTTCGGAGTAACCGCACTGATTGGACCCATTTTTGCCGATTTGCTCGGCAAAGGATTCGCCGGCACGCAAAACCATATCGCACACTTTCGAGCGAGCGGCATCTTCTGGATGGTCGGAATAGCCATCGCGATTGTGCTGAGCGTCTTTCTACGCGAGACCGGACACGCGCACAAAAGGGCATAGACAAGAGGTACTTGAGATGAAGCCGATCTATATATTGTTGGCATGCCTACTTTCTCCAGAAGCGATGCTGGCACAGACCGATGGTCAGGAACCCGATCCTTCGACGAACAACACGAAGCTGGCTGCCGAAGTCAAGGCTCTGCGCGAAACTCTCTCGCAAACCCAGCAGCAGTTGGCCGCACAACAGCGAGAAATTGAAATATTGAAAGCACAGTCGAAGCCCGGCCCGACGACATCCCCTACGAACGACCTACGAACGCCAGGCCCCGAAGCTACGCACGATTCGGCCTCACCCTCGCCTGCGCCGACAGCCGCATATGCTGCTACAAATACAAACGTCGAACAGCAACCGCCCGCGCAGCAAGGTCAAGAAAAGCAAAAACCAGAAGAGCCGCAGTTCCCGTCTTTCAAGATTGGCGAAGCAGTTTTGAGTTTCGGCGGCTTCGCGGATTTCGAGAATATCTTTCGCACGACGAACACTCAGAGCAACATCGCCACCGATTTCGGCGCTATACCCTACAACAACACGGCCCAGGGACGTGTCACCGAATGGCGTACCACGGCGCAGTTCTCCCGCCTGAACGCGACAATCACAGGCAGTTTTAGCGGCAACGACGTCACCGCCTACGTTGAAAGCGATTTCAGCGGCAACGACGCTCCGAATGTCTATCAAAGCGTGAACGGCCATACCCATCGGCTGCGACTGTACTTCGCGGACCTAAAACGCGGCAAATGGGAGTTCCTGGCCGGACAAACGTGGAGCTGGCTGATGCCCAACCGGAACGGCACCGGGCCAATGCCTGTCGATTTGGCCCTTACCTACAATGAGGATCAGAACCTGGCCGTCGGAGTGCCTTATACGCGGGCTGCCGAGTTCCGCGTCGCCTATCACCCGAACGAGCATTGGTCCGCTGGAGTAGGCATTGAGGATCCGAATCAATTTATCGGCACCTTCGTCGCACTCCCAGCGGCTTTCAATTCCATTGGTTCGCAGTTCGATAGCGGCGCACAAATCGGTGCGGCGAACGCATTCCCCGATATTCTCTCCAAGGTTACCTATGACGGAAAGTTTGCAGGCAGGCACTTCCATGGGGAAGTCAGCGGTTTGCTTACGGGCGCGCATGCCACAGTGACGCCCCTTGGATCAACTTCCTTCCAAACGCACACTGTTGTCGGCGGTGGCGGCCAGATCGCCGCGAACTATGAGCTCGTTCCGCATAAGCTCGTCCTGCTAGCCAACGCGTTTTGGAGCGACGGCGGCGCTCATTACCTGGTAGCAACGGGACCGCAACTGGTGGTTCGCCCAAACCCTGCCGGTACCAACGTCAGCCTCTCCATGGTGCATGCCGGGGCGGGCTCTGCGGGTTTCGAATGGCGAGCGTCCCCGAAGCAGGCCTTTGCCATCTATTATGGCGCGGATTACTTCGGACGGAATTTCTTCCCCGACACGACGGATACCGCACATCCCGGGACCATTATCGGGTTCGGCGGACCTGGCTCCCCCAACACGAACAACCGGGCTATCCAGCAGGCCTCGTTCGATTGGATCCACACTTTCTGGCAGGAGGAGCGGCACGGAGCGCTCCAGTCTTACGTCCAGTATTCCTATCTGAGCCGTGCACCTTGGTTTGTAGCTCGAGACACTCCCAAAAATGCACATCTCAGCATGGTCTACTTTGGCTTCCGGTACGTTTTGCCCTCAACTGCAGTCAACCTACCCCGCGTGCCTAAACCAGAGTAGAGAGGAGGCGTGTGGGGACTCACGAAATTACAATCAACTTTGCTGGGAGCAACTTTGCTCATTGATGATTGGAGGCATGGAGAGTTCCCGCCGCGAGACCATGGTTTGCCAAGGACAACGGCTACGAGAGGTTCTAACGGGTTGGGGTGTGGCGGCGCAGGCGGACTCGAGGAGTTGGCGGGCGCACGCGCAAGTTCTAACTGGCAGCTCGCGCTTGAGTCGGTTGCCCTTGCGCGATTCGTTCGAGCATACGCTTGCTGATTTTTTCTCCACGGAGAAGGCCCACGGGCCGAGGATCATCTTTGCTTTTGACGACGGGCAACCACGAAATACCGTGATCGAGCATGGTTGCGGATGCGACGAGAGCGGAATCCTCCAGAGCTACGTAGATTGAATTCGGGATTAGAAGGTCGCCTAGCTTGAGACGGCTGATATCGCCCCGCGTCTCGGCCGAAGTGACGGTAATGCGAGCGATGATTTGATAGAGGTCGCCACGATCCAGAGTTCCCCATAAGCGCTGCTTTTCGTCGAGGACGAGGAGATTGCCGGTGGCGCTCTCATTGAGCGCGTTTATCGCATCAGCGAACGTAGTTTCTTTCGTGAGCAACTGCGGGGGAAGGGGATCGAGGAAAGAAGCGATCGATTCGCCTTCCAGCATGGACTTGCTTACTGGCAAACGACGCCAGAAATCGGAGCCGCGGGTGACGGCCTTTACGAGCAGCTCGCGGAGCGGCGTGAAGGAACCGGCAATCTGTGCGAAGAGGCCACTACCGATTTGCCGGAGCCGCACGGCCGAGCGAGCGCGAATGCTGGTTTCGTGGGGGCGGTTCCCTAAGAGCGCGCCTTCGCCAAAGAAGTCACCTTGGCCCAAGACGGCGACAACTTTTGTGTCCGAAGTCCCTGGGTCTTGTTGCAGGACTTCTACCTGGCCTTCTTCGATCACGCTGAAGACGCGCGCAGGTTCGCCCTGGCGGTGAATGAAATCGCCTGGACGGTAATAGGCACGGGTGAGCTGTTGGGTGGTATCGGTATTGAGGAAGCTGAGATCGCGCGGGAAGAGCACGTCCCACGACCAGTCGAGCGCGACTTTGAGCCTGCGTGACCAGCTTGGAAGCTTGAAGAGGTAAACGCCGCGCCACATCAGCCAGGCCAGAAAGCCCGAGACGTGTACGCCGAGCATTTCGGCGACAGCTTCGTAGCCGCCGATGGAACACAGTTGTCCAAGGGCTTTGAAATGAAAGGGTTTTGTGGTTTCACCGTTCACGATTCGAATGAGGTTGAGGGCGGCTTGACGGCCCTCGCGCTCCGCAAACTGACCTGTAGGCGCGGCAGGTTTGTTGTCGAAGGCATTGATGATGTACGCGCAATCGCCTATAGCCCATGCATTCGTCTGTCCTTCGATACGCATGTCGGGCGTGGTGCGTATGCGGCCTCGCTCCTTTGGAACATCGAGACTTTGCACGATTGGTGAGATGGCGGTCCCAATGGTGCAAACGATCGTCGCACCTTTAAGCATGCGGCCATCGTTTAGTTCGACGCCCTCATGCGTTGCCGCAACCGCGCGCGTATTCAGCAGCATTGTGATTCCGGCTTTTTCCATCTTTTTTCGGGCGAATTCGCGGAGCTTGGGTGCTACTTCGGGCAGGATCTGGTCCTGGGAATGAACCAGGCTGACAACCACATCTTCTTTGCGGAAATTTCGATAAAAGCGGGTGCTGCTGCTAACGAGCTCGTTGATTTCGCCGGCGACTTCCACGCCGCTGAAACCTGCTCCCACGATGGTGAAGCTGAGATGCCAACGCCGGAGATCAGGATCCGTAGTGGCCTCGGCGGATTCCATTTGACGAACGACCTGCTGACGGAGATTGATGGCGTCGCTCATGACTTTGAAGGCGAAGGCGTGTTCGCTCATTCCGGGGATGATTCCAAGGTTGCTTTCAGCTCCGCAGGCGATCACGACGTGGTCATAGTGCAAGCGTGTCAATGCGCCTTGTCCATCGTCGAATTCAATCTCGGAGGAGTGCAGGTCGATCCTTTGCACGCGCTCGGTGCGACAGCCGACTCCGGGCAGCATCTGGCGGAGAGGTGCCGCGGCCGCGTCCACGTTGATGGAGGCTCCGGCCACGTCCGCGAGGAGAGGATGAAAGACCATGTGGTTCTCGCGGTTGAAGAGAAGAATCTCGCACTCGGAACCGCGGACTTTGCTTCGGAGTGTCTTTGCGAACTGTACAGCGGCAAAGCCTCCACCGATAACGACTACTCTGATTGGCTTCACTTCTTTGCTCCTGTCGCTCGCCCCGATACAACTGAGGACTTCAGACTTCTCACGGGGCTCCTCCAATTACTCTGATGCCGCACGGACATTTCGACGCTCAGGTTCAGGATACAGAGCCAAGAATTGCGCGTATATCGGGAACGTGTGAACCGTATCCGAAATGAGCGGCGAAATTGCCTCCCCGGCGTAGACTATCGGCCCCACGCGGGTTCGTCGAATTCAGTCGTGCCAATGGTCCTCTGGCGGCGCGATGCCCATGCGCTTCATTTTGTAAAAGAGCGTGGTGCGTTTCAGGCCGAGTCTGGCGGCCGCGCCTCGCGGACCACCGAGCTTCCAATTCGCGCGCTGGCACGCAGCGAGAATCTCGCGACGCACTTTATCTTCCAGCGTGGGATTTGCAATCTCCATCGGTGCCGGCTCGTGTTTCTCGAGTGGCGCCGGTTCGAAGACTCCGTCGTTGGAAAGAATCACGGCGCGCGCAACGTAGTTTTGTAACTCTCGGATGTTCCCAGGCCACGAATGACGAACGATGGCGCGCATGGTTTCTTCGGAGATAGTGTCGATGATTTTGTCCATGGAGGTGGCGAACTGTTCGATGAAGTAACGCACAAATTCCGGAATATCCACTTTTCTCTCGCGGAGCGGTGGCAGAGAAACCGGGAAAATATTCAGGCGATAGTACAAATCCTCTCGGAATTCACCGTCACGGACCATCTGCCGCAGGTCTCGATTGGTCGCCGCGACGACACGAACATCGACGCGCGT
>WNFS01003152.1_pt1 | contig 13644 bp, 11 predicted proteins | sample 5400141 | NCBI WGS metagenome assembly WNFS01 (sample SAMN13153358, study PRJNA577476) | soil metagenome | isolation source: 60 cm saprolite under Madrone tree | place: USA:California | collected 2016-06-14
CGATGGTCGTCTCGGCCGCTTGCGCAACGAACACCGAGGCCATCGCCAGATACAGCGTCGATCCTGTGAGATTAAACGAATAGCCGGTCGGCATTACAAACCCGACGATGTGCGGCGGCACGCCGAAACGCTCCATCGATTCGATCGCTTTCGGCAATGCCGATTCACTACTCGTTGTCGCGAATGCGAGCGCCGCAGGTTCGCGGACTGCTCTGACGAATTGCCGCAAGGGAATCCGCGCGATCCAAATCACCAATCCGAATATCAAGAAGATGAAGATCACCAGAGCCAGGTAAAGCGAGCCAATCAATTTGCCCAGATTCACGAGCACACCCGCGCCCTGCGTGCCAATCGTGTGTGCCATCGCCGCACCGACCCCAATCGGCGCGAACATCATGACGTAATTTGTAAACTTGAACATGATTTGCGAGAGGCTCTCCATCCCGCGGATAATTGGTTTTCCTTTTTCCCCAACCGCTGAGACCGCGAGCGCAAAAAGCACACTGAATGCGACGATTTGCAAGACGTCGCCGCGCACCATCGCTTCGATCACGCTGGCGGGAAAGATGTGCACGATCGTCTCGACAAAAGTTTTCGGGTGACTTTGCCCGATCGTGTTTAGGATCTCCGTGTTCGTGGCGGCGAGAGTCACGCCCGCGCCGGGCTTCGTGAAATTGACCACTGCCAGTCCAATGAACAGAGCCGCCGTCGTGACAATTTCGAAATACACGAGCGCCTTCAGTCCCATCCGCCCTACTTTTCGCAATGCGCCCGCACCAGCGATTCCGACGACGATCGTCGAGAACACGAGTGGCGCGATGATCGATTTGATCAGGTTAATGAAGATGTCGCGCAAAAAATAAACTGCGTTTCCCCAATCGGGCCGCAGCCATCCGATCATGCCGCCGACGACAAGCCCAATCATGATTTGCGTCGTCAAAGAGGGGCGATACCATGGCCGGCGCATATTTCGCGAAACCCTCTCGATCATCGCCATCGTCATTAACACAGCGAGCAAATTCAAAACAGCCCGCGTTTGCGGGCTTACGTCACAACTTACCCAGTGAAGAACTGGATGCGTCGGCTTGCTTTGCCTCGCAGCAGCCTATCAATCGATCATCCGCCGCTTGAGTCCGCTGTAAGCGTCGACGCGCCGGTCACGCAGAAACGGCCAATGAGTGCGATGCTCATATACCCGATCCCATTCTACGTCGGCCATCACAATCTCTTCTTTGTCCGCGGAACCTTTTGCAATGACTTCGCCGTCTGGTCCGCAAACAAAACTTTGTCCCCAAAATTCGATGCCGTCGCCTCCGGGAGGCGCTTCGTGACCTACGCGATTCGCCGCAGCGACGTAACAGCCATTCGCAATCGCGTGACTGCGCTGGATCGTTTCCCTCGGCGCCGCGCAGAGCCGTGAGACGCGCAGCCTCGGGGTACCACTGGTCCCAGCAAACGCAGACGCCAATTTTGCCATGCGCTGTTGACCACGCCTGAAATCCGAGGTCACCGGGCGCAAAATAAAATTTTTCGTGATAAAGCGGATCGTCCGGGACGTGCATCTTGCGATATTTGCCAATGAATTTCCCCTTCGTGTCTATGACCGCAGCAGTGTTGTGGTAAACCCCGGCGCTGCGTTTCTCGAAAAGTGAGGCAATAATCACCGTACCGGTTTCGCGTGCCACATCGCCTAACGCAGCTGTCGATTCGCCGGGCACTTCTTCAGCCAGTTCAAAATTCTTGTGATCCTCTGTCTGACAAAAATATTGCGATCGAAAAAGTTCCGGAAAGCAAACGATCTGGGCACCTTTCCCTGCTGCCTCGCGAACAAATTGGGTCGCGCGCGCGAAATTCTTCTCCGGCTCCGGGCCGCAGCGCATCTGGATGAGCGCGATTTTCGTTGTGTTTGTCATTCCGAGCGAAGTCGAAGAATCTCTAATTTATTCCAAAGCAACAGCAAGAGATGTCTCGACTCCGCTCGACATGACAAGAGAAGCTGCTATTTCACCGACTCAGCCGGCACGATTTTCACGCTTTCGATCACCACGCGCTTTGTCGGTTTACTCGTTTCGCCTTGTGCATTTCGCTCGACCGGCGTGTTGCCGATTTTGTCGAGCACGTCATCGCCTTTAATCAGTTTGCCAAACGTGGTGTATTGATGGTCGAGCCGATGTATAGGCGCGAGACAGATGAAGAATTGCGAACCGGCCGAATCTGGATCGGACGCGCGCGCCATCGAGAGCACGCCGCGTTCGTGTGGATGATCGTTAAACTCGGCCTTGATTTGGTAACCCGGTCCGCCTTGTCCGTAGCTGTTTTCCTTCGCCGCATCTTTCGAATTCGGATCGCCGCCCTGAATCATGAATCCTTTGATGATCCGATGGAAAATGGTGCCGTTGTAGAAGTCCTGGCGCGCCAGTTTTTTGAAATTGTCGATCGTGTTTGGCGCGGCATCAGTCCAAAACTGCACGACCATTTCACCTTCGCTGGTCTTGATCACCGCGACTTCGTTTGAGGTACTCATAGGAGAAGTTTCTTTCTTTTCTTCGGCAGTTGCCGCTGCAACAAGCGTAAATGCGATGGAGCAGCAAAATAAAAGTTTCATGTTGGCCAATCGTAACGCTCATTAATGCACGTTCAACATCTCATAAAACGCGCGGTCATCCTGAACGAAGTGAAGGATCTCACAACAAATGATGGATCACCCGATTTACCGAGGGTGATCAACGAGCTTTTACGAGGTCCCTCGCTTCGCTCGGCATGACATCTGAATTGTATTCCTGCAAACTACGCACCTGAACTTTTCGTTTTTGTAACGACCGGATTCCGTTCGCGCTTGCCAGCGCAGCCCGCACCGTCGTCATGATCGGGATCTTCGCGGCAAGCGCGGCATTGCGAATGACCACTTCATGTTCGCGCGGAATTTTTCCGCTGGGCGTGTTGATAATGAAGTTGATGTCGCCATTCTTGATGCGGTCGAGAACGTTCGGGCGTCCCTCGTGAATCTTGAAGACCTTGGTTACTTTGATTTTCGCTTTCTTCAGTGCTTCTGCGGTTCCGCTTGTGGAAATGATTTCAAAACCCAGCTTCACAAACTCGCGTGCGACCGGGATCACCGCTTCCTTATCAGTGTCTTTGACGCTGATGAAGACCTTTCCTTTTTTCGGCAGCGGTGGCGGCGCAGCCATCTGCGATTTCGCGTAGGCAAGGCCAAGATCAACATCCATGCCCATGACTTCGCCGGTCGATTTCATCTCAGGGCCCAGCGAGATATCCAGGCCTTCGTAGCGTAGAAACGGGAACACCGCTTCTTTCACCGAGAAATGTTTCGGTACGACTTGCTTGGTGAAACCAAGTTCGCGCAATGATCTGCCCACCATCACCTTCGCGGCCAGTTTCGCCAGCGGAACGCCGATTGCCTTACTGACGAAGGGAACAGTGCGCGACGCGCGGGGATTTACTTCCAAGACGTAAACGTCGTCGCCTTTGGCGGCGAATTGCACATTCATCAGGCCTCGCACTTTCAGCTCGCGCGCCATGGCTTTCGTTGCTGCCGAAATATCATCGAGAACTTTTTTTGACAGCGAGAATGTCGGAATCACGCAGGCGCTGTCGCCGCTGTGGATGCCTGCTTCCTCGATGTGCTCCATGATTGCGCCGATCACGGTCGTTTCGCCATCCGCGATACAATCGACATCCACCTCGACCGCGTCTTCCAGGAAGCGATCGACCAGGACGGGCCGTTCGGAGCTGACTTCGATCGCACTCGCCATGTACCGGCGCAGATCCTGTTCGTTGTAAACGAGCTCCATCGCGCGCCCACCGAGCACGAAACTGGGCCGCACCAGCACTGGGTAACCAATCTTCTGTGCGATCGCGACTGCTTCCTCCGTGCTCACTGCTGAGCCATTCGGCGTCTGTCGCAGCCCGAGTTTGTCGAGCATCGCGGCGAACAATTGTCTATCTTCCGCTGTCTCGATACTCTCCGGCTGTGTTCCGAGAATGGGAACGCCGGCAGCCTTTAATCCCTGCGACAAGTTCAGCGGCGTTTGCCCGCCAAACTGGACGAACACGCCCTCTGGCTTTTCTTGATCGTAGATGTTAAGCACGTCCTCTAAAGTGAGCGGCTCAAAATAAAGTTTGTCGCTCGTGTCGTAATCGGTGGAAACTGTTTCCGGATTCGAGTTAACCATGACCGTTTCCAATCCGAGTTCGCGCAGCGCGAATGCCGCGTGAACGCAGCAATAGTCGAACTCAATTCCCTGGCCGATTCGGTTCGGACCCCCGCCCAGAATCATGATCTTGCGCTTGCCGCTCTCACGCCGCTCGTTCTCGTCGCCGTAGGTTGAGTAGTAGTATGGCGTGTAGGCTTCGAATTCCGCCGCACACGTATCCACGAGGCGGTACGTGGGCGCGACACGTTCAGCTTTTCTCTTCGATCGAATTGTTTCTTCCGAAGCGCCTCGCGCGACCGCCAACTGTCGGTCCGAGAAACCGAGCTTCTTCGCGCGCGAGAATGTTTTCGTCTGCAAACAAGCCGTTTCGGCAACGAGATCAGCGATGTTCCTCAAAAACCACCTGTCGATTTTTGTGAGGTCATAAACCTCATCAATCGACGCACCTTTTTGAAATGCCTGCGCGATGTAGAAAATTCGTTCCGCGTTCGGGGTTGCTAGCCTCAGTCGCAGCGTTTCGAGATCAATATCCTTGTCCGCACCGTCGCCTAACAACCCGAAGCGTTTTATCTCCAAACTACGGAGCGCTTTTTGCAGTGCTTCCTTGAACGTGCGCCCAATGGCCATTGCTTCGCCGACGCTCTTCATTCGCGTCGTAAGCGTTGCTTCCGCCTGCGGAAACTTCTCGAACGTAAAGCGCGGCACTTTGACGACGCAGTAATCGATAGTCGGCTCAAAGCACGCCGGCGTTTCGCGTGTGATATCGTTTTTGATTTCATCCAGGGTGTAGCCAACCGCAAGTTTTGCCGCAATTTTTGCAATCGGATAACCCGTTGCCTTCGATGCTAGTGCGCTGGAACGGGACACGCGCGGATTCATCTCGATCACGACCATGCGACCGTTGTCGGGATGAACAGCAAACTGAATGTTCGACCCACCGGTCTCGACACCGATCTCACGAATTACCGCGAACGCGGCATCGCGCATCATCTGGTATTCCTTATCAGTTAACGTTTGCACCGGCGCCACGGTGATGGAGTCGCCGGTGTGCACGCCCATCGGGTCAAAGTTCTCGATGGAACAAACGACCACGCAGTTGTCCATCCGGTCGCGCATGACTTCCATTTCAAATTCCTTCCACCCGACCAGCGATTCTTCGATTAATACTTCGCGGACCGGCGAGAGATCGAGCCCGCGGGCAGCGATCACATCGAGCTCTTCGCGATTGTACGCGATGCCACCGCCAGTTCCACCCAAAGTGAATGCGGGACGAATGATCAGCGGGAATGTTCCGATTTCAGCAACGATTCGATCGAGCTCTGCCAACGAACGCGCCACCCCGGAGCGCGGCACCTCAAGACCAATTCGCAACATGGCTTCCTTAAACAGTTGCCGATCCTCGCCCTTCGCAATGGCCTGCGCGTTCGCGCCAATCAATTTCACACCGTGCCGCGCCAGCGCGCCGTTGCGATTCAGTTCCATCGCAGCATTGAGCGCCGTCTGCCCGCCTAGCGTGGGCAAAATCGCGTCCGGTTTTTCCCTTTCGATGATTGCCTCGATCACTTCGGCAGTGATCGGCTCGATGTAGGTGCGATCGGCGAATTCTGGATCGGTCATAATTGTGGCTGGATTGGAATTGACCAGGACGACCTGATAACGCTCTTCGCACAGTGCCTTGCATGCTTGCACGCCGGAATAATCAAATTCGCAACCCTGTCCGATCACGATTGGACCGGAGCCGATCAGCAGGATTTTGTTGAGATCGTTATTTCGCGGCATCTGCGGCCAGCGCGGACAGTAAACCAAATCGCGCGAACGTCACGTCGGAACTCTAGATTCGGTCATCCTCAGGCACAGCACGTACGGCCGCCGATTGGGCTAATCCGATTAGACGCGCAATTTTGGGAGTTATATCAACCGTTACGACCCCCGGCTACAAGTGTCAAAGCGGCCACTGTCGCAAGAAGCAGATAACGGGAGAACAAGACTCTTGAGATAGCGCTGAACGCAATTCAAGACTGTCAGGCTGCTCGCTTGGCGCTCGACTCACCGGTGGTCGATTCAATACAACGAAGGTTGGTTTGTTTCGTGACCATGCCACGAGCTTTGCCATATTATTCTCGCCACGCATGGTTTAGATGTCGAACGGCAATTCGGTTTTCATTCATCAAAGACAACTGACTGCCTTTGTATGACTTGGCTTTCTGTCGCAGCCGCAGAAGATCGCTGGCCCCAAAGCGTTCCGGGGCTCGGATGACAACATGTGCGTTACGCGACCCGAGCCATGCGCTCGCGGTCGAGCCAAACTTTGCAGATGCTTTTGATGCGCGTCAGAACGTAATAGACTGTCTGGCTGCGGATGCGGACGAGTTCCGTCCCGACGATGCGTGTCACGAAGTCGCTGGGAAAATCGAGAATTTCCTGCGGGGTCGCGCCTTCGAGTCCTTTGCAAAGGATGGCCGTCATCGAGCGGGTAAGCGTTTGCACCTCCGGCCCGAGCGTCATCCGGATGTGCGCCTTGCCGTTTTCATCCACCTGCAGATACACACCCACCGTGTCCGTGCATTCCTCGTCTTTTCGCACATCGACCAGATCGAACTTCTCAGTTTCGCGCGGCTCCTGCTTCTTCGCGTTGTCCGCATAAGAGACGAGCGTCTCGCGGCGTTCATCTTCCGGCAGCGATTCGAACAGATTGACGATCTTGGTCAGCTTCGTCGGATACATCGACAATCGTAATCTACCACAACATGGAGAGCCGTGCTTCGGCGTTGCTGAGCGACGCGTTTGTGTCTAATTGCGTCATGAAAACTCCGATCAAAGTCGCTGTCACCGGCGCTGCCGGGCACATTGGTTACGCGCTTGTGTTTCGCATCGCCTCTGGACAGATGTTCGGGCCCGCTCAGCCGCTCAGCCTTCATCTGATTGAGATACCGATCGCGCTCGAAGCGCTGAATGGTGTGGTCATGGAATTGGACGATTGCGCATTTCCGCTGCTCGAATCTGTCATCCCGACTGCGGATCTCGATGAAGGTTTTCGCGATATCAATTGGGCATTGCTGGTCGGAAGTGTACCGCGCAAGGCCGGCATGGAACGGAAGGAGTTACTCGGGATCAACGGCAAGATTTTCGTAGGCCAAGGTCAGGCGATCCAAAAAAATGCTGCGGCTGATGTGCGCGTGCTCGTAGTCGGAAATCCATGCAACACGAATTGTCTGATTGCCATGAACAACGCAAAGGAGATTCCGCGTGACCGCTGGTTTGCCATGACGCGATTGGACGAAAACCGCGCCCGCGCGCAGCTCGCACACAAGGCTGGTGTAAGCATTAATTCGGCTACGAACATGACCATCTGGGGGAATCACTCTTCGACGCAATATCCAGATTTTTACAACGCGAGGATCGAGGGTCGCCCTGCGAACGAAGTGATCGGAGACGAGAAATGGCTGAAGGAAGAATTCATTGCCACCGTCCAACAGCGCGGCGCTGCTATTATCAAGGCTCGCGGACTTTCTTCGGCGGGCTCAGCGGCTAACGCGATTGTCGATACGGTTAGTTCGTTGAGGAATGACACGGCGGGCGACGATTGGCACAGCGTGGCAGTTTGTTCCGATGGAAGCTACGACGTCGAAAAAGGATTGATCTCGTCATTCCCGGTCCGCCTGCGCAGTGGAAAATTGGAGATCGTGCAAGGCCTCCCAATAAACGATTTCAGCCGCTCGAAAATCGACGCCTCGGTAGCTGAGTTAAGAGAGGAGCGATCGCTCATTAGCGAACTGATTTCGTAGCGCCATTTCATAAACGGCGTTATCATGTTTCGGTTCGCTCGGAATGGCATTCATCAGATAGCTTCTGACATCCCACCCGCACGACGCCGCCCTCATCACCGCCGCCCGGCGATCGTAAAAAACGTATGCGCCCTTCCGCAGTGATACTGTTGGTGCTTGAAAATTTCCGAAGCGGTGAATTCCATCACCGCCAGAAATTGAGTGAAAAATTGCGTGCTGAAATGCCACTAGGTGTCCCGGAGAAATTTCTGTGCATGGGCACCAGACGACAGACCAGCGTGCCTTCCACGATGATCTCCCGGTCCGCCAGTGGTGCGTTGCCAACCGCCCCGACGATCTTCTCGATCGCGTCCTTCTCGTTGTAACAGGGAATGACTACCGAGACTTTCATTTTTTAAATTGATCCGAGTTTTAGCGTGATAAACGGAAAGGGCTTTTGACAGCGTGACGCGGAACGCTTTTCACGTGCGCCGCTTCGGATATCATCGCCGCACCGCTTAGCATGACCAGCTCGGATAACCAGTCCCGGCCAGACGGCGTGAATCAGTCCAACGCGATTGACGTGCTTTGTGTCATTATCCTTGTCGCGTATTTCCTTCACTTTGCTCTCCCAGCATTGGGGGGAGCATTCAGTGCGGACGAAATAATGAGTGTGTATATTTACTGGTTTACCGGAACGTTAAAATCACTCTGGGAAAATGTATGCTTCTGGAAGGGCGTTGGTCGCCCGGGCGGCGCGCTATATTATCTGCCACTCTATCACTTTTTTCGGCTAAACCCTCAGCCATATCGGATCGCTCAAATTAGCGTTCTCGCCGCGTCAATCCCGATGGTCTATCACCTGGCCCGGGTTCTTGCATCTTCGCGCTCGGTGGCATTCCTTGGAGTTCTTGCTTTCTGCTATCACGCTCAACTGGCCAATTTAGTGTTTAGCGGTTCGTTCATTTACGACGCTCTCTGCGGTTTCTTTTATTTTGCGGCACTGACTTACTATATTCATATTCGTGAGAAGGGACTCCTTCTGCGGCCCACGCAGTGCGTGGGATTTCTGGCTCTGTATATTTGTGCCCTGAACGTCAAGGAGATGGCGGTCACGCTTCCGGTAATCATTTTGATTTATGAGCTCTTGAAATATCCTCACGAATTAGAACGGCCAAGGTTCTTTCGTTGGATATTGTATGACGCTTTACCTGCTCTGGTTGCGGGTGCGATTACGGCAATTTACGTTTACAACAAAATCTACGGGCCGGGCTTTGCCGGAAATTTCACCACGGAGTTCGTCGAGCACCGATCGGAACCGGCCCGGCTCCCCTCGTGGGTCATTGCCGCCCTCGAACTATATACGCCTCATTATTCCTGGCGCCGTTTTACGGAGTCGAATGCGCACTTTGTTAGCGAACTTTTTTATTACCTAGTTCCAAATCATGTCCTTACGGGAGGGATGCTGCTTGCAATATGGGCATTACTGTTCGCCTACGCTTTTTTGCGCCGAGATCGCATGCTTCAATTGATGGCATTTTGGGTTGTCATCACACCTCTTCCGCTTGCCTTCATTTCTCCTCGCGGCGGCGCTCGCCTCTATATTCTGCTATTTGGATGGGCGATGATTTTTGCCAAGCTTGCGTCGGACGTGATCACGCTAATCTCCAAACCCTCTACATTGCTGGGCCAAGCTGGGGCGGTTGGCGCCGCAACCCGAGCAATCGTCGTTGGCGCGGCCACTAGTCGTGTCCGATGGGCAGCGATCAGATCGGCCGCTGGCGCCATGCTGGGCAAGACGTCCCCCGTGATGTTTCGAGTATTCGCAACGGTCCTAGTGGCTTTTGCGCTCGCACTCTTCACCCGGTGGGAAAATCAACGTTTCGGGCGTATTCGCGCCTTGCTCAATTCACATCAGAAAACACTCCACGTTATCCAAGCATTTCGCTCATTGAACCTGCGTCCAGCGCCAGGCAGCCTGATTTTGCTGAGGCCAGAAAAACACTTCCAGCAAAATGGCTACTTCCTCGCATCCTTCGCCTCACTCGCTCCAAATGACCCCCTGCGACAGCTAATAGTGGAACATTCGCCTCGATATTGGTGTTGCGTCGCTTCACTCGGCTGGGGGGACCGTTCGCTGCGAATACAAATCGAGGATCAGCATCATCAACTCACCGAGGAGCAGACTGCAAAAATGAATTACATCATTTCGTTCGATGAATTCCAAGCGGACCTTATTCGTGGTCCCCCTCCGGGTTAACCTTGACATGTCGGATTTTTTCGCAATCGCATTTCGCCTTTTTGGGATATTCTCGCCGGCGAATAACTTCGTACAGCGCGTAAATCTTCTCTTCTCCAAACCGAAATTCCTTCGACAAAGGAAATTCCAGCTCTAGGTGAGTTGATTTCATAAATCAAAAAGCCTAGTGCCAACGTCATTCCGAGCGAAATCGAGGAATCCCGTCAATCAGTTCACAGGTAAGTTCACGGGATATCTTGGCTGCCCCCGACATGACAGCTCGTTCGTAAAATGGCTTCTGACATTTTGCGCCAGCGCCAAGCTGCCCTGGCTATCGCCGCCCGACGATGGTAAACAGAGTGTAAGCTCTTCCGCGGTGGTACTGTTGGTGAGTTGAAGTTTGCGTCGTTGTGAATCCCATCACCGCCAGAAATTGAGTGAAGAATTGCGTGCTGAAATGCCACCAAGTGTGCCAGAGGAAATTCTGCGGCGTGGGCGCGAGACGGCAGACAGGCGCTCCTTCCAGATCCGGATGGAACATATCGATGATGATGAGCGATCTGGCCACCTTTCCGCATTGCTCAACGATCCGCAGTGGATCGCGGCAGTGTAACAACACGGAACCCATCACTGCGATGTCGAATTCTCCGAGAGCTGCAGGCAAATTGTAAACGTTCCCATAGTATATTTTCGCCTTGGATTGATGAGCCGCGTGACTGAACCAATAGGAATTCTTTAGCTGTTGCATGATGATTCGACGTGGGCCGAACACTTCTTCCAACCTCGCGGCTGGATATGGAACAAAATCCCAGCTATGATCCCCTGTTACTTCGACTGAGACCACGTCGGCCCCGCGCTTTTCCATCTCGAAGGTAAGAAAGCCGCTCGCAGGACCAATTTCCAAAACGCGTCGACCGGCGAAAGCGGCTTTGCCGAGATACTCATCCACTCGACCACGCAAATCCCAATCCCGCCCCTCTATAACTCCATGACCGGGCAGTTCCATGGTGTGGTAAAAGTAACAGTCAGCCACATCTTCCACCTTCTGTGGGGCGGCAAAAATCTTGTCGTTGCTCGCAAATTGCATCGCTCAATCAGTTCCGGGCACAGGAGTGACATTTCCTCGTTTCTTTTCTCTCAGCGCGTTTTCGACTCCTGCGTTCCATGTGAGCGGTTTATTTTTGAACCATCCCGAATCAAACTTTGGGGCAGCAAAAAGCGCCCACGTCTGCCGAGGATGTTTCCAATCCAGAATTTCAAATCGCAAATTCGCTTCTGCGGCTGCGCGTTCCAGTGTCGCTGGCCGGTAATTTACACATTCGGGATAGACCCAGCCGGTGCGGAGCGAATCCTCCTCGCCGGGCAAAAACGTGGCGACCAAAGCTCCGTCTTGAGCCAGTGAGCGCGAAACTGCGGATAACCAACCTCCGATTAGATCCAGCCCGCAATGACTGAAGATCGATTGAGCCAACGCGAAATCGAATGAGACTTTCGCCTGGACAACTACCTCGGGTGAGTCGGAAAAAAAGAACGTCGGGCGTTTGATTTGCACTAATGCTTGGCCCAGCTCCCGCTTGATTCCTTCCTCGACCAGCCATTCGTTCGGCTCAACGCCGAAATATTTTGCCTGATTCAGGTAGGGAATTAACAACCGTCCGATCCGAAGCGAACCGCAGCCGACATCGAGCAATGAATGATGCTGACGCAGACCAAGCGTGGTGAGGAGATTGAAGGTCATCGCCGCGATCAAATCGTAATCTTCCGGCGGGCCGACGTAAGCGCGGTAATGCGAGTCGCCCGGCTTGAGTCCCAGGCCAAGATCTTCCCGATCGTCCGAAGGCGCTTGCATGTCACTTCACTCGTTTCAGAGTGGCGAGATCGAAACCCTTCAGCGCATCTTCTGGTTTCGCGGGGAATCCGAGCACGCCGTGCGACCGGTCGAATTGATAGATGCGCGTCGGTGGCCGTTTGCGGAAAGGAAATACGCGAAGCTTATCGCCATCGAGCGCATCGGTTGCTCCCCGGACTCGGCATGATTTCACGGCCAGCGCATAAAGGTCATCTTTTATTGCGGACGAGGAACTGACGCAGTTCGTCAACTCGTTTGGATCGCATCTGCGATTGAAGAGTTGTTCCCGGGCACCATTGGCCATGAATATGTATTTCCATTCATCCGTCAGAACCATGACTTTGAAATCCTGCGATCCAGGAATTTCAACCATACCGACGAGGTATTCACGCGGCGCGCATTCGCCTCGCAGCATCTTAAGAACATCGATTCCTTCCCGTAGTTCGCATCTACCGGCCGCCTGTGTCGCAATTCCGAAAAGATCCGCCAGGCTGATCAATTCACTTCGCACAGTTCCGGCGGGCAGCGTTGCCGGCCAGCTCAGCAGCAAAGGGAACCGGCATGCCGCCTCAAAGAAATTTTGCTTCTGCCAACCGTGATGATCACCCAAGAGATCGCCGTGGTCTGAAAAGAAGCAGATCAGGATGTTCTCCGAGTTCGACCGCGCTTCGATTGCATCAAGGATTCTGCCAAGACAATGATCGAGATAACTGGTTTCGCCGTAATATCGGGCCTTCACGATTTTCGCCAGCGCTGGGTTGATGGCGTCTGCCCATACGGCGTATCGCATGTAAGGGATCTCTTCATCCAAGTGATCTTCCTCCTCGCTGCCGAGGATGAGGTCCGGCATTCGATCGGGGTTGTACATCCGATTGAAAGGTATCGGCGGAGCGAGCGGCGGATGCGGCCCCACAAACGATACAAACCCGAAAAAGGGCCGCGAATCATCTGACTTTGCGATCTCCTCCATGGCGCGATCGGCCGCCCACCATTCCGTGCCCAACTCGGCCGGAAGCGGACTACGCTGGGGAAGATAATACATCTCGCTGCGTTCGCCCATTGGTTGCTCCAGAAAATCGAATTCTGGGTGCTCGCGCGCTAGCCACAAAGCGTAGTCGTCACCTTCGCGCGTGAGGGCACGATAATTCTCTTCACTGCGCCACAGCCTTTCGTAACCGAGGTCCTCGTTCCACGGTTGCGTGTGAAACTTTCCGATTCCAAAAGTCCGATATCCAAGCTGCGACATCACTCGGCCGAGATACGGGCCACAACGCGCTTCCATCTTCAACGGCTGCCCCGCCACTGGATCTGCTTTCGCGTTACTAAAGACTCGCGTCGTCGCCGGCTCACAGCCCGTCCGGATTGTGTATCGAGCGGCAACGCAAACCGGACACGTGGCGTATGCGTTCGAAAAGGAGATTCCTCTTCGCACCAGACGATCAAGGTTGGGCGTATAAATGTGCGAGTTACCGAGCGCTGCGATCGTATCGAACCGCTGCTGGTCGGTCATGATAAACAATATGTCCGGCCGGCTTACTGACATTTTCGTTTCAAGCGGAAGCGTCCGCGCAGGGGCTGGATTGATAATCGGATTGATCTAGGCGTTCGCGATCTCGC
>WNFS01008153.1_pt1 | contig 13637 bp, 14 predicted proteins | sample 5400141 | NCBI WGS metagenome assembly WNFS01 (sample SAMN13153358, study PRJNA577476) | soil metagenome | isolation source: 60 cm saprolite under Madrone tree | place: USA:California | collected 2016-06-14
GGAAGGACGTCTCGACGATGACCGCCTTGAGCCCGCGCATCTCCCGCGCCACCTGCCAGATCTTGCGTGTGGGTCCGGTGTCGCCGCTGAAGACGAAGCCCGTCTCGCCGTCGTGGACGATGTAGCCCGCGGTCGGGATGGTGTGCTCGACCTGGATCGGCGTCACCCACAGCTCCCCCACGCGCGCCTCGCCCTCTTCGGCCAACGGGCGAAACGCCAGCACGGGGTTGGTGGGCGTGGGGATGTTGGAGAAGTTGGGCCAGACGATGTCGTTGAAAACGTGAGTGCGCAGGCTGTCGAGCACGGGGCCCAAGCTGCAGGCAGTTACCCGGCGCTCGGGGGCGAGCATGGCCAGCGTGTCGGTGAGGAAGCAGAGCCCGGCGATGTGATCGAAATGGGCGTGGCTGATGAGGGCGTACTCGACGTCGATCTGCTCCGCGGCCGTCAGGGCTCCGCCGACGGTGCCCGCGTCTACCAGAACTCGGTCGTCGACGAGGAGCGCCGAGGGTCGCTGCCCCTGCCCCTCGCTCCCGTACGAGCCGAGAACCTTGATCTTCATGCGACGATCTTCATCTGAGCCCCTGGGGGCCTCCGATCGGGTCGAGTTTAAACTCCGCGATTCTAGTCTACCAGCCAAGTGGCGGTCAAGGTTAGTGACGTTGGCGGGCTTCCGGCCCTTATCCTGGGCGACCTTGCGAAGCACGGAGCCCGTGTGGGAAGATGCGGGTGATGATTTTTCAACAGATCGTCAACGAAGATGCCGGCTGCATCGCCTACCTGATCGGGTGCGGCCAGGCGGGAGAGGCCCTCGTCGTGGACCCCGGGCGGGACCGCGTGGACGACTATCTTGCCTGGGCGCGGCGGAAAGGCCTCAATCTCACCCACATCCTCGACACCCACATCCACGCCGACCACCTGTCGGGCAACCAGGCCTTGGCCGCCAAGACCGGCGCGCGCATCCACATCCACCCGGCGGCCGAGGCGGCCTTCCCCCACGCGCCTCTTGCCCACGGAGACGAGATAAGGATCGGCACGGTGCGCATCCAGGTCATCCACACTCCGGGGCACACGCCGGACAGCGTTTGCCTCCTGGTGACCGACCTTTCGCGCGGCGAGGAGCCGTGGTTCGCCTTGACGGGCGACACGCTCTTCGTGGGCGACGTGGGGCGGCCCGATTTCGGCGGCGAGCGCGCGGCCGCCCAGCTCTATGAGAGCCTGACCACCCGCGTGCTGACGTTGCCCGACAGCGTCGAGGTCTACCCGGCCCACGGCGCCGGATCTTCATGTGGCCGCGCCATGTCCTCCAAGCCAGGCTCAACCATCGGTTTCGAGCGGCGGTTCAACCCGGCCCTCCAGGCCGCGACCGCCGATGCCTTCGTGAGGGAGCTCATGACCGGCCTGCCGCCCAAGCCCCCGAACTTCGACCGCATCATCGCCAAGAACCGCTCACAGGCGCTGCCCTCCGTGGGCGAGCCCGAGCCGCTGTCGGTCTCCCAGGCCCGGGAAGCCATGGCCAAGGGCGCGATCGTGCTCGACGTGCGCAGCCCCGACGAGTACGGCGAAGGGCACATTCCCGGCGCCGTCAACGTGTGGATCGAGAGCAACCCGTTCGCGGCGCGCGTGGCGATGATGACGCCGCCCGACAGCCGCTTCGTGCTCCTGGCGACGGGCCCGTCGGATCTCACCCGGGCGGTGCAGGGGCTGGGGCGGGCCGGCATGGACGACATCGCCGGGTATCTCCAGCGCGGGATGACCGACTGGAAGAGCGAAGGGCTGCCCGAGGAGCGCGTGCCACAGATCACGGTGCACGATCTGGCGACCATGCTCGACGAGCGGGCGGAGCTCGTGGTGGTGGACGTGCGCGAGCCCTCCGAGTGGGACGAGGGGCACATCGCCGGCGCCATCAACCTGCCCATGGGCCAGGCCGTCGAGCGCATGCGGGAGCTCCCCGCCGACCGCCCCAAGGCCGTGCTCTGCGCGGGCGGGCTGCGCTCGAGCTCGGCGATCAGCGCGCTCCTGAGGGCGGGAATGAGTGGTTGGTACAATGTGGCCGGCGGCATGCGCGAGTGGACCAAGGCCGGCTACCCCGCGATCACCGGAGGACGCAAGCACGGAGCATGAACGAAGACTTCGACTATCCCATCATGTCGCGGGCGCTGATCCTGGGCGACAGGGACACCGTGGCCCGCAAGACCCAGGAGGGCCTCGCCCTCGCCATGGACCCGAAGGAATTGATCTTCCGGGGCCTGATCCCCGGCATGGACGTGGTGGGCGAGAAGTTCAGGCGCAACGAGTACTACGTGCCCCAGGTGCTGCTCTCGGCCCGCGCGATGTATGCCGGGCTCGACCTCCTCAAGCCCCTCATCACCAAGGCGGGTGGCGATGGGCAGTCGCTCGGCGTGGTCGTCATCGGCACGGCCCAGGGCGACCTCCATGACATCGGCAAGAACCTGGTCGCCATGATGCTGGAGGGCGCGGGCTTCAAGGTCCACAACCTCGGACGTGACGTGGCGCCTGAGAAGTTCGTCGCGGCCGTCGAGGAGCACGGGGCGCAGATCGTGGGGATCTCGGCGCTCATGACCACGACCATGCCCGCCATGAAGCGCACCATCGATGCGCTCGAAAAGGCCGGAGTCCGCGACCGCGTCAAGGTGATGATCGGCGGCGCGCCGGTGAGCCAGGCCTATGCCGACGAGATCGGCGCCGACGGCTATGCGAGGGATTCGACCATCGCGGTGGTACGCGCCAAGGAGCTGCTCGGCGTGGCGGCGGCGACCTGATGGCGCGCCCACGCGGCTGGGAGATCGTCGAGAGGGCGCAGGCGGGGGACCGGCTGGTCTTCGACGGCGGCTACGGCACCGCGCTCTTCGCGGCGGGGCTTTCAAACGGCGCCTGCCCCGAGCTCTGGAACGACACGCATCCGGAGGTCGTCCGCGGCATCCACAAAGGCTACTTCGACGCGGGCTCGGACATCGTCGAGACGAACACCTTCGGCGGCACCCGCCTCAAGCTGAACGAATACCAGATCGGCGACCGCACGAGGGAGTTGAACCTGAAGGGTGCCCAGCTGGCGCGGTCGGTGTGCCCGCCCGGGCGGTACATCGCGGGCTCGGTCGGCCCTACGAGCCGCCTGCCCGTCGAGTACGAGCCGCTCGGCGACACGAGCGACGAGGAGTACGTCGCTACCTTTAAGGAGCAGGCCCTGGCGCTGGCCGAGGGCGGGGTAGACATCTTCGCGGTGGAGACCATGATGTTCCCCCAGGAGGCGATCGCCGCGATCACGGCGTGCAAGGCGGCCGCGGACCTGCCCGTGATGGCGACGATGTTCTTCCAGTACGAAGAGATGCACGACCGCGACCGGACCATGTGGGGCGAGAGCCCGGCGGACGTGGCGAAGAACCTGCTCGGCGCCGGCGCCGACATCGTGGGCATGAACTGCGGCCGCGGCCCCGACCGCGCCATCGTCATCATCCGCGAGATGCGGGCGGTGACCGGGGCGCCGCTCATCGCGTACCCGAACGCGGGACTGCCCATCACCAAGGGCGACACGACGACCTACGAGCTCGGGCCCGAGGCCATGGCCAAGGACTACCCCGCGCTGCTGGACGCCGGCTGCAATATCGTCGGTGCCTGCTGCGGTTCGGGCCCCGAGCACATCCGCCTCATCGCCGAGGTCGCGCGCTCCCGCAATCGCCGGTGAGCGTGGCGCTCGACGTCCGCTCGCCGCTCCCCACCGCCCTCGAGAACCTGCCGCTGCGCGTGGACCGCGACGAGGTCCTACGCTTCCAGGGCTACAAGAAAGGCGTGGACGTCCCGGACGCCGCCGTGCTGGCGCTGTTCGACGAGGCGCTGGCGCTGGGCGAATCGCTGATCGAGCCTCGCGTGGTCTACCGCGCCGTCGTGGTGACGGCACAGGGGCCCGCGCTCATCGAGGGGGGAGGGCAAAGGCTCCACATTCCCGAGATCGGTAGGCTCTGGGGCGCTCTCGAGATGGTCGGGGCGGGCATCTGCACGGTCGGGGAAGCCATCGAGGATCGGGTGCGCGAGCTGTGGGACGAGCGCGAGTTGCCGCTCGCCGTCATGCTCGACAGCGTCGGCTCGGCGGCCGTCGAGAGCCTGGCCGAGTACGCCAACGACCTTCTCTGCCAGGCCGCGATCCCGGTCGGCCTCAAGGTCACGAATCGCATCAGCCCCGGCTACGCGGGCTGGGACACCGCGGAGCAGGCCGCGCTCTTCAATCTCTGCCCCGGAGAGCCCATCGGCGTCGCGCTCAACGCTTCCTGCGTCATGACGCCGGGCAAGAGCATCTCCTTCCTCGTCGGCGTCGGACCCGACGCGCGCGTGGACCACTACTTCACGCAGTGCCGCCGCTGCTGGATGCCCGACTGCGCCTACCGCCGCGCCCCGGCCGCGGCCACGGTGCGCCGGTAGGGTCGGCGGCGCGCTGGTGATACGATGACCGGTGGCATGACGGACAATGTGATCCTCGTGGGCTTCATGGGGGCGGGCAAGTCCTCGGTCGGGCGCATCCTGGCCACCCGCCTCGGGCGCTGCTTCGTCGAGACGGACGAGATGATCACGGCCAAAGAGGGCCGGCCCATTCCGGAGATCTTCGCCGAGCAGGGCGAGGCGCGCTTCCGCGCGCTCGAGGATGAGGCGGTGCGATTGCTTGCTCTCAAACGAGGCGACGTCATCGCCACGGGCGGCGGGCTGCCCTGTCGCGACGGACGGCTGGAGGCCCTGCGCGCCATCGGCACCGTGGTATGGCTCTCCGGCGATTTCGCCACGCTCTACGAGCGGGCGCTCCGAGGCGGCGATCGCCCGATGCTCCACGGCAAGACGCGCGAGCAGGCCGAAGCGCTCTACGAGGCGCGGAAATCTTTCTACTCCAGGGCCGACCTCGCCGTGGACACGACGACGCTCAATCCCGACCAGGTCGCCGCTCGCGTGGCCGCGGCGCTGGCAGAGCGCCAGCGGCAGGCCGTCTGATGCCCGCGCCCTTCCTCGAGCGCTTGAGCGAGCGGCCGCTCCTCGGCGACGGTGCCATGGGCACCATGCTCTACGCCCGCGGCGTGCCGCTCGACGCCTGCTTCGACGTCTTCAACGTCAACGAGCCCAAGATCGTCCAGGCCATTCACGCGGAGTACATCCAGGCGGGCGCCGACTGGATCGAGACCAACACGTTCGGCGCGAACCGCTTCAAGCTCGCGGTGCACGGCCTGTCCGCGCGGGTGCGCGAGGTCAACCTCCGCGGGGCCAAGCTCGCGCGCGACGTGCGCGAGACCATGGGACGCGACGTCTTCGTGCTGGGATCCGTGGGGCCCTTGGGCAAGTACCTCGCCCCGCTCGGCTCCATCGCGCCGGAGGACGCGCGGGCGGCCTTCCTCGAACAGGCCGAGGGACTGCTCGAAGGCGGCGTGGACGCTTTTGTCGTCGAGACCTTTTCCGATCTCATCGAAATGCGCCTGGCCGTCGAGGCGATCCGCGCCATCACCGACCTGCCCATCGTCACCCAGGTCGCCTTCACCCAGGACCACGTGACCTTCCTCGGCCACACGCCCACCGAGGTGGTGCGCACCCTCCGTGGGCTGCCGGTGCAGGTGATCGCCTGCCGAGCAGGGTCGGAGAGCGCCTCATCTATATCTCCTCGCCCCAGTACATGGCCGAGTACGCCGCGCGCATGATCGGGGCCGGCGCGCGCATGGTCGGCGGCTGTTGCGGGACGAACGCCGAGCACATCCGCGCGATGCGGGAGGTCGTGGACCGCCACGCGCCGCCTTCGAGCGCCGCGCGGGTGGCCGAGCCGCGGCGGGCCCGGCGCGAGACGAGCCCGGCCCCGACCCTGCCCACCACCGCGGCGCCCACTCTGCTCCGGCGCAAGCTCGACTCCGGCGAGCTCCTGGTCACGGTGGAGCTGGACCCGCCGCGGGGCCACAACATCGAGAAGCTCGTGCAGGGCGCCAAGCTCCTCAAGGAGCGGGGCGTTGAGATCGTGGACATCAACGACGGGTCGCTCGGACGCGTGCGCATGTCGGTGCTGCCCACCGCCATCCTCGTCCGCGAGGCGACGGGTCTCGACATCAACATGCACTTCACCTGCCGCGACCGGAACCTGATGGGCATCCAGGCTGACGTGCTGGGCGCCCACGCGCTCGACATCAGGAACATCCTCGCGATGACCGGCGACCCGCCGCGCACGGGCGACTATGCCGACGCCACGGCCGTCTTCGACGTGGACGCCATCGGCCTCATCCGCATCCTGAACGGGATGAACGAAGGGCGCGACGCGACGGGCAACTCCGTCGGCGAGCCCACGGCCTTCTGCATTGGCGTGGCGCTCGACCCCGCCGCCGCCGACCCCGTGCGGGAGATGGAGCGTCTCCTCGCCAAAGCTGAGGCGGGCGCCCTCTGGTGCCAGACGCAGCCCGTCTACGACCTCGAGGTCCTGGAGCGCTTCTTCCAGCGGACGCGCTCGCCCATCCCGGTCGTGGTCGGCGTGCTGCCGCTGCATTCCTCGCGTCACGCCGAGTTCCTCCACAACGAGGTGCCCGGCATCACCGTCCCCGATGCCGTCCGCGCGCGGATGCGGGAAGCCGGCGACCGCGGCCTGCGAGCCGGGATCGAGACGGCCCAGACACTGGTTCACGGGATCCGCGGCGCCTATGCCGGCGTCTACCTCATGCCCTCGTTCGGCCGCTTCGAAGTCGTCGCCGAAGTACTCGACGCGCTCCAGTAGTCTTTCCGGGAGAACCCCATGGCCGATCTCCACGACGTCACGGCAGCCGAGGCCGCGCGCCGCATCCGCTCGGGCGCGCTCTCACCTTCAAACCTCCTGGCCGCCTGCCTCAAGCGCATCGACGCGGTCGAGCCGGTCCTCAAGGCCTGGGTGCTCCTCGACCGCGATGCCGCCTCCCGCGTCGCCGTCCAGCGGGACATCGAGGCGCGCGACGGGCGATTCATGGGGCCGCTCCACGGCGTGCCGGTCGCGCTCAAGGACATCTACGACGCCGCCGGCCTCGTGACGACCTCTGGGGTCGGGCCTTGGGGGCACCGCCGTGCCACCAAGGACGCGGTGTCCGTCGCACGTCTGCGGGCCGCGGGGGCCGTCATCCTGGGCAAGGTCACGACGACGCCGTTCGCCCTCCGCGACCCCACGGCGACGGGCAATCCCTGGAATCCCGGCCACACGCCGGGAGGCTCGTCGTCCGGCTCCGGCGCCGCGGTCGGCGCGCGCATGGTGCCCTTGGCGCTCGGCACGCAGACGGTCGGGTCGGTGCTGCGCCCAGCCGCCTATTGCGGCGCGGTTGGCTTCAAGCCGACCCACGGTCGCATCAGCGCGGCCGGAGTGACGCCGCTCGCGTGGAGCCTGGACCACGTGGGCGTCCTCTGCCGCTCCGTCGAAGACGCGGCGCTGGCGCTCGCCGTCATGGCCGGCCACGATCCCTCGGACCCCCATTCGATCGCGATGCCGGTGGAAGACTATGTGGGCGCGTTGACGGCGCCCACCGCCCCGCGAATCGGCGTGCTCCGGGCGCTGATCGAACGCGCCGATCCGGCCAACGCGGCTCAGATCGGCGCGACCCTCGAGGCGCTCCGGGCGGCGGGGGCGCACGTCGAGGACGTCCGTCTCCCCGCATCGTTCGAAGGGCTCCATTCAGCGGGCGACACCGTGTCGCGGTCGGAGGCGGCCGCGTTCCACCGCGACCTCTACGCGCGGCACGCCGCCGAGTACCCGAAGCACATCGGCGAGTCCGTCAAAGCCGGCCACGCCATCACCGCGGTGGACTATCTCGCCGCCCAGGCCCACCGGCGCGCTTTCCGTGCCGACATAGGCGCGGTCGCCGCGCGCTACGACGCGCTCGTCTCGCCGACGGCGGCCGGGCCCGCGCCAAAGGGGCTCGAGTCCACGGGGGATCCCTTCTACTGCGCGCCGTGGAGCTTCGCCGGCATGCCGTCGATATCGCTGCCCTCCGGCGCGGCGCCGGACGGTTTGCCGTACGCCGTTCAGCTGAGCGGCGCGCCGTGGTCGGAGGCGCGGCTGCTGGCCGCGGCGGCCTGGTGCGAGCGCGTCATCGGCTTCAAGGAGGCGCCGCGTGCTTGATCTCAAGATCACGGGCGGGCAGGTGCTCGACGGCACCGGCGCGCCATCCTTTTCCGCCGATGTCGGGATCACGGGCGACAGCATCAGCGTCGTAGGCGATCTCTCGCGCGAGCCGGCGGGACAGACGGTGGACGCGGCGGGGCTGACCGTCACCCCGGGCTTCATCGACATGCACTCGCACTCGGACTGGCGTCTCTTCGCCAATCGCCGTGCCGAGTCGAAGATCCGCCAGGGCGTGACCACCGAGGTCGTCGGCAACTGCGGCTTCTCTCCCGCGCCGGTGTCCGACGAGTTCAGACAGGACATGCAGGGGTTCGCGCTCTACGTGCCGCCCGGCATGGACTTCTCCTGGCGCTCGGTCAAGGAGTACCTCGGCCGCTACGAGGACGAGGGGCTTGCCCTCAACGTGGCACAGCTCATCGGCCACGGCACGCTGAGGCTCGCCGTGATGGGCTTCGCCCGGCGCGCGCCCTCGGCGAAGGAGCTCGGCCGAATGCGGAGCCTCATGGAGTCGGCCATGGCCGACGGTGCCTGCGGCCTGTCCACCGGGCTCATCTACGCGCCCGGGTCCTATGCGGAGACGCCGGAGATCGTCGAGATCGCGCGCGGTGCCGCGCGCGGGGGCTTCTACGCGAGCCACATCCGCGGTGAGGGCTCCACGCTTCTCGAGGCGGTGGCGGAGGCCATCAGCGTCGGGCGCGACAGCGGCTTGCCGGTGCAGGTGAGCCACATCAAGGCGGCGGGGCGGCCCCACTGGGGCAAGGTGCAGGATGCCCTCGCCCTGATCGACGGCGCGCGGGCAAAGGGGCAGGACGTCATGGCTGACGTCTACCCGTACACGGCGTCGAGCACGACGATCCGGACTCTCCTGCCCGATTCAGCGCTCGAGGGCGGGATCGACGCGATGCTGGGCCGTCTCCGCGATCGGGCAGCCCGCACGCGGATTCGCGAGGAGATGGCGCATGGTCCTGTCCTGGCCCGCGGCGTGGGCTGGGAGGACATCATGATCGCGTACGCGCCGTCGCGTCCCGAGGCGCAGGGACTCCGGCTCGACGAGATCGGCCGGCGATGGGGCAAGGACCCGGTCGAGTGCGCCTTCGACATCATCGAGGCCGAGCAGGGGAAGGGCTACGTCATCCTCTTCCAGCTCGACGAGGCCGATCTCCGGCGCGCCCTCGTCCACCCGCACGTGATGATCGGCTCCGACGGCTCGTCGCTGGCGGCGGCGGGGCCGCTGTCCGAGGGCAAGCCCCACCCGCGGAGCTACGGAACCTTCCCGCGCGTGCTCGGCCGTTACGCGCGCGACGAGGGTGTGCTGACCCTGCCCGTCGCCGTGCACAAGATGACGGGGATGCCCGCGGCGCGGCTCGGCTTGAAGGACCGCGGCATTCTTCGCAAGGGCGCCAAGGCCGACGTCGTGGCCTTCTCGCCCGAGCGCGTCGCCGACCCGGCGACCTACGAGGATCCCCACCGCTACGCCCGAGGCATCGCGCACGTGATCGTCAACGGGCGGATGGTGATCAAGGACGGCGAGCACACGGGCGGCCTGCCGGGCCGCGTGTTGAGGCCCGCGTCGGGTTAGAGTCGAGTCCGGCCAGGTTCTGTCGGGCGTTACGCCCGAGCTCGTCACTCGTGAGGGGTCGGGGCCCGGCGGAGGTCTGAATCCACGGACACTTCACCGGCATCTGAAGGTGTGGCACCCTCCTTGCTGTACTGACTGCGGCGTTTAAACCTGTTTCGAAAGGACTGTCATGACTCGTGTGCTGATGATCGATGGAGACCGAAAGCTGACCGAATCGGTCGGCAGGCAGTGTCTCGAGCAGAACCTCGCGATCCGCATGGCCGACACCTTCTGTGAAGGCGTCCGCCAGCTGCTCGAGATTCCGGTGTCACTGATCCTCGTCCACTCCGATCTCGTGCATCTGCCGGGAGCGGAGCTGGGCCGGCTCTTCGAGACGGTAGCGCCCGGCGTCCCGGTGGTGGTACGGGTCGAGGCCGGACAGGGCATGGACGAGCAGGTGCGGTTCGAGCTCCAGGGTTTCCGGGTGGTGCGAGAGCCTTTCGACGTCCTCGACCTGCTCGTCAAGGGCGAGCGGCCGGCGCGCGTGGTGTTGCCGAGTCCCGCGATGGCCGCGGCCGCTATCGAGGCCGCCTGCTCGTGAGCCCCGGGACCGGAAGCCCGGACGGAAGCCCGGACCGGAAGAGTGATGGGCTACTTCGGTAGCAAGATCTCCGCGTGGCTGGCCGCGCTGGGCCTGGTCCTGGCCTTGGTCGGCCTGCTCGTCGCGACGGGGAGTTCATCCGCCATCCCGAGCGCGTAGCGTAGCGCCGCCCGCCGGGGTCGCCGCGGCCGACAAGCCGGCTCACGACGCGCCTGCCGACGACGTGTACCATCCTCCGGGCTCGCGGATCTGGATGACTCCGTAGTGGTTCGGAGCCGGCGGTTGCTGGCGGCCGCGCGGGGGCATGGTGTAGACTAGAGTCCAGACACATGAAGTAGCGCCGCGGCCGGCGCCCTCGCCTCCGATATTGGCTCTTCCGAGTATTGGGGCGTGCATTAAGGCGGAAGAGCGATTGAAGGAGATCCAGATGGCTTCGAAACTGTATGTTGGGGGGCTGTCCTACTCGACCACGAGTGAGACCCTGCGTGAGTACTTCGCCCAGTGCGGTACCGTCGAATCCGCAGCGGTGATCACCGACAAATTCTCCGGGCAGTCACGCGGCTTCGGCTTCGTCGAGATGGCCACCGCCGAGGAGGCCCAGCGCGCCATCTCGGAGCTCAACGGCAAGGACCTCGACGGCCGCAAGCTGACCGTGAACCTGTCGACCCCCAAGGCGCCGGGATCCGGCGGCGGCCCCCGGGGCGGCGGCCGGCCGGGCGGACGCCCGGGCGGCGGTGGCAGGGGTGGCGGGTTCGGTGGTGGCGACCGTGGCGCCTACGGAGTGCCGCCCTCCAAGAAGCCCTTCAAGTGGTAGCCCGCGTAGCCTAAGCAGCCCAAGGGCGCGGCGGAGAAATCCACCGCGCCCTTGGGCTGTCTGTCGCACGCCACGGCGGCCGAGGGCGCCCCAACATGTCACTACGTCTGGGTGGCAGATGGGCCCTTATCGGCGGCCGGTCAGCCCAATATCCGGTCGTAGCGGCCGTATTCGTGGGCCGCGTCCATGAACCACTTCACGATCTCGGGGCTCGACCGCGGCGGGATCTCGCACGAGGTCGAGAGAATGAAGCCCGAGTGCTTCGCCGCCGTGTCGATGCACCGCCGCACGTCCGCCTCCATCTCCGCCTGCGTGGTCTTCTCGAACTTGGTCGCGTCCACGTTGCCGATGGCGACGGCGCGCCCCTTGGAGATCTCCATGAAGCGCGCCAGCTGGTCCACGTACAGCTTCGGGTCGCCCTGCTGGTCGAGGTCGAAGGATACGGTGGTGAAGCCGCAGCCGATGATGTCCTCGTAGATCGGGTAGGTCGTGCCGCAGATGTGCGTGGTGAGCCCGACCTTCTTGGCCTTGAAGTAGTCGACCAGGTCCTTGTGGTATGGGGCGATGAACTCGCGGTAGTTATCCGGCGACACGAGGCTGATGGAGGCCGTGGGCTCCGAGAAGCTCAGTCCGATCCTGGTCTTGGCGATGGCGTCGCCCCAGATCTTGCAGAAGTCGGTGGTCACGCGCATGAGGTCGTGGATGAACTGCTGGTCCTCGAAGGTGTCGAGCAGCATCATCTCTGGATTGCGCAGCAGCATCGCGATGGTCCAGGGGCCGACCGCCACCGCGCCCATGGCGGCGGGCGGGGCGGCCTTCACGAGCGCCTCGCACTGCTCGAGAAAGCCGGGCAGGCGGGCCGTGCCGTAGGGGTCCGGCATCTTCAGCTTGGCCAGATTGGCCTTGTCCTCGAGCACGTGGCCCTCGATCGATGGCACGACGTAATCGGAGTACTTGACCTTGCAGCCGAAGGCCTCCGCCTCCTTGGCGAGGTCGTTGTACGCGAGCACCACGTCCGGCTGGTAGCGCTCGTAGTAGTTCATCATGGCGCTGATGGCCTTGACCGGGTTCGTGCAGTACTCCTCGATGGACTGCCCGTCGAGCGTGCCGGCGAACGAGGCGACGATGGGGTAGACGGGCACGCGGTCGGAGAAGGAGCGCTTGTAGGCGGCGACCACGCGGTCCCGGTTGGTCAGCGGCGCCTTGCCCTTCTCCGCGTCCCACAGCCGGTTGACCTCCATGTAGCGCGGGGGCAGCTTCGCCTCGTATTCCATGAACTGCGTGATCGGGTAGCGGATGCCGCCGGCGTGGGTACCCCGGAGGCCCTCGACGATCTCTTCCATCCTCGCCCACGGAATCGCGAACGCCATCTCGTGGTCCTGGGTCTGCCCGAAGATGCGGTCGCCCGAGCAGGGCAGGATGACCTGGGCTTCGCCGGTTTGCATGGTGGTGACGATGATGTCGGCGCAGACCGCGCGCCCCTCGAAGGAGGAGTGCAGGCGCCCGCCCCGCTTCCACAGCGCCGCCTGTGTCAGTCGCATCACTTGCGCCGGGTTGGCATAGATGCAGACCAGGTGAGGCTCGAAGGTCGCGCGGTCGAGGGGGGCGACGAGCAGCGTCTCGTACTCTCCCGGCGTGAACTTGTCGATGGCGGCCTCCGAGCGCTGGCCCGCCTCCTTCGTCTCCGTATACATGCCCTCGCAGAGCGTGCCGACGTTGTAGATGGGCAGCGGCTTGTCGAAGCCGATGGCCGTGATGCCGAGCGAGCAGATGTGGTCCTCGCGCGTGAGCGCGATCATCCACCCGTACCGGCGCGACATGTCGATGACCTGGCAGGACATGCTGAGCTTCTTGAAGTCCCGCGCGGGGCGCTTGGCCCGCTCGGGGATGGGCTCGCCGGGCTTGAGCATCCGGATTGCCACGGGGAAGGTCTGGGGGCGGATGTAGGTCTGCAGCTCCTTGTCCGCCGTCTTCACGTCGATCATAGCGAATCTCCATCTTCGACATGCCTCAGGCATGTCGACCGTGGGCCAATCAGGTTCGGGCGATCAGCGTCACCATCATTCCGCCGGACGCAGTCAGAGCCTAGGGTCCGGGTACACCTTTGTCAAGCAAGCGCGCGTCCATTCGGTAGAATGTGCCGCACCAGCCCATGGCCCGCTACCGCATCGTGCACTGGAAGGAGATCCCGTCGCTGGTCGAGGCCGCCGACGGCGACCAGACGGCGCGCGAGCAGCTCTCCCAGAAGTTCCAGGACCTGATCGACGCGCTCGCCATGCGTGAGAACGCGACGGAGGAGGACGCCTACCTCGAGGGCTGGGGCCAGGGTGAGTGGCTCGAGCGCCCCGGCTCGGCCGGAGAAGTCGCGCAGGCCGTCGCCGCGGAGCTGGAGAATGGCTTTCAGGCCCTCCTCGTGGAGCGTTTCCTGCCCAAGCCCGGCTAGCCGCGGCGAGCCCGCTTTGGGGCCTGGGGCGGCACGGCTGCCCGTGGGAGGGGACGATGATTGCGTCCCCCGCTGGCCACGCCTATAATCCCGCCAGCCAATGAAGGCCAGGGAACT
>WNFS01002618.1_pt1 | contig 13632 bp, 17 predicted proteins | sample 5400141 | NCBI WGS metagenome assembly WNFS01 (sample SAMN13153358, study PRJNA577476) | soil metagenome | isolation source: 60 cm saprolite under Madrone tree | place: USA:California | collected 2016-06-14
CCAATCCCAATCACCCTTCCGTACACACGCGCGAGATCTGGCTGCCGGACCGGTTATTTGCGTTGTTAGCTGGAACCGCCGTGACCTTCATCAACCCCGGGTTTTTCGCGGACAACGAGATGCAAGTCTTACCTTTCGCTGCTCAATTTGGGCTGTTGTCCTTGCCCTATGGCTCCGGCCTCAACGCGCCCCCTTCCAACGAGGATATGGCCCGTGTTGCGGCTGAGATTCTCGCCATCACTGGGAGAGAGGCGGAGGATTTTGAGACCATCGCGAGACGCTATGTTTCCAACACTCCGGGAGCCAGGCGGAGCTTCGCCACACAGTTCAAGCTCATGCTGGAGCTGATCATCTCGCTGCTCCGTCCAACTCCCAGAACCGCTCCCTACCTCGCACTCGGTGAATTTTCCGAGAGATCGCATGTGGCCTTCCGGCAGACTCGCCTGAATGGCGTCAAAGCCACGAGCAGCAAGCAAGCGAGTCATCAGGAGAGAACCAAGCGTTCTGGCGCGCCACATCATAAAAAGGAAAAAAGGCCCATAAAGGGCGTGTAGTGATCTCTAGAAGGAACAAGAAGGTAGAGTTATGAAAGAAAAAACAGAAAGTGAAACAAGAGATCATCGCTGGATTGCGATCTCCGGGCTGCTGTTTGTCGCCGCCTGGGTGGCTGGCCTCTTCGTGGCCTCGCCTCCGGCGGTGACGACCCCGATGGCTAACTTGATCGCCTACTATGAGGCCAACAGGCAGATGGTGATGGTGCAAGCCTACCTGACCAACGGTCTCACCGGGATACTCCTGATGGTGTTTGTGGCCGCATTGCAGAGCACGTTGCGCCGGGCCGAAGGGGAAAGCTCGACGCTCTCCAACCTCCTGCTGGTGGCAGGAACGGTCGTGACCAGCCTCTCCTGCTTAGAAGCCCTGTTCGTGCAGGTCGTGGCGAATCACATTGCGGCCACCCACGATGCGGCGGTCATTCGGACCCTGTTGGAACTCAATGCGGAGATCGACACCTTCAAGCTGCCGATCCTTGGCATCATGATTGCGGCGGCCTCGTGGCTTAGCTGGCGTGTACAGGCTTTGCCGCCCTGGCTCGTCTGGGTGGGTGCCGTCGAAGCGCTGCTACTCGTCGTCGCCAGTGGGATCTGCACAAAATTCTGTTCGGTCGGGATACTCCTGAGAATCACCCCTTTCTCGTCAAGACCGTTTCTCAAGCAGGCGTCCCTCTCAAGGCCAGTAATGGGCTTCGTCTTGCGCCTGATTATTCGTTTGAACAGACGCCAGCTTTTGATATCGTGGTCATCCCCGGTGCCAATCTTGGCGTCATTGCCCATGTCCTTACCCAGGAGGAGATCATCCAGTGGATCGCACGCTCTTCCTCCCAAAGCCAACTGATGACCTCGGTCTGTACGGGAGCCTTTTTGCTCGCCCAGGCAGGTCTGCTCAATGGGAAGCGGGCCACCACTCATTGGGCCGCGCTCGATCAGTTTGAGCAACAGTTTCCTCAGATCCAGGCCCAACGCACCGGAAAGTTTGTCGATGAGGGACCAATTATTACAGCGGCCGCGTTAACAGCGGGCTTCCATATGGCGTTGCATATCGTCGAGCGTCTCCTGGGGGAATAGATGGCTCAGGCAGTCGCGAAGGGGATTGACATGGAAGGGCATAAGCCGCGCGAATGAGTTGAGAGGAAGGCTTGAAGGTCGGCATAGCTATCTCCTTGTTCTCTCTGCTGTCAGCAAAGTACACTGGATACGACATCCATTTTATGGGAGAGCAAACAGAAGAGGAAAGAGTATCAGTTATGAGCAAGAACATCATTGACGGGCTCAGGTATGCGTATGAAGCATACTGTCGAGGCGATATTGAGGGGGCAGTCGATGCCATTGACGTAGACCCGGACATACTCTGGATCGAACCCAAAGAGTTCTACGCCGGTGGCACCTATCTGGGACGCCAGGGAGTCATCGATTACCTCACGCTCGCGTATGCGGCGACCGAGCAGGTGCAGAATGTGCCGGAAGAGATCCTGGTCGTCGGAGACAAGATTGCGGTGTTCTTACATTTCCAAGCCTGGCCCAAGGGCGGTGGTGAGCCGCGAGAGGGCCACATTGCCGATGTCTATACCCTTCATGAAGGGAAGGTCGTGCAGATGCAGGCGTACGCTGATCCTGCTGAGGCTCGCAAAGCCATCGGATATCCTCACCAATAATGCCAGATAACGCAAGTGGGCTCCTTACCTTGAGACAGAGAGAGCCAGGAATCAGAAAGTGGCAAACCAGCAGGCGATGGAGCGTAGGACCGGCGCGGCCATACGTTGTGCTCCGCTACGGGTTTCCACACACGTGAGGACCTGGTCTTCCGCCATGGCTCCGCTACGCTGGACGCGTAGCACCTGGACATTGGCGTCAGTGTGCAGATTCTCGCAGAGAAACCGCAGGACGACTCCTGGTACGTATTCCAGACGCTCTCAGCTCCTCAGTGCTGCTTGGCCTCTCTAGTGGGTCAAAGGGAAGCATAGTTTTGCAGGGACGAAAAGGAAGCATAGTCTTGCAGCACCTGCAAAACCATGGGTAAAAAGACATGAGTCAGTAGTGTGAGCTGTTGAACTCAGCAGAGGCGTATGGGAGTCGAACCCACCAGGGACCGCGCCGAGCGACCCCCCAGCCGTTTTGAAGACGGTGAGACCCACCGGGGCCCCTACACCTCCTCGTCTCGTCGTACGTGGCTGTATTGTGCCACCAGCCCCCCAAATTGTCAAGCCACACCCAGAGAACACACCCGCTCCACATCCACCTCCACCAGCGACCTCACCATCAGCTCCGCCTCGCGCAAACCAGGCAAGTCACGATCGCCCGCCACCGCAATACAGCGCATACCAGCAGCATGAGCAGCCTGCACACCCGCCACCGCATCCTCAATGACCACGCAACGCGCAGGACTCACCCCCAGTTCCCCGGCAGCCTTGAGAAAGATATCGGGAGCAGGCTTCCCATGCGCCACCGTCTCGCCCGACACCAGCGCCGTCAGGTATTGCCTTAACCCCAACACCTCGCTGATGAGCTGAATATTGGCGACCGGGGCCGAGGATGCCAGCGCCTGCAGAAAACCCGCCGCGTGCAGTCCACGCAACAGCTCAACAGCACCGGGAAGGGGAGCCGCAGTCTTACGAATGAGATCGCGAAAATAGGCTTCTTTGCGGTCCGCCAATTCCCGCACGCGCTCAGGCGACTGCTGGCCCCAAAGGATCGTGATAATATCGTCATCGCGCTTGCCAAAAGTTGCCCAGAAATCGGCATCGCTGAAGGGCAAGCCCTCTTCCTGCGCTAAACGCTTCCATGCCTGGCGATGTTCCTCCGCGCTATCGATGATGACGCCATCCAGGTCCCAGATCACGGCTTGTACTGAATTTGACATCTCTCTTGAACTCCTCGTCTGTTTTTCGTATTCTATCACACCCATTCCACCCAACTTGAAAATAACCAAGCCGAGGGTGTATACTTACAAAAAAGATAATCTGAGGCAGCAGGCCATGCCTTCAAGAAACGAAACATCATGGAATACATCGATCTGTCTCATTCGATTGAAAACGGTATCACCTACTTTCCGGGTGACCCCGAACCGCGCATTCTGCCTGCAAATGCAGCTCCCCCCTGGCGTGTAACTCAATTGAACATTGGCACGCACACCGGCACGCATATTGATGCCGCGTCGCATTTCATCCCAGATGGCAAAACGATAGATCAATACTCACTAGAGCGCTTCCTCTTACCGGGTATTGTTGTGCCTGTTCTTGAGCGAAATGACGACGAGCCAATCAACACAGGGGCTTTTGATGATTATCTCACAGTGCTTCCAGCGCATGGCGCGGTACTGATCCACACGGGCTGGGATCGTTATTGGAAAACTGAACGCTACTTGCACCATCCATATCTCTCGCAGGAGGCGGCGCAACTATTGGTTGACGCAGGTGTGAATCTTGTTGGGATTGATGCACTGAATGTGGACTCAACAGTGCAAGGCACGGATCACGCCCATGCAACTTTGCTGGGAAACGACATTTTGATCGCCGAAAATCTCACGCGACTCCATCGGCTTTTGCCTGGTGTAGTCTATCAGTTTTCTTTTCTCCCACTAGCATTATCCGGACTGGACGGTTCACCGATTCGGGCAACCGCATGGCGCAGCGTTTGAACAAACGCCTTACCAGTTGCACTTGATGCGGTTACCATCGGGTCCTACTCAATCGATTTGGAGGAAAACATGTCCACACAATCCCAGCCATTGCAGCCAGAAACGTTCGTTCGCAAAGCTTCCGGCTTAGTACGCACCGCCGGGCCAATGGACACCCTGGCCTACAACATCAACTTCATATCCATTGGGCTTTTGCTCACATTCATGTTTTTGTTCATGCCGTCGCTGTATCCCGGCGTGAACATGTATCTCTCAACAATCATCGCTGTGATCATAGCCATTCCGACGGCACTGGTTTATGGCTTCTTGTCGGCAAGCATGCCCCGATCGGGTGGCGACTACGTCTACGTTAGCCGCATTCTCGGGCCTGCATGGGGGACGATGGCCAACTGGAATGTGACCATCTGGTGGTTCTTTTATGGCGGTGTGCCGTCAGCGTTTTTTGCACGCTACGGCATTTCTCCGCTACTGCGGGTGCTGGGCGCATTCACGGGCAGCGCTGGATTGGTATCAGCAGCTGACTGGGTGTCTTCGCCGACTGGCACGTTTATCCTCGGCGCTCTGTTGCTGATCGCTTTGACGGCGATATTTGCGGCTGGCTTGAAACGCTTTTTCACCGTTCAAAACATTCTGTTCTTTCTCGCACTGCTGAGCACGTTGCTCGTAATTGGAGTCTGGCTTTTTGCTGCTCCTGGAGCCTTCAAAGGGGCATTTAATGCATCGCTCGGCAAAGTTGCCGGAAAGCCGGATCTCTATACAGCAGTCTTAGCCAGTGCAAAATCAGGCGGGTTTAGCCTTGCGCCATTCTCGCTGTATAACACCCTGCTGCCGATTACCTGGATCTATTTGAATCTCGGCTTCTCGTTCTCGTCGGCTTATATCGGTGGAGAAATCAAGAACGCCAAGCGCCTACAACTGTGGGCATCTTCGGCGGCGATCTTGATCGTGGCAGTGGTTGTGATGCTGACCATCGTCGCTGCCCAGCACGCGATTGGCCTAGATTTCATCGGTGCGGCGGGTGCAATTGACTGGACCAAGCAAGGTCTCTCATTCGCGCCTACTTTTAGCGAACTGGCGGCCTATAGCGCCAATAATCTCCTGGTGGCGTTTCTTATCATGTTTGGCTTTTTGTTCTGGTCGTATGCCTGGCTGCCTGGACAAATCCTTAATGGTTCGCGCAACCTGATAGCCTATTCGATGGATGGGCTGCTGCCCAGGCGTTTCAGCGAAGTTCACTCCACGTATCATACGCCAGTTTTCAGTCTGATGGTGATGTGTATTGCCTCGATTATCTCGCTGGCAATTTATGTCTACACGCCTTACTTTGCTACACTCGTCGGCATTTTCGGCTTCATTCTGACCTTCGGTCTGACCTCTATTGCGGCGCTGCTCATGCCCTACCGGGCGAGGGCAATTTTTGAAACATCGCCGGTGAGGTGGCGTATTGCCGGTATTCCCGTCATCACCATTATTGCTGCGCTCAGCATCATCATGTGCCTCTTCATGGAGTGGATATTCTTGAGCGATCCGTATGCTGGTTTGCAAACGACAACGGCACCGTTCTTCTCCCAAATCCCTTATGGCATGGCATGGTTCAACGCAGCGATTTTCCTATCCGGGCTGTTGCTCTATTTCGGTGCTAAAGCGGTCCAGTCTCGCCGTGGCATGAATGTGGACCTCGCTTACAAAGAAATTCCGGTTGAGTGAGTCCCATACCCACGAAAGAGAGGATAAGATGGTAGCGCTTTTTAGCAAAAAAGCGAAGAAAAAATTACCGCGCATCTTCTTCGCAACAGATCTGCATGCCTCTGAGCGTGCGTATCGCAAGTTCATCAACGCGGCGAAATTCTATGATGCGAATGTGCTGGTTATGGGGGGTGATGTGCTAGGGAAAATAGTTGTTCCGGTGATCAAAGAGCGCAATGGGCGATACCGCGCGATGGTGCAGGGCCAAAGCGAAGAGGTTGAGACTGCCGCCGAGCTTGAGCATTTGCTCGCTCGCATTGGAGCACAGGGAGCCTATAGCAAGGTGATGAGCGTAGAGGAATTTCAGGCACTTCAGTCTGACCCATCGGCACGTGACAGCTTGTTTCACGAATTAGCACGCCAACGATTATCTGCCTGGGTTGATTTTGCAGAGACCCGGCTGAAAGGGACGGGAGTTAAATGTTTTATGACCGGGGGCAATGATGATTACGTGGATACGCTGGAGCCGCTACAGCGCGAGGACCTGCAGTCTGTGATAGCTTGTGAAGGGCAAGAAGTGCGGATAACCGATCAGCACACGATGATTAGCCTTGGTTTGAGTGGCCCAACGCCATGGAAAACGCCACGCGAGACGGACGAAGAGACGCTGGCAAGCACCATTGAAGAAATGGCGGCCAGGGTATCCGATATGAGCCATTGCATTTTCAATTTCCATGATCCGCCGATTGACTCGACGCTTGATACATGTCCTATGCTTGATTGGAACACAGACCCACCAGCGCAGGTGCTGCGCGGTGGACAGGTTGTGATGTACGGCGCAGGAAGCAGTGCAGTGCGTAACGCCATCGAAAAATATCAGCCTTTACTGGGTTTGCATGGGCATATTCATGAGTCGAGAGGCACTATCAAGCTAGGGCGCTCCCTGTGTGTTAACCCCGGGAGCGAATACGGTGAAGGCGTTTTGCGGGGCGCACTCATCACTCTCAACGATGACAAAATTGAAAGCTGTCAACTGACTTCGGGCTAGCGGTCTGGAGGGGAGGTAGTGCCATGAATCCAGCGCACCTGGATGAGGTCAATCAAATTGTCGAAGCTGCGCTACAAGCTGGCTTGAGCCTTCGACTTACAGGGTCGTGGGCAGTGTATTTTCATTGTCCAGAGCATCGTACGCTGATGGCAGCCTTTGGTCGAACATACCGTGACGCTGACTTTGTCGCCTACACTCGTGACAACAAACGTGTTTCGTCGCTCATGGCCGCGTCAGGCTATAAAGTCAATTCCCTGGCGTCTGCGTGCCCAGGTTGGCGAGCGGATCAAATGGTACAAGCATGTGGACGAGGTTGAATAACCGGGGCATCTGATTTGAGGAACGCTGCACGTGCGACCATCACCGCCCAATCCCCTGCATATACAGCACGACCGTCAACGCCGCGGCCCCATTATTCAAGGCATGCAGGAATATGCCAGGCCACAGCGACTTCGTGCGCCAGCGCAGAAAAGCCAGTGCCAGCCCAATAATAAACAGCACCGCGAACGAACCCGGGTCGGCGTGCGCCACCGCGAAGATCAGCGCACTCAACACGATTGCCCACACAAGCGGCATACCGCGCCGCAGACCGGCAAAAACAAACCCGCGAAAAAACACCTCTTCACAAAACGGGGCCACAAACACAGCCACGATCAGCGTCGCGTACGTAGTGAGCGGAGCATGTTTGCTGTATTTGAGAATGAGCTGGTCATTCGTTTGCAGCGGCAGATGGAACGTTTGGATCAGGTACCCATAGAGCACGTTCACGCTAAGGATAACTACCAGTAGTAGGATGATCCACGCGAACGCCATACCCACATGAAAGCTCCGGAATCCCAACGCCTGCCACGCCAGCCGTGCACGCCCGCTCACAAAGCGGAATGCATGATAGGCGAAATACAAAGGCCCGATCAGAAACGCACCTTCGACAAGAGAAGAGAAGATGAGTGTGACGAGCGCAGGCACAAAATCTACCCGCGGTGGAAGCACCGTACGCAGATTCTGGGTGGCTCCTCTATTCAGGCTATTGAGCACAATGGCAAACAAGAGCCAGGGCACAATGGTTACAATGATGCCGAGAAGGGTTTGCTGTATGGTCCAGGGGGCTTCGTCAGGCTGTTTTTCGATCAAGCGTTTTTCTTCTTCCCTCTCTGTTCTGTTTCTTTAAATATACCACGCCCCCTCTAGGTTGAGTAGACCACCGCGACGACTACTCCAAAGACCATGTGATCAAGCACGATCGCGATCATGACTCGTGATTGTCTGACCTCCTGGGAGAGTTGAGGATACCTAGCCGGGAACGCGAGCAGCAGCAGGACGACCAGGAGGCCATGAACGAGACCAAAGATCAGCCCCCACCACCATGTAGGACTGCCGATCCCCAGACTCCACAAGGCAGCATAGACCATAGCGAAGAAGATACCAATAGTAAAGTGGATGGCACCGCCCAGCGTCACAGCATCTTGTTTGTTCGGGGCAGCGAGCGCGCCCAACGTGCTCACGACATCGATCCGTGGCAAGCCTATCAATGGCCCACCATAGACGAGCAGGAGCATAACCATTCTGCCAGTCGATCCAGCGATAATGGCATCGCGGACGTGGATGAGCAATGGATGAAGCAAGGTTTCACCTGCCTTTCATTCAGGAGAATTCATTGCTCCAACATCTACTTGGTATATCAACCTTCCAGCCAGGACAGGGCAAGGGGAAAATTCCCCCGGCTTTTAGTATATCACGTTTCGCATCGGCGGGGCTGGGGAAGAACCTGGGTAAAGTCAATGACATTTTACGCATCGGATGCCGTTCATGAAGAGTTTTCATCACCGCACAGTACTCATGCCGTTACCACAGCTTTTCTGCCACGTTTTACGTAATGGCAGGCGATAAGGAGAGGTGGAAAGTGTATATGTCACATCAGCAAATGTCTCTTCATGCACGATCAAAGGACGGATTATACTCCAGACGGACCACACAAGGGTACCACGAAGCACCTTCAGGAGATCTTCAGGAACTGTTGCTCGAAGCCAGAGCCTATTTGCACCTGTTTCACCAGGAGTGTGGAATACCCGCGGCTTTTCCGGAGCGGCTCGCCGAGGTTCGAGCTGAAATCACGCACACTGGCACCTACTGGCAGACCTACGATGAGCTCGCTTATGGGGCCAGGGTTGCCTGGCGCAACAACACCCGCTGCATCGGGCGGCTCCACTGGAAATCGCTCGCCGTCCGCGATATGCGTCACCTGCAGACAGCAGAGGAGATCTTCGCGGCCCTGGTCGAGCACCTCCGATTTGCAACGAACGAAGGGAAAATCAGGTCTACCATCACCATCTTTGCCCCGGCAGTACCAGGGCAGCCAGGCATCCGCATCTGGAACCCACAGCTCATCCGCTATGCAGGCTATCGTCGACTAGGTGGCTCAGTCGTTGGTGATCCCCTACACGCCGATCTGACCGACGCGATTCGACGTTTGGGCTGGAAGCGAGGAGCAGGTACCCCTTTTGACATCCTTCCCATCGTGATCCAGCTCCCCAACCAGCACCCCAAACTGTTCGAACTCCCACACGACGTGGTCCTTGAGGTGCCGCTCAGTCACCCTGATTATGCCTGGTTTGCCAGTTTAGGCCTCAAGTGGCACGCCCTTCCGGTGATCTCCAATATGCGCCTGGAGATCGGCGGCATTTCCTATCCGGCCGCTCCGTTCAATGGCTGGTACATGGGCACCGAGATCGGAGCACGCAACCTGGGCGACGTCAAGCGCTACAACCTGCTCCCGCTGATTGCAGAGCATATGGGGCTCGACACCCGCTCCGACCGCACGCTGTGGAAAGATCGCGCCCTGGTCGAACTCAACATCGCCGTGTTATCCTCTTTTGCAAAGCACGGGGTAACCATCGTCGATCATCATACCGCCTCCCGGCAATTTATCTGCCACGATCACCTGGAAAAGCAGGCCGGGCGAACGGTGCCTGCCCATTGGGTCTGGATCGTACCACCAATTTCTGGCTCGGCCAGCCCAATCTTTCACATTCCCTCCTACAAAAACATCATCCTCAAGCCAAACTTTTACTATCAGCAAGCCCCCTGGCAAAAACCGTGCCAGGGGCACGGTTGTCCTCACGGCTGTCCCGTGAAATAAGCCAGTCTCCCTATGTCTGGAAGAACTCCTTGCCCCATCTCCAGTTGATGTGGTTAACAAAATGTAACCGCAATTGGTAGTTCACCCCCATTTTCAACGAGTTTCATCACCGTCTGCTCGCTTGGTGTAGATTATACTCTGCATGAGCATGCTTGTATGCTTGCTAAATAAAGGATATTCGTAACTACTCAGGTGTTTGATTCCTCGCCGCCTGCGGCGGCTCGCGTCAGTTTTTGGCTGCGGGCTTGGCCGCCTGCGGCGGCCAAGCCCGCAGCCAAAAACTTTTGCGAACCACCGAAGGTGGTGAGCAGTCCTGAGTAGTTACGGATATTCGGACCCCCACTAACTTTGCGGAGAGACACATATGAAACAAATAACCATGCCAGAAGCGCAAGGAAAAGATGGTAGCCCCCCGATTTATCGTGGGGGCCCGATTTATCGTGGACGTCTCACCACGAGAAAAAGCGCTTTTACTGGCGATACCACCGGTTACAATACCGAGCATCGATCATCAATGCTCTATTATGTATCAAAGCGCATGATGGACATAGTGCTTGCTGCTGCAGGGATGGTAGTTCTGCTGCCGGTGTTCCTGGTGATCGCGATGTGCATTACACTCGATGATCGAGGACCCATCCTTCATTTCAGAGAACTTGTTGGGCTACGGGAACGACGTTTCTTCGCTCTCAAGTTTCGCACGATGATACCTGATGCAGACGCCTATCTTGAAAAGCATCCCGGACTGATGCGCGAGTATCAGAAAAGCATGAAGTTGAAGGACGATCCGCGTGTCACGCGGGTAGGGAAATTTCTGCGCAAGACCAGTCTGGATGAGTTACCGCAGTTGTTCAATGTGCTGACTGGGGAGATGTCACTGGTGGGACCACGCAGCATCCACGCGAGCGAACTGGTGCGCTATGGCAAGTACGCACAAAAGCGACTCGCGGTGAAACCAGGTATTACCGGTTTATGGCAGGTCAGCAATCGACAGCACAATTCCTACGAGGAGCGCATCCCCTATGATATAGCCTACATCGATAACCGCTCATTCCTGCTTGATCTGCTGATCCTGGTAAAGACATTGAAGGTCTTCATCGTTCCTACAGGAATCTAGCGAAGGAAAGGTTTCTACCATGCATGAACAATTGCTGACCCGTATTACGCACCACGCCGCCCATATCGGTATCATTGGTCTTGGCTATGTGGGCCTGCCGCTAGCCGTTGAATGGGCGCGAGCGGGCTTTCTGGTGACAGGAATCGACATCGATAGTCGGCGCGTTGCTATGTGCCAGGAAGGTATCTCCTGGATTTCTGATGTGCCATCGCGCGACCTCAAGGCGCTAGTATGTGAAGGCCGCCTGCGGGCAACAACCGATATGGCGGTGCTTGGTGAGTTAGATGCTGTGATCATCTGCGTACCCACTCCATTGAATAAGACTAAGGACCCTGATATCGGTGCCGTCCTGAGTGCTGTCGAGGAGATCGCTGGGCACCTTCACCGCGGCCAGCTCATTGTGCTTGAAAGCACGACCTATCCTGGCACCACCGAGGAGCACATCCTGCCGCGCCTTCGTCAAACGCATCTGGAGGTAGGAGAGGATTTCTTCCTGGCTTTTTCGCCGGAGCGCACCGATCCCGGTAACAGGCTCTATAGCCTTCCTAACACGCCCAAGGTCGTCGCCGGTATCACACCAACCTGCCTGGAGATGGCCTCCGCTCTGTACAAAACAGTGGTCGGTACCGTCGTTCCTGTGAGCTCCACCCGTGCCGCCGAACTCGTCAAGCTGCTGGAGAATACCTTTCGCGCCGTCAATATCGGCCTGGCCAATGAACTCGCCATTATGGCTAATCTGCTCGGCATCGATGTATGGGAGGTTATCTCTGCGGCGGCAACAAAGCCCTTCGGCTTCATGCCTTTTTATCCCGGCCCCGGCCTTGGAGGACACTGCATCCCTATCGATCCGCACTACCTGGCCTGGAAACTGCGCACATTCAACTACAAGACCCGTTTCATCGAGGTTGCGAGCGAGATCAATGGGCAGATGCCCCGCTATGTCGTCGAGCGCATTGCTACAGCGATGAACGAGGCGGGCAAATGCCTCAATGGCTCACGCATTCTCGTCGCGGGCGTGAGCTATAAGCCGGATGTCGCTGACCTGCGCGAGTCTCCCGCACTTGATGTGATCGAACTGCTGCATGAGCGCAAGGCATACATCGAGTATGCAGACCCCTACGTACCAAATTTGATGCTCGGTGAGCTGTCGCTGACGGCTGTGCCACTCGACGAAGAACACCTGATCAGCGCTGACTGCGTCATTATCGTCACCAATCATACCGCCTTCGATTATGCTTACCTCGCCAGCAAAGCGCCCCTGGTGGTCGATACACGCAATGCCACTGCCGGTATCTCTGGATCACACATCTGGCGGCTTTGATGATCCCTCCTGGAGAACTATGTTGACCGACCGTACAATAATAAATCCAGCCGTAATGGGGATAGGCGAGAAGATCCTGCAAAAATATTTCAGGTTCTTACTGACATGGCCTATCGGCTCGATTCGTGTTCCGGTCTTGATGTATCACTACATCAGTGATAACCCCAATCCGGGCGACAAAGTAAGAGAAACCCTTTCTGTGTCCCCAGCCACATTCGCTGCCCAGATAGCGTACCTTGCTCAGCACGGCTATACCTCCATAACGCTAAATACCTTATATGATATCTTCCAGGGACGGAGAACCCCGCCAGCCAAACCAGTAGTCCTCACCTTTGACGATGGCTTCGTTGATTTCTACCTCAATGCCTACCCGGCTCTCCAGCAGTATAACTTTTGCGCCGTCTCTTTCATCATTACCGGTGCTATCGGTCAGGGATACTATCTTTCCTGGGACCAGGTACAGGAAATGCAATCTTCCGGTCTCGTGAGCTTTGAAGCGCATACAGTAACCCATCCCAACCTGACGAAACTGAACCATACAAGTCTCCTCAGAGAGCTACAGGAGAGTAAAGATACCCTGGAGGCAAAAATCGGCTGCGCCGTTGATTTCATTGCTTACCCATATGGCAAAATCAATGCTGATGTGCTCAATACTGCTAAGCAAGCTGGGTTCGTGGGTGGTGTGGCGACCTGGCATGGTAAAGCAAGCTATCCTTGCATGAATATGCCGAGAGTCCAGGTCAATGGGCAATGGATACCCTCGGCCTTCGCAAGTAGGATTTGACAAAATACTGCTGGCGAACCCTCCAGAACGGCTCACGACCTGTGGTCGTGAGCCTTCTTCTTCGTTGGTGTGGATGGTGTGCTCAGGCGGCTGCAAGCCGCCTGAGCACACCATCCACACCAACATACCAGCGAAGCGCCGGAGGCGCTGAGGAGTCAAGGAAAGGGTTCGCCAACAGTATCTTGACAACCTCGCCATACCGGTTCACCTGGTGACTCGTGGGCTTCTATCGCGATAGAAGCCCACGAGCTGTTCTGCTTCCTTCTCCCAGCAGAACTCGCGTTGCGCGACATCGAGAGCGTTGCATCGCATACGAGCAAGCGCGGCATCATCCACCAGCAGCGTATCGATC
>WNFS01004193.1_pt1 | contig 13628 bp, 14 predicted proteins | sample 5400141 | NCBI WGS metagenome assembly WNFS01 (sample SAMN13153358, study PRJNA577476) | soil metagenome | isolation source: 60 cm saprolite under Madrone tree | place: USA:California | collected 2016-06-14
GACGATGGTGGATGCGCGGCATTTCGATCAACAGCTTGTCGAGAGCGAGGAGGCGCGCACGCAGGTGGCATTCGCCGATGTCATCGTCTTGAACAAGACAGATCTGGTCGGCGGCACCGATCTTGACGCCTTGGAGCGGAGGGTGCGCGCCATCAACGCGCTGGCGCGAATCGTGCGCGCAGACCCCGCCCGGCGGGCATCGGTTCCCATGAGCTCCGTGCTCGGAATCGGCGGGTTCGACCTTGCGCGCGCGCTCGAGTACAAGCCGACCTTTCTCGAGCCCGAATATCCATTTGAATGGGCCGGAGCCTACGAGCTCGCGGCGGGGGATTACACCCTTGCGCTTCGGGATGGCCCGGACCCATCCATGAAGATCGTCTTTTGTGAGGCGCTGGCCGACGACGGCCTTGATCCGGCCAAGGCAGCCGAGCGCGTATTTGGCCTGTTCTCCGGTGCCGCTCCGCCCGATTCCTCAGGCGCGGTGATCGAGCCGCAGTTGCGCTCACGGCGTCTCGACCTGCCGAGCGGCGGCGCGGAAGCACGGTTCATGCTGCGCATCGCGACGCGGGGCACCTACTGGCTCTTTACGCAGCACCTGCCCGAGGAATTCGCACTGAAGCTCAAGGATGGCCGGGACGCGGAGCCGGCACCGCGCGTGCACAGGAATTTCGATCCCGGACACTCTCATGACGAGCGGGTCGGCTCGTTCAGCCTGGAGACGGATCGGCCGATCGATCCCGAGCGATTTCAGGCATGGCTCACGTCGACGCTGCAAACGCAGGGCACGCGGCTGTACCGCATGAAGGGTTTTTTGAATTTTAGGGGTGTGAACGAGCGAATTGTCATTCAGGGTGTGCACATGGTCGTGGACACCAGCGCGCTGGGGCCGTGGGGTGATCGGCCGAGAAAAACACAACTCGTGTTCATCGGGCGGGAGCTTGACCGGAACCTGCTGACGCAGGGTTTCGACGCGTGCCTGGACGGAGCGGCGTGACACCGTTCAAGGCGCGCCTCATCGCGCTGTACGCAGCCCTCATTTGCGCGAACATAGCCACAGGTGTTTGGGCGTTCGTGCTCTTCTCGGGCGACTCGGTAAAGCTCGGTACCGCGTTGCTCGCATACAGCTTGGGGCTGCGCCACGCAGTGGACGCCGATCACATCGCTGCCATCGACAATGTCACGAGAAAACTCATTCAAGAGGGCAAACGGCCCATCACAGTCGGCTTTTTCTTTGCACTCGGACACTCCACCATCGTGCTGATTGCGGCCGGAATCATCGCGTTCGCCGTCGGGGCGATGGCGCGATTCCAGAGTTTTTCTCAAATCGGCGGCGTGATCGCGACCGCAACCTCGGCCATCTTTCTGTTTGCGATCGCTGCCATGAATTTGCTGATACTGCGTTCGGTTTGGCAGCGCTTCGAGACGGTCCGCAAGGGAGGCAAGTACTCGCCTGATGATCTCGACGTTCTCTTGGGCGGGCGCGGTCCGCTGTCACGGCTGTTTCGGCCGCTATTTGCCTTGATTCGCCACAGCTGGCAGATGGCGCCGCTCGGCTTCCTTTTCGGTTTAGGTTTCGACACAGCCACCGAGGTGACGCTGCTCGGGCTCGCGGGCGCCCAGGCGGCGCATGGTGTTTCGATCGCTGCCATCTTGGTGTTTCCCGCACTGTTCGCGGCGGGCATGGCCCTGGTCGACACGACCGACGGAGTGTTGATGCTCGGTGCGTATCAATGGGCGTTCGTGAAGCCGATCCGCAAGCTTTACTACAACATGACGATCACGGCCGTCTCCGCGCTGGTGGCGATCATCATAGGCGGCATCGAGACGATCGCATTGATTGCCCACAAGCTGGAATTGACCGGCGGCGGCTGGAGGATCGCGGGTTCTCTTGCCGGGCATTTCAATGCGCTCGGCTTTGCAATCATTGCAGTGTTTGCGGTGGCATGGACTGCTTCCTATTTCATCTACCACTGGAAGCGATTCGACGAGATCGAAGTCGTCAATGACGGCAGGAGTGATGACTCAGCCGGGGGATTATGATGTTGAACCCGATCAACTGCGGGTCATCGCTCGCAGCGTCGGTGTTCCACCGTGGTCGCGTGATGCGGGCAGCGGCGCTGTGTGCGGCCGTGTGGTGTTGTGAAGCGCGCGCCGAACCGGCCGCATCGGCGGATACCGGGGTTCTGCAGGATATCGTGGTGACGGCGGAGCGGCTAAAACTGATCGGTATCGCAACCACCGCGAGCGAAGGGGTGGTGGTCAACGATGAATTGGCTCTCGCACCTGCGTACCGGCCCGGCCAATTGCTGGAGTCCGTGCCGGGATTGGACGTCACGTCGCACAGTGGCGAGGGTAAGGCCAATCAGTACTTGATGCGGGGCTACAACCTGGATCACGGCACCGACCTGGCGATTTACGTCGACGACATGCCTGTCAATGAACCGACGCATGCACACGGTCAGGGTTACGCGGACGTGAACTTCCTGATCCCGGAACTGGCGACCAATATTCGCTACAGCAAGGGCACCTATTACGCAGGCGAAGGCGACTTCGCGTCGGTGGGTGCCGTGCATCTCAACTATGTGAATTCGCTCGATGATCAGATCGCGCTCACCGCCGGCACCTTGGGGTTTCAGCGGCTGTTTACCGCGGCATCGCAGTCGGTGGGCGAAGGTAGTCTGCTCGGCGCCCTCGATCTGCAGCACTACGACGGTCCTTGGAGCAATCCCGACGATCAGCGCAAGATCGACGCGGTGTTGCGCTACAGCGGCGGCGACGATTACCACGGTTTCTCAGTGACGGGAATGTTTTATCACGGGCTTTGGAACAGCACTACAGACCAGCCGGTGCGCGCCATCGTCAGGGGATTGGTCGGTCGTTTTGGATCGCTCGACCCTTCCGACGGCGGGCAGGCGCAGCGAGCGAGCGTGTCGGCGCGATTCTCTACAGGCATGGGCGGGGGGCAACTGGCCGCTAACGGGTACATGATCAATAACCAGTTGACGCTTTGGAACAACTTTACCCACTTTCTGACGGACCCGGTCAACGGCGACCAAGAGGACCAGCACGAGGATCGCATCACGGTCGGCGGCGGCGCCAATTTCACCCGCAGCGATGAAATAGCCGGTTTGCGCAACGAATGGTTGGCCGGTCTATCCACACGCTTCGACTTCAACGACGTCTCGCGGGTGCCGACGCTGAACCGGGTGACCTTGCCGGCGAGCGCGGATCCGCGCGACGTTTTCGAGCAGGATCGAGTGCACTTGAGCGACGTCGCCGTCTATGCTCAGGCGACCACCCATTGGCGCTCCGGGTTGCGCAGCGTAGTGGGTTTGCGCGAGGACAGCATTCAAGGCGGCGACCGCGGCACCAACGCGGGCCGTGCAAGCGCTTCCTTGTTCCAGCCCAAGGCGAGCCTCATCGTGACACCGTCAGCGACGACGGAATTTTATCTCAGCGCTGGACGAGGTTTTCATAGCGACGATTTGCGCGGCGTCAATCAAGCGGCGATTGCCGGCGCGGCGGGCGCACCGCTCATCGCGCGCCAAGACGGAGAGGAGATCGGTGTACGACAGGTGGTGGGCCGCCGGCTGGCGATCACCATGGCGCTGTTCAGCTTGGACGCCCAGTCCGAGACGACTTACGATCCGGATGCCGGCCAGGATTCCGCGGGGCCGGCCAGCCGGCGGCGCGGATTCGAACTCAATGTCACCTATCAGGCCGCGGCGTGGCTGGAACTGTACGGTAGCTATTCGGCGGATCATGCGCGATTCAAGACGCCCTTCGACGATGGTACGGGACACGTCGGGCAATACTTGCCGAACGCGCCGTCCGCGACCGGATCGTTCGCCGCCTACGTCAAGAATCTGGGCGCGTGGAGCGGTGGTTTGCAATACCGCTATCTCGGCGCCTATCCCCTGTCCTCGGACGGCGCCGTTCGCGGATCCGGCTATGGCGAGTGGAACGGCGATATTCGCTACGGGTTCAGGGACGGCTGGCAGCTCGCGCTCGGGGTCTACAACATCACGAACAAGAGGGCCAACGCCGCGGAGTTTTGGTATGTCGATCGCCTTCCCGGCGAGCCGGCAGGGGGTACGGCCGACATTCACATTCATCCGTTGGAGCCCACTTCGGCGCGCCTGACGCTTTCAAAGACTCTTTAGGCGCCCATCCCGGATATCGCCGGTTAGCGTCGGGCGCGACGGGAGCTGCTAACGAGTCTGAACGAACGGCTCTGAGGTGATGTGTCCGTCGAAATCGGTCCACACGTGCTGCGCGAAATCGTACAGCTTGCAGCGCCGCACGGTATTCCAGTAGTAGCGCCAGGTAAACACCTCGGAATTCAGCCGCTCGTCGAGGGTGGCGGTGAGGCGCGCCTGAGCCTCTTTGAGACGATAGAGCGGAATTCCCATGTTTACGTGGTGGGCGCCGTGCTCGAGAATGTAGTGGATCAAACCGTCGAGCGGGCGCATGAGCTTGATATGCACCGTGGTCGTTGCGTAGCCCGCGTTCGCCGACCACTCGTCGCGCCGCTCGTACCAGGCGACGCGGGGATGCGTGTGCTGCACGTATATGACGAAGCCCATCAAGCAATTCCAAAGGAAGAACGGCACCACGAATCCGAATACCAGCAGCGATCCGATCGACCTGCCGCTGTAGACGCCCCAGACGACCAAGCCGCCCACCCAAACGACGCCGAAGGCGGACACCAACAGGCTGTCCCAGGTGTAGCTGATGCGCCGAGTGGACACATGCTTGCGTCCCGGGAAGAAGAGTTTCTTCCACCACATCTCGATCATGTAGTACACGCCTTGACCGACGCCGCTGCGGTAAATGCGCTCCAAACTACGCCGTATCCAGGGCAGGCGCGCGAATTCGGAAGGCGAATAGGGCGTCCAAACGTAGTCGCGGCCCTTGAGATTGGTGAAGCCGTGGTGCGCGAGGTTATGACCGATCTCCCACAGGCTGTAGGGCGTCAGCGACGGCAAGAACGCAATTCTACCGATCCATTTGTTGAGCGTCTTGTTGGGCGTGTAGGAGCCATGACAGGCATCGTGACCGATCACGAACAGACGGGCGATCCAGAGAGCCGCCACGAGCGATGCGAATACCTTCACCCACCAGGTTTCCACGAACAGCAGACTGGCGATCGATACGCCCAGCACCAGCCAGTCCAGCAAAAACCAAATAATCGGGGTGGCGACGCCGCGCTCGATCGTGAACGGCTGCAGCAATTTTTGAAGCTTGAAGCGCGACTTATCGGGAGAGGATGCCGCTTCGGATTCAGCTTCAACTTCGGGTTCAGGTGTGGGAGGCTTTTGCATCAGAAACTCCGGTCTTCACCTAGATACTAAGAATCGCACGGTCGATAGGTAACTCCCTATTATACGCCTGTTCAGGCGATTGGCACGGAAATGCGTCTCGCCGCGATCAGGCAGTTTCGGCATCTGGCCAGAGGAGAACCCCTAAGTGCTCGCAGGCCTCGATGAGGGCCGTGGCGGCCTCTCGGGTACTTGCATCGAGCCGCCGATCGTGAGTCAGGAGCCAGGTGAGCCGAGCTCGCCGCGAACGGGCGGAAGGCTCGCTGTCGAAAAGCGCCGGGAAAAGCCCCAAGGCGTCGACGAATTCACGCATTGCCGCAGTGGATGGGGCGTTTGGCGCCGGGGTCAGGAGCAGCTTGAGCCAGGTCACACAGCGCTTGGCGAGCCCGGCGCGCGTGATTCCAAGGCTGGTGCGGCGTCGCGACTCTCCGTCCGCCAGGGAGTCGGCGAGATTGCGATAGCGTTCGACCGCCGACTCGTCCGCCGGCAAGGCCGGACTGGCGTCGGACAACACCGATCGCAACAAATCGGCAAGCAATAGAGACAGCGACTCGGCCAAGAATCGCTGGCACTGTTCCGTATCCGGGCGTGCCAATTGTTCCCAAGACAGAGGACCACCAATTCGTCTGGCGTTCGGTGACTTTGACATGTCTCCCAGTGTAGCTGCTCCGCTGCTCATCGCAACTATGTCAAAATGCGACCGACATCACTGACTCGCTAAATATCCGCAAAAACCCGCGTGCCGGCCTTTTGGCGCGCGTCCGGCCGCCGACCCACCGGAAAAATTTAATCTAAATGGAAGATTCACCGGAACCCAGATCTCAACTCGTTGCCGAGAAGTGCGTGTCCTTAGGTCCGGGCATCCGCCGGATCGTGGCCGGCAACGCGGGCTTGATGACGGGACCCGGCACCAACACCTATCTCTTCGGAATGCGCGAGGTCGCGATACTCGATCCGGGGCCCGACGATGCGCGGCACTTGGAAGCCATTCTGGAGGCGGCCGGCTCCGCCATTCGCTGGATCATCGTGACCCACACACACCCGGATCATTCGCCGCTCGCCAGCCGGCTGGCCAGGATCACCGGGGCGAAAGTCTTGGGATTGCCGCCCCCCGGCGACGGTCGACAAGACGCGACCTTCGCGCCCCACCATATGCCCGTTGACGGCGAACGCCTGTCGGCGGGCGAGTGTGAGTTGATCGCCATCCACACGCCCGGACACGCATCCAATTGCGTGTGCTACTTGCTGGAACGCGAACGGCTGCTGTTCACCGGCGATCATGTGCTCGAGGGCGTGTCGCCGGTGATTCTGCCGCCGGACGGCGACATGTCGGCGTATTTGCACTCCCTGGACAAACTGCAGTCTCATGACTTCGAGCGCATCGCCCCGGGACACGGGGGCGTGATGGAGCGCGGCAAGGAAATCCTGGCCGCGTTGCGCGCGCATCGCCTGGCACGCGAGGAGAAAGTCTTGGGCAGCCTGCGCCGGCTGGCCGCCGCCACCCTCGATGAGCTTACTCCGGTGGTTTACGACGACGTGGCGGCCGAGCGGCACCGCTGGGCGCGCCTGACTTTGGAAGCACATTTGATCAAGCTCGCACGGGAGCACCGCGCCGCCGAACGCGACGGTCTCTGGCGGCTCACTCAGACATGACCGAGCGGCTGGCGATGTTGCTGCACGCAGTGAGCGTGCGGCGCGGCGACAAATGGGTTTTGCGTGACATCTCCTGGACCCTGCGGCCGGGGCAGCGCTGGGCCCTGGTGGGCGACAACGGCGCCGGCAAGACGCAGCTGCTCAAGCTGCTGAGCGGCGATGTGTGGCCGACTCCCGGCGGCCCGCGCTCGCGCCGACGCGCCAGGCGCAGGCACGAGCGGCCGAGCGGCGCGGCACTCAACAGCGATGGGCGGCATTATCGAGTGGGCCGCCAGCCGGTCGAATTGATCGAAGCCAAGCGCCGCGTTGCCTACGTGGGCGCCGAACTTCAGGACAAATACGCCCGCTACGGTTGGAACCTACGCGTGCGTGAACTGGTTGCCACCGGACTGCATCGAACGGATCTGTTGCTTTTGCCGGTCACGCCGCCGCAGGCCAAGCGCGTGACTGCCACATTGCGTCTCTGCGGCCTGAGCCGTCATGCGGCCCGTGAATTCCTGTCCCTGTCGTATGGACAGAAGCGTCTTGCCCTATTGGCGCGCGCGCTGGTACAGGATCCTGACTGGCTGCTGTTGGACGAATTCTACAACGGGCTCGACGCGGACTACCGGCAGCGCATCGACGAGGTGCTGGGCGCCGGAGTGCGCCGCGGCCAGTCTTGGGTGGCGACCGCGCATCGGGCGGGCGATGTGCCGCGGGGAACGCGCTGCATGCTGGAACTTGCGGAAGGGCGCGTGCATGCGATCAAACGCATTCGTCCGTCGGACCTGGTGCGTCTCACCGAGCGGGCCGGTGAAAGTCGGCGCCATCCGCCGCGCGCGAGAAGGTCGTCCCGAGCCGGGAAATCGGTGCGGGCCGGGAAACTGCCGCGGGCCGGAAAAGTTGCGGCGTCGAGCGCTCCCGTGCTCCTGCGGTTGTCGCGGGTCGATCTGTACGTCGACTATCGGCCGGTGTTGCACGATCTCGATTGGCAATTGCGGAGAGGCGAGCACTGGGCGATATACGGCGCGAACGGCGCCGGAAAATCCAGCTTTCTCAAACTTCTCTACGGAGATCTGTCGCCGTCGCTGGGCGGACGGATCGAGCGTGCCGGATTTCCCAGTGGAACACCCATAGCGGAGTGGAAGCGATACATCGGCTACGTTTCGCCGGAGCTGCAAACCGACTACGCCGTCAACGTCAGTGTGTTGGATGTGGTGGCGAGCGGCCGGTACGCCAGCATCGGTCTCGTGGATGAGGCAACGGCAGGGGATCGCCGCGCGGCGACATACTGGCTCAGATTCTTCGGCCTCTCGTCGGTCGCCAAGCGTCGGCCGCGGGAGCTCTCGTATGGGCAATTGCGGCGCGCGCTCATCGCGCGCGCGATGGCCGCCGATGCGCGCATCTTGCTGCTGGACGAGCCCCTGGCCGGCCTCGATCCCGCGCAACGCGCCATCATGAAACGATTGTTGGAACGCCTGATGAAGCGTCTGACGCTGATCGTCGCCGTGCATCACGCGGAAGACCTGCCGCGCGGCATGACGCACGGCTTGCGTTTACATAATCGGCGCGCGTACCCGTCAGATTCTTATTCTGCGACTTGAGTCTGCGGCAATACTCCGTGCCACCGGCAAGACTGCAATCCCTACGCGTGGAACAGGTGCCTGATTATGTTGCGTGTCACGGGCGTCGCGATGGCCCTTGGGCTTTTCACTCTGGCCGGTTGCGGCCACTCCGGATATGCCGTCCGTTCGGTGCCGAGCATTGCCGCGGACAATGTCGGGAAACCCGTGAGCCGATTGCAGGAAGTATTCGGTGACCCGCGCAAAATCGACCAGACGCCGACGAAGTGGGTGTATGTCTGGTTTCTTCCCCAGAAGCCGGCCGGCGCGCCGACGGGCTTCCATGGCTGCGAGATGGAAGTCACCGTCGATGCGCGCTCCCAGCGCGTGCTGGGTTATTCCTTGTCCAATATCGGATGGTCCAACTGCCGGGAGGTGGAGCGCCGGATCCGCGTGGCGGAGCGCTAGGAGGCAGGCTCCCAGGCACTCAATCTGCGAGAACCGTTCCATTCTCGCTACAATACCCGGCCCGAAGCTCCTTCGCTTCGCGTATCCGGAGACTCGCCGTTGTATCTCATTCCGATTCTGTCCATCGCCATCCAAGCCGGCTTGATCGTGCATGTGATCAAGACCGGACGAAATACGCTTTGGATCTGGGCCATCGCCCTGTTGCCGCCCATCGGCCCCATCGCCTATCTGGTGGCAGAGATCTTGCCGGAGTTATTCGGCGGCCGAACCGCGCGCCGCGCCAAATCGGGCGTACAGCGCATCATCGATCCTGACCGTGCGTTGCGCCGCGCGAGTGCCGAGGTGGAGATTTCGGGCAACGTGGATGCGCGCCGCCGGCTCGCTGAAGAACTGCTCGAGCGCAGCCAATACGATGCCGCGATCGACGTCTATCAAGGCGGATTGAAGGGCATTTTTGAACACGATCCGACGTTGTTGCTGGGCTTGGCGCGCGCGTATTTCGGCAAGCAGGACTTCGGGTCGGCGCGGCTGACGCTCGAACGATTGACCCAGCACAATCCCGATTTCAAATCGGCGGATGCGCAATTGTTGTATGCCCGCACTCTCGAGGCACAGGATGCGCTCGAGGAGGCGGAACGCGCCTATGCAGCGATCGCCCCCGGATATCCCGGCGCTGAAGCGCGTCTACGCTACGGGGTGTTGCTCAAGCGTCGCGGCAAACTCGCGGAGGCGCACCGCGTCCTCAAGGATTTGCTGGATGGCGCCCAACTCGGCCCTGCGCACTACCGCAGGGCGCAGGCTCCGTGGCTGGACCGCGCCAGGCGCGAATTGGGCTAGAATCCGCCTCGCATTCCGCAACCAGGAGGAGTTCCTCATGCACATGGTCCAGCGAGTCAGCCGCTTCGCGTTGATTTCCATGGCGGCGATCATGATGACGGCATGCGCCGGCCAAAAGGAACCTGCGCAGAAACTAATCGGCAATATTGAGTCGACGGTGACTGCGGCCTCGACCGAAGCCGCGAAGTACGTGCCCGATCAGCTGGCCGATGTTCAAAGCAAGCTCGGCGGCCTCAAGTCGTCCTTCGCCAAGCAGGATTACGCCGCAGTGGTGACGGGGGCGCCCGCGGTGTTGAGCGAGGCACAGAATCTGGCGACGGCCGCAGCCGCAAAGAAGGACGCGATCCTGAAGGCGCTGAACGATCAATGGACTGCGCTCGCCGGGGTATTGCCCGCCGAGGTCACCGCAGTGCAAAACCGCATCGACCTTCTGGGCAAGAAATCCAGCAAGAAACTGGCTGCGGGCATCGATCTCGACGCGGCGAAGGCCGGCGTCGGCGATGCGGCCTCGCTGTGGTCCAAGGCGCAGGCGGCGTTTGCCGCGGGCAATCTGGACGAGGCGGTGAGCACTGCGACAGACGTGAAGGCAAAGGTCGACGCTCTGGCGGCGTCTTTGAAGCTGAATCTCACCGCGCCCGCCGCGTCGCGCACTTCGTAGAAGTAGGTGCGCAACCGAGGTGTTTGCTTTGATGCTCGCGCAGCGAGCAACTATAGGTCGGGGTCGCTTCGACCCCGTTGAACGTTGCGCGAAGCGCATGAAAATACGGGGTCGCTTCGACCCCGTAGATTCGGCGCGTAGCGCCTCAAAGAGCCAGGGTGCCTTCGCTGACGATGACGGCGGTGCCGCCGATATGGGCGGCCACCAGCCTGCCCTGATCGACTTCGAGCTTCACGCTCACCTGTCCCGGCCGGTTCATTTGGCGGCCTTGGCGGCCGATGAAGGTCGTTGAGTTTTTTCCGAATTGGCCGAGATCCCATAGGTAGGCGGCCAGCATGGCATGCGCGTTGCCGCTGACCGGATCCTCAGGGATGCCGAGCGCCGGGCAGAACATGCGCGATTCGGTCGACCACTCGTCGGAGCTCCGATTCAGGGCAAAGACAAAAAAACCCTCCGTGCCGAGTTCGCTGCCGAGCGATAGGAGGGTGTCGGTGTTCGGTGCGATAGCAGACGCAGGGCCTCGGCGACGCGCAGCGTGGTTTTGAAAGGCAGCGGAGTATCCAGTTCCGGAACCGTCTGGCGAAACTCTATGAGGGTTTCCGGGGCGGGCACACCTTGTTCGACGCGGGCCGTGACCTCGATGATGCCGGTGCCGGAATGTTGCCGGTACGCGCCGGCGCCGCGCCTCCCCAAGGCGAGGAGCACCGCGTGGGCGGCAACGGTCGAGTGCCCCACAAAAGGGGCTTCCTTGCGGGCATTGAAGAAACGCAGGCGAACATCGTGGTCGGGGCCGTTCGCCGCGAGCACGAAGGCGACTTCGGCGTGCGAGAACTCGCGTGCCACGGCGAGCAGAGTCGCATCGCTTTGGCCGTCCGCGTCGAGCACGACGACCGCCGGATTGCCGGTGAAGCGTGTGGCTGTAAATGAGTCTACCTGGAAAATGCGCAAGGGTGTCTCCGCAGACTATCGGTAGGAGCCCGTCGGACAGGCTCCTAGAGTTTTGCACGCATCCGCCCGCCAGGCTACACTTCCGTGAGCCTTGGGGTGGTCTTGACAGGCCTGAGACGCGGGAAATCGAATCCTCGATTGACCTGCGAACCCGTTGAACCTGACCCGGTTAATACCGGCGTAGGGAGTAGGTAAAATGCGCGCGGCTATAGAAATCAGCATGTACCCGTTGGCCGGCGACTACCGGCCGCCCATCCAGGCCTTTATCGATCGCCTGAACACCCATCCTGACTTGACGGTGCGGACCAATACGCTGGCGACTCAGATTTGGGGTCCGCTCGATCGAATCATGTCCATTCTGACGGAGGAGATGACTCGCTCCGCGGCGGCCGCCGGCGCCCCGCAGCTGGTATTCGTCATGAAAGTACTTCCCGGGCTGGACCCGCCCGAGGCGGCGCCCGGGGTGAGTCAGACTTTAGGTCAATCGCTCCGGTGATCAGCGATCTTTCGGTCCAGCTCGTGAGTGCATGGCGCGACACGAGTTGGGCCGAAATCATCGCGGCAGCGCTCGCGGTGGCGTACCTGCTTCTGGCGATTCGCCAGCGAATCGAGTGTTGGGTCGCTGCGTTCGTCAGCTCCTGTTTATACGTGTGGGTATTTTTTGGGGCCCACCTGTACATGGAGTCGGCACTGAATGCGTTCTACGCCGCCATGGCGGTTTATGGATTTTGGCAGTGGCAACAGGGCAGGGATGGCGAGGCTCTTGCCGTGTGCCGCTGGCCGATCGCGCGCCACGTGGCGGGCGCCATTGGCATCGTCGCCCTGTCGATGGTCAGTTCTTACTATTTGCGGCGATTCACTCCGGCCGCATGGCCCCTCGTGGATTCGATGGTGACATGGTCCAGCGTGTTTACCACTTTTCTGGTCGCGCGCAAGGTGTACGAGAACTGGTATTGGTGGCTGGTGATCGATTCGGTCAGTTTGTGTCTCTACTTTACGCGCGGTTTGTATCTCACGATGCTGCTGTTCGGTTTGTACCTGGTCTTGATCGTGATCGGCATGCGGCAATGGCGCCGCACCCTGCCGCGGCCGGCCTATGCTGTCGGATGAACTGAAGAGCGTGGCCGCACGGCATGTACCGGGCGAGGGGAAGCTCGATATTCATCGCCTGGGTAACGGGCTGGTCAATGAGACCTATCGGGTACTGCGTGATGGTAGGGCGTACGCCTTGCGGGTGGCGGCCACGAATTCCTGCGATCTCGGTCTCGATCGTGGCTGGGAGGCGCGAGTGCTGGAGCGCGCCGTGGCTGCGGATCTGGCACCGGAGATTACGTATTGTGATCCGCAGCGCGGAATACTGATTGCGCGTTGGGTCGATGGTCGGTTGTGGAGCCCGGCCGACGTGCGGCGGCAATCGAATATCGCGAGGGTGGCCGAGCTCATGCGGCGGATCCACGCCTTGGCCGTGCCCATGCCGGCGCGTGCGATGAGCCCGGCAAAATGGATCGAGTACTATAGTGCTGCGTTGGCCCGGCGGAGCGCAAATCCGAGCCCGCACATACCGGATTCGCGTGACCGGCAGAAGGACGTTTCCGCGGAAACGCCGGCAGAGCCGCCCGGCGCTTGGGGTACGCGAGACCTGTCAGCCGCCGCCGCTCGACGGCTGGCGGCAGTCGCGGCGCTTCCGGTCGTTGATCCGGTCGTGTGCCACAGCGACTTGCACACGCTCAATCTGGTCGACCGGGGCAACTCGTTGGTGCTGCTTGACTGGGAGTACGCGCACGCCGCGGACCCTCTCTGGGATTTGGCGGGCTGGAGCGCCAACAACGACCTCGAGGACAACCTCGAGCGCGATCTGCTGGCGAGCTATACCGGCCGGCTGCCGACACGCAATGAGTATTTGCGCCTACAGCTACTGGGCTGGCTGTACGATTATGTTTGCCTGTTGTGGAGCGAACTCTACCTTGGCAGGCACCGTGACGAACCGCAGGCCGTCGATACCCTCCCGGGCGGCATCGCAGCACGCGCCCGGCTGCTCGCAGCGCGTCTCCATGCATCCAAGTAGTCGAGCCGGTCAAGTTCCGGCACACTACCCGGCTTAAGCCGACGAACCCCACGAGGGGATACCCAACGGAGAGCTCAATGGCGCGGATGATCGTAGTGGACCGGGACGGGAAAGAACATGATATCGAGGCAAAGCCC
>WNFS01009763.1_pt1 | contig 13628 bp, 10 predicted proteins | sample 5400141 | NCBI WGS metagenome assembly WNFS01 (sample SAMN13153358, study PRJNA577476) | soil metagenome | isolation source: 60 cm saprolite under Madrone tree | place: USA:California | collected 2016-06-14
GGCCGAGCAGGCCTATTTCCACACCGAGGGACGCGCGCTGTTCGCATGCGGCAGCCCCTACGACCCCGTTACGCTCAACGGCAACACCTTTGTACCGCGCCAGGGCAACAACTCCTATATCTTCCCCGGCGTCGGCCTGGGCGCGATTGCGAGCGGCTCCAGGCTGGTGACGGATGAGATGTTCATGGCAGCTGCGCACACGCTGGCCAACTCGGTCAGCGAGACCGACCTCAAGCACGGCGGTCTCTATCCCGCATTGCCGCGGATCCGGGAAGTCTCGGCACTGATCGGCGCGGCGGTCGCGGACGTCGCCTATCAGCGCGGGCTTGCCGATGGCCCGCCCCCGAACGATCTGATCGGATACATCCAGTCGCAGATGTACGACCCCCACTACTGAAATCGAGGTCAGCCGCGTTGAAGCAGCCGCCGCAGGCCGCCAATTTCGGTGACTTTCTCGATGTCGAAGATGGTTTCGATCAGGCGCGTTGATGTGTCGCGCCCGAGCACTGGGACTGTCAGGTCGCGCGCCTTTTCGATCACCTCGTTTCGCGTCATCGGATTGCGCGGGGTACCCCGCACGGCCGAGACCCGCTCCGAAAGTTGGGTCCCGTCCTGCAACTCGACCTCGACCACGGTCTCGCGCGCCGGCAAAAGCTTGGCGAGTTCTTCGTCCCGTACCAGATCGACCTTGGCCCGCTGCTTCAGCACGGCGGCGTCCTGCATGCGCGGCTTGTCATGCGCGGCATGGAAAGAAACCGTCTTGTCGATCAGCATCACCGCGACCATGTGCTGCAGACAAATGTCGGGGATGTCGCGATTATCCACGACATTCGCGACCGAAGGCGCAAGCCGCACGGTCACTTTTTTCACCTGATCCGCCTCGAAAGGCTGCTTGCCGCGGATGGCCTCGATGGCATCGAGCGGAGCCTGGATCGGCGAGCCCACGGTCCATTTCTTGATGTCGGTCTGGGTGATCTCATAGCGTTCGCCAAGCTTCTCGATCACGCGGTCGGGCAGTGCCTTGGGCGCGTAGGCGGCGAAGAAATTGTCCGGACCTGAGAAAATATCGTCCACGCCGTTCCAGCCCGATTTGACGAGCAACGCGGCGGTCACGCCATTGCGCGCCGGCATGCCGGCGAACACGAAGGCTTTCTCGATGTGATCGGTGTCGCGCCGCCAGGCGGTGATTCCGGAGGATTCCTGCGCGGTGTAATCGAGCGCCCAGCGCATCTGCCTTGTGTCGAGACCCGCGGCGCAGGCGGCCGCCGCCGCTGCGCCAAAGGTTCCGGCGATGCTGTGCGTCGCAAGGCTGCTTTCGTAGCTGAAGGCTGCGCCTCCCATCGCCATCACCACGCGCGTGCCGATGTCGTAACCAAGTGTCACCGCCCGGAGCAGGACCGTGCCGTCGATCCCGTAGGCCTCGCCTGCCGCGAGCGCCGCCGGGACGATGCCGTTGGCAAGTGCTGCATCGATCGGCGGGGCGGTCAGCGCCGAGCCTACCACGGTGATCGTTCCGCCGCTGCCGCTGTGCTCGCGGATATATCGTTGAGCAGCCTGGCCGGGCGGCAGCTCCGAGCCCGAAATCATCGCGGCAAGACTATCGAGCAGATGGAATTTGGCTTGCTCGGTGACCTCCTCGGGCAGCGCGCGGGTTCGCGCGGCACTCATATAGGCGCTGAGCGCGCTCATGACGCGCCCCGGCCCGGCCTCGGCGCCTTGCGCAAGGGCGCGAATGGGCGACAGGCCGAGCGCCATCGCGCTTGCCGTCATAGCTAGAAAGGTTCGCCGTGATTGCGTCGTCAACGCTCAGCTTCCCTTCGTGCTGTTTCGCCGATCGTTTCCGGTTGCAGCGGCCAGCTCTCGTCCATCGCTGCCGTTGCAGCGATATCAGCTAAGGGCAGTTTTGCAACCTTCGAACGTTGCGGAAATCCTTACACCCAGCCAGGCTCAAATCGCAACCTGCCGCCCGATCTCGACGACCTGGTCGCTGGGCAGGCTGAAGAAGTCGCTGACGTGCTCGGCGTTGCGTTCCATGACAGCAAAGAACCGCTCCTGCCAGCCGGGCAGGCCCTTGCCGTCCTCGCGGCGGACGACGGTTTCGTGGCCGACGTAATAGGTCACGTCCGCAAGATCGGCGGTGCACCCCAACGATTTGCTGGTGGTCAAGAGCTCGGGGATATGCGGACGTTCCATGAACCCGAAACGCGCTTCGGCCCGCCAGAAATTGGGCACGACCTCCTCGATCGAGAGCCTGTTGCCGGAGGCGATCCAGGGTACCGAAAGAATCTCCACCCGCAGCACGAACAGGTGCTCATGCAGGGCACGGTTATGCTTGACGTGCCAGATCATCACCGGCGGCGTGTCCCGTTCGGTGCGGGTCAGAAATACCGCAGTGCCCGGAACCCGCGGCACGTTCTTCGCCGCGATCTTGGCAATGAAATCCGGGACCGGAATCAGCGCTTCGCGCAGGCGCACTGAAACCGCCGCGGCCCCGCGATGCCAGATCCACATGACGCCATAGACGAAGACGGCGAGGACCAGCGGCACATATCCACCCTCGGCAATCTTGCTGAGATTGGCGAGGAAGAAGGCGCCATCGACGGTCAGGAAGAAAGCCGCGACAGAGCCCGCGGCCAACAGGCTCCAGCCCCAGATCTCGCGCATGGCGATAAAGAGGAGCGCAGACGTCATCAGCATGGTCAGCGACACTGCGATCCCATAGGCGGATGCCAGATTGTCGGATTTGCCAAATCCGATCGTCAGTCCGAGTGTCACGATCATCAAGAGCCAGTTGACGGCGCCGACATAGATCTGGCCATAGCCTTCCGAAGAGGTCTGCTTGATCGGCAGCCGCGGCAGCCAGCCGAGCTGGATCGCCTGCCGCGTCATCGAGAAGGCGCCGGTGATGATCGATTGGCTGGCGATGATGGTGGCAACCGTCGCCAGCAAGATCAGCGGCAACATCAGCACGTCCGGGCAAAGCCTGAAGAAGATATTGCCGTCGGTCGGCGCGCCCCCGAGCACGAGCGCCGCCTGGCCCGCATAATTCAGGATCAGGCTCGGAAAGACGACCGAAAACCAAGCGAGCTTGATCGGCCCGCGGCCGAAATGCCCCATGTCGGCATAGAGCGCTTCCGCGCCGGTGACGCAAAGAAACACCGCGCCCAGCACCAGAAAGCCGGTGGCGCCATGGGAGAACAGATAGGACAGGCCGTAGGCCGGGTTGAGGGCGGCGAACACGGATGGATGCTTCGCAATGCCGAACAGTCCCAGTACCGCGATGGTGACGAACCAGATCAGCATCACCGGTCCGAACAATTGGCCGATCGCCGCCGTCCCTCGCGACTGGATCGCAAACAACGCAAACAGAATCGCAACGGCCGCGGGAACGACATAGGGCTGCAGCGCCGGGGTTGCCATGTTCAGGCCTTCCAGCGCCGACAAGACTGAGATCGCCGGCGTGATCGCGCCGTCGCCATAGATCAGCGCCGCGCCGAACAGGCCAAAGGCGACGATGGTCGGGCGGTGCTGTCTCTTCACGCCCAATAGCGCCATCAGGGCCAGGATGCCGCCCTCGCCGTCATTGTCGACGCGCATCGCGAACAGCACGTATTTAACCGTCGTGATGATGAAGAGCGTCCAGAGCACCAGCGACAGCGCCCCGAGAACCACGGCGGCATCCGACGATTTCTCGGCGGTGCCGAGAATGGTCTTGAAGGTATAAAGCGGGCTCGTCCCGATATCGCCGAACACGATTCCGAGCGCCGACAAGGCCAACAACGGCAGACTGCCCTGCGGGGACCTCCGCGTCACGCCGCCGGCGATCGCGGTCGAACCCTGGTTCACCGTCCCATCCAATTCGCGTGCTTCGGCTTGCGTCTGGTCGTTCATCGTCTCGCTATAGACTATCGTTCTGAATTGCGACAGCCAAACGACCGGCCTCGACTAGACCAGCCCTAGTTCCGCAGGGCGAACGCCCGCGAAAATGCGCTGTACGCTCGCGACATCAAGCCCATACATACGCTGGAACAGGCCTGCGAACATCGCGCGATAATCGGTCAGAACCGGATAGTCGCGGTTCTGGAAAAGACTGGCCTGGTCAACCTTGACCTGCTCGCCGAGGATACGGCCGCCATTAATTCCGCCGCCCATCACCCAGTAGACGCTGCCGTGACCATGGTCAGTGCCGCGGTCGCCGTTCTCGCGAAAGGTCCGCCCGAATTCGGAGATCACTACGACGACGGTATCGCGCCAACCCGCCGGGCCGATTTCCTCGGAAAACCCTGCAAGCGCGCGGCCGAGTTCACCGAGCCGGTCCGCGAGATATCCCGTCGCCGCGCCCTGGTTGACGTGAGTGTCCCAGCCGCCGACATCGACAAAGCCGAGGTTAAACTGCTCGCGCATGAGCCTCCCGATCCGTCGCGCCGATAGTTCAAAACCACGCGGCGACACCGCGCCGCGATTGGCCGCGGTCATCTCCTGCGAGATCGAGCGATAGACATCGTCACGAACCCGAAATCCCTCTGATACCGAGGACGCGAGATTGCTCTGCGCATACATGTCCTTGATCAGTTGAGCCTGGCGGTCGTCGACGCCGGGCTTGCCGACATTGCCCAAGCCGATATTGGGGATTTGGGACTTGCCGCGAAAGATCAGCGGCAGCTGCTCGGTAAAGGAAATCGGTTTGGCACGGCTAAGCTCAGCCGCCAACCTGCTCATGAAGCCCGATCGATAGTCGCGCGAGCCTGAGGCCGATTGGCCGAGTTCGATCGTGTCCTGGGTCTCGAAATGGCTGCGCGTGAGATCGTCGCTGGTTCCGGCAAAGGGAACGAAGGCGACTTCCCGTCTTCCCCACAGCGGAAAGATGCTGTCGCGCAACGCCGGGTGAAGTCCCCACTCCGAGCCCAGCGACAAGGCGGCATTCGGATTGCCGGCATCGGGCCGAGCAACCCCAAGCGTTGGACGTGAGCTGTAATAGAAATCGCTGGAGACCGGCACCAGCACGTTGGCGGCGTCGTAGGCGCCACGCAGGAAGACGACAAGCAAGCGCGCATCAGTCGCGGGCGCGGCCCAGACACGGCCCGCCACCGTGAGCGGGGCGATGGCGGTAAAGGCCTTGATGAGATCACGGCGGTTCATGATGTAACCCTCGCGAATGTTAATGCATGAATTCCGGTGAAGACAGAAACAGCGTGTTCCAGTCCTGTGGCGAGATCGCCTTGTCCAGCGCGGCGAGCGTCGGCGGGCCCAGCGTCTGTCGCAGTCCGCTGAAATAGAGCGCATTCTGGATCAGCGGGAACGCAGGCTGGTCGGCCGCGTTCGGCACATCCGGCTTGAAAAGGCCCGACGATCCCGAGCCGACCTGCCGCGCGATCTCAAAACGCACCATCATCTGTCCGGGCCCGTTCCAGGAGGCAGACGTCAGCGCATAGCCGTCCGGCGTTTCGTGGTTGAACAAGCCTTCCCCCAAGCGATTGAGCCAGCTCTGGATCGGCGAGGTATTCACGATGACCTTGTCATCGTAGGCGAGACGAACCGCCGAGAGCACATATTGCACGGGGTCCTTGAACCTCGAACCGGGCTTCAGCGAAGCCGAAAACTCCGGTGCGTGAATCATCGTCGCGAGTACCGCGGCGATATCGCCGTCCGATGTCTTGAAGGCCTGCGCCATCTTTTGAACCAGAGAATCCGGCGGATTGTCCGCAACAAAATAGGTTGCGATCTGCCGCGACAAATGCGCGGCCGTCGCGGGATGGTGCACGAGGATGTCGAGCGCCTCGTCGACTTCGGCCAGTCCGCGCCCTTTGATGGTGTGGCCGAGGAATGTCTTGTCGCCGTAATCGTGCCGGGATGGATTGAACTCAAAGGCGCCCTCGCGCACGAGCTGGGACTGCAGCTCCGGTTTGAGTTTGGGGTCTTCCGGCTTCACGTCGATTCCCACGCCGGTCAAAATCCGGGCCAGGGCTTCCACATCTGCTTGCGTTTAGCCCGAACCGACGCCCATCGCGTGCAGTTCCATGATCTCGCGGGCGGAATTCTCGTTGACATGGCCGACCGCGTTATCCGCGTTGTCGAGATACCGCAGCATCGCCGGATGATGCGTCGTGGCGGCAAGCAGGGCACTGAACTTTCCGAGCGCAAACGGCCGAATGGCGCGATCTTCGTAATCCCCGACCAGGATACGGAGGTTGGCCTTGTATTGATGCAGGTTGAAATGATTGAACCAGAACCAAATCATGCGTTCGCGCAATTGATCCGGCGCGTAAAGCGCGCGCAGGATGCTGCGCGCCGCCGCTTGTCTGGCGCGATCGTTCATGGCTCCTTGATAGACCTGCTGCGCGGCCTTCTTCTGATCGGCATCGGCGACCTGATTGGCGCTCTTCGCCTGCTGCTCGAACGCCACTGCAATGTCGAACGGAAGCTTGTGAACGTCCGGCATGGCCTCGATTTGAGCCTTGACGGTGTCGGGCAACGCCGTGTTGGCAGGCGGGTGCAACTGTTCCTGCAGCCAGCGCTCGGCACCGAGGGCGCGCAAATGTTCCGCGCTCGAGGCATTGATGCCCCAGGTCAGGCGATCCAGCAGTGCCAGATCGTGCGCATTGCACTCGCTGGCCTCCGCGGCAACCGCCCCGAGAGTTACGGCGACGAATGCAACGCGCCACGCAAGGTGCCAACAGCGGCGGGCTTTCGGGGTTCGTTCTCGGATCATCGAATTTGCCGGTACCCTTCCGACGCGGATTCGCCCATCACTGTTCCCAAATGGGCCTGAACAGGCCCTGAACGAAAGGCACGTGAATAATGGCTAAGATTTAGTTTCCGACCGGCAAGGAATAATCCGGCCGCTGCTCCGATCATGATCAAGACGCGGGAGCGGCGAGCATCCTCATGGGTTTGCACGACGAAGACCAAATCGCTGGGCTCACCTCTCATTCGACAGGTTGCTGTGCGCAGACATTATCTTGTGGCTTTTTTGGTGTCAGCGCACGTCATCCTCAGCACGACCGGGGCGCGGGCGGACAGCTGTCCGGTTGCCAAGGACGAAATCGCGACTGACCGGCCGGACGTCACGAACTCCAGCATCGTGGTTCCAGTCGGTAGCTTCCAAAGTGAAAACGGCGTGAATGTCAGCGCGAGCAACGGCGGTCGCACCATCGATGGCACCAATACGCGATGGCGGCTGGGGGTCGCCCCCTGTCTGGAATTGCTGGTCGATCTGCCGAGCTATGTTGCCAACGTCCGCGCGCCCGGCAATTCGGGATTCACGGACGTCTCGCCCGCGGTCAAATGGCAGATCAGTCCGATTCCCGGCAAGGTCGACTTGTCGGCCGTCGTCGGCGTGGCGCTACCGACCGGTTCGGTCGAAATAGCGGGCCGCGGTCCGCAGCCTTATGTGCAATTTCCATGGTCGATGGAATTGCACGATGGCTGGGGCATCAGCGGGATGTTAACCGAGTTCTTTCGTCCCGCCGACCTGACGTCCAAGCGCATCACCGAAACAACGTTCTCGCTGGAAAGAAAGCTGACCGAAAAAATCAGCGTGTTTACGGAGTATGTCGGCGACTACCCGGATGGCGCCAGTCCAAGCCAGCTCTGGAATTCCGGCGGGCTCTATCAGCTGAGCCGCACTCAGCAGGTCGATTTCCATATCGCCTTTGGCCTCAATCACAACTCGCCAAACTATATCGTCGGCGTCGGCTATTCATTCCGGTTTGACGGATTGTTCGCGGGACCCGCCAAGTAACGGGTCGCCGACAAACGCTGCGGCGTCGTATCCCATAGCACTGACCGCAACCGGCAGCTCTTTTCTGCCGAGCCAACGCTTATTCGCGCTGGCCCGCCGGCACGGGGTTGGATTAGAAACAAGGGCCCCAGCATAATCGCTGCAAAAATCCCCAAGGAAACGCCATGACGATAAAATCAAATGTAACCAGTGTCGACATTCTCGCCTGTGACGCCGGCTGGCGGAACTATCACTTCGTCAAGGTCACGACCGAGGACGGCGTGATCGGCTGGAGCGAATATGACGAAGGCTTTGGCTCGCCCGGCGTCAGTGCGGCGATCCAACGCCTTTCGACACGCGTGGTCGGACAAAATGCATTCCAACATGAGCGCATCTATGCGGAGCTGTTCGCGGCGACCCGTCCCGCCGCCGGTGGCGTGGTCGCGCAGGCGCTTGGGGCGATCGAAAACGCGCTGCTTGACGCCAAGGCCAAGCTGCTGGGCGTGCCCTGCTACGAACTGCTCGGCGGCAAGATCCGCGACCGCGTTCGCGTCTATTGGTCGCATTGCGCGACCTGGCGCATCAATCATCCAAGCTGGTACAAGCCGCCGATCGAAAGCCTCGACGGCGTGAAAGCGATCGGCCGCGAGGTTTGCGAGAAGAAGTTCACCGCGCTCAAGACCAACATCTTCACGTATGACGGAGGCAAGCCCACAGGCTGGCGTCCCGGTTTCGGCTCGCCGTTCCTGCCTGAAATCAACGTCGATCGCAAGGTGCTGCGCGACCTGCGCATGCATCTCGAAGCCATTCGGGACGGCGCCGGACCTGACATCGACATCCTGCTCGATCTCAACTTCAACGCCAAGACCGAGGGCTATCTGAAAATCCTGCGCGCGATCGCCGACCTCGACATGTTCTGGATCGAGATCGACAGTTTTAATCCGGAGGCGCTCGGCTATATAAGGCGGCAAAGCCCGCACCCGATTTCGTCCTGCGAGACGCTATTGGGCTTGCGCGAATTCCTGCCCTATTTCCGCGAACAGGCGATGGACGTCGCGATCATCGACACGCCATGGAACGGGGTCTGGCAATCGATGAAGATCGCTCTCTGCAGCCTGATGAACGCGCATTTCTGCGCGGCGGTCCCGAACCTGCGTATCATGGAGATTGACATCGATCGTCTCGCCTGGGATCACGAACTCTTCACGCACCTGCCCGACATCCAGGACGGCCATCTCATGATCCCGGATCGCCCGGGCTGGGGCACCGAACCCAATGAAGAAGGGCTTCGCGCGCATCCGCCGAAGACGAGCGGGGGACTTTTGAACTATGGCCGAAAGACCTCGTAGGCGGGGCCTCGTCACGCGCAGGAGCGGCGGCCGATTCCGCCGAACCTGTATTTTCTCGGGACGGTCCAAACGCCGGGCTTTACGGCGCCGCGGAGGGATATCCGGTTCCCAGCCCTCTGTTAGTTCGACTGCGCGGCGGCAATCCGTACCAGCCAAAATATCGGGTCGGCGCTTTCAGCCACATGGACGACATCTATCGGACACGGCGGGTCGCGCGCGCCGCGACGCCGTCGACGTTCAAACGCTCGCAAGCCGACATTCGATATTCATATCGAAATCGTCGATCGTCAGTAACGGAATATCTATCACGCAATCCCGTGACTGGGCTCCTGATCGCGAGGGACGACCAGATCCTGTTCGAGCATTACCAATATGGCCGAACCGATCGTGACCGTTTGGTTTCCCAGTCCATGGTCAAATCCATCACCGGCCTGTTGATCGGCATCGCGATTGCGGATGGCGAGATCAAGTCGGTCGATGATACGCCGGAGGCCTACGTTCCCGGCTTCAAAGGCACCGAATACGGCAAGACCCCGATCCGTGATCTCCTGCATATGTCTTCGGGCGTAGCTTTCGGCGAAGAGGAGGATAACGGACGCGACCTCAATCGGCTGTGGAACGACATGATTACCGGATCATGGTATTTGAAGAAGGGGACGATCAACAGCATCACGCAGTTCAACCGGCGCATCGCGCCGCCTGGGACCAGATATTTCTACGCCAGCATCGAGCCCGATGTACTCGGTGTCGTGCTGCATTATGCGACCGGCAAGTCGCTATCGGACTATCTTCGGGAAAAAGTGTGGGAGCCGATCGGAGCCGAGGCCGACGCCACATGGATCTTGGATGCCGAAGGATTTGAGGTCGCCCATTTCGGCTTCAATGCGGTGCTGCGCGACTACGCGCGGCTCGGACGTTTGCTCGCTCACGACGGCGCGTGGGAAAGCAAACAGGTTGTCCCGGCCGAGTGGATGATTGAGGCGTCAACGGTACGGCCGTCCGACGCCTATCTTGCGCCCGGCAAGGCCACGCCAGGGCTCGGCTATGGGTATCTGTTGTGGCTGTTTCCCGGCAACAGGCGTCAGTTTGCGCTTTTCGGTCAGAATGGCCAACGCATCTGCATCGATCCGGTTTCGAAGCTGGTCATGGTCCAGACGGCGCTCGAGGACACCGACGAGGTCTGGTGGCTGTGGTCGGCGTTGGTCGAGCAGTTCCGGTAAAGAACGCGGCCGCAGCAAGCTCGCTCAACAGCCGCTCGTGCAGGCCGGATTCTTGACGTCGGGCCTCGGATCGCCGACGAACATATTCCGGTTCGGCATCTTGATCGCGGCCAGCATCTTGGCGTCCAGCGTGGCGTCGGCGGGCAACAGGCCGTTCAGATTGAGAATGTAGGCGGAGACCGCGTAGACGTCCTCATTGCTGAGCGACTGCGGCGCGTTCTGCGGCATGGCACGGCGGATATAATCGAACAAGGTCGGCGCGTAAGGCCAATAGCTGCCGACGGTCCGCACCGGCTTTGCGGTCGCAATCGTGCCCTGCCCGCCGACGAGCTTGTCGCCGACGCCACCCTCGCCTTTTTCGCCATGGCAGGCCGCGCATTGCTGCTCAAACACTTCTCGCCCATGGCTGACGGTGCCGCTGCCCGGCGGCAGACCGCTGCCATCGCGGCCGATATCGATATTCCAGCCGGCGATCTCGGCCGGTGTCGCGATGCGGCCGATGCCGTAAGGGCTCTGCGCCTGCGCGCCTGTCATGCTTGCGAAAGCGGCAAGCGACGCGGCGACGATCCGCATCTTAGGCCGCGGCATTGGTCACCTCGCCATCGGAAGCGATGCGCCACGGCCAGATCGCATTGTTGTGGTAGAAGGAGTTGTCGCCGCGCACCGCGAGCAACTCAGCCAAAGTCGGCTGCGCATAGCCGGTTTCATCGATCGCACGGCTTTGGATCACGGCGGACTGGCCGTCCCAATGCCAGGGCAAACGGAAGCGGGTCAGCGCGCGCGTCAGCACCGGCTCCTGCAATTGCGCCTCTTGCCAGGTCTTGCCGTCATCGACCGAGACGTCGACGCGCTTGATCTTGCCGTGACCGCTCCAAGCAATGCCGGTGATCTCATGAAATCCTGGCGTGGTCAGCCGCTGGCCGCCCGAAGGCCGGGTGATAATGGATTTGGCCTCCATATAGAAAGTGAATTCGCGCGCGGTGCCGTCCGGCATCAGGTCGGTATATTTCGAGGTTTCCTCGCGCGAGTAGGCCGGCTCCGCCGTGACATGCAGCCGGCGCAGCCATTTCACGTTCATGTTGCCTTCAAAACCTGGCAGCAACAGCCGCAGCGGATAGCCTTGTTGCGGCCGCAGCCGCTCGCCGTTCTGGCTATAGACCAGCATGGCGTCGTCGAGACACTTTTCGATCGGAATGCTGCGCGTCAGCGCTGCCGCATCGGCGCCCTCGGCGACCACCCATTTTGCACCCGGTTGCAATCCCGCTTCCTGCAGCACGAGCTTCAAACTGACACCGGTCCATTCCGCGCAGCTCAAGAGACCGACGAGATCGGAAGCCGTTTTGCCAAAGGGCTTCGTGTAGGCCGGATTGCCGGAGCATTCGAGAAAATAGATGTGCGATTCCGACGGGAAGCGGCGCAGATCCTCCATCGTGAAAATCAACGGCCGGTCGACCAAGCCGTGCAGCATCAGTCGGTGCTGCGCCGGATCGATGGTCGGAACGCCGCCGTGATGACGTTCGTAGAACAGGCCATTCGGCGTGATGATGCCGTCGAGGTCCTGCAGCGGCGTGCGCCCCGACGCGGAAAGGTATTGCTTCAGATTTTTCGGAATGTTCTTGACGACGTCCTTTTCGAACGGCGACGGCGTGCCGTAGAGCTGGCTGCCCATGGGATCGCCGGGCGTCTTCATCCATTCGGGAACATTGGGCGGCAGATTATCGGCATCGGCAGCCCGTGCTTCGCTCGCACCGAAACCGCCTGCGACAACGGCCCCACCGATCATGGCACCGTCGCGCAGGAAACGGCGACGCGATGTCGCCGCAAGATCATTGTCGGCGTCGGTGGGTCGGGTCATCTGCAATCTCCGTTCGAAGCGGCTATCAATTCAATATCTCAATCAGATGAGATAGCAAATGACGCCAGAGTTTTTCGAGATAGCGAGATTTTCAACCGGTCCTGTTCTCAACAAGGCTTGACAGGCAGTGGTTTCTTCTCCGCTCCCGCGATTGCGCCGCGAGCACTGATCACACCTTGAACAGCTTGGCGTAACGCGCCTTAATCTCCTCGCTCTGCGCCAGCACGGCAGCCGGATCTGATTTCAGCAGTTTCAACGCCGACAATGGCTGACGGCCCGACTTCTCCTTGATCTGCCCATGGAAGGAGCGATGGGCGAAATTGTCGGCCAGCAATTGCTGTCCCTCCACGCTAAAGAAGAAGCTCTGGAACAGCCGCGCGGCGTTCGGATTTGGCGCGTTCTTGAACACGCCGGAGGGGACAATGATCAGTGGCGAGCCCTCGCTCGCATAGACGACCTCGACCGGCTGGCCCTGTTCCTTCAATAGCAGGAGATTGTAGTCGTTGCCGTCGGCCATCACGGCGCGCTCCCCAAGCAACAGCTTCTTGGGCGGATCGGCCGCCGACTGCACCTGCAGAACTTTCTGCTGCGCCAACTTCTCGAAAAAGCCCCAGCCGAGCTCGCGCGAGAGCACGAAAGTCGCGGTCATGATCGCGCCGCTATAGCCTGGATGGGCCTTGACGATCTTGCCCTGCCACTTCGGATCGAGCAGGTCCGCGTAGCCCTTTGGTGCATCGTCCGGCTTCACCAGATTTGTGTTGTAGCCGATGGTCTCGATCCAGCCGCATGAGGTCGCGTACAGGCCGTCCGGATCGACCTGATCGGGCGGAAAATGTTTGGCGACGTCATCGGGCAGATAAGGCGCCAGCCAGTCCTTCGACTTCCAGTCGAGGTAATGCGCGGGGTCGGTCGAGTTGGCGACGTCAACTGCGTTGATGCCGCTGCCCTGCTCCTGCGCGATGCGTTGATAGATCCGCTCCGCGCCCGAGCGCTCGACGCGGACGGCCACGCCCGGATATTTGGCCTCGAAAGCCTTGCCGAGCCGTTCCGCGACATTCAGTTCCAGCGCGGAATAGTAGGAGATCTTGCCCTCCTTGCGGGCGGCTTCGATCAGCTCCGGCGTCACGGTTGTTGGCGGCGGCGCAGCCGCTCTCGCCGGCTCGGCGAACAATGCTCCGGCTGCGAGCGCGGTCGACGTTTTCAACACGTCGCGCCTCGACCATTGACGATTTCGCATGGCGTTTCCCGTTCGTTGCACCGCTTCTTGCAGCGGCGTCATGAAAGACCATATCACGTCCCGCCGTTTGCAGAAGGCAAGGTCTGGCGGATCGACCGCCCTGCTCGCCATCCGCGCAGGGTTCAGATTGCATTCAGATTCCGGACCTTAGCCTCGTTGCGGGGCTGCAATCGAACAGGAGACGAAATGATCCGAAGGCCATTGATGGCGGCGGCGCTGATCGCGGTTGGAATGTCCGGAACGACAG